>Ga0307375_10003350_pt1 | contig 15821 bp, 14 predicted proteins | sample TR1MG_FD_202531 | JGI IMG/M metagenome (GOLD analysis project Ga0307375, IMG submission 202531) | Soil microbial communities from Risofladan, Vaasa, Finland - TR-1 | ecosystem: Environmental > Terrestrial > Soil > Coastal area > Acid sulfate soil | place: Finland: Risofladan, Vaasa | collected... | reverse complement strand
TTGACAGCTCGTCGGTGCGCATACGCAAACTGTCAGCTCCTGGGCTTCAATGAGGCCGCAGCTGTTCGCTGCGGAATACGGCCGCATGGCGTGATCTCTTTGCTGAGGCGCAACGGCTTCAATGAGGCCGCAGCTGTTCGCTGCGGAATACAATACATCGCCCTTAGCCAGACTCTTCGAAAGATACTTGCTTCAATGAGGCCGCAGCTGTTCGCTGCGGAATACCCGATTATCTGTGTCTCATTATCATCTATTCTGATAGGCTTCAATGAGGCCGCAGCTGTTCGCTGCGGAATACTTCAATAACTGCTGCCATCCGCCTGTCAGCTCGTTTGCGCTTCAATGAGGCCGCAGCTGTTCGCTGCGGAATACGCCTAGGCAGTATGGGCATGCCTCCCTACTCCAATAGCTTCAATGAGGCCGCAGCTGTTCGCTGCGGAATACATGATCCGCGACTACTTAGCAGAGTGTTACTACGCCCGCTTCAATGAGGCCGCAGCTGTTCGCTGCGGAATACCATCTTTACCGTCTTGGACGCCGCCGGCACTGATCGTGGCTTCAATGAGGCCGCAGCTGTTCGCTGCGGAATACCTCACGGCTGGCATTAACCGTTACACAGATACCTGCCCGCTTCAATGAGGCCGCAGCTGTTCGCTGCGGAATACCCGTCCTCATGGATCGGGTGAGCGTGATGACGCAAGCTTCAATGAGGCCGCAGCTGTTCGCTGCGGAATACCACATTGCGCCCGTTTCGAAAGTAGTAACACTCTGCGCTTCAATGAGGCCGCAGCTGTTCGCTGCGGAATACGCTGCCGGCGGTGACATTAAACAGCTCCGCGAGATCATGCTTCAATGAGGCCGCAGCTGTTCGCTGCGGAATACTTCAGACTCAAGATGTCGTGGCTCGGCAGATAGCCCTGCTTCAATGAGGCCGCAGCTGTTCGCTGCGGAATACCAAATGAAAACCATCCGTCAGATCTTGCAGGGCCAGCTTCAATGAGGCCGCAGCTGTTCGCTGCGGAATACCGGCTTGGAGATAAAATGGAGGGGGCCAAGATTAAAGCTTCAATGAGGCCGCAGCTGTTCGCTGCGGAATACTAAACTGCAACGCGCCGACCTACTCGATATTTTCGAGGCTTCAATGAGGCCGCAGCTGTTCGCTGCGGAATACCTGCCCGTCGTGTTTCCTGTCGCTCATTCCGTTCGTGGGCGCTTCAATGAGGCCGCAGCTGTTCGCTGCGGAATACAGCGCTTACCTGGCGCCCAATAACGGCGGGCAGTCCCGGCACTGTTTGCGAGCGCTCCGCGCCTTCGCTGGATACAAAGACATAGGGTACCCTCGGTATAATACCTCCCATCGTAAAATCTTCCAATTTTTAAAGAACTTACAGAACCGCGAGCGCTCCCCAGGGATTTTACTGCCACTACAGCGCTCGCAACGATGCGGCAACACATTATACGATTACCGGCTCACGCATCACAGGCTGATATGTCTTACCAAGGCTAATAATTCGCGGTTCGATCCGGTCAGCTAAACCGACATCCACGAGCACGACGTGATCATGGTCATTGAGGATTATTTCGTCAAGCGTAGCAATTAACTCGGCCCGGCGGCGCGGGCCGAGCCGGCACTGAAAGACGGAGAGCTGCAGCCATTCCCCGTAGCCGTTTAGTAACCTAAATACAGCACGCCAGCGCTTCGGATCGCTTATGTCGTAAGTAACCAGATACAGGTGTTCGTCCAAGAGCATCACCTCGTGGTAAAATTCGGATACTCGGGGATGTCGTTAAGCAGGAATCGGCCGAGCAACCGTGCCTGAATCTCGAACAACCGGCGGTAACTTATCTTGTAGCCGAACAGTGGGTGGGTGACCTCCTGACTCAAGCGGCGCTCGAAAGTCGCGATGAAGCGCTTGCGGCCGTCTTCGGTGAGCGCCACACTGTCGGCAACACGACGGAAGTCTGATGGGCGCACTTCACCGTTGTTGATGGCCTGCAAGACGCTGGAGTCGGCTACCAAAGGGCGAAATGGCTCCATCATATCGAGAGCCAACGCGGGCCGACCATAGCGCGGTTGATGGTAGAATCCGCGATAAGGATCGAATCCTACGGCTGATAGTGTAATAGTCCAGGTTCTGGTCAGCAGCGAATATGCATAGGACAATAAAGCATTTACTGGATCGGTCGGCGGGCGGCGGTTACGGTGGGAAAAATCGAAGCTGAAACCATCCTGGCTGTGCTCGTGCTTGATTAATCGCGAAAATTGACCGAAGTATCGCTGCGCCGCGAGACCCTCTACACCCAGAAGCACGGATAGACTGTCGGCGCGCTGAGTGGCCTCAGAATCTGTTTTAAGCTCTGCCACGATAGTATCAACAGCTTCTTCGCCACGCCAATTGCGCCGCATGAGCGTTCGGCAGTTCTGGATCTTGGCTCGCACCAAGCCCTTCGCCAGATGCAGGCATGCACGTTCATTGAAGCTCGCACGGTATTGCGCCGTGCGAAGCTCCACGTTCTTGTGTCCAAGACCCGTAGTGTGGCCAAGAAACCAACCCCCAAAGGAGTGCCAGGTGACAGGGATCTCTCTCCGCATAAGCTCTTGCAAGGCGGGGGTCGTGAGATAGACGTTCCCCATCAGTACTACCTGGGAGACGTCGATCAACCGAACCGTTGTTTGGAGTTTGTCATCGATTGATATCTCCATTGTCTCACCTTTCTTCGCCACCTTTGCGTGATTTGCCTGGACATAGAGAGGTAGCGCCTCGTCACGCGCCACTGCCAGGGGCCGCGGTGCCTCATCTCCCCGCGTCAGAAAATTAACTTCATCCGGCAGGCAGATACCGACCAGCGAGCAGCGCGGGCATTTCGGGTTGTCTTCCAAGGGTGGAGGCATTTGCCCTCCCGCGGCGACGAAACGTAGGCCGTTGACGGTGGCCAAAGCTTTGGAACGTAGCGCCTCATCAAACACCACGCGCACCCGTTCTCGCGACTCGGCAAAATACAAGACGCCCTCAGAACACTGATACCCGTGTTCCTCGAGAATTAAACCCTGCACGCACACCTGGATGCGTTCGGGGTCATAGGCGCCTTTGGGCACATGTGGTCGCTTGCCACGCTTGTAGTCCACGGGTGTCACCGTATTCCCTTCGCCTTCGATCAAGTCCAGTTTGGCAATTAGGCCCAGACGATAGGAGGACAGCGTGATGGAGCGGGCATGGAAGCGCTCGCCCTCTTCAAGCTCATCTGCCGGAGACAAACGGTCCCCCAGCGTATCGACGCGACGATGGCGATAGCGACCCTCCACGGTATCGCTCGAATCAGCCCACTCGCCCTGTACCCATTCGAGATAGGCAAGCCGCGGGCAATATTCATACTCATTGACCATTCTTGCTGGCAGTAGTGGCAGGTCCACAGACAGCTCTGGAAACGGCAGCGGCAATTCCCCTTGTGTTTCGTCCATGGCGCACCTTGACAGATATCGGCGGGAGATTCTGGTAAGTCTAGTTGCAAAAACGGCGCTGGGGGCGGGTCGATGCATACGGGCAGTCCCGGTCATTGCTTGTAAGCACCCAAAGTCCTGGCCTAATATGACCAAACAGCATTGTGTTACAGCGCCTTACATGGGGTTAGGCCGCCAGGAACATCGTCTATAGGTAGTCTAACGATTCGCCTGGACGACCAACTTGAGCGCGCACCGAACCAGCTCGCTAAGGCACGGCGCCAAACGAAAAGCGAGGTCGCGCGTGAACTGCTGCGCCAGCACATCCCCGTACGTTAGTTGGGGGAAACCCGGAACAAACTTCGGCCTTCTGCCGAGGCGGCAGGTTATCTGACCGATAAGGACTTTTTCGAGACACTTCTTAAGGATTTTTCGCGATACCAACGTCCTCGCCAGCGCGATTGATGGGCCGCGGACTGTATCACGACCTACTCAAACACGTCCTCATCGAACATGCCGTGCTGGTCGGTGCTCCGGTACAGGAAGACCCACATTAGGATACTTGTCACGAAATTCCATGTTCCGGCGAGTTTGTGGCGCCAAGATGGGGTCTGCACTATACGCGCTCGAACAGACATCCTCGGTGACCACTCCGCTGAGTATACCTACCCCGGATCCAGACGACATCGCGATCCTCGCCCGCATACTCGCCGCCAAAGCGACGTCTTCGTCACCGACGATAAAGCACGCTCGACCTTCGTCAAGATAGACGATTCCCCATCCTCTCGCCGCGGCAATTATGGCAGAGCCTCTCTGACCTCGGTGGGTAGGCCAATTTGTGTTTTTCCGCAACAACTCATCGCTCTCTTGTCGCGCCGCAATTTTGAATTGCTGTCAAAGAGGATACGCCGCCATGGCGGTATCCTTTTAACTCCACAACGAGCAAAATTGCCCAATGGACGCCCCAGAGACAGCACCGATTGGCGGAACAGATTACCCCCACGACTTGACGAATTTGTATTTCGATTCAATCGTAGAACCTCGCGTTCACGGGGATTGCTGTTTTATCGTTTGCTCCAGCAAACTGTCATGACAAAACCCGTGACTTACAAACGAATTGTGAAAGCTCCCAAGAAATCAGGAAACTAAACGTCTTTGGAGCTAAGGGGATACCCCGTACGCCGCCCATCCACCCAGTAACCCGGACGTGGTTGCTTAAGAGTTGGCCCGTCGGAACGTTCCCAAGCCGAAGTGGCAGCCGTAACCCAAACACAGGGGCCCCTTTACGGGTTCCGCAAACCGCAAGGCGAGCGAGAATCCCACGTCGACTGGCGCCGCCGGGCCTTGACGCCGAGAGCGAATAAAATGCCGCATCTGCAAAAGTCGTCCGTTTTCCCGCAGGTCCAGAATCTTGATGTCAATAGGTTTCGGATAACCCCGCGCAACCAGCTCGGCGATTACTTGGCCTTCGACGGTGTTCCCCCCGCGTTTCTTGCGATACCGGGGTGGCACAAAAGGTGTGGCACTGATCCAGTTTGTTGTCCCCGACGGCGGCCCGATGAGATCGCGCAACTTCTCCCCATATACGCCCGGAAGTCCCCGCAAATCCGTTAGGCTACCGGCCCCCACCAGAGCCAGTCGTAGTGGACCGACCCCTCCTTTCGTAAACATCGTACGAACGGCGCGGACCGTTGCTTGTGCCGCCGCATCCAATAACATCGGCGCCCAAATGAGAATATGTTCTATATGGCCGTCGTCATCAAGGTCGAGCGGTAACAGATGGGCGTGGCGGTGCGGTTCCGTAAGCGGATTACCCGTTTCAGCGCGCCCCGTCAAAACTTTGCTCGGGGTGCCGCCATTTCGGCAGGCGACCTTCACAAGCGCACGATGGAGCAACTCCGCCTGAGGCAGCGTATAAATCACAGAAGGCAGCGCATGATTGTTGCCACTGGCTGTCACCATCGAGAGCAGCATGACCTCAATGGGTGGCACCGAGACGATTTTCTGCCGTACTTTCGGCGCGCCAACCTCAAGAGTGTCCGCCCGACGCCAATAAAACACGCGCTCGCTACCGGGTGGTTGACTCCAGCCCAGTTGGCGCAACCAATTTGTCCTGGTTTGCAGACAGGCGACAATATCCAAAGGATACGACTCCTCCAATTCTCGGCGCCGTTCCAAAATCTTCTTCTCCTCCTTGGTCAGCTTTCTTTTTGTATCGTCTACCGTAGGCAGCTCCGCCAACTTGGCAACAATGGCCACTTGCCGCCATCGCCTATAACGATCACCCGTGAGCGGGGCCATTAAGGGAATCTGCTCCCACTCTCTGCCGGGTGCTTGTTCGTTATCGCACGGGAAACAATTATCATTCTCCGGCAAGGAGTCGTCTGGCCCAACGAGGCAAGCCCGTACCCAGCTTTCTGACCGGCCGAGGTATCCGAGCCGCCCGGCCAGTTCCGAGAGCACGTGAGTTTCTTCTTCGCTCAGAGTAGCGTCCCATATCACAGCTAATGTGCCATCATTCACCTGGGCCCAGGTATCGAATACCAAAGCCGTTTCTTCGCGGCCATCCTTGAGCCTCGCCAGCGGCATGTAGTGTCGACTGTGGGTGCCTACGGCAGGCGGCAGGCGATAATGCGGCAATACACTACCCAGCTTCTCGATCAACGAACGCGCTGCGGGTGGCGGCCCGTCGCTTGGCCACCCCAGCGTGGCATAGCCGGTGGCAATCAGTGCCCGCAGTAAGCGCCATGGAGACGGCGGCCATTCGATCTGGCCTTCATTGACGTGATGGCCCCATGGTGTCGCATGATAGCGTCGCCCAGGGAAACGCAGTAGCAGGATCGGCATGATCAGTCCCCTGTGGGCTCATCATTACCATTATCGGTAGCGTTGCCCACGGACCTCTCCTCATCTTTCGCCTTCTTGAGCGTATCATTGAATGTGACCTCGGTTACGATCATCTGGGAGCGGGACCTCTCTATTGCCAATCCCACCTCAGTGGCCAGCTCTGTCAAGGAGGGCAACTGATACCCATCAGGCCCATTGGCCATGACGGTACCCGCGTCCATACTGAGATCGCAGGCGGTACGCAGCCGTAAATTACTATCAAGCAGTGCGCGTAGTTTGTACAGTGCGAGCAGAATGAGAAGCTGCTCTATGTCGGCACCCAGGCCGTAACCTCGAAGTTGCGCCAAATCGATATTAACGTAGAGCGTAATGTGGTCGGCCGTGAACTCATCGCGCGCAAACGGGACATTTCCAAAACCCGACTTGGTTTCACCGGATGGATTCACGCGGTCGTTCTTAACCCCTCCGGACGCCGCAACCCTGACGCCATCGGCTTCTATGAAGGCGGACATCGCGCGCGCCACGCGCAGGCGGCCGCCCGCCAAGTCCTTTTTCGCCAAGAACGTGCCGTGCAGTAAGGATCCGATATCGTATTTCAAGAGAATTTCGGCAAGCTTCCGGCGGTCAATTGGACCCTCCTCCAATCCGCCCAAGTCCGATTTCAGTGTATTAAAGAAAGTTTTGTCACTCCCTTCGAGCAGATAAGGGCTATTGATGCGATGCGATTCCAGTATGGTGTCAGTCAAGAACTTCTTGTTTCGCATAACCCGTACATGCGATAACCCATTTAGTTCCTTTTTGATATCCTGCTGAGCTTCATCCCAGATGGTCAGTTCCAACCGATTGGCCATGCTCTGCGCACTCTCCACAAGCAGGCACTGGCCGTCCCTTGTCTGAAAAGTGGCGGCGCCGAGTCCGGGGAAACCGGTGGGCTGAAAGCGCTGCCCCTGAAGCGGCTTAAGGGCGATTTCGAACAACAAACGGTGAGCATTGTCCAGTTTAGACAGTTCGAGGGTCATTACGCGGTCTCCTGAAATGAATGGGGGTCAAGGCGGCGGACAAAGTCCATGGCGGTACGTCGTGAAATGGGGAAACATAAGGCGGCTGCCCAGAGGCGCGCGCCTTGTGATGTTACGGTAGCCACTCGCACGCTCGGGTAAATACCGGCGGCACGTAGGCGGCGCAACGCCAGTTCCACGGCTGTGGCAGCATCACCGCTTTCGAGGCGGCGCAAGACAGCTGGATCAACACTAACGCTCCGACCGTCAGGCAACGGCCAAGGCAACATGGCCAAACGGATCGCGAGCCACGCATCGTCCGGCCACTCGTTGTGTTGTGGCCAGCTCAGAGAAATATCTTGTTGCGGCCACAACATGCGATCCAATGCCATCAGGGCACGGCTCAAGGCCAAGGTCCGGTCCATGTCTACGGTGCCCGCAACAAGAGCCGCGAGATCGGTGGGGTGGGCTGCGGTTCTCGTGGCGGCTTGAAGCGGTAGGCGCCGCTCGCCTCGTTGTGCCGCCTCTATGAGCCGCCGCTCCACCATCGCAATCGCGTCATCAACGCCGCGGCGCCCTTGTATGACGACATCTGACCCGATTTGCAAGCGAGTCTGACTGCCAGTGCCCGTTGTGGTGAATTTCCACGGTTTGTCTCGGTCGAGTGGCAGCCAGTGACGGCGAATCGAGTCCAGCGGCATGCCTGTATCGCGGCTGAAGGTGCGGGCCTGGAGCGCGAATGACAGGGCCAAACGCAAGGCGGCGGTATCATCATTTGCGGCCTCTGCCCATTCCGGCCGCAATTTTGGTATGGGCCCGCACTGGAAACCGCTACCGGTGACCTGTAGCGCCTCGACCGCAGCCAGCGCCAACAATACCGCTTGCCAGCGGCTGGATTCGTCGGGACGTTGGGTCACGGCGAACAAGGTCTCTGCCAGCTGCCGCTCGGTGAGTTTCAGGCGATTTGGTGCATTGTTGCGACGTGCTTCACGGCGCAGGCGCGGCAACCAGGTCTCAAGATCGCCCAAGCAGGCCAGACGCGGCGAGGCACGGTCGGGAACACGGAAGCGACCGAGAGGAATGGCCAAATTGCTCTGGCCATTCCTCTCGATATAGCCGTAGCGCTGAAAGGCCACGATACCGCGGGCCGTGCCGAGCCGGGCGATTGCGCGCCCCAGGTCAAGCGGTTCGCGCGCGGAGTGGGTGCCGATCTGCGCACGCCCTTCCCCCAACAAGTATCGCAATTCAGAGAGCGTCATCGGTTGTGCCCACAGCGGCATCCACTGTTCGCCGCGTGCACTTTCATCGGAGTCAGCGGCACTCGCATAGCCTGCCCCCTGCGCGCCCACCACGAAAGGGGCGACGGCGCGTGACTGCTCCACCACCCCAAGTCGGCGGGTGGCGTGTGCGGTAAACAGCACGGCGCCCTCCATCATTAGCAAGAAATCAACGGGATTCAGAAGACTACCCGCGTCAGGGCCATTACTGTTGTTGGCCCCGCCAGCCAAGCCGGGGAAATACTGACCCACCGCACTGCCCGACTTTAAACCTTGAACAGCGGCGCCGGTCAAGGCCGATTCAAACCAATCGAGCGCAAGCGCCCGCGCCAGACCCTTCGGATCGGACAGGTCGAACACTTCATTAAGCCGTTGGAAATAATTGTTGGTAAAATCGAGGCGGCCGTCGTTACCACCAGTGCCCAGAAGAGCAGGGAAATGAGGCGTTCCCTCATCGCCTAGCACCATTGCCGCGTCCATCCATTCCCTGTGCGGACCGCGCCAGTGCAAACGAATTTGAGGAACGAGGTCCGCCTTTAGCGTCTTGAACGTCCCCTCTGCCTCTGCGAGACGTTTTTTGTATTCAGGTGATTTTCTCAATGCCTCCTTCTGGATCTTGGAGAGCTTCTTGTCCTTGGGTTCGTTCTTAATAGAGCGAACGTCCCGATCTGCGCTTGCCAATTTATCCAGCAACAACTGACGACCGGCGCGAATACCAGCACGCAGCCGTTCGAACCTGGGCGCTGCGGAGTCCTCAACCGGAGTAAGCCCTGGATCATTATTGAAAAATCCGGAGCCTTTGTTCCATGGCGAAACAAGCGGCGTGGGTTCATACCGATCAAGGAAGAACCCTATCAATTCGCCCTCATTAAGCTTTGTCATCAGCCTGAATTGCTCCCCCTCCCACCAGCCGCGCGCCTGCGGATCGGCTTGTTCGGAAACGAGGCGCAATATCCCGAGCGCCTTGAGGTAATGCGCCAGCGGTGTCGGGGCGCAGCCATTGAGGTCATGAATAGTCATCCGTTCCCCTTCGGACTCAGCAGTTCATCGCGCACACCGGGCCGACGCGATGCGCGCTGGTCGGCGGCGCGCAACAGGGCTTCCAGCCAGGCTAGAGTAAATGGGCCGTAGTGATCGAGCAACGACAAAACGCGTTCCGTCCAGCCCATGCCGGTGCGCGCATTCAATCCAACAGCGGCAGGAGTCAGATCAAGGAACGTTTCCGGCAACTGATGAAGCGTCTGATCGCGGGCAGCAAGCATTAGCGGAGGTAAGGCGTCGCCATCGCGAATACCACGGATGCGCGGCTGCTCATCGGATGTCGCCTGATCGGCGGGGCAGGCGTGCCAGGCGACCCGCACCTTGCCATGATGGGAGCAGACCAAGTAAACCAGTAAATTGAACTGCCCTGCGTTAAGGGAAAGGATTTCTCGTTCCAACAGATTGGGCGCTGCAGGGGGTAACGAATTTAGCTGGCATGGTGCCGTGCCTGTCTTTTCGAGCCATTCGCGCCAGGGGCCAAGGAGCGCCTCATGGTCGGGTTTGTGCCGTTGCAAAACGGCTAATAAGGCCAGCGCGCTCGCCAGCTCATGGCGGAAGCCGGGGCGCCGTTCACCATCTTTCATCGGGTACAGCTTGCTTATGGGTAACCAAGCCTCTCTCGGCGCCTTCGCTAGATCACGCCGAGCGGGCCTATTCGGACTTTCCTTTATCGAATTATTGAACACGGGGTGAACTTTACCCACGTCATGCCATCGTCCGCCAAGATCAAGCAAGTCCGCAAGTTCGGGAACCAGCGGTTCAGCGATCCGCCGCGCCTCGTTACCAGTCTCGCGCCCATGCACCGCGATAGTCTGCCAAGGATACGCACTGAGCGATTCGTCATCTTGAGCGGCATCGGCCTGATCCGCACTCCCGGCCACAACGGGAACCACTGGTTTCACATACACGGAACTCTCCGGCGACCAACCCCTCTCAGGATCATACCCGCCACAATCGGCAGCGACCAATACCGTCCGGCCTGGATAAAGGTCGTGCCGCTCCGCAGAGCGCCATTCCCCGTCGAGCCAATCCCAAACCCAGGCCCGCATACCCTTCTTAAGTCGGGGCGCCTTCGTGTTTCCACTTTCTTTACCGCACAACCAGTCGCGTGCTTTGAGAAAAGGTACGGTACACAGCGCCTCGCGCGAGGGTTTGAGTCTTGACCCTGGCGCATCTTTTTGCGCCACGTCATCCCAAAAGACATGCAGATCGCGTTCATCGCCTGAGCGAATGAAGCGGCTTATATCGATGTCTCCGCCAGACAGGTCGGGCGTGGTGTCGAACAGCTCATCAATTTCATGTCGCAGTAACAAATGCTTCGGGTCGTAAGGGTAAAGTCGGGGAAGAAGTTCGGGATGTTGTTCCTCAAAGACCTCCAGGTCCAGCGGCGCGACATCCGACAAGAGGCCCAAGGCCCCGCGTGCCGCGTCCAAACTATCCTTGGTATAAGGAGCAGCCTTCTTGTCATCCACCGGGCGAAAGTCGATGACAATGATTTTCGCATCACCGCCCCAACGCGCCGCGCGCCCGAAACGCTGCACAACGTTTGGCCACGGCGCCAAGTCCGTCATCAACAGCCCGGCCGACAGGTCGACGCCGGCTTCGATCACCTGCGTGGCGATAATGATACGGTCAGTATTCGGCGCACACGCGTCTTTGTTTAGGAACCCCGCGCGCCAGGACGCGCGCTCATGAGGACGGAAACGGCTATGCACTAACCGCAGATCACTTCCGTCGAGCGCCTTATTCTTTTGCAGGGCTTCAAACACTCGCACCGCACGGTCAACGGTGTTGACCACCACCAGCGTTGGCCCCTTGGCCCCGCGACCCATCTCGATATGCTGGTGTGCCACCCGCTCCGCTAACGTCTTCTCGCTCTCAATGGTCTCCAATGCCCTAGGCTTGCGCACGTCATCCCACAGGTGACCAGCGCGTCCCGCCCGGGGAATTGCGGTTTGTAATAACGAGGCCGCCATTTCTTCCGTATCGGGACTTTTCTGCAACCAGCCGTGCTGCAAAGTCGCGCTCATCCACCAGGTGCGACAGGGTCGCAACGCCCGCCCATTGTTGGCGTTGTCCTCACGAAAAGCTTGTAACTGCGCCGATGTGGCAAGCCCCACATCCATCAACTGCACCTCATCCATAACCCACAGACAATCCTGGTTAAGTAGGCCAAATTCCATCGGCCAACGAGCGCGTGGCGCGCCATAAGCGCGGTTCATGGCACGCGAGAGCAGCATATCCTGAGTTCCAATCAGCACGGCGCAATGCTCCGGGTAGAGATGCCAGTCCCTGCCGTCAGCGCCGCCCATCAGGAGGTGCACGCCCACTTTTTCGGAATGATCGGATTCCCCGTCCCAGAGCATGCCCAGTTTGTCGATCGCATCGCGCGTTTCTTGTTCTATCTGTTCCACAAGCACTCGCATTGGCAGACACCACACCAGCCGACGTGGCCACCCATCATCCTGCTGCTGCATACGGTGCCATAACCAAGCCGCCAACACCCCCAGTGTTTTCCCAAATCCCGTGGGAATGCGAATCAAGCGGTTGGTGCATTTTTCCTGAAGAACAAGATCACTTTGCCAGCCGTACGGCTGGCAAGTCGGTGACGTCAGGTTCCCAAAAAACTCCTGATAGTTCATCAAGCCTATGCTCCTGCCATTTTTAAGAAACGGTTGTCTACATCCCCTTCTCATTTCAGATCATTTGCCCTCTTCGGCCCTAACGCCTCAAGTGCAGCGATCCTCTCAATAGGCCATGCCATAACAAGCCCCGTCGCGTAACGGGAGCATGGCCACGCTGGGTCTCCGTGAGCACTTTCGGCTCAGACGACGTTTTTTAGCATACAATCGCGCACGAGGTCATTCTTGCTGAGACTCGGAGCAATAATCGCCTGAGGCATTGGCACAGGTGCCGCCAACGATGTCGTCTGGTCCTGTCATGTCATGCCTTCTCGCAGAATGCCTCAGTGAGCGTTGACGCCAACGTGACCGCACGCGTTGCATTGGGCACAAATTCCCGCTCCGCATCAACTGTCAGTATTGTCGGCACCACGTTATCCTTTTTGTAAGCTCTAAACGCCTCCTTGTGGCCCCGATTAAAGCCCTTCTTGTACCAGGAGCGAGACGACTTAATGAGGGCGGCCTGGATTTTCTCTCTCAACGCCTCTCTCTTTTTCCGGATATTTTAAGGTTCTCCCCCGCCAGAATCGTATCGATTGCTTTAATGGTTTTCATGATGGCGGCGCTTGCGCCCGCAGCGAACTGGTCACCCATACTGATTTCTCCTCTTAATGAATCGCTTATGGCGAACTGCGATAGAACCAATATTGGCAATGGCACCGCCACTCGGCATCGCGTTTCGACCGAGTCGTACAAGAATACACCAAACTGATCTCATGATGGTGAGAGTCAACATAAGTCAAACTGGCCGGCTAGGGATGGCTGCCCTCGTGCGCGTTCCCGCCATTCGTTTGGCGTTTTGCACACCATGCGTAAGATAAGCGTCGGGCGATTCTCGACCTCAAGGAGGGACATATAAGCCTTGGCAAGGTTCGCGACGGCCGGAGGCGCCCAAGTCTCTTGATTATCCCTACCAACAAACAGACGCAGGGCGCGCGGCCCGTCGGCGGCCCAGGCAGCGCAATGATTGTACTGTGCGGGCGCTGGCGACGGTCGCTGACCTACCGTATGACGCGGTCTATGACCTTTTTGGCCGCTGCCGGGCGAGGGAGCGGCAAGCGATTTGACATTCGCCGATTTTTTGCCCAGTGCTCACCGGGCTCCCCGTTCGGGACTGTCTATTATCCTTTTCCGGCGCGGCCGGGAGCACCGCGGATGACCGTTGCACGCTTCTGCGCCGAGCATCCGTACGGCCTATTTATCTTCCGTGTCGCGAAACACATGCTCGCGAATTTGGGATGGCGTGATATACGACACCGTGGCCGAGAGGACAAACCACAGTGTTTATTGCACGCGGGAGTTTTTGTCGTAATAAAGAGTGCGTGATCGCGGTAAGGAACCGCAGGGTGACTTATTCGCGTAAGGAGCCAGGGCGACCATTGAGCTACGTCGGAGGCCTGGCTGGTTGGGATTACAAGACGGCGGACAGAACACCAATAACGATGCCGGCGAGAAGGAAAAGGAGGATAAGGGGCCAGGCCACAGACAGGAGAAGTGGAAACGTATCTTGCTCGTAGAAATTGGCGACGGATTGGATGCCGAGAACGATCGTGGCGAGACCCAAGGCAATCCCTACGGGAGCCGCCCAGGCGGCGCCGGCGAGAGCGACCACGAGGATCTGCAGAATGGTCGAGAGCGCACCGAGAAAACGCCAGGTTGTGAGGCTCGCCCATACACCGGGCCGTAACGTGTAGATGGATGGCTCCGCGATCACCGGCCGGCGCTGCCGTGAGAGCGCGCGCTGGATAAACCAACCAAGGACATACAGGTTCAGGACCGGGATGAGCGCCATGAGGACGAAGAATCCGATGGTGAAGGATTCCGGCAACGTGGGTAAAACGGGTAGCGTCGACGGGTGAACAAAAGGCAAAGCGATCAGGAAGGACAGGAAAATCCAGAAGAACGCGGGTGCGAGAAAGGCGCGCGGCTTCTCGTGGGCCAGGAGACGGCTTTCAGATGTCAGGCGTCCCGACGGGAAACCGAGGGGGCCTAAAAAGCGAACAGGTAAGTCCATGGCGATCTCCTGTCGTAGTCCTTATATTTTAGCAGGTCTTCTACGATCAGCGCGGGTCAATCCGTCGCCACGCCCGCGGTGCCTCCGGGTGCGATGCGGCGCCTTCCGCTCTCCTGAATCGCGATTTTTGTCACGCCGCATCGCGTGCCGACCCTTCGCGGCTCTCTCGATAGTGGTCGAATTAGGTACTCTTCGCCTTCTTTTTCGGTTTCGCAGTCGGCGGTTTCTCGAAAAGCAGCTTCTTTGCCTTGCTAAAAGGCAACACCACCCCGTCGTCGTCATCCCGCAAAGCCGCGCTGCCTTCCCATAATGCCTGGATCCGCTCTGCGAGATACGTTTCGTCAGTCTTTGTCACTTTGTACCCGAGTATATCCGGGATAGAGGGGCAGTACGTGAGCTGGACTCGAGTCTTTGGGACAGTGATCCGCTTATTGGGGTTGAAGGTCCTGTACAATCCCTGAAACTCCCCTTCTTTATTCCTCAAGTCGTAGCCCATGTCCACGAGAAGGGCGTTTTGCGGAAATCCCTTCCAGTCTTCATAGAATTCGTCCTCACTCCACCCGGCGGAGCGGGCCGCCTTTATAGCCTTTTGCGAAGCGTCATCGGTCGTTATCACAAAATATATCCGCCGGTCCTCGAAGGCCGTCGGATTCTTCCTCATCGCTTCGAGGAGGGATTGGCCACGCACATCGCCTGTAACCGGTCGGCCCTGACGGCGCAACTTCCATAGGGCTTTGGCTTCCCGGATGTCTGCGGGGGTAATGTTGCGGGCCGCCTTCCACATCCCATCCAACCAGGCATCGATCGCCGCCAAGGTTTTTTGGTTTGTGACCTGAACTCCGGCCTCATCCCATCCCCGCCCCTCTTCCACGGCCAATCCGTTTGTCGAGCAATTGGCCGAACCCACGATGGCGGCATCCGTTCCCCGATAGACTTTGGCGTGCAATGTCGCCAACGTCTTCACCGGGATGCCAGCTTTCAGGAAGGCGGCGATCACATAAGGATTGGTGGCCCCGCTTTCGAGGTTACAGATGATCTGGGTACGTGGCCCCAACGCCCTTTGAAACTGCTCCGCGTCCTTTCCCCAGAACGCCACGGCGCATCGGGCGTTCCTGTGCCTTCCTGTATCCATTACTCCCTTAACCGTCTCAAGATATTGCGTACCAGAAATGAATGCCACAGTCGCCCCCTTTCGCTCGTTTCTTGGTTCTATGCTCCATCGCCATCTTATACCGCTTGCCATCAATCAACTTCATTGATTGGTCTTGGCTGCCGTTTGCTCCCTCCGGCCCTCATCTCCTTCCTCGGTTCGCTGTGTCGCCTTTCAGCTTTCACCATCTCGACGACCAGTCATCCGCCGCTCTGACCTTGAAGAGCCGACTTATGAGCTTTTTCCGTCTCCTTGACGTGCCTCTCCAGGGATTCAACCCGCCGGCCAGGAGAGCAGCCCTGACGGGCCGCTCTCGCTTCCTTGTTCCGGCCCCGCCTCGCGGCGACGCCCCGGCGCGGGCGCAAAACAGCGGT
>Ga0307375_10003346_pt1 | contig 15828 bp, 13 predicted proteins | sample TR1MG_FD_202531 | JGI IMG/M metagenome (GOLD analysis project Ga0307375, IMG submission 202531) | Soil microbial communities from Risofladan, Vaasa, Finland - TR-1 | ecosystem: Environmental > Terrestrial > Soil > Coastal area > Acid sulfate soil | place: Finland: Risofladan, Vaasa | collected... | reverse complement strand
GACTATTTATATGCAGAAATAGGAGGGGCGGGTGCTCTTTAGTAAATACCCGGAGCGCATGCAACTCCTAGAGGGGGGCGAGACCATTCAGATTGATAATTTTGCGTTCCAAGTAATACATACCCCGGGCCATAGTCCGGGCGGGATGTGCTTATATGATGCCAGCAAGAAGCTACTGTTTTCTGGAGATACTGTATTCAGTCAAGGATCAATAGGAAGAACTGACTTGCATGGAGGCGATTCCCATCTCTTAATTCGTTCAATTGAGAAGTTACTGCAGTTAGATGTAGATTACCTCTGTCCAGGACATATGGGAGTCGTCCGAGACGGAAATCGGCATATCCGACAATCGCTTGAATTTGCTAAAATGGTATTCTAACTCGGGACGCTGTGAAGAAAAGAATGACGAAAAAATTAAGCTCTATTAAAGGATGACTTAATTTTACAGTATATTTATTATTTATTAGAAGCTAGAAAGGTTTCCGCAAATTTTTGAGGGTTTATTACTTGATATTTGATTTTTTTTATTAAAGGAATATTATTTGTAATTAAGAAATCAGCGTTAGAGAAAGTGGCAGTAGCGGAGATTAATGCATCGGGGAGTTTAATTTGCATAGTTCCTCGGAGTAGTGCGGCAATTTTTGATATTTCAATAGTAACAGGAATAATTTCATATTTTGAAACAGCATGATTTAAAAACCGCTCTACTTCATGCGTTTCATTATTTTGATAAAATCCAACCAATACTTCTGTAAGTATTATTGTGGAGATAGCAGCTTGAATGCGATCATCGTCGATAGCGTCAAGAATTTGCTCGCAATAGGAGGAATCCTGCTCTTTATTCTTTACAGAGATGAATACATTAGTATCTAAGCATACTTTCATTCCCATTCATCACGCATCTTTTTTTGGAATACAAGACTCGGTTCAATGGGTTTGCTCTCTTTTAAAATATCTTTCATTTTCTCTTGGATTTTTTCTAGGATTACTTTCCCATCTTGAACTTTGAAAATTATGGCATCTCCTGGTTTGATATTAATTTTTTTTCGAATCTCTTTCGGAATAACGATTTGACCTTTCTTACTTATTTTTCCAATATTCATACATAGTAGTTGGAAAATCTTACTTTTAAATCTAATCGTTAGTACGTTATACTGAAAAAAAGTAGAATTTGCTAAAAAAATTGTTTTAAGCTACTTTCATAGGTTCTCGTTCAATTTTCCCGTTCGGTTCGAGTTCATGGAAAATTTCGGCTTGGAATTTATAGATTTTAGTCTCCTTATCCATCCACATATCGGGAGTTAAGCCAGCCTTCCAGCACGTCTGTTCAAGAAATTGTTTCGCGTCCCATTTCCATTCAACCGCCACTTGGGGGAGGAGGAGCCCTTTTCGCCAGCCGCGTGCGATAATCAAGCCATCGCGCCCGACTGCAATATTCTTAGAGTAGTCTTTTACGGAATCAACTTCAATCAGCGTGGGAGGCGTAAGGATGCTGACTTCCACGACAATTTTATCTAATTCGGCAGGTTTTACGGAGGGAAATCGAGGATCATGCAATGCTGAATCCACAGCAGAATCAATGGTAGCTTGGACAAGCGGGAAATCTGGGTAGGGGCGTCCAATGCACCCTCTCAACTGTTTTTCGGCACCCGTAAGGGTTTCCAAGGTCACGAATACGCCCGATTTCTCTTTCAATTTTGCTTTGGCTTCAGGTGGAATATCGGGCTTTTTTCCCGTTTTCACAATCGTTTCAAGAACGTTCCTCGCGAGTTTGACGAGAAATTCCCCTTCATCATCAGAATACACATAACTCATTTAGATCACCATTCTCTTAAAAATAAGGGGTGATTAATGTATTAAGAGATTTCTGATTTCTGGTGGATGAGATGAAGATAGATCCAGAAGAGCGGATTTTGCGGTGCGTAGAAGGAGAGATTCTAGATCGGGCACCGCAGATGGAATTAGGGTTCAATGTGTGGCCATCCGTGAAACTAAACTTATATTTTGATCTATTACCGAAACCGCTGGAGAACTGGCTTCTAAAACTCAAGATATATGAGGATGCAATTCAAAGTTCGAAAGAGCACTTGGGACTCTCGGTGCCCATGCCTAAAACGCTGGCAAGGAAAGTCTTACCAATTGATAGATTAGCGGCAGGGTTAATTTCCTTTCCGACCTCATTGGAATTCATGAAGGCGTTCAATCCGTTTCTTTTTCGGATTCCCATGCGGTTAGGAATAGACATGGTTACCGTGATGGGTTATCCATCGGTGGTTGTGCGAGGGAAGTTGCGGCGGCGCAAGAACTTGTATTTCATTTCCGAGGACTGGTGCCTCATCGATGTAGATAGTATTGGAGATGTGAGAAGTGTGGAACCCTACGATGCGCCTGAAAGGCAAATGGAGAGGTTGATCGAAGCCTATCGAGACGATCCACTGGACGATAAAATCGAATATATTTCGGAGTTACAAAAGTCAGTGGCAGGCAAGCTGGTTTTAACCCCAATATTTAATGGGATCATGGAATCGTGGCACATTATCTGGGGGATGTCGAATATGCACCTGTTCTTTCGGCATTTCATGAAGGAATACCGGAAAGGCCCGCCCTATGGGATCTATAAGAAGTACCTAGAAGAGAAATCGAAATTTTATGTAAAATATGTCAAGCGGCTTGGTGAGGAGACCGACATCAAAATTATTTCGATTGTTGAGGATGTGTGTGAAGATAATGGCCCGTTTTTACCGGCAGCGCAGTATAGGAATTTCTTCGTGCCGGAGATTAAACGGGTGGTGGATGCGGCGCATCGGGGTGGGATGAAGGTCTTTTTTCACACGGATGGGCGCTTTAAAATCCGGAATTCTGAGCGCCCGTGGGAATTTTTAGACGCGATTTTATCCACGGGTATTGATATGCTCCATGGCTGCCAACAAGATTGTAATAATCTCAAAGAATTGAAGGAATATGTCGGGAGCAAGGTAACGTTAGTTGGGGGTGTCTCCTGTGTTGATGTGCTGCAACATGCAAAATCGGCGAAGGAAGTTTATTGGAGAGCCGGGCAAGCTATCAACACGTTGAAGGAAGGAGGGCATTACATCGTGGCAGCGGATAATGGGTGGCATGCAGGGGTGCGAATGGAAAATATTAGGTGGTACATGAAAGCCGTCAAATATTACGGAAAATATTAGTTTTACTGAAAAATTCATAATGAATTTTAAAGAATTATTTTAAGTAAGTAGCTTTTCTCGAAAAGCTTCCATGAATTGCTCTTGATGTTGGTTAAAATTATTTTTAAGCATAGATACCAAGCCAATGGAAAAAATTATGTAGAAAAATGGACCTAGGAAATAGTATAGGAAACCTAGTAACTCAATACCTCCACCAAGGAGAAGTGTAAATAGGATTGACATAAAGAAAATTATAATAATGCTGATTATGTACGCTTTAAATTCGGTCGATTGATCAAAAATGAAATGTAACTCATTTGATTTATTTCCTTCGATGAGTTTAATAGTTCCTTTTAAATCATAATACCGTTCAACCTTTTTTTTGAAAGAGAAAAATTGATTTTCCAATTCGATAAGATGATAAGTATTCGGGGGTTTATGTTTCCACCCTGAACTATAGGTATAAACTTGAGGGGGTAATTCACTTTCAGATTGAGCAATTTGTTTTAATTTCTTATATAAGTCATCGAGGGATACAATTTTAAAGACTGATTTCGTTTTTTCAACCATTTTTTCTTTACTCAATCGAAATCTTATAAAAAGAGATGATATAAGCCCTATAATACTCCATATGATGATGTAAATTATGGTTTCGAGCTCAATTTGCATAGATTTGTTCCCTCAGATACTTAAAAATGTCTTTAGACAATCAATAATTCAAACTCCAAATTTAAACAATAATTCTTCTGGTATAAACTATTGCCTTTCTATTGGGAATCTTGTCTGAGCAGGTTAATAGAAATTGAGTTTATGTAATACGTTAATGAGAAAATAAGAAACAATAGAAAATATTTATAACATGATTATTGTCAGCTGGAGGTGAGCGATTCAAAGAAATCTCGACCCCGAATCAAGTCGGTAATTTCAGCAGTGGATTTAATGATGAAAAAATCGCCATGGCTTTTTTCTGCAATCGCTTCAGCAATCCGGCGATGGCGTGGACCGCGCATTTTCGCATTTTCAGGCCAGAGCACGATCGTAAAAACACCGGCTTCGCGTAATTTGTCGCTGACATCTTCGATTTCCTCTTCAAGTTGCGTATAATACTGGCTATTATGGAACGCAGGGGGAGCATTCTGGCTAATAGGCACATTCGCGCCCCCATCGGTAAGGACTACTAAAACCGGGATGACATCTTTATTTCGTTTAATTTCGATTTGCAAGACCTCAAGGCCTTTCTGCAGCCCACTGGCAAGAGGGGTCCAGCTGTCCGATTGAATGTAAGAGAGTTTTTCAACGACGGCGGGTAAATTGACAGAGGGATATTGAAGGACGATGGATTCATAACCTTGAAAAACAATGAGCCCAACTTTATCGCGATTCTGATAGGCATCATCATGAAGAGAGAGAATCACTTGTTTCATCTGTTTTAGCATTCGGAACATTGAGCCACTGGCATCCAGAACAAAAACAATTGAGAGAGGAGCTTGGTACTCATAGATTTTTTCCCGGATATCACCCACATCTAGCTTAACAGCCAGATCATTCCTGCCTGTACGACCTTTTTGAAAGGGAGCACCAGCGCGAATAGTTGCATCCAAGGCAATACTAGTTGATTTCTCTTTAGGAATTTTATAGGAAACATATTTGCCTTTTATTGCAGTACCTTTTTTCCGAATGCGCTTGCCTAAGGAAGGCGTTCTTCTGCGAGCACTAACATTCTTGCGGCCCAGTTTAAACACGTTTTTAGCGCTCGCAATTTTTTGTAAATTATCCAGAGGTTCGCGCCATTTCTTGGGTTCATAATTTTTATCTATAAAATCGGGTTTACCGTCGAGTCCAAGAATTTCGCCTTGAAGCTCCTGGGAAGGGGCCTCATCCCCGCCAGGTTCGTCCGAAGGTTCACCAGAAACCTGTTCGGCGGGTAAAAAAGAAAGTGTTTGTTCGGCTTCCTGATCAGATTCTACTTCATTTTTTTTTTATCAGCTGCTTCCTCTGAACCCTCTTCTTGGGTTGAACCTTCTTCCGAGGATCCCGTTTCGGTTTCTTCGAGGGCTTTTTCTAAAGCTGATTGAATTTGCTTCATGATATCTTCAGGTTTCATGGATCCAAGGTTACCAACCCGATGCATTAAAGCCAGCATTGCTGCTTTTTCAATATCTTCTCTATTTACCTTAGTTCGTCCAGCTAAAGCGGCTATCGCTTTTGCGCATCGTAAAATCGTGATTTCCCCGCGGTGCGTTTCGACTTTGAGGTCCAAACATAATTTTACAATCGCTTCCATTAATTTTTGAGGAATAGTAACTTGACCCACAATTTCTTTGGCTTTCATAATCCGGGCTTGGAGTGTATTTTCGGTTTCTGTGAATTTTACCCGGAATCCAACAGGATTCTTATCAAATTGATCGACCCGTTTCAAAATTTCCAGACGTTGGTTAAAATCAGTAACTGTAACAACATCAACGGTTAAGCCGAGCCGATCAAGAATTTGGGGTCTTAATTCACCCTCCTCAGGATTCATACTCCCGATTAAAATGAATTTCGAGGGATGATTAACGGAGATTCCTTCGCGTTCGATGGTATTCACGCCCATTGCTGCCGAATCTAAAAGGTCATCGATAATGTGATCACTTAACAAATTTATTTCATCCACATATAAGATATTGCGGTTGGCAGCAGCTAAAATTCCCGGTTCAAGAGCGCGAATGCCTTCCCGAATGGCACACTCAATATCTAATGATCCTACAACACGATCTTCCGTCACGCCAAGGGGAATTTCTACGACCCGCATTTCCCGGGTTTCTAATTCCAATCCATTTCCTTGGTTATATTTTTCGCGACAGATAGTACACAGGTTCTCGATATTATCGGGATCACAGTTGAATGGACAGCCTTTAACAATTTTCATTTTGGGGAGGAGTTTTGCGAGAGCGCGAACTGCCGTGGATTTTCCTGTCCCGCGTTCGCCTCGAATCAACACACCGCCAATTAAAGGATTAACAACATTCAGGATTAATGCTAGTTTCATTTGATCCTGTGCGACAATTGCTGAAAAGGGAAAAACTCTCAATGTCAAATCTCTATACCTCGATTATTACTCAAGACATAAATTGGAAAAAAATTTAATAAATTTATGGTTAAAAGGTTATAATATAAATAAGTTGTAACAATATGAATAGATTTGTAATTATCGTAAAAAATACAGGAGTTAGAACATGAGTCCATCAGAAGGAACAGATGAGGGGATGAAATGCTTCAATTGTGGGAAATTAGCTAGGAACATTCATTTATGCAAGGTGGCAGGTGTTTCACAGATAATCTGTGATGAGTGTTGCAATAAATTCTTAGCTGAAAAAAAGTGTCAGCAACGGAGTTGTGGGCATTATCGATAAGAGCTGAGAGAGTGAAGCTTATTTTTGGATAATTATTGCACCTACGGGACAGCTATCGACACAGTTTAGACACCCGATGCATTTCTCATAATTGAATTTTACAGAAAGATCAGCTGCAATTTCGATGGCGTCAACCGGGCAAAGAGAATAGCAGGCACCGCAATTAATACAGAGATCAATTAATTTATCAATGATTTTTCCGCGATCAACTCGAACGCCCTCAGTTTCGAACGCATTTTTTATAGTCTCGCAGTCTTCGTCAGGGACCTCTATGAGGAAGATTCCACCCATTTCTTGGACATTAGCACGTAAAATATTAATCAATATTTTATGTTTCAGGATGATTTTTGCAGTTATTGCCTCATTTACCAACTTTGAATCAAAATTTAGGATTAATTTTTTCATTTGCATCTTCATCGCCTTAAATATTGGTATGGGTGTCGAAATGGCGTAAGGTACTTTCGGCGGTAACAATTCCAATTACTTTTTTCTGAGAATCGATCACTGGCAAAGCCGATATATCGTGTTTTGTCATTTCCCGGGCTGAATGATCAATAGGATCATCAAGAGAGGCAGTATATACGCGGGTTGTGATAATTTGACTCAAATCATTGCGCCCTTGCGCGACTGCGCGAGTGATATCCCAGGAAGTAACAATCCCTTTTAACCGATTTTCTTCATCAACAACTACTATATGGTTGGTAGTATGTTGGATTAGCTTCTTAGCAACCTCATCAACGGTTTCTTTTATAGTACAGGTGACAGCTGGTTTGATATAGGAGCGTACGGTAGCTTTTGCTCGAAACTTCAAGGGTTTGAACACTTCAGTGGTGGATAAGCGTTCGACTGGTGCAGAGAGGAGAAATTCTCCATTTTCAATCCATTCTTTCAATATAATTGCAATCTCTCTTGCTTTTTTAAAGCTTGATAGAGAGCTTGTGGGAACACTCTTTCCATTTAATTCGACTTTGCCTGATTTCAATTCAGCATAGGTTATCGTGCGAATAACAGGGCGATTTAGAGCAGGAATACCATAATCAACGATCTCAGTTGTAAGATCGGAATCTGCGATTGCGGTTTTTCGAGCTAGTCCTTCATTTAAAATTGGAATGGGAATTCCGAGCCCAATATAAATCGATGCCCCATATTTTGTGAAAATGGCGCCACGTAAGAATTCCGGGGTCATTTGTTTTAAATCGCCCTTAACCATTAACGTTCCAAAACCTTTTGTCGGGTTATGTTGCGTGCCTTCGCCTATGACATGCCCTATGCCGCCACCTAGAAAAATGCGGGTCCCGATACCAATAGTCTCATAATTGGGATCATTACTTAAGGGACTTAGGCAACCTGCGCCAGAATAGGAAACATTTCGGTGGTTGGATAATAATTTACCCATGTAGGTGTATATAGTTTCTTGTCTACTATTCGTTGCTGCATTATAATGTTGATATCCATTCCGGGGATTACATAATATTGCCTGATTCAAGTCATCTATTGTAATGTGCGTTGTTAAACTCTTTAACGGATAGCAGTCGGTTCCATAGGCGGTAGCAACTAATTCAATTGCTTTTCTAGAGACTAAATCTTCAATTACATGCCCGCCACCGTATTCAAAAGGCTTATTTTCACTCATTTTAGTTGCACCGATATAGCAATCAACAGCAGCAGTTCCATGATATGCTTCTACGCCATTTAAGAGAACTTTTTCCATTTTAATAGGAGGATCAGAGTGACCAAAATTTAAAAAGGCACCCGATGAGCACATCGCACCAAAAGTTCCTGTAGTGACAACATCTATTTCCTTCGCTGCGACAATTTCACCTTTCTCTGCGACAATATCAATCATTTCTTCTGCAGTCACGACAACAGCATCGCCTCGTTTGATTTTTTCATTGATTTCGGCATAGGTTTTTTTTACCAAGACTATTACCACCTACTAAAAATTTTATAATAGAATCGATTCCGCATATATAAATATTACCCATAGTTATGTTTACAAATTGTAAGATTACTCACAGTAATATTTGTAAAAAAGTAAAAAAATTTTAGATATATTCAACGAGATCTTCAAGCCCTAATCTAATCAATGTGTCTTTTTTTGGAATACCATCTTGGTCCCATCCTCTCAGTTCATAATAAAAATCAAGCAGATGGTCATATTGATCTTGATGAATGAATTTTCCTTTGAAAGGACCTTTAGGTACGGGATCAGAAAAGGTACGAGGCGACGGATAATCATTCTTTCGTTTCATGCCAAAACGAAGGTTAATGGCACGGGTAATATTGTAAATCGCCTCAGATCGTTCCATAAGACCTGAAAAGCCGGGATCGAGTCCTACAGCATATTTATAAAAATCAGCATAAATAGTAGGGGCGATATTAAATTCAATCCATGGGAAACGACAAGCACCCAAGCAATCCATTAAGGGGCGGAAGTGTTGATGAAATATTACGAGTTGCGCAATTTTCTTATAAGTATCTTTGGTTGTTAATTCTTGGTATGCGACCCAAGCTCTGTTATGATGGGCACCAATGTCAGCAGTTCCATAAGCTAAGGACATCCCCAACAATCCACGTGTGTCGTAGCCAGATTGTTCCAATCCTTTACAATGCATTGCAAAATGCGTACATTGCGGCCAATTCTTTATAATACTTAGAATACCGTCTGCAATAATATTACCAATGCCTTCACGATTAGCGATAATCTTCAATAAATTCTGAACTGTTTCTGAATTGCCCCAGGTCAAGTCAATTCCGTTGAAATCCGCTTGGGAAAGGATTTTTCGGTCGATACATTCCATTAATAATCCAATGAGATTTCCAGCAGAAATTGTATCTACGCCTAAATTATTACAAAGATTATTTAATTCCACGATTTCTTTTATCTTTTTGACGCCTATATTAGGACCCAGCATTGCTGCACTCTCATATTGCGGGCGAATTCGAATTCCGTTTTCAGTATTGGCAATTCCTTCGCAGGCAATATGACAATATAAACAAGAATGGGCATGCCAATCTGTGAAGACTTCTTCGAATTTGTTTCCTCCGACTTCTGAAGCATAATCACACATCCCATCCTGAAAATTACGGACTGGTAAGATCCCGACTTCATTTACACCCTCAAGTAATCCAAGGGTTCCTTGGCGCTGGTAAATATCAGCGATCTTATGATTTTTTAGATAAGAATTAGCCGATTTAAAGACTTCAAGTAATTTATCGGAATTTGCAATAGGAATGTCCTTATCCCCTTGAATTGCTAGTCCCTTTAGGTTTTTAGAGCCGAGAACCGCTCCTAAACCAGTTCGACCGGCAAATCGATGTTCAGATTGAATGGAGGCAAACCGAACGAGATTCTCACCAGCAGGACCGATTGTACAAACGGCGCAATTGCTATCACCTAAATCACTTTTTATGGCATTTTCCGCTTGTACGGCACTATGCCCCCAATAAGGGGTTGCTGACAAGAAGTCTACTTTCTCATTCTGAATTTGTAAAATTGTTGGACTAGCTGCTTTACCGGTTAGGATGAGTATATCGAACCCTGCCTGCTTCAATCTCAAGCCAATATGCCCACCAATATTGGAATCACCGTAAATACCAGTAGCAGGGGAGACACTAACAAAGGCAGTCTTTCCGGAGCCTGGAATTAGTAAACCTGTTAGAGGTCCAGCAGCCATTACCAATATATTTTCAGGACCTAATGGATTTATGGTTGAATTTGTACGATCCCAAATAATTCTCGCTCCAAATCCCCTTCCACCGATGTAACGTCGAGCGAATTGGCTGTCAAGAAACCTCTTTTTGGTCGACTTAGAAGTTAAATTGATTTCCAGTATTTTACCGGCAAAACCACCAAAGACCATTAATCTATCACGCTAAATATCCATTCTTTTTTTAATTTACAGCAAAGCTTTTAGTATAAAAATAATTCCAGCTTTGGAGAGAATTTTAAATTTATTTAATAATCAGAGACAAGAGAATCAGTAATTGAGAAATAATTTTAGATAACTATTTTTACTTCTTCTTTGGTAGTTGTTTTAATTGCAGATTCTAAGTATTTCCGAAGATCGCGCACTTTAATTAAATTTCGTTCATAAGTATCAGTCAATCGAGAATTCTTCTGTTCGACATCACTAATATCTTTTTGAATTTGATTAATTTCATTTTGGAGTTGCTCTAATTTCTCCAATAAACCCTCTTCTCTCAATTTTTCGGATATTTCTTGATGTTTTTGATACAATTCTTTGTATCTTTGGCGAATTGGCATCAAGGACCCATTATAGATATCGTCTATTTCTTTCTCTAATTTTTTTTCATCACGCGATTTTAATGTTAACCGATTAGCCGCCTTTTTCAATTCTATAAGGACCATTTTTAAATTTGAATAATCATCTTGTTCAGCAAAGAAAGTTTCGAGGGGGGTATCAATATACTTAATAAGTTGTTCAGTGCATCCAGGACGAACAAAATACTTCCCTTCGCCAACAAATTTTTGGAATTTCCGAAAGGGTTTTCGAAAATATCCTAAAATCCCCTTTAAATTCTGGACGAGGGAAGAAAGTTCAGTTTCAATCTTATTACGCTGGGAAATGAGGGGAGTTTTTTTAATAGAAGAATATTCTTCTTCAAGTTTTGATCTTTTAGCTGTTTCTTGAGAAAGTTCAGATTCTATAATTTTCATTTCTTCCTTCTTCTCATCAATTTCTTTCAGGAGACTTTGCATTTTCTCTATCTGATCGAAAAGATCCTCATATACCTTTATTTTTTTCATTTTTTTTTCGATAAAGCTCTCTAAATTACTCCACTCATCGTGAAGCTTTTTTGTATGATAATTTAATTCACGAATATTTGTTTTATACGTTTGTCCGGAACTACGACTCAATTTGGGTATCCAACGGCGCGCTATTTGCCATAAATATTGTAACAAATTCCGAATGTTAATGGAAAATTTAGAAATTTTTTCATAATGGAGGGGTTCAGTAGGGATTTCGATTTCATGGATGCGATCCTGATATTTCTTAGCGAGACTTTCAATGGATTTACTGGTTAATTCGTCTCGCTCGGAAACCGTCGTTACTTCAGATAAGCGATCACACGAGGTGGTAATCTCATTTAAGATAATTTGGATGCTCTCGACAATTTTTTGCGTTTTTTTTCGAAATGGTTCAACCTCTTTGCGGACTTTATTCGAATACCAGTCAGGAAGTTCCGCAAGGCGTATTTCAAGCATTGTACTCACAAAGTATCAAAAGGTTATAAGGGGATATATCGACTTTTCATTTCATCATCTGATTCTTCTTCTAAGGATAATTGAAAAGAGGGTCTTTGGGAAAGGTCCGCCAGAAGGGCGCGAGTTTCTTCTTTATTAAAATGGCCCATGACTTGAGTTTTCAATTTATTAATTAAAGCAGCTTGTTCTCGCAATTCTTGCTGAAGTTCAAGCGCTTTGTTCTTCCACACTTGAGTTTCGCTCGCTGAAGACCCCGTGCCCAGGTTAATGCTCTCGGAAGGGAGTCCAGTTGAAGCGGTAAGGCGCGTGCGTAATTCTGCTATTTCAGCATCCTTTTCGGTTTTTTCAGTCTGCAGCGATTGAATTCGTGTTTGCAATATATCAATACGTGAGAGCTGAATTTCTAATTCAGAGATTTTTGTATCTCTTTCTTTTAATCTGTTTTCTATACTGGATAATTGGGTTTTTAACGTCTCTATTTTGGAGATATATTCAGAAGACGCCCCAGAGAAATCTCGCCCTTCCAACATACTTTGTAGCATTTTAATGACGCCATTTTGTTCCTCAATTTTGTTTTTGAGTTCCATAATTTCACCTTCGGTTTTGATATCAGAGACAGTACTACTAGGTGAAGTGGCTAAATCACGAGCTACGGAATCGAAGAAACTATCCATATCAGCTTTGATCTCAATTTCACGGTTGATTAACGCATTATATAACTTGGGTAGCGTTTGTAAATATGATTTTCCAATATTTGAGAGGACATTTTGAAAGGTTGTTGTTCGAGCATCAAATCTTTTCACAGGAAACTCAGAAAGTACAATTTCAGAACCTTTAGGAAGGGTATCGATATAATCTCTTGGGTTTTCCTCTTTTTCTAATAGGAGAGAAATGACGAAATTTGGAGCGATATGATATTTAGAGTTGATTAATCCTGAAAAGAAGCTAACAACATTTAGTTCCTTTTCACGTAAAGTTATAGTGTTTGCATCTAAATTTCGCATCCGATGAGTGCTTCCAATCCTCATTACTTCTTCTTCGTTTAAAATCACGTCTGCTGGATGTTTATGAATGAGGAAAAATCCTTCTTTATTGGTCCAGCCAATCAAGACTATTCCTTTAGCCATATATTTCACCATACTCCTTTATATTTCCATATTTTTACTTTATACCGATGAGATCCTCTTATTTTTCACTCCGTCGGTCTCAAGAATTGATTTTTTCGCCTTTGTAGAAAAATATAGAGAGCACTTTTTTATAACAATCAAATCAAATAAATAATTTCATATTTAAAAAATAATATCCATTTATTCCTGTGATTAACTTTCCACCAAATCAATTTGGGGAATTTTTGAGAAAAATTTTATTAAAAAGGATTCTATTTTGGATTAAAATTCATAACGACAATTGTATCAAAAACTTATTAAAACCTAGTTAAAATCATAAACTTACATCTAATAACTGAAATTGGTTATTTAAAGTCCATAGAAATTCTGATTCCAATTCAACTCAGACGTTTCTTGTAAGGAAATTTAATTAATATTAATTATAAATTAGCTTTATCTAAAATAGCGAAAGGAACAATTAAAATGAAGAAAAAAATTGGCAGTTTATTTATTTTATGTCTATTGTGCTTGTCTAGTATGTTCATTATTTTTCAGGAGTCCCAGTTTATGGCTCAAATACCTCAGAAAAATAGTAGTTCTGAGGATCCTTCACAGGATAATGGTTCAATTATCGCAAATACTGTGCAAGATTACTCAAAACAAGGGGAAGATGTGCATGATCCCCCAGATTCATCTGATTTCTCTCAACTATATTACTTATATAAAAATGACACAATTTATCAATCTAATTCAACAATTAACTTCTTAATTTCCACTTTGTGGGATTCCAATTTAAAAGGTTTTAATGAATCGAATGGAATTAATGCGAAAAAGAGAACGGGCGATAATATGCTGATGATATTGACCTTACTTGAATATCATGAGGCAAATATTCAGGCGGAATATATCACCTACGCAGAAGGAATCTTCAATTTTGAATATAATTATCTGTGGGATAATCAATCAAATCTGTTTCTGAGCTATTGCGATGCAAATGGTAGCAATGCGATCGCCTTAATAAATAGTACTGATAATGCACTTGCTCTTGTAGCGCTTTTAAAATTATATGAAATCACAACGAATCAAACTTATTTGGAAATTGTAAATCTTGCATATGACGCTTTAAACGCTAAATTTTACGATTCCACGAACGGGGGATATTATCGGAGTAACAAGTCGGGCGACACTACTAAATTGACTTATGATAATTTACTTGTAACTCTTGCCTTAACCGAACTGTATCGATCGGGGCATTTTTCCTCTGAGGTTTTAGTAAAAGCAGAAAATACAATGGACACACTGATTTCACACTATTTAAATGGCACAAAAGGTTTCTTCTCCGCAGGAGATAACACCTGGGATAATCCGGTTGAGGAAAAAAGTGCATTGACTAATGCTCTTGCCGTTTATACGTTAATATCGTTATATGAAGTCAGTTCAAATCAAACCTATTTAGATATAGCGTTGCAAGCCGCTGAATTCATCGATGCGGCATTTTGGGATTCTACGGGTTTATATTTAGGCTATAACTCAACGGTTAATTGGGATGGAACTGTAACCCTGAATTCAACGAAATATCTTGAGACTAACGCTTGGATCATGAAAGCCTTTTTAAAACTTTTTGAAATTACCTATAATTCAACCTTTTATTTAAATGCAATTAATATTTCACGATTCTGCAATACCTATCTATTAGATTATAATATGGATGCTTTTAATTATTCGATTAATTTTGCAGATTCGTCCCTATCATCGTTAAAATCAACAGCGGCTAATGCATGGGCAATTCAAGCTCTACTTGGGTTTCGGTATCCGCTTCCGTATTTAACAAGGGCAAATACCACGATGACGTATCTCTATAATTATTTGTATAGTAATGGGGGGTTTGATGAATTAACCATGTATGATTGGAGTAGTTTATCCTCTCAGATTATTTTAGAATATCCCTTTTATATTACTCTTGCAGATCTCTTTCGAGTGGTTAAAACCACAAGTGCAAATTTGCAAATAATCTACACTTTACTCGAATTAGCGGAGGAAACTCATTTAACTAATTATATTTCCTTAGCGAATAACACGATGTATTTTTTAAATCGTACTGCATTCAATCAGGCATTTTCGGTCAATGCAAGTGGATTAGCAACGCAAACCCAAAGAGAATATGAGACGGAAGTTAATGCATGGGGAATTTTAGCTTTATTAAAACTATACGAAAAGACGAATGATAATAACCTTTTAGAAATGGCAAATAGCACGTGGTACTTCTTAAAGAACACCCTTTGGGATACCGTGAATTATGGATATAATACGAGTACATTAAATAATTTATCGAAAGATCTTATTGCTAATTGTTTAATGATCTGGGCAAATCTAGCAATTATTAATTCCACATATCCCATTTTCAATGGAATTCGTACCACTGCCTCCACGCTCGTGAATCAAACGTTGCGGGCAATTAATTTAAAAATGTGGGATTCAACAAATTTTGGATTTTTCTCAAATGCGTCGAAGGATTGGAGCCCGGCTTTAACCGGAGAAAACGCGAAGGGAACGTATGAAAATTGCTTCATGATTCAAACACTAATAAAATATAATGAGATTTATTCTAATCATCCCAACCAAACGCTGTATGATGAATATATAGATAATGCGACAGAGTTTCTTATACGGTATTTATTGGATAAGGAAGTAGGGGGTTTTTATTATGTATGCCATGAAAATGGAAGTTCTCCAGAAACGGATAAACATACATATATTAATAATTGGGCGGCTCTGACCTTTTTGAATTTATATAAATATACGAATAATTTTACGTATTACCTTGTAGCTGAGGAAACAAATAATTTTATTAATACCTATCTCTGGGATTTTGAGTATGGGGGATATTTCCATTCATGCTCTAAGGAAGGGCTTCCGCAGACGTTTGGAGTCTATCC
>Ga0307375_10003345_pt1 | contig 15830 bp, 11 predicted proteins | sample TR1MG_FD_202531 | JGI IMG/M metagenome (GOLD analysis project Ga0307375, IMG submission 202531) | Soil microbial communities from Risofladan, Vaasa, Finland - TR-1 | ecosystem: Environmental > Terrestrial > Soil > Coastal area > Acid sulfate soil | place: Finland: Risofladan, Vaasa | collected... | reverse complement strand
ATGCTCGTAATAGTTACAGCTTTTGTGGTCGCGTCGAAGGTGATACCCCCAGGAGAAAACGTCGGGGCAATGGCCGCGGGATAGGCGATGCTGTAGGTTTGGGAACTTATGGGAGAGTCGGAGAGTCCATCAGCCGTTAGGTAGGCATAGATGGTCATCGTGGTTCCGTTGCCCGCCACGGAGATTGGACCGGAATAGCTTTGCCAACCCGAGACGGAGCCATCGATCATGTAGTGAATTATCGGATTGCTTAGCCCGGCCGGCGGGGAGATCGTGACGTTCGTGTCGCTAATGAAGGTGCCGCCCAGCGGGGAAAAAACGGGACTCGTGGCAGAGTCGTAGGTGATTTGATAGATTTTGCTGATCACGGCTGAGGCGCTCTTGCCGCTTGCCTGCGCGAATGCTTTTATCGTGGCCGTAGTATTATTGCCGGAGACCCCGATTGGACTTTGGTAGACATTCGATGATACAGAGGGCGTGCTGCCGTCGGCGCTCCAGTAAATGATCGCCCCGGCGGTGCTGCACTCCAAGGACACGGCGATGTCATTCGCGAAGGTACCCTCGCCTGGACTGAACACGGGTTCTGAGGTTTTTTCAAGAAATGGGTCTACAACTCCGCCGAGCAAATCGCAGGAAGACGCGAGCGCGAAGATCGCCAGCGACAGGAAAACTCGGAAGACAGTTCTGAAACCTCGTCCTACCTTAGTCGTGGGCAAAAGCGACGATGCGAGGAGTATCCTGACCGCACTCGCATCGGCAAGAGCCGATTCCCCGAAGAGGAGATCCTCGAAGTCAGAGTGTCTGCGCATTTTTCCTCCCCTGCTTTCCGATTGGCCTCATGCCGATCCGAGGTTCTACGCAGGTCTCACATTTCCAATAATCCCGGAGCCTCGGCATAGACAGGCCAAATTCTATTCTCTTCGAGGGGATCTGCCACAGAGCCATTAGTCATTCCCAATTGGCCGAAAGTCACTGGGGATCTATCGGATCAAGCCTGGCTGGCGCGCTATGGGCTTGGCTAGTCTGGATCCAAGTCGCTCGAGGGGGAGGAGATATCGTGTGTGCGGTGATCGCGGCTATCGTGAACGAGACCGTTTCTCATCGCGAAGACGACAAGATGCGTTCTATCGCGGACGGAAATGGCCGAGAGCAATCGTGAAATGCGGTTCTTGACGCTGCCTTCGGAATAATTTATTTGTTTCGCGATCTCCTTGTTGCATCGCCCCTGGGCGATAAGACCGATTATCTCCTCGTCGATCGCATCGAGGTGTATATGGCGACCAGCGTCAAAATACAATGCGAATTTGCCTTCCGCATGCATTCCCGAAACGTAATGGCTCCTGACCGATTCGGCGAGGACCGAACTTATGATATCCAGGCCCTCGCCCACAGCGCGTAACGATAATATGAGGTTTTCGAGGCTTATGTCTTTTAGAACATAGCCGTTTGCCCCGGCGGCGATGGCAAGCGAGACATCCCGCTCCTCGCAGGATTCGCTGAGGATGATGGCCCGCAGCGAAGGCCTGTTGGTCCTCGCCTGCGCGAGTAGGTCGAGGCCCTTCCCCGTCTTGAAGCAAGGATCGACGACGAGAAGGTCGGCGTCCTCGAGGCGGAATACTTCCGACATCGCCCCCTCGAGGCTGGTGGATAAGACGACGGCGAAGCCGGGAGCCTGCTCGAGACGATCGCACAGCATCTCGCGAAACAGAGTCTGTTCATCAACGATAGCTATTCTGATCATTCGAATAGACTCCGTCGCCGCGCACAATTGACCTGAAGGCCAAGCGAAATGCCTTGAAGAATAGACTAATGCACCATATTGCATCGGTCAATAGAGTCTTAATATCAAGTACTATATATATTCGCGCCTACGAGGAGGAAAAGGCTCAGTTAGGGGGAGCCGATCCAAAGCGCGAGCCCCTTGCAATCAACCGTGTTTTGGCCGCATTGTCTTCCGGCGCTCGCTCAAGGCCTTTGGGGGCCTTCAATTCTACCATGACCTTCATTCACTCAAGGACGAACCCGTGAAAAAGCTCCTCCTCCCCCTCGCATTGATCCTCCTCCTCGGCTCCTGCAAGGGGGGCAACCCCTCCACAAGCTCCGCCGCGGCTCCTTCGAACTCCAAAACCGATGTAAGCTATGCCTTCGGCATGGCCATCGGCAAGAGCCTGGCCGCCACCGGTGTCGAGATCGATGATGCCGCCTTCCTCTCGGGCGTCAAGGACGTCCTGGCCAAAAAGGCCCCCCGTTTAAAGGAAGCGGACGCGCAGGGCATGATCCAAACCGCCATCACCGAGGTGCAGACCAAGATCGCCGCGGCCAACAAGGCCAAAGGCGAGGAGTTTCTTGCCGCCAACGGCAAGAAGGATGGCATAAAGACCACCGCCAGCGGGCTGCAGTATCAGGTAATCAAGGAAGGTTCCGGCCCCAGACCGACGGCCACCGACACCGTCAAAGTCGACTATGTCGGCACCCTCCTCGACGGCAGCACCTTCGACAGTTCCATCGAGACCAAGGAACCGGCCGTGTTCCAGGTCAACCAGGTCATCCCTGGTTGGCAGGAGGCGATACAGCTTATGACGGTCGGCTCGAGGTACAAGGTATGGATACCCGCGAATCTGGCTTATGGCGAACAAGGCGCCGGCGACAAAGTCGGTCCCAACTCCACCCTGGCTTTTGAGATCACGCTTCTCGCCATCCAGGGCGCAGCGGCGAAGTGAGGGTGCCGGGTCATACCCACCGCTTTCGTCGTCATGAAAAAGCGCTCCGAAAGGAGCGTTTTTATTGGCCAAGGCCTGGCTACGGCTAGTTGACTGGCCCTCGTGCGGAGGGCCGCGACGACATTCCGCATCCGAGATATTTTGCAGGAGGCATGTGCGGAAGCCTCAGCCTGGGAAAGTCTAGTCCGTCACGCATCTGTTTTTTTGCTTGTGGATCCAGCCATCTCCCTCTATATTTTTGCAATGTTGGACAAAATAGCAGAAGAGCCCGTCGCCAGGATCGGGGTTCTCCGCCTACGCGCCAAGATCCTCCTGAGCTTCATCGTCATAGTCGCCCTCATGGGAGCGACTAACGTCGCGGCCTACGCCTTCATGCGCGGTCTCTACGACAAGCTCGATGGCATGATGACGACCGTTTCGCTTTTAGGCCAGATATCCGCGACGGCGGGGACTATCTATAATCACGCGGGCAATTACTACGCGATGCGGTCCGACGACGATCGCGACACAGCCCTCAGGGTCGTTTCGGACAATCTTGTCCTGCTCAAGCAGCTCGACGCGAGAATGGAAGACAAGGCGGGGAAGAAGGAAGTCACGACCCTGTCCGCCAGATTTTCGCAATGCGACGATCTCATGACCCAGCTCGGCGCCGCGATCGTCGGCAAGCAGGACAAGGATGAAATCAATCGCCGACTCGACGCGATTTCCAGCCTACAGGAAGACATCTTGTCGCGCTTGTCCGCGCTTTCAAGCGAGCGGCTCGACATGTATCGGCTTCAGATGATTTCGATGAAAAGAGACCGGGATCGCGTCGTTTCGATCCTCTTCGCGACCCTCTCGCTGATCGCGGCCATCGCGGTGGCCCTGTCGCTGCTCCTTTCGACGCGATTAGCAAGGCCGCTGGCCAGCGTCACGAGGACCCTCGGCGCGATTTCCGTCGGTGAAGGCGACCTGACAACGAGGATCCCTGTCACCTCAAGGGATGAGATAGGCGACCTAGCCCGTGAATTCAATCAATTTTCCGACAGCCTCGAGATGATCGTTCTAGGCGTGAGGACATCCGCGGATTCCCTTTCGGGGCTCGGCTCTCGTCTTACCGAGGGTATGACCGAGACCTCGGCCGCCGTGGAGGAGATCGCCGCCAACGTCGAATCCATCAATCGCCTGATCCTGAACCAGTCGGCCAGCGTCGAGGACACGCGGGCCACCATCTCGTCCATAGGCAAAGTCAGCGTAGAGCTCCGAGAGAGGATCGATTTCATGGCGCAGGCCTTGTCTGATTCGACTTCGCTCGTGAAGCTGCTCATCGGGCGGATCGAGACGGTTGGCGCCGCGACGGATCGCCTGTCTTCGGCCTCCGCTGCCCTCCTCGAAGCCTCCGATGTCGGACGCTCCAAGCTCGCGGCCGTCGACGAGCACGTTCGGGCGATCGCCGAGCAATCGCAAGGCCTGGTCGAGACGAACGAGGTGATCGCGGGCATCGCCTCTCAGACGAATCTCCTGGCGATGAACGCGGCGATCGAGGCCGCGCATGCGGGCGATTCCGGCAAGGGTTTCGCGGTAGTCTCGGACGAAATCCGAAAGCTCGCCGAGAAATCGGCGAGCCAGGCGAAGGAAACGGGGCGGGAACTCAAGCTCATCAAATCGGCGATCGACGGGGTCGTGTCGGCGACCAAGGAGGCGGCGGCATCATTTGGGATCGTCTTCGAGCAGATGCGTCTGCTAGGCGATATCGAACGCGAGGTGGGGGAGACCGTCGATCATGAGAAGACCGAGTCGGCCAGGGTAAACGACGCGCTGTCCGGCCTCGGGGCGGTCACCACGGCGGTCCGCTCGGGGGCCGATGATGTAGAACGCATGAGCGGCTCCATCCAGAGCGCAATAGAATCCCTGGCCCGAATCACGCTGGAAATCAAAGGCGGGGCAGCCGAGATATCCCAAGGCGCGGCCGACATAAATGGAGCCATGGCGGGCATCACTTCGCTGTCGGCCGAAAACGCGGTCAGCGTCGCTGAGCTCCGCTCCCAGGTCGGCAAATTCCAAATCCGCCAGATCGAAACCGACCAGGGGATGGGGGCAAGGGACGAAGGGGAATAGGTCTGGAAACGGAGTCGAGTGGCCCATGGCGGCTGTCGGCTGCCTCGCGAGCCTTGGCCCCTCCCCTTCGGGCTGTCGCGGGAGTGGAGCGTGATGAGGCTGAAGGCAGACCCTGGCTAGCTTAGGTAGACTCGCGTATTACCAGATAGGGTATGGGTGCCTGCATGAACCGCTCGTCAAGCGGATCGCCGGTGATAAGGGAATTGATGAGCGCGACGGCGCGCTTGCCCAGGGCTGCCTCGTCGAAGCGGATAGTCGAGAGGGAGGGGGTGAATTGCTCGCTATAGGGCAGGTCATCCGTGCCGAGCACCGCGATATCGAGCGGCACCTTCAGGCCGTGTTCACGCAGGGCCCGCATCAGCGCAAAGGCGTGATCGTCGCTATAGGCATAGATTGCGGACGGACGTGGGCTCATGGCCATAAAGGAGCTCGCGGCCTCGCGAGCCGCCGCGAGTGAAGGCACAATGTCGTCGTCGGGCCAGTCGAGGGTCTCGATCGAGGCGCCTGACACCGTCGAAAAGACTCTCTTCATTCCCCGCTGCCGCAGCTTGAACGGCCGCTTCTGCGCGGGATCCGCCGGTTTCACGATCGCGACGCGCCGATGACCTCTCTCGATGAGGTGCTCGGCCGCGAGACGGCCTACGCTTTCGATCGGCAGATAGAATGTCGCGAATTCGTCATGCTCCTCGACGTCAAGAACGAGGATTCGCTCGACGCCCTGCTCGCGGGCCATGTCGATGTAGCTTCTATCCAGGTCAAGAAGGCTGCAGAAAATGCCGCGGGGTCGACGGGCCAGCATTGCCTGGAAGGTTTCGAGCCTGCGCTCGGGGTCCTGGAAACGGTTCCAGGAATACTGGGTTACCACGCAGCCCCCGGCCAGACCGTCGGCATGAATCGTGCTTATGATTCCGCTAATGCGCGAAGTGTAGGGAGCGGGAAAGAAAATCGAGAACTCCGAGCTGAAGCCCCGACGGAGGGATTGGGCCATGTGGTGAGGTCGATACCCGAGTTCCTTGGCCGCAGCCAAAATCCGCTCGCGTTTTTCGGGGCTTACGTGGGTCGAGCTCGTATTGCTCAGGACATAGGATACCTGGGTCCTGGATACGCCCGCGAGTCTGGCCACGTCGGTCGCGGAGGGCGCCTTGGAAGGCGGTACGGGGGCGGAACTCTGTTGCTTCTTCATAAAAAAGGTTGACATGATTCTAGAGCGGGTTTAGCATCCCCGTCAACATCACAGGTGACACGTGTCACCTATACCTGATGAATGGGGGATGGCATGAAGAGATTCGGACTTGTGGTTCTCGCTCTGCTCGCGGTCTGTCTGGCGCCTGTCGCGGCGGCAGACAAGGTCTTCAATCCCGCGGTCGTCGACATTGCCTATTGCGTGCCCGATACGACCAATCCTTTTGTCGGTTGGCTGACGACCTCCGTGCAGAAGCTGGCGAAGCAGGATGGCTACAACATTCAAATCGCGGACGCGGGCAACAATCCCGCCAAGCAGCTCGAGCAGATGGAAAATTTCATCGCCATGAAGGTCAAGGTCATCGACCTTATGCCTGTCGATCCCAATAACGTACAGGACGTCATCAGGCGTGCCCAGAAGGAAGGAATCAGGGTCATGGTCGCGGGCACCGACACGGGTGTCCAAGATTTCATGATGAACATCGACCAGTACGCATGCGGTCAGTCGATCGCCGACCTCTGCACCGATTGGATCCTTAAGACCTTCACGAAGGATGGCAAGCCCGAATCCCTTCCCACGGGCGGCAAGGCGCTCAAAGTGATCGTGATCCAGGATACCGAAACCATAGACGCGAAGAACCGCTCCGACGGCATCGTGAAGCGTCTCAAGGACTTCGGAAAGCTCAATGTCGTGATCGCGGCGGGCGAGACCATGCTTATGACGCAGGCCATGAACATCATGGAGAATAGCTGGCAGCAGAACAGCGACGCCGTTGCGGTATGCACCTACAACGCAAGTGCGGCCGTTGGAGTGAACGAATACATCATGGGTCAGGTCAAGGTCGACAAGGCCAAATTCGGCGTGTTCACCGGCGACTGGTCCGAGGAATTCCAGACTCTGATGAACGCCTCTCTACAGAACAAGTCGGTGGCCCGCGGCACCATGCGCATCGCGGGGCCGCAGATAAACGGCAAGCCCGTGCCTCTCGAGCAGGCGACCTGGATCTACATGAAGGACCTGTACACCGGCAAGATGTCCTATGGCAAATGGGCAAAGGACGCCATCGCCAAGGCCTATCCCGAAAACAAGTAAAGCAGGACAAGGCGGGGGCCGCATCCAGTGCGGTCCTCGAATAATGGAGCGTCCAATTGGGTGAAGCGATTCTATCTCTCGAAGGCGTGACCAAGGTCTATCCCGGCGTGGTCGCCCTCGAAAATGTGAGTCTCGCGTTCGAAGCCGGGGAGGTACATGCTCTTCTCGGGGAAAACGGCGCGGGCAAGTCGACCCTGATAAAGATCGTCGCCGGGGCGATCAGCCCCGACGCCGGCGCGATCCGAGTTGGCGCCTCGTCGCACGCGAGGCTGACCCCGCATCAGGCGCGTGCGCTCGGCATCGAGGTCATCTACCAGGAATTCAACCTCATGCCCTCGCTCACCGCAGCGGAAAACATCATGTTCGGGAAGCGGACCGGCCGTTTCGTGAGCCAGGCCGCAATGGAAGCGCGGGCGAGGACGCTCTTTGACGAATTCGAAGTGGACATCGATCCCCGCGCTCTAGTGCGCGACCTTCCCGCCTCCCAGCAGCAGATCGTGGAGATAGCGAAGGCCGTAAGCCGCGAGGCTCGGGTTCTCATCATGGACGAACCGAGCGCCCCTCTTTCGATGGCCGAGGTGGAACACCTCTTCCGCCTCATCCGGAAATTCAAGGACCGCGGCACCACGGTAATCTACATCTCGCATCGAATCGACGAACTCTTCGCGATTTCCGATCGCGTAAGCGTCCTTCGAGATGGCCGCTACGTGGCCACGCGCGGGACGGCGGAGACCAGCCGGGCGGAACTGATCGGACTGATGGTCGGGCGGGAGCTCAAGGAAACCTATCCTCGCCGCGACGCCGAGCCAGGGGCGACGGTGCTCGAACTCCGAGGAGTGACCGGCAACGGCGATCGCGATATTTCCTTCTCCCTGCGCGGCGGCGAGATTCTCGGTCTGGCGGGACTCGTTGGCGCCGGGCGGACGGAGCTTGCGAAGGTTCTCATTGGGGCCGCGAGGCTCGATTCGGGCCAGGTCTTCATCGATGGGAAGCCGGTTTCGATCAGATCGCCTCGCGACGCGCTCAGGCATGGCCTCGGCCTTATTCCGGAGAATCGGAAGGAAGAAGGCTGCTTCCTCGAGATGGACATAGCGTGGAACATCTCCTTCGCGAATTTGCGCCGAATGTCCTCGGGTCTGGTCGTGCGGAAAAAGGAAGAACGCGCGGTATCCGAGCGTTTCCGCTCCCTTCTGCGCATCAAGACGCCGAGCATGAGCCAGCAAGTCAAGCTGCTTTCGGGAGGCAATCAGCAGAAGGTCGTGCTCTCGAAGACCCTGGCCGCCGAATCGAGGATACTGATTTTCGACGAGCCGACCCGCGGCATAGACGTCGGCGCCCGGCAGGATATCTACCAGCTCATGGACGAGCTCGTCCGCAAGGGACATTCGATAATCATGATTACCTCCGACATGGAGGAACTCCTCGGCATGTCCGACCGCATCGTGGTCATCGCCGAGGGAAGGGTGGCGGGAACCCTCGAACGAGGGGATTTCTCCCAGCAGGCCGTCCTCGAACTCTCCTCATCCGGGGCTTATAAGGAAGTCGTGGCATGAATCTTGTTAAGCGATACGCGATCCTCTTCATCCTGTTCGGGCTAATAGTGCTTTTCTCCTTGTTGAGCCCTTATTTTTTCACGCAGGAGAACCTGACGAATATCTTCGTGCAGCAATCCTACGTCATCATAGCCGCCGTGGGGCTTTCGTTCGTCATGATATCGGGAGGCATGGATCTCTCCATCGGCTATCAGATCTCCGCGGTGGGCGTCACCACCGCGGCCCTGGTCAAATGGATAGGCATTCCCTTGCCAATCGCGCTGGTGGCAGGGATCGTCATGGGTACGCTAATGGGAGCTTTCAACGGTTGGCTATCAGTTAGGCTCAAAGTTCACACACTGATCGTCACCCTCGGCACCATGACCATTTTCCAAGGCCTGTCCTACATCATTTCCCGGCAAAGCGTCATCCTAAACCTGCCAGCGGGCTTTAAATTTTTCGGACAAGGCTATCTGTTCGACTTCCTCCCCTTCAGCGTGCTCCTGATGGCCCTCTGCGTCGGAATCGCGAGCTTCCTCCTTAACCTCACCTGGTTCGGAAGACACATATACGGCGTCGGAAGCAACGAGGAGACGGCTAGGCTTTCAGGCGTAAACGTGAGAGCCATTCGAATGCTTACCTTTTCCATTTGCGGGTTTTTCGTGGCGATATCCGCGATCGTGCTTTTCGGCCGTTCCGGATCGGCCTCGTCATCCACCGGTCCCGGAGTGGAATTCACGGCAATGACCGCGGCCATCCTCGGCGGCGTGTCCTTCAAGGGCGGCGAGGGCAAGATGTGGGGTCTGGTCACAGGCGTATTCATTCTGGGCGTGCTTAGCAACGGGATGCAGCTCGTGGGCATGAACACCTATGTCCAGTACATCGTGAAGGGTTTCGCTCTTCTTCTCGCCGTCGGTTTCGACATTCTCCAGAAACAGCGTCTGGCGATTTCGGCCGTCCGTGCGTCGCAAAGAGCCGCCGCATGAGGATTGAACCGCGCATCATCGGCCGCCGCGACTTCCCCTCGAGTCTAGTATCGGCCGAGGGGATCGGGACCATCTTCGCCGATGAAAGCCGGCGGGCGGTGAACGTCACCTTCGGGGTGGAATATTCGGTGAAGTCGGGCATGCCCCTCCATCTGACCATCCTCGAGCCCCGCCTCGAGGATGGCGAGGAGGCCGCCTTTCCACTTGTCGTGTTCGTGCAAGGCTCAGCCTGGTTCAAACAGGAACTCCACCAGAACCTTGGGCAATTAGTGCCCTATGCCGCTAGCGGTCTCGTCATTGCGATGGTCGAATATCGCCCCTCACCGCTGGCCCCCTTCCCCGCCCAAGTGAAGGACGCGAGGACGGCCACAGGCTTCATGCTGGCAAATGCGGCGCGCTACCATATCGACCCGAATCGACTCATCCTCTGGGGAGACTCCTCAGGCGGCCACACCGTCGCGATGATCGCCGCCACCGAAGGGCTCGAGGAATTCGCCGACGAGGCGGCCGGGCCACTCCCCATCCGCGGCGTCGTCGACTACTACGGTCCCAATCTCCTCGCTACGATGAACGAGGAACCCTCGATCCAAGACCACGACGCCCCTAACTCGCCCGAGGGAATGCTGCTCGGCGGAGTGAGGGTTTCCGAACACCCGGAGAGGGTAGCTAAGGCCTCGCCATTGAGCTATATCGAATCTTCGCGCCCGCTCCCCCCCTTCCTGATCATGCACGGCGACAAAGACAGGCTTGTCCCCTTTGGACAGAGTGTCCTCCTTTTTAAGAAGCTTAAGGATTGCGGACATCGCGTTGAAATGTACCGGCTCGTCGATGCCGATCATGGCGGAAGGGCCTTTTGGACTTCGAAGGAGGCTTGCGAAGCCACCCGCGACTTCCTCCGTCGTTGCCTGGCGTGAGTACGGCGCTATGCACGACATGGCTTCGGCATCGCGACAGCGCGATCGTCCGCATTTTCCAGGAATTATAGGCCGCATGAAGCCGGCTCAGGCATTCGACGGTCTCGCTCTCGGTACGGGCGAAAACAGCCTGTTCGGTTCCTGCGTCGTGAACGCCAGACATTTCACCGCCTTCGGCATGATACACGACATCGCCGGCGGTACCATGGCCGATCCCAATGTCGTCAGGCTGATGAACCCCATGAACTACATCGAAACCAGGGACGCGATTTGCACGGGGTTCTGGAGAATCCGGCACGGCACGGCCGACAGAGATACTTCACTGGCGATTTCGACCATCCTCGCGACAAGGCTGGCGAACAACGGATGTTCGGTCGATTTCGCCATGCCCTGGGCCCAGGGACACGGCGGGGACTATGATCTCGATGAGCTCTTCTCCTGGGTAGACTCGATCTGTCGACAAGTGCCTTCGAAGCGCTGATCGCGCCATCTCGAGATCGGCCGCCATCTTCTTCGACAATTCGCAATATATGCTTCTATGAATAAAGTCTTTATTGAAATGTTGCGACGCATAGATATACTTAAGATGGAATGGGATTCTCTTAAGTCGCCCGGATCATCCGGGACTAGAGGATACATATGAAGTCCATCCGCGCCCATCGAAGCTTGTTGAGCGGTAGCCGCTGCCATTCAAAGGGAGTCCGGAAGAGCCTCACGCCAACGGCGATTCTTCTTGCGCTTGCGTTGTCCTCGAACATGCTGACGATCTCCGCCTCTCCACAAACAACCTTGGCGGGCCCCCTCGTTTTCTTGCCTCTTGGTTCCTCCAGCGACTATCTCCTGCCCGGCTTCGGAACCAGTGTCGGCCTCTCCTACAGCCCGATCGAGGATCTCCCCCTTTCCCTCGAAGGAGGGATGGAATTCGTTTTATCGGGGGTCGGAAGCTCGGCGACGACTATCGCGGTACTAGAGCCGCGCTTCGGTTTTGCATGGAAAGCCTTTAGCCTAGGACCCGTGGCTTTCACCGCGCGGGTAGGCGTAGGGCTGTGGATCGCCGGCCTCTCCGATTCCTCGGCCAGTGAATTTGGACCCGCTCTCGACGCTGGTCTCAGAATCGAAGCGAGGCTCGCCGACTGGCGGCCATGGCTCGCGGCTGGCTACTCGGCCGAATTCGGCCTGGGGAGCGGCATCAAGACAGGTGGCGGCATCGGTCTCGACCTCCCCTCCGACCTGAACTTCATCACCGCCACCCCCGAGAGCCTCATCGTGCCCGTGAGCCTATCCATAGGGCAAACGTTGCCGGGTCTCTCCAGCCGTCTTGCCTTCTCGCCCGGATGCGGGGCCTTCATCCCCTTCGGCGACGGCTTTACGGGCAACTCGGCGCTTGGCCACCTCGTCGTCGCCTACCGTCTCCTCCCCAATCTGCCTCTCGACGCCGTGACAAGGCTCGAGTACGGCCATGCCTTCGCCTTCGACCTCCTTGCGGCCCGACTCGGCTTCTCCTGGCATCTCATTGGCCTCGGGCCCTTCCAGGTGACGTTGGACGTCGGTGCCGGAGGCTGGGTCGGCCGCGCAATCGATGGCTCCGCCACGAGCTTTGGGCCATCAGCGGAAGCCGGTCTGGGGATAGAGGCCGCCTTCGGTCTATTCCGCCCCGGTATCCACGCTTCATATGTCGCTCAACTTGGACTAGAACGAGGTGTCGCTCTGGCCGCCTCCCTCGGCTTCGGCCTGCCTTTCGACACCGATCCGGAAGCGGAGCAGTCCGGGATCCTGCCCGCTTCCTTCGGCAGGGGATGGAGAACTCCCTCGGGCAGGCTCTCGTTCCGCTCGGGCACCGTCGCCGATATCCCCCTGGGCTCGGCGAGTTCTTACCTTCGGCAGGGTTTCGGAGGCGATCTCGGTCTCGCGCTGCGCACGACCCCCGCTGTCCCGCTCGACCTGGAGGGCGGAATAGATTATGCCAATTGGTCCAATATCGGAAACAGCGCCGCCGACCTCGATCTTGTGTCGATCCGCGCGGGGCTCGCATGGAAGGCCCTCGCCCTGGGCCCAGTCGGGATAGCGGCATTCGCCCATGGGGGGTTCTGGATAGGCAAGCTCCGCTCCGACGCCGAACTCACTCCAGGTCCCCTAGTCGATGTGGGCCTTCGAGCCTCGGCCTTCCTCGGACAATGGGCTCCATGGCTCGAGCTATCATATGCGCCGTACCTCGGTTTGTTTTCCGCGCTGCGCCTCGGCCTGGGCCTCGCCTGGACACCGTCACCAGCGGCTGAAGCCTCCGCCCCGGCGATCCAGAGGAAGACCGCCGTGGCATCGGCCTCGGCGATCCCCGCTGCGGCTGCGAAGAAGCCGATCGCCACAGCCAAGCCGGAAGCGACAGCCAAGCCCGTCGTGCTCAAGACCGGCCCGAGCGGGCTACAAGTGCTCGAGATCGTCTTGGACCCCGTGTTTCCTGTCTTCTTCCGCTGGTACGAGGGCAACGCTCTCGGCTACGTCAGGGTTCGCAACGGCGGGAAGTTGCCCATCGACTCCATTTCGACCTCATTCTTTGTGAAGCAGTTCATGTCCGACGCCAAGGAATGCGAGGGGCCGACCACCATCAAGCCCGGCGAGGAGACTCGTTTACCACTGCTCGCCCTGTTCACGGACAGCATCCTCGGCGTCAGCGAGGGCAATACGGTCTCCGCGGGCATCACACTTGGCTACTCCGTCAAGGGCAAGTCTCAGCAACTCCAATTGACGACCTCCATGAAACTCTACGACAGGAACGCGACGAATTGGAGCGACGACAGAAGAGCGGCGGCCTTCGTCACGGCGAAGGATCCCCTTGTCCTCAGGATGTCCAAGAATGTCGCGGGATTCATGGAACAGGCCAAGCGTTTCGGGATGCCAAAGGCATTCGCCGCCGCCCTCGCCATCTTCGAATCGCAACGCGCCTACGGTATGCGTTACATCGTCGACCCAGCATCTTCCTTCGCCGCGGCCTCCTCCCAAGAAGACGCCGTCGATTTCATCCAGTTCCCCAGGCAGAGCCTCGACTACAAGGCCGGCGACTGCGACGACCTCTCCGTCCTCGGCGCGGCCCTCCTCGAATCGATCGGCGTGAGCACGGCCTTCGTCACCGTGCCCGGCCACATCTACATCGCGATCGACCTCGAGCTCGCTCCCGAAGAGGCGCGGAAGCGCTTCAAGGCGGACAGTCTCATCATCCAGGGTGGGCGCTCCTGGCTGCCGATGGAGGTCACCGCGCTCGAAGGCGATTTCATGGCCTCATGGGCGCTCGGCGCCCAAGAGTGGCGCGATGCCACGAGGGTCGGCCTCGCGGCCATCTATCCCGTGGCCCAGGCCTGGACGGTCTATCCCCCGGTCGGATTCACCGGGGACGCGGTGCAAGTACAGCCTCCCGACCCGACCGCCCTTTCCTCGCTCTGCTCAGCCCAGTTGGAACGTTATGCGGAGCAGGCCATTGCCGTGACTGTGGACGGCATCAACGGCGACATAAAGAAGCAAGGCAAGATTCCTCGACTCCTCAACTCCCTCGGCGTCGCCTATGCCTCCGTCGGCATCTATTCCAAGGCCAAGATCGCCTTTGCGGAGGCGACCGCCAAGGAGGATTTCGCCATGGCCCTCGTCAATCTCGGCAACCTCGCCTTCCTCTCCAAGGAGTGGGACCAGGCCCTGGGTTACTACGACCGCGCGGCGAAGAAGAGCCCGAAGGATCCCAAAATTCTTCTAGCGATCGCGAGAGCGAACCACGAACTCGAGAACTACGGACAAGTGAAGGACTGGTACTCGAGACTCAAGGCCGCCGACCCCGCCCTGGCGGCGCGATTCAGCTACCTCGAGCTGAAAGGCGAGGAAGCCATCCGGGCGGCTGACGCCGCCGGCACGAAGGAGATAGTCGTATGGTCGGAATGAAAACCCTTGCCTCCGGCCTCGCCGGACTGGCCCTCGTCCTCATCCTCGTCGCGGCCTGCACGGACTCGCCCCTACTCGACCGCGTGGAGGCCCTCGGGTCCAAGGATGCCCATGTGCCGGCACCGGGCGCCTCGGGCGCGATAGTGGCATCGGGGCCGACCTCTAGCTCCTTCAATCTTACCTGGACCTCGGCCGCCGACGCCATGGACCAAAGCAGCCTCGTGTACAAAATCGTCGCTTCGACCTCCAACAACATCGGCAGCGTTGCCGATGCCGAAACACTCGGTTCAGGCCGTTTCGTGGTTCAAGACTGGGCCTCCATGCCTTCGGGTTTCGCCGTCGTGAACGGGATCCAGACCGGAACACTTTATTACGTCACCCTCCTCGTAAAAGACAGCGTTGACAATAAAGCGATCTACCAGGTGGCCGAGGGTCCGGCGGTATTCTCGATGTCATGGAAGTCGGGGACGAATTCCACATGGTCCATCGGTTCCATACCGCCCCTCCTCAACTGGACCTACGTGGTGAATCCTTATTCCGAGGCAACTATGACAATCGCGAATAGCGGCTTCGGCACCCTGCACATGACCGGAAGCCCCCATGTCCTTATCGGCGGCGCCAATCCAAGCAACTTCGCGATACCTACTCAGCCTCCCGATTTCCTCGCCCCCGGTACGACCTATGACTTGATTGTCAGGGCCATCTACGTCTCGATGGCATATAACAAGTACGCGCAGGCGGTGATCGCCAATGATGGGGGAGATTTCGTCTTCAACCTTCAGTCCTACGCATGCTGATTGAGGGCCACGTCCATCGAGCGCCTTGATTTCGCGGTCACCGGCTACCTGTTGGTCCATCCCCTGTGGCGGGGCGGAGCCTTGGCGCTCGCGGCCGGCGACAAGCCGCGAGCGACGCGGCTCGGCCCTGCCGAAGCGGCCTGCCTCCAAACGCTCCGCGGCGCGAGAAGCATTGAGGACTTCGTTTCGGCCATTCTCGATGCGGGCCTAGCCCCCGATCGTCCCGCCGCGACCGCCATTTTTTCCGCTCTGAACGATGAGGGATTCGTCCTTCCCGTCGATGATTTCCTTGCGGCAATCGCCACGCGGCGAGTCCCGCGGCGTAGTGAAACGAAGGGCCTTCCTCTGGTTATCGTCACCTGCGATCGACCGCGGGAACTGGAACGCTGCGTGGCAAGCCATGTGGATAGCCTCGACTCGGCGAGACAGGGGAGGAATCAAACGATTTCTCGAATCGCCATCTTCGACGATCATCCTGGCGCCGTTCCCTTTCCCCTGCTTCGAGCCTTGGGCGAGCTTGGAAAGAGGGCAGACCTGCCTATATCTATGGCGGGGCAAGCGGAGAAGAGAGCTTTCGCCGATAGCCTT
>Ga0307375_10003344_pt1 | contig 15831 bp, 12 predicted proteins | sample TR1MG_FD_202531 | JGI IMG/M metagenome (GOLD analysis project Ga0307375, IMG submission 202531) | Soil microbial communities from Risofladan, Vaasa, Finland - TR-1 | ecosystem: Environmental > Terrestrial > Soil > Coastal area > Acid sulfate soil | place: Finland: Risofladan, Vaasa | collected... | reverse complement strand
CGAAGGCTTGAATAGCCGGATACGCAAGATTCAGGCTCGCGGATATGGCTACACGGACATCGCACATATGGATCTCAAGATACTGACCTGCATGCTCCCTGACGCTCCACCTTTGACAGTTGATCTTGATGAGTTCTTTGCTTCTTCAAAACACGCGTCGAAACAAAAGAAGACATAATCGTTACTTTTTCAGCGTCCCTTAAAAGGGAGAAGCGCCCGAAAATGTAAATGTCACCGGAGCAGACAGCGTCAAAGTCAGCGACAGCAACTTTCTGCTGGTAAGCCCTACGCTTGCCGAACAACACTTGCCCCGGCCGAACGAGGTTCGTAAAAGTTGTCTCATCGGATACCTCACCCCATGAGCGCACGCGCAGATCGCCAGACTCCAGGTGCTCGAGACCTATTGCTCGATCAATGCCTGCCAAAAGCGGATCTTTACATGTCTCACGATTCAAGCGGACTACATCGCCAAACTTTACTTGTTTCCACCCCGGTTTCAACTTACTCATGGAGGTCTTCCTCTTCAACAACCACGAGGCCATCGAGCATGTCGACCACGGCGTCCACCTCTTCCCAAAAAACTCGTCCTGAAGATTCCCATACTGACCAAGTTTCGAAGAACGTCGCCACATCCGATATGGTCGAACTGGAGCTGGGTTTCTTCACATAGAGTGGGATAGACAGGCTATAGTTCTGAACAGCGATCTCCTCGAGCATGGCAACCTTGGCGAAGCCATCCTGATCCACATAGGCAGCATATGCAGCTTCGATGCGAGCCTGGTGTTCCTCTTTGAGATAGCTCATCGACTGCGCACGGGCGACCTCATTAACCGCATCTATTAGGAGCACCTTGCCACGCTTTTTCGGGGGTTTCTTCGAGCGGCAGAATAGAACGCAAGCTTCCATGGGCGAGTTGTAAAAGAGACCCGGAGCGAGGCCGAGTACGCAGTCGACAAGGTCAGCTTCGATAAGCCTCCTGCGGAGCTCGGATTCCTCCTTGCGGAAGAGAACGCCGTGGGGGAAGAGGATCGCGCAGCGCCCGGTAGCAGTGTCCATACTCTTCAGGATGTGCTGAAGGAAGGCGTAGTCGGCTCGGCCCTGGGGAGGAGTGCCTAGGAAATTGCGTCCCCAAGGGTCGCTCATCCATGCATCCCGGTTCCACTGTTTGATGGAATAGGGCGGATTGGCGAGGACCAAGTCGAAGCTGCGGAGTTTATCGGCTTCGACGAAGGCGGGTGCGGCTAGCGTGTCTCCTCGGGCAATCTCCGAGTCCTCGACACCGTGTAGTACAAGGTTCATTCGGGCAATGGAGGCGGTCATGTGGTTGCGCTCCTGCCCGAGAAGCTTCAGCGTGCGGTACTCTCCACCTTTCCGCTTCACCTCGTCGAGTGCTGAAATCAGCATACCGCCTGTGCCGCAGGTGGGATCGTAGATGCTCTCGCCGGGCTTTGGGTCAAGGATTTGTACCATGAGGTGGACGACCGTGCGGTTGGTGTAGAACTCCTGTGCGGTATGGCCCGAGTCATCGGCGAACTTCTTGATGAGGAACTCATAACCGTTGCCGAGCTCGTCCTCGGGGACATTAGCTAGCGATAGTACATGCCTCGAGAAATGCTCGAGGAGATTCTTGAGCGTGACGTCGGGGAGCCTTTCCTTGTTGGTCCAGGGGGCATCGCCGAAGATGCCATCAAGGCGCCCTGGATTTGCAGCTTCGATCGCGCGCATCGCCACTTGGATCTTCTTGCCAACATCTTTCGCGCTTCCTCGTACGTCCATCCAATGAGCCTTCTCAGGGATTGCGAAGCGGTCGTCGGCATTGGCCCGTGCGTAAGCTTCGTCGCCCTTGGACTCCTCCAGGGCAACCGTATAATCTTCGTCCCAAACATCGGAGAGACGCTTGTAGAAGAGGAGGGGGAAGACGAACTGCTTGTAGTCGCCCGCGTCGACGAGGCCGCGAAGGATGACGGCGGCGCCCCAGAGGTAGGACTCGAGCTCGGCTTGGGTCATGCGTTCGGCCATTATATCCAACCTCCCTCGGTCATGACCTGGCGAAGGCTATCTTCGGCCTCCCGGCACTTTGCGAGGGCACCCTTGAAAGCAGCCACGGCCTCAGGCAGGGGCGGAATGTCCCCCCCGATAGGTGGAAGGACGTAGCGTGAGATATTGAGCGTCCATCCCTCTTTCTCGATCTCGTCGAGACTGACGACGCGCGTCCTATCCTCGACCTCGGCGAAGCTATTAAACCACTCGAGGATAAGGGCACTGTGTTCTGTTTCGAGAAAGTTCTGCGCTCGGCCTCGGCGGAACAGAGTCGAGGCATCTACGATAAGAACCTTGCCTTTTCGAGCCTTATGCTTCTTCTGCCGCAAGACCATTAAACATGCCTCAAGTCCAGTGCCATAGAAGAGATTGGGCGCAAGTCCGATGACAGCTTCGACGAGGTCGCTTCGTAGGAGCTGTTCCCGTATTCGCGCTTCGACGCCACCACGAAAGAGCGCTCCCTGCGGGAGGACGACGGCCATGCGCCCGCTCTTCAAAGCCATCGACTTGACCATGTGCTGGACCCAGGCCATATCGGCGTTGCTATCAGTTGGAAGTCCTGCGAAGGCCCGTCCCCAGGGGTCGGCCTCCCAGATCTCTCGCCCCCACTGCTCGAGGGAGAAGGGCGGATTGGCGATAACGACGTCGAAGGTTGCAAGTCCTCCCGTGCTAGGATCGGTGAATATGGGGCTGCGGAGGGTATCGCCGCGCTCGATGATAAAGTCCTCGATACCATGGAGAAAGAGGTTCATCCGCGCCACAGCGGCGGTCGTCAGGTTCTTCTCCTGCCCGTAGAGCTTGCCAAAGAAAGTTCGCGGGTCCCCTCCCCGCTCGCGGACGTGAGCGACGGCAGCCAGCAGCATCCCACCAGTGCCACAGGCCGGGTCGTAGATAGTCTCGCCCTCCTTCGGGCCGAGGATATCCACCATGAGCCTGACGACACTGCGCGGGGTATAGAACTCCCCCGCCTTCTTGTTTGTAGCGTCGGCGAATTGCTTGATGAGGTATTCATAGGCGTCGCCGAGGATATCCGAGGCGACACGATCGTTCCCCAGCGACAAAGCCGAGAAATGCTCGATGAGGTCCTTGAGAAGCTCGTCCGGCAGGCGGTCCTTGTTGGTCCACTGGGCGTCGCCAAAGACACCGTAGAGATGCTTCTGGTTCGCGGCTTCAAGGCCATGCATGGCGTTCGACAAGGTCTTGCCGACATTCTTGGGTGCGGCTCGGACGGCACGCCAGTGGCAGCCTTCGGGGACCAGGAAGCGGTGCTCGTCCTCGAAGTCCTCGCCGTACTCAGCTAGCATGGCTTCGTGTTCTTCGTCCCAGACATCACAGATACGTTTGAAGAATAACAGTGGGAGGATATAGGACTTCCAATCTGAGCGGTCGACAGGGCTCCCGCGGAGGATATTCGCTGCTTCCCAGAGATACGTCTCAATCTCGGGAAGGGTTATTAAGTCAGAAGTCGAAGATGAAGAAGCACCCGAGCTGCTCTGAACATGCTTTACCGTCATATGAATTTCACCGAAAGGTCCCTAAATTATAGTGCGTACTAGGCTAGTGCTGAGTTGATAGCATTTATAAGCTTCTTCCACTGACGGCGTTCATCATCCGTCAGTGCAGAAGCATCATTGTCGCGCGCCCAACGGAGAAAGGCTTTTGCAAGACGATATTTTGAGAAGGCCGCAATCTCAGAAGCGAAGACATCGACAATTGGACGAGATGGCTGAGCTGTCGCCGTAGCAGTTACGTCCCATTCTAATGAGCTCTTAGCTACTAGAATTAATGTCGCCCTAAGCATGTCCTCTATCTCTGATTGCTCAACAGGGCCATCATATGCATCCTTGGTCCGTAAAATGCCCTTGTTACCAAGCATATGGACAAGCACATCTTGATGCGCCGCTTGATCACCTGCCGTATCGGAATCTAATAGAGCCGCAACCTTTAGTTTCTGAGCATGAAGAATTGTTGCGTAGTAGACAACCTTCCCCGCACTGTTTGCAGGGACAGATGCTATTTTTTCGTTTAGGCTAGCGATCCCTGCGTCTTTGAGTAGTTGAGCGACAGCTTCGACATACCAATAATCTGTGAGGCCTTCCAGTACTAGATTGCGTTGCTGGCCAAAAAGACTTTGAGCGAGATCATACCCAAGTGCTTCTTGGAGAGGGAGCATGGCCGCGGGATCGGAAGCGGTGATAGTGGTATGCACCTTTGTACCGACCCTCCGATCTATCATCTCTACTACACGAACTAAGTCTAGTTCGTCGGGACCGACGAGAAACGGTGAATGCGTAGTGTAGAGCGTCTGATTTGATACCGCTAGGCGAGAAACAGTGGTACGGAACTCGCGTTGCTTTAGGCCATGCAGACTCAGTCCAGGTTCATCGAGAAGTAGAATAGCGTTCTCATGTTTATCCGTAGTCTCAGAAAAGAATACAATAAAGAAGGAGACTAACCACTGAAATCCTTCGGAACGCTGATCAAGTTCGATTTCAACTCCTAGCTCATCCTCAACAACTACCTTTAGGTATTGGGAATCTGCGACTACCCGTAACCTCTCTGCTTCAGCTCTCTTTGCATCTGGTAGCCATACTGCGCGAATCTCATCAGTAAGCTTTACACTAGCAGCATTTAGTTGATATGAACGACGATCTAGTTGATCGCGATAATTCTTTAGTGCTGCAACATTTCCGACAGGAGGCTCCGATGCCTTACCTAGGTCAGATAGTTCTTGTGCAGTAAAGCCAAGAAGGTGAAGGAGACAATTGTTGCCATAATCATAGTACTCATCATCGAGAACGCCGGTCTTTAATCGCTGGGCGAGATGCTCAAGATGAATTAGTGGTTTGACGCGGAAGTAGTTGCTGAATAGGACGAACACAGGGCGACGCTCATTTAAGGATTTGACCGCGGCATCACGGTGGGCAGCAAGTTCAGAAGCTTTAATAAGGCGGTCATACCTATCCTCTTCTTCCTTGTTTCCCTCATCAATCGATGGTAAGGCCTTCTGTAACCATGCCAGGACCTGGGCAGAGCGATCTCCTGCAATCTCAATATCGTCGGACCATCCCTTGGTGATAGTATCTAGCTCTGTACTTGGCTTATTCGCAGAATCATCTGTGGCTTGAGGTACGCGAGAGTCGACATGAGCACAAAGCCGAATGAGGTCTTTCTTGATGAGCGAATATGTGGTCTTGGGTGGTGCTCCCTCAAGGCGATGCCATCCAGTGTTATCCAGCTTGCGTCCGTACGTGTAGGAACACAATTTGAACTCTTCAGGGATTACGGAAATGTCCTGGGGCTCAAGAGCAAAAAGACCTTCTACTACTGTCACGTCTTCCGGATGAACTTTCCCAGATGTTATGTCGTTATACTCGGATCGTGGATAGTCGCGAAGCGGGTCGAATCGACGTACTCCGCTCGGAGGATTCAGTTGTTGTATTGCCTCAAGAAGAGCAGTCTTTCCCGCTTCGTTTGGACCTACAAGAATTGTTTTGGCGTCCTCCACATCGAACCAGCCAGTATCCCTAATGCTCCGATACTTAGTTACGCGAACCTTCTTTAAAATCATGCTTATTGCCTCCGCCCTTCTATCAAGAAAACATAGACAGATTCGCCGACAAGATATCTTGAAGCACGGTGAATCACATTAGCCAAGGCAATGGGACAGGAGACATGCCGAGGCGGCTCATCCCGTCGTGAGCGTGTTGGCGGAAGAGGGGCCACAAGGTCTTCTGGATCTGCTTCTCCATGAAGACTTTTCGAAGCGCCTCGTCCGCCCAGAGCTCCTCGAAGGCGGCAGAGTCTATGATATTAAACCCGATGATAAAGACCGAAATCTGCTTGAAGACGACAGCTCCTTGAAAGCTCACCATAAGCTCGTACCTAGGGCGAAAAATCTTCGTCTCAGGTGTCGGCGAAAGCGGGTCGTCATTGGCAAACGCTTGATTCCACGCGAGCTGGAGCTCACTACCGGGAGGAGGCATGGAACCAAGGCTTTCGGAGTGCAGGAGCATCGGTTTAATATCCTGAAGCAGGAGAGCATGGAGGAAGCGAGTTAGCCGCTCGTTGATTTCACCGTTCATCATGCTGCTCCCAGGGTGGGGCTCGGTTGGGTAAGGACATTTGGCAATTGAGTTGTCGCCACGACAGACCATTTAGCTTCTGTGTACAAACGTGAGTAGTCATGGAAGGACGCTGCTCCAACATACGCCGCGACTTGCTCGGGCACCGTCCGCTCATTGAGCTCGGCACACGTTTCGATCTTCTTCTGCTGAAGCGGAGTAAGGGCGGAGGAGAGAGCGTCGAGTCCAGACCAACAAAGCGCGGTCTGGAAGCCATCGGAGCCTTCGATGCGCTGACGTTGGATCGCGCCGATCTTGCCCTTATTGATTTCATACATCGCCTTAAAGATGCAGGGATCGTCAGCGAGCTTTAGGAGAAGGCGATTAGTCGGATCAGGCGGCGCTCCCTTCTCGTAACTGTTCATGGTTAGCTCGCCGAAACCGAGGATTGCGCCGAAGGCTTTTTGACTGGCGCCGTAGCGGGCTCGAAGCGAGACCAGAGCCTCGGGCGCGGGGGATTCATACAGGCGAGCGTAGACCTCACGAGCCGCTTCGAGGTTAGCGTCGAGCTGGCCTGGAGCTTCGAACTCCTCGCCGCAGGTCGTGCAGCGTGAGAAATGGGCAATGAAGGAAACCTCCTTGCCCTTGATGGTCACCTTCTCTTCGCGCTCGATGACCTCGATATCCCGAGTGGTTGCGCAGCGGGAGCATGGCATGGGAGTGGTCATATATTACCCTCGTCATGAAACGACATCACGATTCCGGCATCACCATCGGTGTCGGTCCAGATCTTCAACTTGATGTACAAAAGAATCCTTCTTCCTGGTGGAGCCTGGCGCTGATATGGATAGAAGAACACCATGACATCTCCAGGCGAACCATCGTCGTCCGGCTCCGGCCCCTTGTAGTAGTGATCAGCCCGGATGTTGGAGATAATCTCACGTGCGTCCTCCTCGTGAAGTCCTTCCTCCAGCATGAATTCCCTGGATTTTCGCGGGTTACGGAACTTGAACGAGAGCTTCTGTGCCGCAAGTAGCGGCTTGAGCCGCATAAGGAAGAGCTGGGTTGCGAGTGATCCGCTCATCAAATATACCCTAATGATCGGTATCGCGCAATACCAGTTTTAGAAAAAATCGGGAGGCAGGAGGGCCATGCGCCACCATAGCCAAAAAGGCGGGGAAGGCAAATCTTTAGCGGCAAGGGTCGATACGCCGGACTTGTTGACATTTTTCCACCTTGGCTCGGGACGCAGCCACCCTCATATAGCCGGGCCAAGATAATGATAGCAGAGCACGCGCAAAATCCAAAGCGAATCCTAGGCCCAAGAGAGTCGAATCATGGAAGCTCCATCCGGCCCTTCTTCTCTGATGAAAGTTGTAGGGAGCGCAAATTGAGAGCCTTGCGGATTAGCCCTGCCGCCGCCTTGTAGGCCGACCTTCGCTGCTCACTGGGGTCGCCTGCGGCCAACGCGTTCACGAGCGCGAAGAGTCGATGGCCTTCAGCCAAGGCTTCCTCATTGGTCATGCCCGCAGCCTTAGGTCCGCAGCGTGGCTTGGCCACAGAAGAAAACCTGGAGCTTTGCTTTGCCTTTGCGTCGTGCGCAGCCTGGTGGATCGTCTTTTCTCCGGCAAGGACGGCGGCGGCCTGTTTGGGGTCGGAGAGGACGGCACGTGTGCGCTTAACCTTCGCATTGGATATGCCCAAAGCCTCTGCTGTGAGCTCGGAAGTGGAGCGGATGGCTCCTCCGATTGGCTCGTTTGAGCTTATCGCGAGAAGTTCATTCCCTGTAAGGCTTTTCTTGAAGCCCGTTTGAGGCCGGTCAATGAGCTGGACAAGCCGTAGAATCTCAACATCCGAGAGGTTGCGGCGGTCGCGCTGGGTGTGGATCGCGTGGATGAGTAACTTCGGTCTCGGCAAGTTCGGGCGATGGGTTAGTGGCTTCGAGCTAATCGATAAAGATTTTCGGAGTATCAGCTAGGATAGTTCTACACTCCAAGCCCTTAGTCCGCTATAGCTGAATCCGAGATAGAATGTCACGCGCTGGTTCATATTTGAAGTTGTTATTGGCTCCTGCCGCCGGGGGGCAGGGACGAAGAACGCCTCAAGCCCTGCGACATCGATCACACCAGCCCCCGGCCCATCTACTCGGGAGACTACACCGGTGGCCCTCGCTAGAGTGGTTGCGCTACCCCAGAAGTTTTGGCTGGCATCCCATGCGCCTAGAAGGCTCTGATGAACTAATCCTTGAATCCCGTCACCCAGCCCATACCATTCGAAACTGTTTGTTCGATACTGCTTATATCGCGAGAGAGATTTGCAGGTCTCGATGCATTCCTTGGCGGTTTCTATATCGATTCGGGTACCCTTAAGAATTCGGAGGACAAGGAGAACGTAGAAGTAGTAGTTGGCCTCCACGCTATTGGTATTCGCTCTCCAATAGGTGACTTTCTCGATGATTGCATCCAAAGATGGTATCTGGGTGTTGAACCTCGTGGCCTGGAGCCATAGACGAAGGTCCGCATCGCTAGTCACGCTCTCCTCCAAATTCTCAATCAGCAATCTCGTGCACCTATCTACAGCATTCGAGGGCATGTCTTTCCAGGTGCCATAGCGATCTAGCAACGTATAGACTAGTTGCCTTCTAGGCCCGGAATGAGCTAAATCCGGCCTGGAAAGCAGGTTCTCCCAGACCTCAAGAGCGCGCGCATGATCACCCTGGAGCCTTGATAGGTTTGCTCGGCATTGTTCTTCGAGCCTGCTAGGGTTTTGATCCAATGCCCTTCGGGACTTGAGCAGGGCCAGAAGATCTTCACTTTCCACAAGAGCTTGCCGGATGTAAGTAATCGATCCAGGCAAGCGCACATAGTCCAGAACTGACCCATGGACATTCCTAACATATTCCAGAACTCGAATTCGGAGCTGAACATCGCTGATAAAAGAATACTCCTCATCGGGACTGATTTCTCGAGCCTCAGCGAATGCCGCCGACGCTAGGACTGCGCATTCGGCAATCAAGTCGAGACTAAGTCGTTGTTCAATCAATTCCCCTACTTTAAACCTGAATGCCATCCCCTTCATGTGTAATAAAACATGATCTTGTGGTGACAGTGATAACCCAGTATTGATTGCGTTCAACGCACCTGGGTAGTCATGCATTCTATATGCCAAAAAACGGCCTAGATGACCAAAGAAGTGGGACTTGTCGGGATAGTAGTCGGTAAGGGCCTTCAATACTGCTGCGCGCCCCTCATCGGAAGGGATATCTTCTATCAATCTTGAGAATTGCTGCTGCACCGCTCCAGAGGAGTCAGTCCCTAGGAAATCCTGGGCATCTCGGTAAACGCAGACCCGTGTAGCCAGTTCAAGCAATGACGCGCTCTCCACTGTGCCACGTCCTCGACACAGCTCGATAAACCCAATCGCGCCTTGCGAAAGGGCTTGTCTCCACGTGTCCCGTTCACCACCCTGAGGGCGAAGCAATGTCTCGATCATTGACTGGGAGACCAGGGAATGGATAGGTCGCCAAGTTCCATTTTCCGAAACTATAAGGTCCAGCGATGCGGTTCGGTCCCTAAATGCGGATTCGATACTGACGGCCGTTCGGTTTGTAGTCCCAAGTATATGGGTAAAAGCTTCGGGAGGGAGCCCTCTTTGCCCGTATTCATACGCGATTGCTAGGTTCAGCATAATGGCTTTCTGGATGGGGGTAAGTCCCTCCAACCGACCCGTCACAAACCTATCGAGGCCCGAATAGTTCTCCCCATAGGCAGTTAAGCCATATATGAAAGCAGATCTCTCCGAGGCTGAGCTTGAATCGTGCACCGCTTGGAGCAAGGCTCCTCTATCCGGAACCACTTCGCGATAGGCTCGGAGAAACATTGCAGATTCAAGGCTAACGAGTGTTAGCTCTACTTTGAAGGTACGCTCACGCTCTGGGGTTGATACCAGCCTTCGGCCAACCTGGAGCATTACGACAGGCAGGTTGGAAGACTTGAGTAAAGCAAAAAGATCATCGACCGTCCGATTAGCCGCCGTAGAGCTGTCAACTACCAGCAGGATTGATCGATTAGTCTTCGAGTAGATGTAATTAATTCTTTCGTGCTGTTCCCTAACATCGGCGGCGGTTGAGTCCTTCAAAAGCAAAGTGGGAAAGAGGCCGTGAAGATCCCAGGCGATCCTCCGTGCAACGGTACTTCCCCCGGCACCTGGCGCATGGTTTAAATTAATGCGAACCGTCTCCCGACTCTCGAGGTCTTGAACAACCCTATGGCTGATTCGCGAGGTTCGTTCGCGTTCGACGTCTCGTCTTAGTTTCAAATCATCAACCGTTATGGTTCCTCCGGTCAAAAATAGTGCTTCGTTATCTCCACCCTTCAATTGTGCTGAATCCAAGTCAGTGTAAAAAACTTCGGCTCCAGCCTCGAGCCAAGGAACCTTATCAGCAGGTACAGGTGTCGGTGCCCCAGAATTAGTCGGGATCGTATGTGGAGCAACAGCACCGGCCTCACGGGAAGCGAACTCAACTTGTATGGCGCCACACAAGTCTACCAGTGGCATCTGGAAGAATTCTATGTCAAATTCCGCAAGATTCAGGTTGGTCTTCAAAGCCACGTTGTCGGATATGACAAGGAACTGGGGCTCATCGAAAACTGTACAATGCTCGACAAGCGACTTCAGAAAATCAATGGTTTGACTTTCATACCAAAGGACCACCACAACGGGCTTGCGAGGCGCTATCGAACTTGATAGTCTTCGAACTTGCTCTTGAATATCTTGCGAATATGCGTTTCGCCATCGGATCCAGGGTTTGTCTTGGGACTGAACCAAAGTATCAGGTCGACCATCTATTCCACGGGCGAAGTACCAGAACACTCCGGTGTCGACGTTAACTGTTGTCGTAGCCCCCTTTGTAGCCACAACTAGACTACGGCTTATGCCGTGCTCACGAATAGCAGAGAGAAGTCCGTTATCCGACGATGCGGGGTCAAAGTCAAACACTCCGACCCAATCAAAGCTCGCGAGCGCGCCGAGGGATACCCCCGAAGTCGGCACGATCGGTAGTGGACTCGTGAAGAGCACTAGAGAGGCGTTTCTAGCCGCGGCCTCGAGTCGATCTTTCAGTACCAGCCATGTTTGCCAGTTCTGAGAAATTCTCGAAAACCAGTGTCGGATGTGAGCCTCCCACTCAGGAGTGGCTTCGGTGTTTGACGTTCCTCGACGGAAATAAACGGATCCCGATTTGAGAAAGCTAGGATACTGTGAAAGATCTGCCTTCTGGCCAGGGGAAAGTTCGCTTTTCAGAAGAAACGGCCCAACGCCTTCAGCTTGCTGGATTTCGATAACTTGAATTGGCTTTCCTGCTAGTGAGTGGTTAGTCAATATTGTCTTTGGAACCGGATCACACCACCCTGTCAAAAGCCGCTGTATGTCATTATCATCAAGTAGTGCAGATGAGGGGAGTCCACAGACTCGATTTCCTGCTATGCTGTTCTTGACTCCAAGGACCAGATAGGCGGATTCGGTTCGCGGTGTGTTCGACATCGCGAGTATGTCTTTCAGCAGATCCAGGTACCCGTTACCTCGTTCATCGGGTCCTCTCGCTGATCGATCTCCTAACCGAATGTAGTAGGAACCCGCCTTGAAATCCAGATTGGACAGCTCGTCAGAATCAAGGAGTTCTCTTAGTTTCTCTGCAGTTGCCATTGATCCCCCGCTCTGGAAAATTTTCCTTAATCGGCAATAGGCTATGAGCTTTGGTGATAAAATAAAACGCTGGATGTATCTTGCGTCTTTGTATGCAAGATGTCTTTGCCACTATGCCCAATCGTTTGGATACGCCATGGTACGGGAAGCCACTTTTTGAAGCAGCCCGAAGGACAACTTCCATGCCGGTCCTGTCGAGGTAGGCATATGGCTAAATCCTTTACTAATATAGCATCATTCCGGGTGTAAACTTGCTGTATGGTACCTCAGGAGCGGGCAGAGGGCAAGATAGATCGATGGGCTAAGTCTTGGGTACCCCAGCCCATTGTTCTTGAATTAGCCGCAATCGTTTGCCTTCAACAGCTACCTTCCCATCTTCGATAAGCTTCCCAACCAGGCGCTTGGCGTCGGCATAGCTGATTCCGAGCTTCATGGCTGTCTTGTCACGGCCGTGAAGAAAGGGAAGGTCGGCCCCTTCCATTGCGGCTTCGAGGAAGGCATCGGGGGTGATAGGAGGCGCATAGGAGGCCGGTGGGAGGGAGGGTTTGGTCGCGGAGGTTCTTCCCTCCATGCCTGGATGGCTAGAAGAGCGCACCGGCGCAATCAGGATTTGCCTTGCCCCATGATCCGGTATGGTTAGAAGAAGGGTTCCCACCTCGATGGACGCCGAGACTAGGAGGAGTAGGACAAGTAGGAGGGTGTCTGGGCGAAGCCCGAGCGCTCGGCCGAGGAGGACGACCATGTTCCCAACCTCGTGAGTGGCTCCCGCCATGTCTTCGTCCTTCTCGGTTGCTGCGATAAGCGCCTGCTTGCGGTCCCGCAGCGAGGAGAGAAAAGACTCGGTCTTAATCGTCGCGGTTGTATAGTCCGGCGGAAGAGACCCGATGCGGGCAACGAGGGTGGATATCTCGGTGTCGATGGATGCCAGCTCCGCTTCCCTGGCAAGGTATTCGGGGGACGAGCGGAGAGCTTCGGTCGAGATGGAGAGCAGCGAGGTACTCGACTTCTCCACGACTTGGAGGCTGGTCCCAAGGCTCGCGATGCCGGAAAGAAGGATCAGAACCAAAGCGTAAACACGGGAAGCGCCACCCTTCCTCCAGGTGAGGATCTTGGAACCTTCGAGGGCGACGGCGATGATCATAAGAAGAGCCTTGCTCAAGATACTGCCGTCTCCCAGAGAAACAAGAAGCACGAATGTCAGGGTAGCCGAGACTCCCCAGAGGAGAAATCCAAAGAATAGGCGTAGCGATGATTCAACGTGGAAAGTAGGAGTAGTGGACATGGCTTCCCCCTTCTGTGGATGTTGTGGATATCCATAGAAATAGCGAGGGACATTAGGCGAACGCAGACTCCGCGAGCGCCTGGACATGAGAAAGCCCCGCCTGGCGAGTGGCCAGACGAGGCGAGGGAGGAGTGGCTGCGTTAGGAACTAGCCCAACATGGCCTTCAGCATATCGAAAGCTCGGGCGAGCGGAAGCTCAGTCGTTCATCGCCGATCCGGTCGCGACATAGGCCTGCTGCGCGAAGTCCGTCACCTGGAGCGAACCGGCGAGGAGGGCGTCGATCGAGGACTTCGGAAAGAAGTAGTCGTAGTAGGAACCGTCCGGCTGCTGAGCGGCGATGATGATGAACTTCGTGTCGTCTTTCGCCTTCTCGAGCCCTTTGGTGAAGCCGTAGCCGAACATGTTGTAGTATGTCTGGAGCATGGTCGGGTTGTCTGTTGCCTTGCGCGGAAAGCCCAGGATCACGAGGACATTCCCCTTCTTGTTGTATATGGCCATCACGTTGCTTTTGAGCATGCCGGCATACTGCTCGTAAAGCGGCGTGTCCCTTTGCTTGTTGTCGGTCATGCCGACGATGGACATGACGAAGAAGTCAGCATTGGCCTTCTCGACCTCGGCAAGGGAGCCGATCCGCTGAGATTGGGCGGAGACGAATGTAGCCACGAAGGCAAAGGCGACAAGGCATAGGATGAAGCGCTTCATAGGGACCCCTTTGGAAAAGCTGTGTTTACCACGCGATTGGCATAGTAGGCCCCGAGAACGCCAAAAGCTGGCAGTATTGGGCCAGCTATAGAAATAGGGTAGCTGCAAGCGCGGAGCGCAGCCGATCGATGAAGCATTGACCCTCCGCTAAAAAGACCTTCGGAATGGAAACATGGAAACGAGAATAGCCCCTCTTGAGCTAACGAAGACCTCCCGTACTCTGGGAAGGAGCGCCATTACTCTTGGCTGTGATGGCCACTGCGGCCACCTAGTGAAGGCGGGATGTACGGGCCAGCCTTCGATGAAAGAAAACGGGCAATGAAAATGTGGGACTAACTCGTTTGAAAAGCGAGAAAGCGAGCGATCATGGAGAAGAAGGAGAGCCAGAATAGAGGCTGGTGAGCTTCAGGGCTTCGTCTCTGAGGGAGTCACGAAGGGATGATGGAGAGAGAATCTCTGCGCCGGAGCCGAAGGAAAGGAGCCAGCGGAGGAGGTCGCGAGTGCCCGAGGTCGTGAGGGTAAGGGTAATGGAACCGTCGGGGTCGTCCTCGATGGCCTGGTCGTCGGACCAATGCCGCTCACGGACGTAGGGAGCATCGGCCGGAGAGAAGCGGATAGATGCGGTGAGTGGATCATTGAGGGTGAGGTCGAAAGCCGAGGCGAGTAGCGCTTCCGCATCGAAGTCGGCTGGATAGACGAAGACTGTGTCGAGGAGCTTAGCCGTCTGGATCCGATCCACGGCGAGGATGCGGATGATGTCGTGCTTCGGGAGGCGGGCAAATATATAGAGGCCTCCACGGTGTTCGAAAAGCTTGAGAGGGTAGACTGTATAGGACTTCGTCGTATGGTGCGAGGTCGAGTGGTAGGAGATGTGGCAGGCGCGAAGATGGCCCAACGAATCGAGGAGAACATTAAGGACCGCGTCATGGTCCGCGTAGGACTTGAGGCCATTGGGCGATGAAACGAAGAGGGAGGACATGGGAAGAGCGGTGCCGGAACCCGCCGGAGCGAGTGCTGATGAGGAGGAAGCAGGGAGGAGTGCAGCGAGCTTGGCTTTAAGGGAGGCAAGGTCGCGCTCGACTTCTGAGTCGGCGAAGATGGCGTCGCGGGCAAGGAGAAAATAGAGAAAGAGGGACTCACGGGGCGAAAGGGATACTTGAGGCATTGAGAGATTAGGAAGCTTCCTGACGAAAGATTCGAGGAGATAGTGACGGGTTTCGCCGCCGAAGGTGGAGCGTTCATCGGTGAGGGGGAAACCGAGGTCGGAGAGCGTGGCGAGAAGGCGGAAGACCGAGCGAGCGGAGAGGCCAAGGAGGGAGGCGAGTTCCTTGTTGGAGGCGCCCTGTGGACGGGCGAGGAGGTCGACAGCCTTGAGGATCTTCGTGATATTGCGGCCATGTGTGGAGAATGAGTAGGACATGGGAGGGCCTCCGAGGGATCAAGGACAGGTGGAGGATGCCCGGCGAGAGTGACAAAACCTGGCGGTAATGGAGACTGAGAAGAACCGTCTCGGATGTTTGCAATGAATGCGGCGAAATGGACAGTCAGACAGACCCGATAAATGGCTTACGGACGTCGATAGACCGTCTAGGGCGTACGCGATGGGTACACGCCATATCTTTTCTTGGTCAAGGACTGTCTCGGTAAGGCCTATCTCTAGAGCCGTATTGGATAGCCAGACCAAAATACGTTGAAACAACAGTAAGAAGAAAAGCCCTCCCCTTGGAAGGCGAGGGCTTTGATAGATCGCTAATCATCGCCTTCGAGCATGCAAGTGATCACGGGTTCGCCGTTGTCGCCGGGGCCAGCGACGGAGATGAGCTCGATGGGGATGGGAGAGGCGCCGGGGGACATGACGAAGAGGACCGAGAACTGCAAGTAGGTGTCGTCCTTCGAGTTCGCGATCGCGTATCGAAGCACCTGGAGAAGGTCCCAGAGGCGACCGGTGATAGATTGGCCTTCGGCGACGAGGTCAAGCGCGGGGACAATATAGGAATGGTAGAGGTGGTCGGTCAGGGCGACGGGCCACTTGAAGCCCG
>Ga0307375_10003341_pt1 | contig 15840 bp, 14 predicted proteins | sample TR1MG_FD_202531 | JGI IMG/M metagenome (GOLD analysis project Ga0307375, IMG submission 202531) | Soil microbial communities from Risofladan, Vaasa, Finland - TR-1 | ecosystem: Environmental > Terrestrial > Soil > Coastal area > Acid sulfate soil | place: Finland: Risofladan, Vaasa | collected... | reverse complement strand
ATTCGAAAATTTCGAGTTCTGGAAGAGAGCCGGAAAATCCACCGGCGCTGCCTCACCATTCTGATAGGGGACGTTGTTGCTCAAGCAAGCCACTCGTAGTCGCAGCGCAGCCCCAAAGAAAACTCGGAGAAGGCGCTTCTGGTTGTACGTGTCTAAGACGCTTCTGCGCCGTCGGATAGCTGCTGGCGTTGCACTCGCGCTTATCCTTGGCCTACTTTCAACAGGCTGGTCGCTTCAACGGGCGGTCTTTTCCCCAGTAAATGACCCGGTCTCGGCCAAAATCGCAGAATGGGCGCGTGACCACGGCTTAGGCAGCGTCGTGACCGGTCTCGAATCCGTGCAGTATTGGATCAATCCGCCCAAAATTGGTGGAACAACGCATATTCCGTTGCTGACGACCAAAGTAACTCCAGCACCTCAACTGAGCCACCCCGAAATAGCGATCCGACGTCCAATAGTTGGAAACGCGCTACCTCTGCTGCCAGGCGAAGGCACCTTTAAGCCCGTCGTTGTTTCAAATGGCCTACCAATAGTGCAGGTGGCCTATGTTCGGCCCGACAAGATTCATACATCATATTTAAGCGCCGTGATCTGGATGTCAGGGGCGCACACTCGGCTTGTACAACACCCTGGCGTTTTAGATCCCGGTCACCTCAGCTACTGGTCGACTAAGAGCAGCCTGCAAAATTCCACCTCCCAGGGTCTCGTCGCCGCATTCAATAGCGGATTCAAAATTAAGGATGCGCGAGGTGGTTTCTATCAGGACGGACATACGGTTGGAACTTTGCGCAATGGAGCGGCCTCGATTGTTATTTACAAGAATGGGAACACGGCAATCGGCCAGTGGGGCCGCGATCTAAGCATGACCCCTGATGTTGTTTCAGTGCGCCAAAATCTTCAACTTTTGGTTGATAACTCACAACTAGCAAGCAATCTCAATGCCGCAGTTCAGACCAACTGGGGCAAAACTATTGGCGGCGCAACTTATGTATGGAGAACCGGAATTGGAATAACCGCTAAAGGCGATCTCGTGTACGTAATTGGCGATGCGTTATCAGCACGTACTCTCGCTGTGCTACTTCGGCACGCAGGAGCAGTACGTGCAATGCAACTTGATATCAATAAGACTTGGACCTCATATATGTGGTACACACCCAAACTTTCGGGCACACTCACACCTCATAAGGCATTAAATTTTGAACGCCCCGCTAACCGCTACTTTACGCCAACAAGTCGGGATTTTTTCGCCATATACAGCCGTTGATATTAAGTGCAAAAGATGCCTTCTCGAGATAGGCGTAGTGTGGAAATAGGATAAATCTCGGAGGCATTTTATGACTGATATTAGATTTCTTCGGCCAGATGCATTCAGTGGTCAGACCATAATTGTCACGGGCGCTGGGAGTGGAATCGGGCGGGCTGCTGCTCTGGAATTTGCCTCATATGGAGGGCACGTAGTTTGCGCCGATATAAACGCCGATACGCTCGAAGAGACGCTGGGCCTAATCAAGAACGCGGACGGCCATGGAGTTGCCGCCGTTGGAGACATATCAACGGATGAAGGCGCAACGTCTATTGTGCAGGCCGCCAAAGGTCGGGTAGACGCCCTGGCCAACATCGCTGGAATCATGGATGGCTTTTTGCCCGTGGCCGAACTTGACGATGCGACATGGCAGCGAGTTCTGGCGGTAAATCTGACTGGCCCCATGCGCCTGACTAGATCAGTACTTCAGTTGATGTTGCCTGCCAAGAAAGGTTCCATCATTAACATCGCTTCTGAAGCAAGCCTGCGCGGCTCCTCAGCTGGTACAGCCTATACCTCGAGCAAGCATGCAGTTATTGGACTTACAAAATCTACGGCCTTCTTCTACGGGGGTAGCGGGATTCGAGCCAATGCAATCTGCCCTGGCGGGGTCAAGACAAGTATCGACGCAACGCCCAAATCGGAATTTGGATATGAACAGTGCGCGAAGACATTCGGCCTTGCAACCCGGTTCGCAGAGCCAGAGGAACTCTCAAGCCTCATATGTTGGCTGGCTTCAGATGCTGCTATCAATGTTAATGGCGCGGTGATTGCCTCAGACGGTGGCTGGTCAGTTGCTTGAGCGCAGCCGCCACACTCGAGGCACTTTTTGATGGATAAAGTCTTGTTTTAAGCGGTGCTCTGGGTCTAATTTTGATCAACATCAGAGTTGGATCTTGAATCGAGTGATCAATGAATCGACAAGAAGGTGTGGCTGGGATTGTCGCCTCGTTTTTCCAAGAGGGGCTCCCGCTCAGAATTGAGGGCTACGACGGCAGCGTTGCGGGAGACCGAACTTCATTCCAGACACTTGAAATTCGGTCGCCACAAGCACTTAGGTACGTACTGTCATCGCCGGGCGAATTGGGTCTGGCGCGCGCTTACATCACCAACCACCTGGAGATCAAAGGCGATCTTCATCAAGCACTAATCGCATTGCAGGGGAATATAAGATCACCGTTTCCAATCAGTTCGCTGCCAAGCACTCTCAGAAAAGTTGGCTTGTCAGCAGTCGTCCCAATCAAGAAGCCTGGCGAAGAGGCACCACCCCGATGGCGCCGCGGACTACTTCACTCATTAAGCCGTGATCAGTCAGCGATTTCACATCACTACGACATATCAAATGATTTCTACTCGCTCGTGCTCGGACCAACCATGGTTTACTCCTGCGCAGTTTTCAAATCAGAGACAGACTCATTGGAAGAGGCTCAAATAGAGAAAATTGACCTGATCTGTCGCAAATTGGGTCTAAGGCCCGGTATGAAATTACTAGACATAGGTTGCGGTTGGGGAGCTTTGGTCATGCACGCGGCCAAAGAATATGGAGTTTCCGCAATCGGGGTCACGTTAAGTTCTAAGCAAGCCGAATCCGCAAAGGCTAAAGTTGAAATTGCTGGCTTAGAGAAGTTAGTCGATGTGCGCTTGCAAGACTACCGCGGATTAGATGATACGAATTTTGACGCTATTTCGTCGGTCGGTATGAGCGAACACGTGGGCGATCGGAATCTCAACAAATATTTTGCATCGTTGCGCGAGCGAGTAATCGACAACGGACGTCTGCTAAATCACTGCATCACTCGGTCTCGTTCAGGTCTAACCTCTAGAACTGGTCCCTTTACGGATCGCTATATCTTCCCGGACGGAGAATTGAGCGCTCCAAGCCGCGTTGTGCAAGCGATGCATGACAATGGTTTCGAATTGCGCCATAGCGAAAATCTCCGCGAGCATTACGCGCAGACTCTGAAGCTCTGGACTGAAAATCTGCAGGCAAATTGGGAGGAAGCAGTATCCGAAGTTGGAATTTTCAGAGCCAGACTTTGGAACCTCTACCTGACGCTAAGCCGGATCGGATTTGAACTCAACGGCATTGAAATTCACCAATTCGTTGGAGACGCAACCACGGAGTCGAAAACGGCCTCATTCCCCCAACGCCCCAATTGGTGAGCTAAGGGAACCCAGCTGCCACGTTCACAGACCTGGTGAGGCGCTCCATGCCCTTTACAAGTGGTCAATGCAGGAGGACATTGTCCAAATGGTAGATATGGGATTCATACAGGAATCTAGATGAAACGAGCGGGCGTATTATTTGTCCCGCTTTTAATTCTTCCGCTCTTTGGCAGCATTTTTGCCCCCGTATTTGCTGCAGCATCTCCGATTCTTGGGGCTTCGGCTACCTATGGCGTCCTCTCGAGTTCTTATATCAATACCGTGCCAGGAACATTCATTAACGGTGACGTAGGATTCACTACCAGCCCATCGGTTACACCCGGTGGAACCCACACGAACTACGGATCCAGTGCTCCATATACGGCGGCGGGAGCCGACCAGGCAAGTGCATCATCGGCACTGGCATCTCAACCCTGTACCCACACTTTCCCTGCTGCTTCGCAAGTGGACCTGTCCACTGATATTTCACATGGGACACTTGGGGTGTATACGCCTGGAATTTACTGCAACGCGACCTCAGGCAGTTTTACCAAAATCGGGGCGGCCGGAATCACTCTCAGCGGCGCTGGAACGTATATCTTTCGAATGGCCAACATACTTAACACAGATAACAGTTCCAAAGTGCTTCTTGCCAATGGTGCGTCCCCCTGTGACATTTGGTGGACCCCAACACCGGGTCCGGTTCTGCCAACATTCGGCATGGACAGCACCTTCGTCGGCACGTACCTTGATTCTGCGGGCCTCAAACTCCCAAACAATGTGACTTGGTCAGGAAGAATTCTTGCCTACGGCGGCAGCGTAGAAACTAGCATTGATGACAACATCACAGTACCAACGTGTCCCTCTAAACCAACCAATCATCTCAACATAATCAAAACTGTCGTCAACGCTCACTACGGTACATCCGTAGCCTCGGACTTCAGTTTGCACGTGAAGTCAGCCGGCGTAGATGTTTCCGGCAGCCCCGCTGCAGGAGCCGTAGCTCCCGGCACTGATTATTTGATCGCCGACGGCACGTACGTCGTTAGCGAGGATGCGCAGTCTGGTTATACGGCCACGTTTAGCGGTGATTGCGATGCCAATGGAAACGTTACGGTTGGACCGACCGATAAGACGTGCACGATCACCAACACCGATGACTTAACTTCAAAAATCTGCGTTACTTCCGGCAGCGCGGGATCGCCCGGTGGAGTCAAAACTACGTGCACCATATCTGCCACCTCACCTTCGGCCACTCCAACTCCTTCGCCTTCTGGATCTCCAACTCCTTCGCCTTCTGGATCTCCTACGCCTTCGCCTTCTGGATCTCCTACGCCTTCGCCTTCTGGATCTGCTACGCCTTCGCCATCAGGGTCTCCAACGCCTTCGCCGTCTGGCTCTCCTACGCCTTTGCCTTCGGGTTATCCAACATCGAAGACGACGCCCGGCAAGCCAATACCTGGGGTAGGCGACGGCTTTATTCCAATATTTCCGCACACCGGCCTTAATTTGTTAATACGATCCTCGTCAAGTAAAACAGTCGGAAATCCAAAACTTTTAAGCATTCCAAGGCTCGGCACTAAAGCGATCGTGGAATCAGTTGGTCTCACTCCGTCGAAGCAGGTAGACGTACCTAAAGGGCCCGGACACGTGGCTTGGTACAAACTTGGGGCGCGGCCAGGGAACATCGGCACTGCCGTGATCGACGGTCACTTCGCAAGAAAGACGAGTGGATGGGCCGTATTTAACGATCTTTATAAGCTTCGTCCCGGCGACGCTTTAAGCGTCCAAGACAGCAAAGGAAAGATTTTACATTTTGTAGTTAGGTCGAGCCAGGTATATGAACTCAATGCCCGTCCCCGCGAAGTTTATTACTCTGATTCAGGCGCCCACCTTAACTTGGTCACTTGTGCTGGCGTCTGGATCAACTCGATTAACGGCTTTAACAAGCGACTGGTTGTCTTTACTGATTTTGTGGATTAAATTCCAGACGCTATCCCCCTGAGTTCGTAGCGGCAGGGCTCGTCCCATCAAGAAGAACGTACATGAACCCGCCGATCGTGGTATCAACTGTGGCAGATCCATCACTACCGGATTTTTTCACTGATCCGATCCCAGCGGGTGAAATCGATGACGACGTACTAGAGATAGTTGATACAAGGAGAAGTCGCTGTCCTACTTGCACATCGTGAATGAAGTTGAGCACGTTGGTGAAGATCCCCGTCACGGTAAATTGAACCGGTATAACTACAAAGTTCGTAGCCGTAATCTTTGGATTTGTCATTACTAGTGGCTTAGACGTCGCGCCTGCTTCGGGCGTAGTCGGTGGCGCTGCACTGTATGGCTTGGCATCGCTTACCGCGATCGCCTTCACAGTAACCTCATGCATGGCGGCCAAAGAATTCAACTCGGTAACGAAAGTCGAGATCTGGGCACTAGACGGAACAGCGGCCTGAAGTAAATCCAACTGTCCCTTCAATTGATCGATGTTCAGATAATCATTTCTCAACTTCGCTAATAGAGCCTCGTTGACTTGGTTCTGTACGACCACATTGGCTCGATCGTGATTGGCGCTGGCGACCGCAGCGAGCTCTGGAGAAATACCGACCAACCAACCTCCTCCAAGAATTCCTAACATGCCAGCGATCGCACCCACTAGCCAGAGTCTGTTCTGTCCCATGTCTACTGTCCTACTTTGGCAAAGCGATTTGAGAATGCATCTTGATTTATGTGGAGCGTCATGTTGACGCTATAAGCGCCCTTTTCATCGCGAGTTACTGATCCTGGTGAAGCATCCGCGAAGCCCGGAAGAGTACTCAGTGCATCTAGCCAAGCGGGAACCTGCGGGAGGGTGGAACTTTTGGCCGTAAAACTCAGAGTTGCTACGCGCGTACCTTGCAGCGGCGCAGTGGCTTGGGTATACGGGGCAAATGGAGTGGCCGAATCAATCTGAATTGTGTCGAGCGAGACATTAGCCGGCAAAGTAGCCCTCACATCAAGTAAATACTGTTGCCAATCTATTTCAGTCGCGGTTCCAACCTGTTGAGCCGCCTGGAGGGTGCTCACTAATTCCTGCACTTTGCGCACCTCGATATACTTTCTTTGTTGAACGAGTAACGACTGTGTGTTCGCTTGCTCAATCGCTAAATTGGCCCGAGCTTGGATGGCTTGTGCCTTGGCCAGAGCCGTTCCAGCGAGGATAAGAATCACCAATAGAATCACCCCGGATCCAAGTCGGCGACGAACAATCTTCATCCTCCGCCTCGTGCGGACCTCTGGCGGCATTAGGCTTATCCGTGATTCGCCGCCGATAACTATGGCTTCAGATATTGATCTCTTCATGATGCTTGCTCACCTAGCGCAAGTCCGATAGCAACGGCAATCGCATCCTTATCACATTGAAACATTTTCGTTTTTCTTCGGCGCGGCAAAGTCAAAGAGCTGAATGGATCAGCAGTGAAGACAGGTATCCGTGTCATTTCGGCGAGCGACTCCGAGAATCCCGTGAGCCGTGAACCTCCGCCCGTGATAAGGATTTGAACGACGGGATCCTGCGGTCGCACGTTTGCAAAATACTTGATTGTGTTACGTATACCGTTAAGTAAGTCACCGGCAACAGCTTCAAGCACCTCCAAGGCGTGAGAGTTGTCAATGGCGGGCGGTTCGATTTCAATGACTTCTGATACGCACCTGGGGCAGGAACATTTCAAAGGTTCCAGATCTGAACTCACATCGGAGACTAGCTCAGGACGGTAAACCAGACTTCGTTTAAGCTCTTCAGCTTTCGGCGTTTCAATATCGAGTCCGATCGTAAGCGCTACCGTCAAATCATCACCGCCAGCCGGTATAAAGCGCACAAAATTTGGTACGCCATCGCAAGAAATTAGAATGCTCGTGGTTCCGGCGCCAACGTCGACTAGAGCGACAGTACCCTCTAATTGCGGACGAGTAATAAGAAGTCGGTTCAAGGCGAATGGAATCAGGTCTACCTCAGTCGGAATCAAGCCCGCCGCTTCCACAGTCCGAATGTTTTCAAGGATCGATCTTTTTTCAGCGGCTATCAAGAGGCCATTGATCATCGGGCCCCGTTCGCCCAAGGTTTCCGATACTGGGTAGAAATCCAGGAGCGAATCGGCAAGGGGGGCCTGCAGCATGTCTTGAACCTGGAATGGCAATGATTCGCGAATTCGATTCAGTGACATTTTAGGAACGCTCAGATCACGCGCAAAGATTCCTTGATTGCCGATGCCTAGCACCACATCTTTACCTTTGAATCCGCCAGCCGACCATAGTTTCTTCAGTCCGGCTTCCACCACCTTTGAATTGATCACTTCCCCTTTCACCACCGCCCCGTGCGGCAGCGGCACTTCATAGGCGTGTAGCAATATGGGCTTGGCTTTCTTGCCAGGGCTCAACTCGACAGCTCGCAAGGCCGTAGTGCCGATGTCCAATCCAATAACGCTACTCGCCACTTTCTACTCCCCCTTCAAATTGATTACGCATGAGTATTGAGTCCAAATATCGAAAGATAACTCTGCACGATCGGTTGCCCAAGAAAAATCCCAACCCAGGCTCCCGCTAGCATCCAAGGGCCGAATGGAATCCCACTCTTTCGACTTGCCTTGCGGGAAGCAACAAGTGCTAGTCCATACGATCCACCAAGTATGAATGCGGCAAAAGCACCAGTCACTAGCGCCCCCCAGCCCAAATAACCCAGAAAGAGCCCGATCAATCCTGCAAACTTCACGTCGCCGTACCCGATTCCGCCTGATGACAACAGGGCGACGATCAAATAAAGCAACCAGAGCGCCGACATCCCTACACTCGCACGCACCAGCGCGGCAACGTTCCCACTAGTAACTGTACTCCCTCCGAGTATCACAAATCCGACCAGATAACTCGGAAGAACAACGCGATCAGGCAAAGTATGTGTGTCCCAATCAATTAATCCAAGGACCACACTAAGGGCGGCGAGAAAAAGAAAGGCAACGGTGAGAAGAAGATCGTCCAACAGGAATTTCCAAACGACCAGACCGAAAAATAGACCAGTGCCAATTTCTACAATTGGGTAGCGAATGGTTATCTTCGAATGGCAACTGCGACACCGACCATTGAGCAACAGCCACGACAACACCGGGATGTTGTCGTAACTACGAATTGGAGTAGAGCAACTAGGACAGGCACTCGCCGGTGAGATTAGTGATTGTCGCAACGGAAGTCTGTACACAACCACATTTAGGAACGATCCAACGATCAGCCCCAAGATAACGAATAGCGCAATCATCTCAATTCACCGCCAGATCACGAATCGAAGTACGACTGCCAAGAACACCGGTACCCGCTGGCGGCAAGTACTCGCCGGTGCTGAGGTTTACTGTCGGCAAGCCAAGTGGAAGAAAGTTCAGCGTGAAACTGGAACTTGTGTTAATCGAAGAGGCATACATCTGACCACGCCACACATCTCCAGAATTGCTTATGATGCAAGGCGTGTAGATCATCGCGCCGACGTGTGATCCGACCGTCACACTGTTTCCGATCGTTGCCGAACTATTGGACGGACAGTCGGGCGTCCGATTGAGGTTCCCATCGGGGGTTATCATCCAGAAACTCTTGTCCGTTGAATCTGAAGACGTGATGGCGTTCGACTTCAAACTGAAGCCACTAGCAACTATCACTAGATTGCTCTTAAGAGTGAGATTGTATCCGCCAAGACTGGTAATTGGTCCACAGATGCGAGTATCCAAAATCATCGGCACCGTTGAGTTCTGTGCCGTAATGAGCGCACTGGCTAGCGTGGATGTATCGCAGACCTTCATCGTCAGCAGCGCGTAAAATCCTGCATTGCAAGTCAGATCCCAAGCGCTAATCGAAGTGCTCGTACAGGTCGTGGGTGCGGACGTCTGCCAATCACCAGGGCTGTAGGCGTAGTCAATCCATCGCGGCACTGTAGGCACGATTGGCGTAACGATTCCGCTCTGGTTTTGTGAGATCGTGCCTTTGATCGCGCCCACAGGAGCAGAAATGGTTCCTGCCGAGACCACCGAACCGCCGACCGAAGCTTGATTATTGAACGTCGATAGACCGCTCCTTGGGCCGGCGACAACATCTCCGCCGATCAGTCCACCGAATGATCCGGGTCCGCCCGAATAGACATCACCGTCAACCGTTGATGAGTTGGACAGCGAGACGGAATACCCACCGCCGCCATCTCCCGCCACATGTAGATTTCCCGTTACTTCCCCGGACTGGATATTCACGGTGTTAGCCGCCCAGAGATCTCCATTGATGGTGCATCCGCTGGTAACAGACAACCCTCCAGACCCAAGAATTACGTCACCAGCAATCGTGCTCCCAGACGTACAGGTGGCACTTCCAGACAGATATTCAATTATCGCTCGAGTTGTTGACGCTTGAGTGATGGTTAGATTGTTTATCGTCGGATCAGCTTGGGCAAATGCGTACAACGCCGCCCCCGACGGAATGATTGTGTATGGAGAAGAGTTTGGCGTGTAGGGATAGATGGCTTCAACCACTCGATGATCACCTGAAGAATTGCCTGCAACACCTAATGCACTGGCCGTTCCCGTTGAAACTAGTTTCACTCGCTGTGCGCTGGTTGTCGTTGGACACCCTGTATTCCAAGACGTGTCAACATCGCCAGGTGACGTCAGAAGTGTGGAATACGAAACGGTAACGGTGAAAATCGGCGCAGAGCTGCTTGAGTATTGAGATTGGCATGAAAGTGTTGCCAACTGCGCGGCGGCGTAATCGATACCCGCCTCGGCGGCCGCCTGTGCCTGCACACCAGCCCGAGTTGATGTCGTGAAGCCAAGCGCGTGTAATGACAACGCTGTTGTTGTCACCGCAATAATCCCGGATACTGCCATGACGCCAAGGACGGCTAGCATCGCACTGCCTCGCTCGTCTTGGCTCGAAAGTTTGACCCTCGTCGATCTAATCCCACTTAGAAACATGGCGAACTCACGGTCGTAGATTGCGGCGTATACGTGACGGTGTCGATTAGCACGTACGGATGAGTTCCAGCGGCGACATCAAATTTCAACTCCACGCGGCCTCCGCTTGGCGCGTTAAAAACCTTGCCCGTAGTTGGATCTGCCGGAGTTACTCCTTCGCCAAGCAGGGTCCAAGTGCCTGCCGGTCCACCACTCGGCACACTTATTTCTGATGCAGGGGTGGTTTTGGTCGTATATACGGCGCCACCATTTACCGGTGTGTAGTACCAGGCCTGGCAAGAAGCGGCTGTCGAGTTTGGATCGAGTCCGATCGTTCGCGCAAGTAACAATTGAGTGCCCGCCAGTGGATCGCTTATCACGGTCACGGCAGAAGCATTCCGAACGCTAGCCTGCACAGAGCGCACGATCAGTTGAGCCGTATTGGCTGCGTCGGTGACGACGCCGGCCATACTGGCAGTTCTCAAACCGCTGGTCAGGATTCCACCTACGATCAAAAGAACTATGATCGAAAGTCCGGCGCTTATCGAGAATTCGATCAGGGTGAATCCTCGTTCGCGGTCGTTCTTCCGATAAATAGATCGGGCTCGAGTTATCACGAGACCGCCGACCCAACAAAAATCAAGGTGACGGCTGACGCAATCGGGGTGGTCTGGCCGGCCTGATTAACTGAAACTTCCACCCGGACCACCCCCGGGTAAGTTACCGGGCAGGTCGATGCCGCCCATTGCGGCTGCAGTTTTACCCCGCGTGGATCAACCACTGGGGCAAGGGTCACCTGCAGGAATTGAGTTATATCTGCACAACTTGGTGTGGTTGCCGTTGCGGAGCGAACCGCCCGCGCGCCCTCAAGTTCCTGATTCACAATCTGAGTTGCAGTCGCAATCGTCGTATTGCGCCCCGTCACTTTCCAAGAACTGATGAGTACGGGAATAAAAGAAATTGCTAAAACTGAAAGTAAAAATAGCGAGATGACGACTTCGATCATGCCGAAGCCGTCATCTGACCGACGTGCTTTGCCGCGATGACCAATCATGAAGCGGTTGGTCTTCATATTTCATCCTTTAGCAGTGAACCGTTCGATGGGGATTTCGTCCGACAGGATGGCTTCTTCCATTGAGCTGGGTAAGTGAGAGGCAACTAATACATCCCACCTACCCAGTTCAACAGTCACGTTCCTTTAGTTAACTATTCCTCCCGTGCAATTCGTAGCCTTGACAACACCGCTTGTATCACTGGCTCCGAAGGTATTTCCGGTTACGCTCGTTGCGCAAATTGCAAAACCAGAACCCGTTCCCACCAAGGTGAGGGCAGGTGGAGTACCGTAGTTCGGATCCGTCGTCGCCAAAAGCGGTGTGTATCCATAAGGAGACATGGTGGCAGCGGTGGTGAAGTCGGTGGTAGTTGGCAGCGTGCCGCCATGATCAGTCGCGAAGGCGACAACGGCAGTCTTGGCGTTGGCAACATCTGACTTTACGGCACTGTCCTTTGCATTGTTTTGGACGCCCAGGTAGACCGGAATAGCAATGGCAGCAAGTATGCCAATAATGACGATGACGACCAGGAGTTCGATCAGGGTGAAACCCTTCTCTTTCTCCTTGAGAGAATTCCGGCGAGCGCTCAGCTCAGCCATCATGCGAGAAATCATGAGATCATCCTTTTCGATCTAGTAGTGCGCGGGTCGGAAAATATTCGCTCTGGGGAAGTCCCACAGCAAAATTGATCATTGGCCTGACCTAACGAAAGTTAGCAGTGCAATTCTCTTGGCAACAAGAAAAATTATGTCCCCTCTTTGGCGCAATCATTTGATCAACTTTGAAATATTGAAGATCGGCAAATAAAGAGCAACAACCATTCCACCTATCACCACTCCGAGGAACGCCACCATCAGCGGTTCGATCATGGCCGTCAACTGTTCGGTGGCAGATTCCACCTCTTGATCGTAGAAATCTGCGATCTTATCCAGCATGACCTCTAGCGACCCGGCATCCTCTCCCACCGCAATCATTTGTACGACCATGGGTGGAAATACTGGTTGATTTGCAAGGGGTTTTGATAGCGAATGGCCTTGCCGAACAGATTCTGCGACTTCTTTTAGTGACTCCTCTATCACCCAATTACCTGATGTTTCGCCCACGATTTGGAGGGCACGCAGAATTGGAACGCCAGCACCGATCATGTCTGAAAAGTTTCGACTAAACCTCGCTACGGCAATCTTTCTCAACAACATGCCAAAGACCGGCAACTTAAGTTTGAGTGGATCAAGTTTCTTGCGCACGCGTTCGGAGTTCTTATTCTTCGGCCACCAAATTGAGAAGCCAATAAACAGAATAATCAACAGCGGTCCAATCCACACCATTGAGTGAGATGCGTACACAAGCATCAGCGTGGGCAGCGGAAGTTTCCCGCCAAGGCTGGCAAACATTTTCTGGAACACGGGAACAATGAAGACCAACATGGCGACAACTGAGATGAGAGACATGACGAGCACGATCACCGGATACGTCAGGGCAGACTTGATCTTGCCTCTGAGCTTGACCTCTTTCTCAAAATTACTCGCAATCGATTCGAGTGCTCCTTCAAGGAACCCGCCAGTCTCACCGGCTCTTATCATGCTGATCATGAGAGGTGGGAATACTTCCTGATGCCGCGCAAATGCATCCGAAGTGGAAATGCCGGTCTCAACCCCATCTCGGATTTCACCAAGAACTTTGGCGAGGGGCTTACTCTCTGTCTGCTCGGCGAGAATGTTCAAGGTACGAAGCAGTGAAAGACCCGACCCAATCATCGTGGCCATCTGCCGGCTCATGATGGCAAGGTCTTTGAGTTTCACTTTCTTGGCAAAGCCCGGAATCGATATTTCCTTTTGCAAGCCAGTGCCGCCAGAAGCCTTTGTGATAGAAACTGGTGATAGCCCCAAGGTCTGCATTCGGGAAGTTACGGCGTACTCATTCACCGCATCGAATTTGCCTTTGATCAGTTTCCCAGCAGCATTACGACCGACATACGCAAATGTCTGAGAACCGGTCATGGTCGTTCAGTTCCCGAGAAAGAGTCGCCGAAATCAATCCCATTCATGGTAGGGGTACCACCAGTGAAGGCAGTTGGAACTGCCAAACCTTGAAGAAGTCGCTCTAAGCCATCAGCGTCATGTGCCTTTTCTTGTGCCGCTGCGAGTGAAATGGTCCCAGCTTTGACGAGGTCTGCCAGGTGCTGATCCATCGTGTGCATCCCTAGCGCACGGCCGGCTTGCATCATGGAAATGATTTGATAGGTCTTGCCCTCACGAATCAGATTCGAAATTGCAGGCGTCGCCACGAGCACTTCGGTGGCAACTGCGCGTCCAGCGCCATCGGCTCGCTTCACCAATGTTTGACAGACAACCCCTTGCAGTGTTGCCGCCAACTGGGTGCGGATCTGTCCCTGCTGGTGTGGTGGGAATACATCAATAATGCGATCTATAGTTTGAGGTGCGTCCTGCGTGTGCAGAGTGGCAAAAACCAAGTGACCGGTTTCGGCCGCGGTTAATGCAACAGAGATAGTTTCGAGATCTCGTAATTCGCCAATGAGTATGACATCAGGGTCTTGCCGAAGAACGTGCTTCAAGGCGGCCGCAAAACTCCGTGTATCTGATCCGACCTCGCGCTGATTAACAATGGACTTCTTGTGCTTGTGTAGAAACTCGATTGGGTCTTCGACCGTGACAATGTGATCAGCTCTGCTGCTGTTCACAAGGTCGATCAAAGCGGCCAGTGTCGTTGACTTACCTGATCCAGTCGGACCAGTCACAAGAACTAGGCCGCGGGCCAATTGTGAGAAATTACCCACCGTCTCAGGTACGCCAAGTTCGCGTAGTCCCTTCAACTCCCTCGGAATGATGCGGAAGGCACCGCCCATGGAGCCGCGTTGTTGATAATAGTTTACGCGGAAGCGTGCATCGGCAGACATGGTATAGGCGAAATCGAGTTCAAAATCGGTTTCAAATGTTTTTCGCTGAGCCTCGGTAAGAATACTCAAAAGCGCCGATGCGATTTTCTCGCGAGACCATCCTTTTACATTGGCGGCGGGCCTAAGACTTCCGTGAATCCGCAGCATTGGCGGTGCATCGACGGTTATGTGCAAATCAGAGGCACCTTGGGCCACGACTTCTTTCAAGGCACCCATTAGGTCAGCGTCCGCTTGGGGAATCGCATGGATCACATCACTGAAACTCTCGCCCGGGTTGATCACCGGAAGTTCATATATGGGCTTTTCCATCACTACACTTGCCTCAAGGGAAGCGTGGACACTACGCGACTACTCGCAGAATCTCTTCTACAGACGTTAGGCCCAGTTTCACCTTCGCCCATCCGTCTTCGCGAAGGGTGATCATTCCCTGCTCTCGGGCAAGCCGTCCAATTTCAGCACTCGATGCTCGAGCAACCGCCAATCGCTCAATCTCTTCGGTAACTGTCATAACTTCGTGAACCGCAATCCGCCCGCTGTAGCCGGTGTTAGAGCATGATGTGCAGCCGACTGGACGGTAGATCGTTGGCGTTGGTCCGTATGAATCGAAGCCAAAGCGCAAATTGGCAAGGTAGTCAGGATCATGAGTAACCGGTGCCTTGCAGTGGGTACATAGGCGGCGAGTCAAGCGCTGCGCCACGACGCATTCAAGGGCGGATCCAACCAAGAACGGTTCGATATCCATTTCCGTCAGTCGCGTTATCGCGCTTGGCGCATCGTTTGTGTGGAGAGTTGAAAGAACCAGGTGGCCGGTGAGCGAGGCCTCTATCGCAATTTGCGCGGTCTCGTGGTCTCTGATCTCACCGATCAGTACCACATCGGGATCGCTTCGAAGAATAGAACGTAAGGCGCTGGCAAAGGTGAGTCCCGCTTTTGGATTCACTTGAACCTGATTGATACCTTCCATGCGGTATTCGACCGGATCCTCAACGGTGATCACGTTTATCTCTGGCCGGGCAACGGCACCCAAGGTTGTGTAGAGCGTTGTTGACTTGCCCGACCCCGTAGGTCCGGTCACCAAGATCATCCCGTATGGCTTCTTGTATGACTTTTCGTAAGCCTTGAAGTTGTAATCGAGAAGAGCGAGGTCACGAACATCCAAACTGGAATTTGGATTATCGAGAATACGCATGACGACCTTTTCGCCCCAGACGGTTGGCAAAGTCGCTACGCGCAGATCGATCTTGCGCCCTCCGTGACGAACAGACATCCGGCCATCTTGTGGCTTCCTACGCTCAGCAATATCTATGTCGCTCATAATCTTGAGCCGCGATATCACCCCGTTCTGGATGCTCTTTGGCGCGACTGGCATTTCGTGGAGCACACCATCAATTCGATACCGGATTCGTAGGTCATGCTCGGCTGGCTCAATATGGATGTCCGATGCGTGATCTTGAATCGCTTGGCTTACCAGAA
>Ga0307375_10003338_pt1 | contig 15854 bp, 19 predicted proteins | sample TR1MG_FD_202531 | JGI IMG/M metagenome (GOLD analysis project Ga0307375, IMG submission 202531) | Soil microbial communities from Risofladan, Vaasa, Finland - TR-1 | ecosystem: Environmental > Terrestrial > Soil > Coastal area > Acid sulfate soil | place: Finland: Risofladan, Vaasa | collected... | reverse complement strand
AACTTCGAAGTAGCACTCGTCGGAGGCAATAACCGCCTGGTTCCCCCTTGCCCAATCGAGGGCCGCCCGCATCTGCTCTCGATCCAGCACTCGACCAGTTGGATTGGAGGGCGAGTTGAGCCAGATCAACTCCGCGGCTGGCCAGTCGCCTGGATCGTCCCCAACCGCTATTCCTTCGGCGCCAGCAAGGGCCGCACCAACGGAATAGGTCGGATATGCAATCTCTGGGAATAGAACCTTGCTGGCGCCAAGAAGGGTTGGCAGCCAGGCCACGAACTCCTTAGACCCAACTGTTGGCAGGACGCCAAAATCTCCGGTGGCAGAAAGGCGAATTCGGCACCAATTGGCGATTGCGGACCGTAATTGTTCAGAACCAGCTGTCAATGGATAGCCCGGAGCATCACTAGCCGCGCGAAGCGCCTTTTGGATGTGTTCCGGCGAGGAATCGACCGGGGTGCCAACCGAAAGGTCCACTATCCCGTCGGGATGCTCCCGTGCCTTCTGCCCAAATGGAGCAAGAAGATCCCAGGGAAAATCGGAGAGGTTCAGTGCTCTGCGCTCTCCTGTGGCGGCAATACGGCAATGAGAGGGTGATCCTTCTCAATCAAGCCGACCTTGCTCGCGCCGCCCGGGGATCCAATTCCATCGAAAAACTCGACGTTGGCCACGGTATATGGAGTCCATTGCTCAGGGACGTCATCTTCGTAATAGATCGCCTCCACCGGGCAGACGGGCTCACAAGCGCCACAATCGACGCATTCGTCGGCCTGGATATAAAGCATTCGCTGGCCCTCATAAATGCAATCGACTGGACATTCTTCAATGCAAGCCTTGTCCTTGAGATCGACGCAAGGCTGGGCAATGACGTAGGTCACCGGATCCTCCGTTCGTGTGGCAGATGCAACGGTGCCTAGTATCTCCCTATTCACCTGATTCATGCACCTGGGGGAAGCGTGTCTGGTCCTGATGCTGCAAATATCGGCTCTCGCGTGAGCATGTTGATCCGAAACGACGACGGCAGTCACCGTGAATTGATCGGGCGACTTGTGGAAACGACCAGGGTCGTAAAGAAAGATATGACCGAAATCACTTTTGATCCCGCCCAGGTAATCGCCTGGCGCCTCGTGCCGGAGCAGCCCGAACGGAAACCAACTAGCTCAAGAATTCGCGAGATTGAACGCGCCGGCGCGGCTACCTGGCCAGCAGCTGAGACGGCCAATCTCGGCGGTTGGATTCTGCGCGCATCCGATGGCTTTTCCCAACGGGCAAACAGCGTTCTACCTATCGGCGCTCCGCCCTTCGGCGAGCCGAGCGGAGATTTATCCGAGGCTCTGAAAGAGGTCGTTGACTTCTACCGGAGTCGAAACCTGACGCCTCGCATCCACGTTCCCCTTCCCTCTTACGAGGCTCTGAACGTCGCCCTCAACGAGGAAGGGTGGCTGTCCAGTACTCCCGTGTCAGTACAGGTCTGCGCTTTAGAAAGACTCATAGGCGCGAGCAATCACGATGTAGCAGTCACCGAAACGCCTGACGAAGAATGGCTGACGCTATTCCCAGTCCCGCTTGGCCGCGATGGACTTGCAGTATTGACGGGAGGTGGCGCATTCTTTGCGAAAATCCGTCAACCCGACCAGGAAACCGGAGAACTTGTCGTCGCCGCAATTGGCCGTGCTGCAGTATTTGACGGTTGGTGTGGAATAGCCGCGCTCAATACGGACGAGAAGTTCCAACGAAAAGGCACGGCACAATCCATAGTTCGGGCCCTGGCTCAGCACGCTGCGCGCTTGGGTGCCACTCGAGTTTTCTTGCAAGTTTCAGCGGACAACGCACCGGCACTAGCACTCTACGAGCGACTCGACTTTAAAGAGCATCACACGTATCAATATCGTTCTTTGGAGCGATAGTTGACGATCCTTTTGGCTTAGCAGTTACCAGTAGTGGCGACGGCCACCGATTGACCTTCCACTCTGCCCGAGCAAGAGGAGAACAATTCCCACCACCAGCAGAACCAGACCCAAGGTCTTCAAGATTGCAATTCCAGCGATAACCGCCAGCAGGATTAAGACGATGCCTAAAATTATCATTCGGTTCCTTTGCTTTAATTGTTTCGCCAAACTTCCCGTAAATCCTCGCTTCACTTGATGTTCAGGTTGATGCCAAGCAAAACTAATGGCCAGAGAGTGACAGCAAGAGCTGCCGACAAAATGTGACCAATGGAATTCAAGTGGGCTAGATAGTGGTGCTGTATCGCAACCACCACGCCGATTATTAAATATACCGTGGGAAAGATTCGCCGAAACATGATTCTAACTGCTAACTGTTCGGTTCGAGTCGCCCTCGTTATTCGGACTTGAGCCCCGGTTCTTATCCCGCTCGGTGTCGAGTTCCCGACTTAGTCGTTCACGTTCAAGCCCGAGACCCTTCACTTGATGCTTCGTCTCTTTCAACTCACGACGCATTCCGCCCGAGGCCAATCGACGAGCTGTGGCACCCCAGAGCAATGTGATCCCCAACATTCCCACAACACCGACGATAATCCCGTACAGGAAAAGCAATCCAGTCGACCCATTGACCAGGTGTTGTCCGAATATTCGGAAGTCGCTTATTACAACATGGCTGCTTCCACTATTTGGCATCACACCAAAAACGGATACGAGCGCTGCAGCGACTAACGCAATTAGTCCCAAAAAGACAACCATTGATATACCCCCACGATTTCAATACACATTTTCGCCCTGATCTCTCGATGGTCGCCACCAGCGATGAAATGAAGAGGGGCGCCGTACGAAGAGCCACGGCGGCTACTCCTCACTATGGCTTAAAAACTTCATTTGGCACCCCCTCTTTGGCACATAATTCCTGTGCCAATTGTGTGGATTCTCCAAAAGGGGCGTTCCGGACGAGAATGCGAGATAAAAGAGAGTTGAACGAAAGAATGATGAAATGTCTATCTCAATCCCTAAATAGTTAGATTGTTAGCGCGACAGGCTAAATCTCTGAGTGCAAACTGAACATTTGTTCAGGTCTCCTGTCACTGTGCCAGCTCTCTTGCTCTACGAGCGGCTCGGGTTCCAAGCACTCACACTTACTGTTACCGCTCGATGCTCTGACAACATAAACAAAATATTTTGCTCAGCCAACGTTGATCTAATCAACCTAAGTGGCGTTTGGTGCCGTCTCCTGAGTGTCTTGCGTCGCTTGAGTCACTTTTGCCTCGGCCGCTTCTCGTCGCCCGCGTTCCACTTTCAGCTGCGACGCGATCTGATCCCGCTCTTCTTTCAAGGCCTCCGTTTCGCGGCGAGTTTCTTTAAGCTCGCGCCTTGATGACCGAGAGGAAATTCGTCGCGTTATGGCGCTGAACAGCATGATCAGTCCAAGCATGCCGATGATGCCAACCAAGATGCCGCCAAAAAAGAGTTGTCCAGTCGAAGCTCTAACTAAGTGCATGCCAAAAATTCCAAAATCACTGCCGACTGCGTGACCACTTCCTGCATTGGTCAATACGCCGACAACGGCAACAATTGCGGCAAGCACTAGAACCAGTAACCCAAAAAATGTGATCATCGCATTGCCTCCATCTACTGGTTGGCAGACGGGTTTCGACTGCCCGATTGTCGCTCGCGAAAAACTGGTTGAGTTATCAGTATGGTCAGAACGTCACCATCCTGTCGACCGATGCGGTTAAAGCCCCGATAAGGGGTTGGTACAGGTGACTCTATCTTCAGGCGTGTAGTGCGTATGGAAAACCTGTCGTTGCACCTCAACCCCACTCCGTTTCAAGATTCGCGTGACATCAATGTCAAAACCAACTACGCCACCTTGACTAATGCAATTGACCGAGTCATCGCTAAAAACAGCAAACGGCATGACCTTTGTTCGCGGCCCGGTGATCGTGTCTACCTCATATTTGCGAGTTCCATATATCGAAATCGTGAGCGAAGAGTTTGTGTATGTGGCGTGCACAAGCAAGGCATGGCCAGTGTCATTGCGAAATCTCACATCTATGTTTGGCCAAGCGACAGTGGATTCGCGCCCAACAGGGTAACGAGAAATGTAGAAAGAGTGCGCCATGTGCGCAACCAGTTTCACTCCAGAAAACCAGGCGGCATTCCAAATGGTCGTGGCGACCTGGGACACGCTTCCACCAAAGTCCTTAGCGAATCTACCGTTATAGATCACGATGCCTTCGGCAAACCCATTAGCAGCAGTGCGCTCGCCAACTGTCTGGTTCAGGCTGAACACTCCTCCCGGTTGAACTACCGTGCCGTCAATCAAGTCGGCCGCTCGGTGAATATTCTGGATTCGATAAGCGGCCGGCGGAAAATAGGTCGTATACCTATCGATCGGGCCAGTGATTCCCAGGCTATTAACGTCTTGGGTGCTAATTCGAGGCGGCAAATCCGACGTAAACACAACAGCGCGACGGTCCGATCCGCGGACAGCCAGGATCGGCGCGAGAGCTTGAGTAAGCGCCTCATCGGAAATTGTCTTACCCATCGATGAGGGGTAGATGTGCAGCTCATCAGAGATGAACTTGATCACCGCATCTCTAGCGGGCGGCATCAGTTGAGACCATGCGGTTCCTAGTGATTGGCTCAGCTGGCTACTTGAGAAATGGGGCAGAAGGTCTCCTTGAGCGTCCGGCGAGAAGGTGAGGGCATTGGCAATGGCTTTGGGGCTGACCACCAGATCCTGCCCATCTACAACCAAGGTGACGGGTGCGCTTACCGCCGGGAACGCCACGGATTGGAGAACACGAGCGACCTCCGAAACTTCTACCCGAGCTTGTTCTCGAATTATTGGGAGCACAATGACATCCGCTCTAAGCCACTGCGACTCAAATGCCGCAAGTGCCCCGGCCCTATCTACAACAGCGCCACCCACTGGCCAAATCGGCACCGGCGCCAAACCGTTGTACGCGATACTTCCCTCTATGACTGACTTTTCGCTTCGTTTAGCCAGGTCGTCAATCATGTTTTCAAATCTTGACTGATCAACTCTGATAACTGGTTGCAAGTGCGCCACGGAAAAAATACGTGCAATCAAACTGAGCGGATTTATTGGGCGGTGTTTGGCTCCCGCAACTGTGGCGGACATATCAAAAGTCGCGCCGAGATCCTCGGGCGCAACTTGATGTATCTTGCCAACGGATTCAAAATTAATTGGCTTGGCCAGACGAGAACTAAATCGAGTTTGCAGAATGCTTACGGCGTCAGCAGTCGAATGTGAACCGATTTCAACCCCGAGAACCTCAGTGTGCCTAGGGACTTGGTTGCCTACCAACAGCCACGCGGTTAGCCAGGCAAGTAGGAGGAGACTTCCACCGCCGATCGTGGAGACAATTACCTTGCGCCTCACACTGAATCAACGATTTCCGGCAGAACATATTGATCACTTTCTATGGGCTTGGGCACCCGAAGAACCACTGGCACAAAAGTGAGAACTGGTCCGAGATATAGAAGAACGTATCCGGGAGTGTTGGCTATGATCAGCAACTCTTGTCCGGCCAAAGTCGCGCCGCGGTAGACCACCACGAGCCAGGCAATGGAGAAGAACACAATATTCAAACGCGACCTTGTCAGGCTACGAACGAGCAATGAACAGGCCAAAGACCCTGCTAGGGCAACTACGAGTCCAACAGGGGGTAGCGCAAAATGAATAAAGGTAGCGAAGGCTCCAGCAAGCAGGCCAAAAATAATGACAGAAAAACGGGTAATGATTCCTTCTACTCGACTCATAGATTCACGATTAGACCCCAGCAAAGAGGTCTGTCTCCTTACCATTGGAATCAAAAGGTTCGGATCTCTCGCCGCGGACCAGCGAGTAGTACTCCGTACCCCAGACGTTTTGACCAAGCGCATTTGATAATGCAAAGAAGGGTCCGTCCATCGTTATCTGGGTTTCATGCGCTGCCAAGGCGGCCATCTTGCGGTCTACAAACCCGTTGGCATCGACGACTGCCGTCACCAGCTCATCGGGTTTTGCAAATGGGATGTCATCGATGTTGTCGGTTCCAAAGAAATCCATCCCCGCTTCTTTCATTGCCGCCATCCCAGCGGCAATGACCGATCGCGGCATGGTGTTCCAATAAATCTTTGAAATCGCCCAGGAGCGACCTTCGGAATCTGGAACTTCAGCAATTTCCGCGGCCCGCATCGCCACCCGGTGGGCCTGAATGTGATCGGGATGTCCATACCCGCCAAATTCGTCATAGGTGATAAGAACCTGTGGCTCGATTTCAAGAATCACCTTCACCAATTCCGCAGCGGCCTCCTCTACATTGGCTCGCCAGAAACAACTCGGGTTTTCATTCGGTGGAGTGCCCATCATTCCGCTATCGCGCCAGCGTCGATCTGGTTCGCCAAGAAACCGGTGATCGCTCACACCAAGTTCCTTCATTGCAGCAGCCAACTCCACCACTCGATGTTCGCCGAGGCCGTCTTCCTTATCGCTGGCAAGGTGCGTGAGATCGGAAACGAGCACCTCCCCCTCCTCTCCGCGCGTGCAGGTCACGAGGGTGACACCAACCCCGGCGGATACATATTTGGCCATGGTCGCCCCGTTGTTGATGGATTCATCATCTGGGTGGGCATGGACTAGAAGTAGGCGGTGTTCAGGCCTGTGAGAGCGTTCTGGCATAAGAGAAGAGTATTAGGAGAATTGGGTAATCTCTTCCCATGTCCGAACACCTAACATATCCACGTCAAACCGCCAGGTCGCTCCGGTTTTCGCTGGGGGCGCCGCGAAACTTCGCAATTTCAGCGACCGGACTACGCGTCCTATATGTGCGCTCAGATGGGCCATTTGACCGAGTTGGGCGCCTGAGGTCCCTCGATGTTGCATCTGGGGTTGACTCGCTTGTCGCCGATCCTGCTCAGATTCTCCAAGTGGATGAAGAGCTATCAACGGAGGAGCGCGCCAGACGTGAACGCATGCGGGAGGCAGCCGGTGGAATTATCTCTTTTAACTCCGATCACGGTCAGACCCGAGCAGTATTCGCTCTAGCCGGCAAAGTGTTCGTCACAGATATTTCAACTGGATCCACGGAGGAGTGGACTTCGCAATCCCCCGTCATCGACCCAAGGCTCTCGCCAGATGGCAAATACGTTGCCTACTCGAGCGTAAGCGGCGAGTTCAGGCTTACCGACGGGCGAAGCGATACGGCATTACTAAGTCCAGAGAATCCCGATGTCTTCTATGGTCGTGCCGAGTTTGTGGCCAGCGAAGAAATGGGCAGGTTCCGAGGTTTCTGGTGGGCACCAGACTCCAAGAGCATGATTGTCGCTCGCGTTGATGAAGCGCCGGTGGATGTGTGGCACATTGCAGATCCCGCGCATCCAGAGGTATCTCCGCGGGCGATCCGATACCCAGGCGTTGGCACGCCGAATGCAGATGTTCGTCTTTATCTGGTGGATCTCGAAGGCAACGCCAAAGAGATTGAATGGAACCACAAAGATTTTGAATACTTAATCGAAGTCAGTTGGAACTCAAACGGCCCGGCGCTTATCCACGTCATGAGTCGCGATCAGCGTGCCGCGCTGATTCTCAGCGTCGACGCGAAGACACTGCAGACGACCATCATCGCCGAGCAGAGTGATGCGCATTGGGTTGAGGTAGTTCCAGGAACTCCGCAGTGGGCGCCGGGTGGGCTTTTGATCATGACCAAAGATGATCTCGAATCCAACACTCGACACTTGACCGTCAATGGAAATGTAGTTACTCCAGCCGGACTTCAGGTCTCACAAGTACTGGATATTGATCGCTTCGGCATCACCTTCCTTGCCACTAGCGACGCCACTCAATCACACGTCTGGTGGCACGGCTTTGGCGGCGAACTGGAACAACTTTCTAGTGGCAATGGCTACTACACCGGGCGCGCTTCAAATCACACACTGGTTCTCGTTGAACGTTCCCTTGATCACTACGGCGCTCATGTCACGGTGGTGCGCGAGGGTCAAGAGATACAGATTGAGTCCTTAGCGACAGCACCAATTGTGGATGCGCAACCAGAACTGCTCATCCTCACGAACCGCACGCTGCGCGCTGCGCTGCTTCTCCCCACTGGGTATCAGGAGAGCGACGGGCCCTTGCCTCTGCTTCTAGACCCGTACGGCGGACCTCATCACCAAGAGGTTGTGCAAGCTAAGAACATCTATGCCGAACCACAGTGGTTCGCCGATCAGGGATTTGCCGTTCTGATCGTAGATAACCGAGGAACGCCACAACGCGGCCCGATATTTGAAAAAGCGGTCTCCGGAGATCTCGCAACTGTGCCACTTGAAGATCAGGTTGACGCAATTGAAGATTTGATATCCAAAAGGCCAAATCTGATCGATCGCAAGCGAATCGCAATTCGCGGTTGGTCTTTCGGTGGTTACCTAGCAGCTTTAGCAGTTCTTCGTCGTCCCGATATTTTCGCGGCCGGAATTGCGGGTGCGCCAGTGACGGACTTCCGTCTCTATGACACTTTCTACACAGAGCGTTACCTCGGCACAACTGGAGAGAATCCCCAATACGACGCTAACTCTCTTATTCTCCAAGCAGATAGACTCGACCGCCCATTGATGATCGTTCACGGGCTCGCCGATGACAATGTAGTCGTCGCACATTCGCTGCAATTTTCAGCTGCCTTGTTGGCCGCTGGAAAGCCCCATGAGTTCTTGCCGCTTTCTGGCGCGACGCACATGGCGACCCAAGAAGAAATTGCAGAGAATCTGCTTCTACTACAGGTGGAATTCTTAAATCGCCACCTGACTTAAAACTTCGGAGCGTCTATACCTCCCCATTTGGTGGACATAGGCGGTTGCGTTTTTAAATCACCTTGATGGTGATCTCGCTAAGCATGTCTTTTTCTGATTCAATGATGTAACTCCATCCTTACATCGGAATCGATTAAGACCTTTAAGAGGACACTCGTGGCTCTCTGTGGCAAATGCGGCAACTCCCTCGGAAACCTGTCACGCTGTTCTCGGTGTGGGAGTGAAGACCTACAGGAACTTGATCATTTTCAATCCGGTACCTGGGCCGTGAGAGATCAGCGTTCTATCGTTGGCGATTGGGACACTGAAGCCACGTACCTGCCCAAGACACCGAGCAGGGCATCGATGCGAGATGTCAGACGAGAAGCTCGAAGTCGAAATCGGCGACGTTCAACTTCATCGCTATCGGGACCGAAGTTGACCAGATTTCCAAGCATCACAGCGTGGCGTTCTTTTGGATTTCTCTTGCTTTTAGTTCTGACCCTATATCAATTTGTTCCTGCACTATTTGATCGTTTTGGCGGAGGCACTGCATCGACTTTGGCAACAGCAAGCAATCAGATATTTAGAAGTGGGGTTCAAGAAAGGCCTAACTACGAGGGCTTGAGCTCACTTGTCGTCATGTTCCTCCTAGGGATCGCCGGCTACTTCGCCATTGTCACTATTGTCGCTAGATCGGCCTGGCGCAAAGGCCGCAGTGGCGTCGCTTGGTTTCTCCTAGCTTGGTTCTTCCCAGTAGTTTCGTGGCTCATTGTTGCCAGCATGGCGCCTTCACCAGAAGCTGTCGCAAATCGAGAGCTTCGCGCAGGACGTTCGATGCGGTGCTCAAACTGCCGAGAAATAATAAAGCGAGACGCGACGATTTGTCGCCAGTGTGGGCGGCCTACACACAGATAGATAAATTTTTTATCGGCCGGGGCTTTTCTGGAAGGATCAAGGTTTTCTCTCAAACATATTCGTTACAACCCTTTACGATCAGGGCATGCCCAAATTCGCAGCGGTTGATGGAGCGCTTCTCCATTACGAGTTGATCAACAGCCTTGACAATGACGCTGATTGTTTAAGCCCGGTCATAGTCATCTCCGGCGGTGGATCTCGTCACCCAAGTTATCTGGGAGATCTTGCCGGTCTCAGCAACCGACATTTATTGGCGGTGCCACACCTGCGAGGCGTCGGTGAGTCCCCAGCGGCAAACAGCTCAGAGTCCGGGTCGTTCTGGAAGCAAGCGCAGGACATTGAATCTCTTCGAGAGCACTTGAGACTCGAACGTGTGTGCATCGTCGGGCATTCCGCGGGCACACGATTGGCAATGGCCTATGCGGTTCAGTTTCCGCAGAGATTGAGTGGCCTAATCCTGATCGGACCGCCAGCTGGGTATTTGGTCGACGAGCCAAGCGACATCAACCTTCTGATTGAAACTCGACGCGGGGAGCCGGTGTTCGATGCCGCGATCGCTGCTCAGCAAACCAACTCACAACCATCTAGCGACGAAGAATTCAATGCCAGACAGCAACTTGTAGCGCCAGCGGGCTACGCGGCCTGGGGGGTAAAGGAGCAGGCGCACGCGCGTGCTGGTTACTGGAACCTTGCTGCATCGAACGCCTACTTCAGCATCGCACCACCAGAGGATTTCGCGGCCCAACTTGGCAGGGTAACGGTGCCAGTCTTGGTTGTGATTGGAGCGCGGGATTGCTTTACCGGTGTTGCACCATTGAAGGCACTGTCAAAACTCTTCCCCGCCGGTAAAGCAACGGTTATAGATGAATGTGGTCATTACCCATGGGTTGAACAACCAACGGCGTTTCGACAAGTCCTAGACCCGTTGGTCGATGAGTGCTGCATCTCGATGAGTTGAAATCTCCAGCGAGTAGCAATTCTTCTGATACACGTCATAGGTGCAGTTAGCCAACTTCTAGGAACCCCGTCGATTCATGGCAATGGCAATGATGGTCGAGCCGCTAATCAGGAACGGAAACCATACCTGGGCGGTCCATGGAACTGGGATAAGGAAAAGAACATCGTTGGCAGTAAGCGATCCTGGCCAGCGCACTGTCAGCCAGAGACCCAAATAATAGGCAAGATCCCAAAATGCGAAAGTCCAAAGGAAGAAAGCAACTCTGTCTCTGGATTTCTTCGCCGAAAGTACGGCAACGCTGATCAATATGACAATCGTCGCAATCTCTCTGAAAAATTCGACTGTCTGAAGGCTACTTGGGAGATTATTGGACGCCCATAATTGTTGATAATTCGTATGCGTCAGCCTAACGACATCGGACAGAGATCCTTTGTAACCGGGTAAAAATCCCAGTGCAGCTCGTAAGTAGATCACTACCGATGCTTCAACAAAGCCGAATGCAATTCCAAAAACGCCTGCGGTTATCAACTGACTACCGGATATACGAAGTTTACGTCTTCGAAAAAACCAGAACACGGAAATCGGAACAAGAGCCAGGAGATTTACCCACCATGGCTGAGCAAGCAGAACAAACTCTTTCATAGTGCTCATAATCTATCTCTCACCCAAATCCTAGAAGGAAGCTGAGCGCAGCAGCATGACCGCTTCTAGATCGACGGGCAACCACTCAACATCAAGCCACTCATCTGGTTTTAGCCAACGGAGCTGATCATGTGATCCATTTACAACCGGAACCTGGCTCGGATCCGCCAGCGAACACTCATAAACGTGAAGAATGCGGTCGTCGCCGATGGTGAATCCACCGCCAAGTTCAACGGCGGGATAGCGATCGAAAGAAACTACGACGCCAAGTTCTTCGACGATTTCGCGGGACAAAGCTTCCAGTGGCGTTTCGCCGTCTTCAACTTTGCCACCAGGAAGTTCCCAGAAGCCCGCATCCTTGCCGATACGTCTTGCTGCCAACAGCGATCCGTCTTCGCGAAGGATCGCTGCAGCGACAACTATTTGCTTGATCAGTTCGACTTCTTTGCTCGCGCAGTTGTGCGCGCACGAACGCTGGCATCAAGGACAACCTTGCGAACTCGCACAGAAGCTGGCGTTACCTCAATGCATTCATCCTCACGACAGAACTCGAGAGCCTGCTCCATCCCGAGGAACCTAGGCGGAATCAAACGCTCTAGTTCGTCAGCGGTCGCAGATCGAATATTCGTTAACTTCTTTTCGCGTACTGCGTTTACGTCCATGTCTTCCGAACGGGCATTCTCGCCGATGATCATGCCTTCATATACATCGTCGCCTGGAGAAACGAATACTGCACCGCGCTCTTGAATTGTGAAGAGGGCATATGACGTAACTTTGCCAAGGCGATCAGAAACAAGCGATCCAGTGGGACGCGTACGAAGTTCGCCATGCCATGGCTCGTAACCGTCAAAGACATGGTGAAGTAATCCAGTTCCGCGCGTTTCAGTGAGGAACTCAGTACGGAAGCCGATTAAAGCCCGAGACGGAACTCGGAAGTCCATGCGGATCCAGCCGGTTCCATGGTTAACCATCTGCTCCATGCGGCCCTTACGCATCGCCATCAACTGAGTAACGACGCCGAGGTAATCTTCAGGAGCGTCGATCGTCAGGGCTTCCATCGGTTCATGGAGTTTCCCATCTACCAACTTGGTAACGACCTGTGGCTTACCCACTGTTAGTTCGAAACCTTCACGTCGCATGATTTCGACGAGCACTGCAAGTTGAAGTTCACCGCGACCCTGAACTTCCCAAGTATCAGGTCGGTCGGTGTTTAGGACCCGAAGCGATACGTTTCCAATTAGTTCGGCCTCTAGCCGATTCTTTACAAGGCGGGCAGTAAGTTTCTTACCGCTTCGACCGGCAAGCGGCGACGTGTTGATACCAACCGTCATGGAGATCGAGGGCTCATCCACAGTGATCAGCGGAAGTGCGATCGGGTTATCCAGATCGGCAAGAGTCTCACCAAGAGTGATCTCATCAATCCCGGCCACCGCGATGATGTCTCCAGGCCCAGCTTCTGCTGCAGGCACCCGCTCAAGGCCTTCTGTCATGAGGAGTTCGGAGATCTTCACCTTCACCATTGAGCCATCAGTGCGGCACCACGTGACCATCTGGCCCTTACGAATCGTGCCCTCTCGAACGCGGCAGAGAGCCAGGCGCCCAAGGTACGGCGAAGAGTCAAGGTTGGTCACGTGCGCCTGTAGCGGTGCACCCGGCGTAAATACTGGTGCGGGGATCGTGTTGTGAATGACGTCGAAGAGAACGTCAAGGTTCTTCTCGTCGGGCATGCCCCCGTCGGCGGGGCGCGTTAGCGAGGCACGTCCGGCTTTGGCGGAGGTGTACACGATTGGAAATTCAATCTGCTTCTCGGTTGCATCGAGGTCCATGAAAAGTTCGTAAGTTTCATCGACGACTTCAGCGATGCGCGCATCCGGGCGATCGACTTTGTTGATCACCAGAATGACCGGCAAGTTTTTTTCAAGCGCCTTGCGAAGCACGAAGCGCGTCTGTGGCAACGGCCCTTCAGATGCGTCCACGAGCAGGAGTACGCCGTCGACCATCTCAAGCCCGCGCTCTACTTCGCCACCGAAGTCGGCGTGACCCGGGGTGTCAATGATGTTGATGGTGTGCTCACCACGCTGGACAGCGGTGTTCTTGGCCAGGATCGTGATGCCCTTTTCCCGCTCAAGATCCATGGAGTCCATGACCCGCTCGCGGCCCTCGTCCTGCTGCTTGTAAGCGGCGAAAGCGCCTGATTGCCAGAGCATGGCATCGACCAGGGTCGTCTTACCGTGATCTACGTGGGCGATGATCGCCACATTGCGTAGGTCATGACGAAGTGAGGACGAAGACATGGAGCCCCTGACGTTTAAGTGATCGTGCGAAATCGCGCACAAGTATGAGACTCCATTCTAGACGTTGATTTGAATCCTCCCCACCGCCTGGATTTACTCTGGAAACTGCCATTCTTACCGCTTTGACCTGCGCTGATTCAGCCGTCAATCCAGAAGCAATGCGACAGCGACACCAAACACAGGCGCAGATGTTCGGCGCAAATACTCGGCGACCTCCGTTGACGACTGTCTGGGCCCATTCCGACCCGTTCGCTCCGCGACCTTTATTATTGCTTCGCAGACCCTGGAAGGGTAAAGATCTAAAGAGTCAAGCAAGAACTCGTCAACGGTCTGAGTAAAGAGGGGTCTTGGCAACTTGTCAGCAGGAAAATCTCTGGTGTTATCCGTAACGATCACATCAGCTCGCCCGATCAACGCAGCCGCAACGACATGCCGGTCATTTGGATCTGGCAACTCAATAGTGGATTCAATCTGCTCCCAGCCCATGACCATCGCATCTGGAAAGGACCTCTCCATTTGCTGGTTAAGGCGCCTTAAGTAGGCATCGGTCTCCTCCGACTCCGCTCCTCGGCTTTGATCGAACTTGCGGATCGTAGAGTCCAACTCACGAAGAATTTCTGAACTCCATAAGGGTCGAAATACACCGCCGGTCGCTACCTGAAGTAGAACATCACGCCCTCGACTCGGAACCAGAGCGCAGGCATCTAAGAACGCGCTGAAGGCCACAACTTAACTGCTTGTTCGATCAGCTCTTGCGGCCTTGAGGGCTGCGCGCAGATCTTCTGGATTTGCATCATAGAGTCCAAGCCGCTCGGTAACCGCGACCATGTCAGCGAGCGCCTGTTCAGCTTGGCTGTGCTGACGCTCGCGATATTCAAGCAGGTCTACAAGTTTGACCTTTCGGTGACGGTTCGGCTTGTCGAATGGAATGGCTCCCGAATCAAGAAGTCTTACCAGCGTCGTACGCGCTACCCCAAGCAGGTCGGCCGCCTCTTGAGTCGAAAGAGTAAGGTGATGCGGCGCGACGGTGACTGCAAGTCCGGCTTTCATCGCTCGAACGATTTGAAGCAAGACCTTGTGCACCTGTTCAGGGATTTCCACTGTTGCTCCATCAGCACCGATGAGACGGGGTAGTGCCTTGGGCGCTTCCTTCCCTCGAGTTTCCAGGGCTGCAAAAAAATTGATCAGGTTCCCGAGTTCGGGTTCGGGCAAATAAGTCCGATCTTCCACTTGAGCTGCGTTACTGGTCATGGCCCACTTCCGATTAAATCGAGCGATCGCTCGTTTCGATCATTTTTACACAGGGGGGTCCCGTGTGCAATGGCTTATGACCTGTCCGTATTGCATTTCTGTACGTTTTCACCAAAATAACGTACAGTTTTGATATGACCAAGGAAATACCCGTAACCGAGGCTCGCGAGCGCTTTAGTGAACTCGTCGAGACCGCTTCCAGGCAGCCGGTCTTCCTAACCAAGCATGGCCGACGCCAAGCCGTCGTGCTCAACCCCGCCGAATATGAGCGGCTGCTTGAAGCGACCGAAGACGCCGAAGATCTGGCCGCCTCTGACGCGGCAATGGCAGAAATCATGGCGGGAGCGCCAACGATTCCCTGGGCGCAAGTCAAGGCCGACCTTGGACTTGTGTGACCTACTCGATCGAGTTCTCTCCGTCAGCGACTAAAGCACTTGCGAAATTTGATAAGCATGTTTACCTGCGAATCTCCGGCGCCATCGAATTACTAGCAGTTGACCCGCGTCCGCCAGCGGCAAAAATGCTTCGCGGTGGGGAACATGGACGATGGCGCGTACGAGTGGGCGACTATCGGATCGTCTACACCATAACTGACGAACGATTAATAGTTTTGGTCCTACGCGTTGCTCATCGCCGTGAGGTATACAACCGCTAAACGGCTTAATCCTGGGATATCTTCTGCTTATGGCTGATCTTCGAGATCTAACAGATGCTGATCTCGCCCTCATTGCGCACGCTAAAGACACCGTTGACCGGAATGGGGACGGCAACGTTTCGACGATGGGCGCAGCCGTCAGGGATATCCGCGGCGAAATCTTTGGCGCACTCAACGTGTATCACTTCACGGGCGGCCCCTGCGCAGAGCTGGTGGCACTTGGCGTCGCTGCTGCAAGCGGTGCGGGAAAACTCGACACCATCGTCGCAGTTGGCGATAACGGACGGGGCCCGGTTGGACCGTGCGGTCGCTGTCGCCAGGTCCTATTCGATTATCACCCGACAATTCGCGTGCTCCTACCTACGCAGGCAGACCGTCAAGGAGTGAAGAGCGTTCTG
>Ga0307375_10003337_pt1 | contig 15859 bp, 10 predicted proteins | sample TR1MG_FD_202531 | JGI IMG/M metagenome (GOLD analysis project Ga0307375, IMG submission 202531) | Soil microbial communities from Risofladan, Vaasa, Finland - TR-1 | ecosystem: Environmental > Terrestrial > Soil > Coastal area > Acid sulfate soil | place: Finland: Risofladan, Vaasa | collected... | reverse complement strand
AGCTCGTAGTCTCCCCTCACCGCCTTCTCGGACAGGTAGGGGGTGCAAGGCACGGGCCAGGTCGAGTGGTCGGCGTGGGTCGTGCCGAAGACGGGCACGGCGGAACAGGCCTGGGCCCAGGCCACGGCATGGGTAGAGTGGGTGTGGACCACCCCGCCCAGGGCGGGCCAGGCCCTGTAGAGCGCCGCGTGGGTCTTCGTGTCCGAAGAGGGCCTGAGGCTCCCTTCGACCAGCCTGCCCTCGTAATCCACGATCACCATCGAGTCGGGCGTGAGTTCCTCGTAGGGCAGGCCCGAGGGTTTGATGGCGAAGACGCCCCGGTCGGGATCGGCGGCCGAGGCGTTGCCCCAGGTGAGGATGGCCAGACCCAATTTGGGAATTTCCATGTTGGCCCTATAGGCCTCCTCGGCGAGGCCCGCATAGACGGCGTCGCGCATCGGGTGGCCGGGCTTAGTAGGCCGCTCGGCCGCGGGCCGCGTAGCCCCCGCCGAGCTCGGCCTCGAGGCGCCGAACGTCGCTGCCCTCGCCCACCCGGATGAACTCGATCCCCGCCATCCTCGCCCAGTCCTCGAGCATCGCGGAGCCTACCTGTGTCGAATAACCCGTATGGTGGGCCCCGCCGGCGAGGATCCAGAGCTTGAGGGCCTCCTTGAAGCTCGGCTTCGGCCTCCAGACCACGCGGGCGACCGGGAGCTTCGGCATGGGCTCGGGAAGGCCGACCGATTCCACCTCGTTGACGAGGAGGCGGAAGCGGTCTCCGAGATCGAGGAGGCTCGCGTTGAGGGCCGGGCCCTTGGCTCCCTCGAAGACGAGGCGGGCCGGATCGTCCTTGCCGCCTATGCCGAGGGGATGGACCTCGACCCTGGGCTTGGCCGCGGCGATGCTGGGGCAGACCTCGAGCATGTGGGCGCCGAGGACCGTCTCCTTGCCGATCTCCATGTTGTAGGTGTAATCCTCCATGAAGGAGCTGCCGCCCGGAAGGCCCTCGCCCATGACCTTCATCGCGCGCAGGAGGGCCGCCGTCTTCCAGTCGCCTTCGGCGCCGAAGCCGTAGCCCGCGGCCATGAGGCGCTGCACCGCGAGGCCGGGCAGCTGGGGAAGACCGGCGAGGTCCTCGAAGGTCGTGGTGAAGGAGCCCGCGCCGCGCGATTCGAGGAAGGCCCGCATGGCGAGCTCGATCCGGGCCTGCTCCCTCACGCGAGCGAGCTGGGTCGGCGTCGAGAGAATCTCGGAGGCGATCACGTAGCTTTCGCGATATTCGCCGACGAGCCTGTCGACCGAGGCCTCGTCGACGGCCTTCAGCTCGCGCGCGAGGTCGCCCAGGCCGTAGCCGTTGACCGACCAACCGAAGGCGATCTGGGCCGAGACCTTGTTGCCCTCGGTCACCGCCACCTCGCGCATGTTGTCGCCGAAACGGACGACCTTCCGCTCCTGGCCGTCGGCGAAGGCCGCCGCCGCCCTCATCCAGGCCCCGATCTCGGCCCTGGCCTCCGGGTCCTTCCAATGGCCCACGACGACCTTGCGCGAAAGACCCATCCGCGTATGGATGAAGCCGTGCTCCCGGTCGCCATGGGCGGCCTGGTTCAGATTCATGAAGTCCATGTCGATGCTCGACCAGGGGATGTCGCGGTGGTACTGGGTGTGGAAATGGAGGAGGGGCTTCCGGTTGGCCGCGAGCCCCGCGATCCACATCTTCGAGGGCGAGAAGGTGTGCATCCAGGTGATGATACCGGCGCAGCTCGGCGAGGCGTTGGCCTCCCTGAAGACGGCCAGGATCTCCTCCGCCGTCGTCCCCACCTTCTTGAGCGTCAGCTTCGAGGGAAGGAGGGGATCGGCGGCGAGGCCCGCCACCATCTCCCTCGCGTGCGCGGCCACTTCCTCGAGGGTCTTCGGGCCGTAGAGATGCTGGCTGCCGACGACCAGCCAGAACTCGTATTTTCCAAGCACGCTCATGTCAACTCCTTTTCGACGAAGACGCCGAATTTCATATACCGCGAATAGAGACTGTCGTAGAGCCTGGCCCTTTCGGGCTTCGGCCGGACCGTCCTCGCCACCGGTGGAGCCATCCTGGACTGGGCCTCGGTAACCGAGGGCCAGATGCCCGCCGCGACCGAGGCGAACATGGCCGCGCCGAGGGCCACCGACTGGTCGCTCGAGGCGATGTCGATGGGCATGTCGAGGACGTCGGCGACGATCTGCATGCCGAGGGACGACTTGCGCGCCACCCCGCCGATGCCCACCACCTTGCGGATGGCGACCCCCTCGTTCCGGAAGCGCTCGACGATGGCCCTCGTGCCATAGGCGGTGGCCTCGATGAGAGCCCGATAGATCATCGGGGCCGTCGTCCCGAGGGTAAGACCGACGATACCGCCCTTGAGCCTCTGGTCGGCGTCCGGCGTCCTCCTGCCGTTGAGCCAGTCGAGGGCGAGGACAGTCGAAGCTGCCGGATCGACCCGCGAAGCCTCCTCCTCGAGGGCTCCCATGATCTTCGCGTCGAGGGCCTCGGCGATGGCCCGCCGCGTGGCCTCGTCCGCGACGGGGAGGGTCGGAAGGACGCTCTCGATGGGCCAGGAGAGGAGGCGTTTGAGCCAGGCGTAGACGTCGCCGAAGGCGCTCTGCCCTGCCTCGTAGCCGAGCATCGAGGGAATGATCGAACCGTCGACCTGGCCGCAGATGCCCTTTACGAGCCGTTCGCCGCCCTCGCGCTTGGGCGCGACGATCATGTCGCAGGTGCTCGTCCCCATCACTTTGACGAGGACCCCCTCGCCCACCCCGCCGCCCACAGCCCCCATGTGGGCGTCGTAGGCGCCGACCGCCACGGGGATCCCCTCGGGCAGGTGGAGTCGCTTCGCCCATTCCGCGGAGAGGCCCCCGCAGCTCAGGTCGCTGGTCCAGGTCTCGGTTCCCAGGCTCTCGCGGATCCTCGGCAGGGAGGGGTGGAGGCGGCCGAGGAAATCGGCGGAGGGATAGCCGCCGAAATCGGCATGCCACATCGCCTTGTGGCCCATCGCGCAGCGGCTCCGCTTTATCGAGGGAATATCGCGGGCCCCGGTGAGGAGGGCGGGCATCCAGTCGCAGTGCTCGACGAAAGAAATCGCGGCCTTCTCGACGCGGGGATTGTCGCGGAACAACCGCATGATCTTGGCCCAGAACCATTCCGAGGAATAGACGCCGCCCTCGTATTTCGTGTAATCGAGCCCCCCCCAGGTCCGCGCCAGCTCGTTCACCTCGGCGGCCTCGGCCGTGGCCGTGTGATCCTTCCACAGGACGAACATGGCCTCGGGGTCCTCGGCGAACTCGGCCGAGAGGGCGAGGGGCCTGCCGCTCCGATCGACGGCGCAGGGCGTCGAACCCGTCGTGTCGACGGCGATGCCGCGCACGGCCGCCAAGCTGGGGCTCCCCGCCGAGGAGAGGAGGGAGGACATCACCGCCTCGAGCGAATCGACATAGTCGAGGGGATGCTGTCTGAAGCGGTTGGCCAGGGGCTCGCAGTAGAGCCCCTTCGACCAGCGCGGATAGGCCGCGACGGCCTGCGCGATCTCCGAACCATCGGCGGCGTCGATGATGATGCCGCGGCAGGAATCCGTTCCGTAATCGATGCCGAGCACGAAATTCCGCGCTGCCGTAACTCCCATAGTCCCTCCCCTGCGCGACGCCGGCGAGGATACGGCCGCGCCACCCACAATGATCGTCCCACGCCCCGTCTTCGTCAATTCGCGCGGGCTTGGCCCAGGCCTACTTCGACTGGGACCTCGTCTTGGTGTACACGTCGAACCAGACGGCCCCGAGGAGGACCAGGCCCTTGATCGACTGCTGCCAGTCGACGCTCACGCCCATGATCGACATGCCGTTGTTGAGGACGCCCATCACGAAGCCGCCGACGATCGTCCCGATGACGGTGCCGATGCCGCCCGAGGCCGAGGCGCCGCCGATGAAGCAGGCGGCGATCGCGTCGAGCTCGAAGCCCGTCCCCGCCTTGGGGGTTGCCGCGTTGAGACGACCGGCCACGATGAGACCGGCGAGGGCAGAGAGGACCCCCATGTTCACGTAGACCCAGAAGAGGATCCTGGTGGTCTTGACCCCCGAAAGGCGGGCGGCCTTCTCGTTGCCGCCCAGGGCGTAGATGTGGCGGCCGATGACCGTCCTCTGGGTTATGAAGGTGTAGACGACGATGAGGAAGCTCAGAATTATGAGAATTATCGGGATGCCGTTGTAGGCGGCGAGCTCCAGGGTGAGGAGATTGACGGCCGCGACTATCACCGCCATTTTCACGATATCGAGCCAGAGCGGGATGACGTCGAAATGGTAGCGCTGCCGGGTCCTTCTCGCGTTCAGCATCATCACGACGAGGATGATCGAAAGGACGAGGCCGGTGGCCGCGGCTATGATGTTGAAGCCGAGTCCCTGCCAGCGGATATCCATGCCCGGTATGTAGCCAGCCGCCAGGAGCTGGAAGGAGGTGGCGAAGGGCGCCTTGGTCTGGCCCTGGAGGATCACCATCGTGAGGCCGCGGAAGATCAACATGCCCGCGAGGGTGACGATGAAGGCCGGTATCCTGAGGAAGGAGATGAAGTAGCCGTGGAAGGCGCCCACCGCGGCGCCGATCATCAGCGCGAGGGCGATGGCGGGCACCACTGGCATGTGGTTGTCCACCATCATGACCGCCGCTATCGCGCCGATGAAGGCGGCCACCGAGCCGACCGAGAGATCGATGTTGCCGGTCACGATCGTGAGCAGCATGCCGATCGCGAGGATGAGCACGTAGCTGTTCTGGAGAACGAGATTCGTTATGTTCATCGGCTTGAACATGATGCCGCCGGTCGTGATCTGGAAGAGGATCATGATGAAGGCGAGCGCGAAGACCATGCCGTATTGGCGGATGTTGTTCTTGAAGAGCCGTACGATCGAATTCATTCCTGGACCCTCCGCTGGTGGTTCATGATGCAGTTCATGATGCTCTCCTGGGACGCGTGTTCGCGGTCGAGTTCGCCCGAGATCTCGCCCTCGGTGACGACGTAGATCCTGTCGCACATGCCCAGGAGCTCGGGCATCTCCGACGAGATCATTATGATCGATTTTCCCTCGGACGCGAGCCGGTTGATGATCGTATAGATCTCGTACTTGGCCCCGACGTCGATGCCTCGCGTCGGTTCGTCGAGGATGAGGACGTCGGGCTCGGCCATTATCCATTTGGAGAGCACGACCTTCTGCTGGTTCCCGCCCGAGAGGCTCTCGACCACCTGGTCGATGCCGGTGCATCTGATGCGCATGCTCCGGGCGAACTCGCCGGCGCTAAGGTTTTCGCGACGCTGGTCGATCACCCCGCCCGCGCTCACCTTGCGGAGATTCGCGAGGGAGATGTTCGACTTGATGTCGTTGATGAGCACGAGGCCGTAATTCTTGCGGTCCTCGGTCATGTAGGCGAGGCCCTGTCTGATCGAGGAGCTGACGTCGTGGGCCCTCAATTCGAGGCCGTCCTTGATGATGCTGCCGCTGTGCCCCCGGCCATAGGAGCGGCCGAAGAGGCTCATCGCGAGCTCGGTACGCCCGGCCCCCATGAGGCCGGCCAGGCCCACGACCTCGCCCTTGCGGACGTTGAAGGAAACCCGATCCACGACCCGCCTGTCCTCGATCTGGGGATGGTAGACCGTCCAGTCCCTCACCTCGAAGGCTACCTCGCCGATCCGCGATTCGCGCTTGGGGAAGCGGTCGGTCAACTCGCGCCCGACCATGCTCCGGACTATGCGGTCCTGGTCGACCTTCTCCGCCTCGTTGTCCATCGTCTCTATGACGCGGCCGTCGCGGATGACGGTGATCCTGTCCGAGACCTTCGCGATCTCGTTGAGCTTGTGCGAGATGAGGATCGAGGTGACCCCGTGGTTCTTGAGCTCGAGGAGGAGATCGAGGAGCTTGGAGGACTCCTCGTCGTTGAGGGCGGCGGTGGGCTCGTCGAGGATGAGGAGTCGTACCTTTTTGGCGAGGGCCTTGGCGATCTCGACGAGCTGCTGCTTCCCGACCCCGATGTCGGCGATGCGGGTGTTGGGATTGTCCGAGAGGCCGACCTTGGCGAGGAGTTCCTTGGCCGCGGTCGAGGTCTTGTTCCAGTCGATCACTCCCGCCTTGGCCCGCTCGTTGCCGAGGAAGATGTTCTCGGCGATCGAGAGGTAGGGGATGAGGGCGAGCTCCTGGTGGATTATTACGATCCCCTTTTTTTCGCTGTCGGCGATCTCGCGAAAGCGGCATTCGGCGCCCTCGTAGTGGATCGTGCCCTCGTAGCTGTCATGGGGATAGACCCCCGAGAGGATCTTCATCAGGGTCGACTTGCCCGCGCCGTTCTCGCCCACGAGGGCGTGGATCTCGTCGCGCTCCACCGAGAGCGAAACCCCGTCAAGCGCCTTCACGCCGGCGAAGGACTTGGTGATGTTCCTCATTTCGAGGATGTTTTCCGACATCGTACCCCCTTCGAACAGGTTTCCGGGACGCCCCGCCGGGAGCGCCCCGGAAACCGGCTCCAATGGCCGGATTCCCGATCCGTCTGTCCGCGCGGGCGCGCGGACAGACGGAAGGATCGATTGGATTAGAGACCCAGCTGGGCCGCGGTGTAGTAGCCGGTGTCGACGAGGGCCGACTTGATGTTGGTGATGTCGACGCTCACGGGGCTGCAGAGGTAGGAGGGAACGACCTTGACGCCGTTATTGTAGGTCGTCGTGTCGTTGATCTCGGGGGTCTTCCCGGAGAGGACGGCGTCGACCATGTCGGCCGCGACCTTGGCGAGGACGCGGGTGTCCTTGAAGACGGTCTGGGTCTGCTCGTGGGCGAGGATGGACTTGACCGAGGGAATCTCGGAGTCCTGGCCGGTCACGATGGGCATGCGCTTGCCGGCGCTGCCATAGCCGACCGACTTGAGGGCGGAGAGGATGCCGATGGAGAGGCCGTCGTAGGGGGAGAGGACGGCGTCGACCCTGGCGTCGGTGTAGCGTGAGGTGAGGATGTCGTCCATGCGCTTCTGGGCGACGGTGCCGTCCCAGCGGAGGGTGGCGACCTTGGCGAAGTCGGTCTGGCCGGAGCGAACCTTGAGGACGCCGGACTTGATGTAGGGATCGAGCTGGGACATGGCGCCGCGGAAGAAGTAGCCGGCGTTGGTGTCGTCGGGGGAACCGGCGAAGAGCTCGATGTTGAAGGGCCCCTTCTTGCCCTTGTCGAGGCCGAGGGCCTTGACGATGTAGCCGCCCTGGAGGACGCCAACCTTGAAATTGTCGAAGGTCGCGTAATAGGAGATCCAGGGGCTGTTCACGATGAGGCGGTCGTAGGAAATGATGGCCACATTGGCGGCATGGGCCTCCTGGAGGACGTTGTAGAGGGCCGCGCCGTCGATGGCGGCGATCACGAGGACGGAGTCGCCCTTGGTGATCATGTTCTCCACCTGGGCCACCTGGGCGTCGATGTTGTCCTCGGCGTACTGGAGATCGACCTTGTAGCCGCGGGACTCGAGAATCTTCTTCATGTTGCCGCCATCGGCGATCCAGCGGGCCGAGGACTGGGTCGGCATGGCGATGCCCACGGCCTTGGCCTGGGCGACGAGGGTCCCAGCGGCGGCGAGGCCGATGGCAAGGGCGAGAGCGAAGGTCTTTCCGAAGCGATTCATTCCGGTACGCTCCTAAAGGAAGGCTTTTTGCGGGAATAGTTCCCGCAAGAAACCATACGATCACATTTAGTCGCCATTAACTTTCGAACATGATCGTTTGGTTTCGAATTGGATCGGAGGCTAACACGGGTTTTTCAAGCCGTCAACGTAAAATCTTGAGCTTTCCGCAAAGGCCCCCTACAATGACCGCCAGCAAGGAGAGCCAATGTTCGCTGTGGAACGGATCAACATCATACGAAGCTACCTCCGCGAACACGGCAAGCTCGATGTCCATTCGATCAGCGAGATGCTCAATGTCTCCGAGGTGACGGTGCGAAGGGACCTCGAGAAACTCGAGACCGAGGGCTTTCTCCAGCGCCTCCACGGAGGAGCCATCCTCGTCGAACAGGACGAGGAACCGGAGCGGCAAAACGTAAGCGAGGAAGAGCTCCGGGAAGAAGAGGAGAGGGAGGAGATCGCGAGGATAGCCCTCCTGATGGTCAAGGACAACGACGTCATCATGCTGACCAACGGGGAAATCGTCAGGATCCTCGCCCGCAAGCTGGCCGCCCGGACCGGAGTAACGGTCCTGACCAACGACATACCCGTCGCCCTCGAGATCGCGGGCCAGGCGACGAACAAGGCAGTCCTCCTCGGCGGCAGCCCGGAGGCCGAAAGCTCCGCCCTCTTCGGCAGCCTCACGGAGACGACAGTCCAGAAATTTTTCGTCAACAAGATCTTCGTGGAGGTCGACGGCATCAGCGAGCAGCTCCAGATGACGGTGACGAGCCAGGAGAAGGCCGCCCTCATCAAGGAGGCTATGACCTGCGCCGACGAGAAGATAGCCCTCTGCGAGGCGGGGCACTTCTCGCGGAACGCCTTTTACCGCCTCGGCCCCCTCACCATGGTCGCCAAGGTCGTCACCAATATCTCGATTCCCGAGCGCTACAAATCGGGCATCTTCGCGGAGAACATCCAGCTCTTCACCTCGGTCAACGCCTTCGAGGGAAGCGAAGAGGCATGAGCCCGCCCCTCCTCGAGCTGCGCTCCCTGGGCAAGGTCTTCTCGCCCGACTTCGCCCTCGACGACATCACCCTCAGCCTCGATCGCGGCGAGGTGAACGTCCTCGTGGGCCAAAACGGCTCGGGCAAGTCGGCCCTGATGGGGCTCGTCGCGGGGCAGTACTCGCCGGATTCCGGGACGATCTTCCTCGACGGAGAGGCCGTCGACTTCGGTTCCATGCACGAATCGCGGAAGGCCGGCATCACCTTCCAGCGCCAGGATCCCCAGCTCTACAACAACCTCAACGTCGCGGAGAACGTCTTCTTCCATCGGGTATCGGCCAGGAAATTCGGCCTGCGCCTCGTCGACCCCTACCGGATCCGCGAGGAGTGCGCCGAGCTTTTCGCAGAGCTCGGCATCGCCATCGATCCCGGCGATCTCGTCGCCGATCTCGGCTATACCCAGCGCCTCCTCATCCTCGCCGTCCAGACCTATGTCGCCGATTCGAAGATCGTCATCTTCGACGAGCCCACGGCCGGCATGACCGATCCCGAACGCGAAATCCTCTTCGCCATCGTTCGGGCTATCCGGAGACGCGGCGCGGGTATCTTCTACATCTCGCACAAGCTCGACGAGGTCGGCCTCGTGGGAGACCGGGTGACCGTCATCCACCAGGGAAGGATGACCGGCTCCCTGCGCTGCGCCGACGCGGGCCGCGACAGGCTCATCGCCCTCATGACGGGCCGCAACCATTCGGAGCGCTACCCCCGGCTCGATCTGGACCAGGGCCAGCGGGTCCTCAGCGTCGAGGGGCTCCAGAGCGGCTCGGTGCTCAGGGATGTGAACTTCACCCTCCATAAAGGCGAGATTCTCGGCATCACCGGCCTCATGGGCTCGGGCAGGACGAGGCTCGCCCAATGCCTTTTCGGAGTCACCAGGCCGAGTGCCGGCTCGATCAAGATCGAAGGAGCGAAGGCCGCCTTCGGCCATCCCGCCGAGGCCATGGCGCGGGGAATGGCCCTCATCCCCGAGGACAGGGACAACGACGCCGTCTTCCATTTCCACGACATAGTCCAGAACATGTCGATCGCCGCCCTCCCCCGTTTTAGGGGAAGCTCGGGGCTCAACCAGCGCTACATGCACGAGCTGACCTCGGAATACATCCGCAACCTAGCGATACGGCCCGGCCACGCCGGCGACTTCATGCGCGACTATTCGGGGGGCAACCAGCAGAAGGTCATCGTGGCCCGCTGGCTCATGAGTCTTTGTCGGATCTTCATCATGGACGAGCCCACCCGGGGCATCGACGCCGCGGCGCGGATCGACATCTACAACGCGATGAACGACCTCATTTCCAAGGGGGCGGCCATCATCCTCATCTCCTCCGACGTCGACGAGATCCTCGGCATGTGCGACAGGGTCCTCGTCCTCGCTCGGGGCCGGATCGTCCGCGACATAGCCCATGGCGGGGCGACCAAGGAGGAGATCCTCGACTTCGCCTCGGGCTGAAGACTCGCTTCGCCCTATCCGATGGCCCCGGCGCGGCGGTACCTTAGCTTGCGTCGGTCCCCGTCGCCTACGACCACGGGCCGGCGCGACCCAGGGGTCCCGCCGCGGAAGCCCGCGAGCCCCGAGGCGAGACCCGGGCCCAGCGGCCCACGGGTCGCGATCGTCACGCACAAAGGAGAAGCCCATGGCCACCGTCACACATAAGGGAAATCCCATCCATACCTCGGGCCAGTTGCCCGCCGTCGGCTCGAAGGCCCCCGACTTCAAACTCACCGGCTCGGACCTCGCCGATGTAGGCCTTTCCGACTTTGCCGGCAAGGTGAAGGTGCTCAACATCAACCCAAGTCTCGATACGGGCATCTGCGCCCTCTCGGCCAAGCGCTTCGATGCCGAGATCGCCAAGATCGGCGGTACCGTCGTCCTCAACGTGAGCCGCGACCTCCCCTTCGCCGCCAGCCGCTTCTGCAAGGGCGAGGGACTGACGACCATCGTCCCCCTCTCCGAGATGCGCAACCGCGACTTCGGCAAGGCCTACGGCGTCGCCATCGAGGACGGGGTCCTCGCCGGCCTCCTCGCCCGCTCCGTGGTCGTGATCGACAAGGGCGACAAGGTCGTCTACACCCAGCAGGTCCCCGAGATCGGCCAGGAGCCCGACTACGCCAAGGCCATCGAGGCGGCGAAGAAGGCGCTGTAGGCCTTCCTCTATTCGATCGAGTAGGAGGGGGGCTCACGCCCCCCGTCCTCTCACACCACCCTTGTCCCGATCCCGACACCACACCGTCCTTCACGATCCCCGCTTGCAAGTATCGCCGGATCAGGCGCAGGATCTTCTTGTCCCTCACCTTCTTCGCGATCCTCGCCATCAGGAGATCGTGATTCACCTCATCGAAGAACTTCGCCAGATCGATATCCACAACCCATCGCTTCCCCGCAAGCTGATACTCCTTTGCTTTCCGGATTGCGTCGTGCGCTCATCGTCCAGGTCGGAAGCCATAGCTGTTCGATGAAAACTCAGGCTCGAATATCGGGCTCAAGACTTGATGAAGCGCCTGCTGGATGAGCCGATCCACGACCGTCGGAATGCCGAGTTGCCGCTTCCCACCATTCGGTTTCGGGATTTCGACACCTCGCACCATCTCGGGTCGGTACGTTCCCGCCAGCAGCCTTTCCTTGACCTCGAGCCAGTGCGTCTGCAGCCAGGGCTTCAAGTCGGCAACGGTCATCTTGTCGACTCCCGCCGAGCCCATATTCCCCACCACCCGCGCATAGGCATCGAGCATGTTACCGCGTTCGACCAGACGCTCGATCAACTCCGTCGTTTCGGGGTTCGTCGTTTCCGTTCCCGTCACCTAAGCCCTCCACCCATGCGCTTGCCGTTGGGATTCCGCCCCTATTCTCCGCGCACGCCGGTCTCGTCCCCGCATTCGGGCGACTCCACCGTGTCTGTGTTCGTTGGTGCTCATGAAGGTCCGGCTGACTCGCCGTTCATCTAGATTCGGCCCTTCGCGTCCGGTCGTCGACGCTACTATGGCCTCTGCTGACTTCTGGCCGCCCATTTCCCCGCCTCTCGACGGGAATAGCCACAATGGCAGTTGGCCAGACCTCCCCGGGTAATGCAACGCGACTACTGTCGCGACCTACCTTCACGCTTATACCCGCCGCATCTACAAGAAGAGATTCCGGGTAAGTATTGGACTTTGAAGATAATCGCCTTCTCATCCTCTCCACCTGCCTCATGCGATTCCTGTTCGTCAGGCCAGCGCTTTGCCTGCGTGAGCTTCGCTCACGATGGCTTCCTTCAGATTCGGAGTCGCCCCCGACACCCTTGCCGTTCGGCTAATGATTCCCCTTACCGGGCTCATACGGGACTTTCACCCGCAAGTAGGTGCGCCCTGCCGGGTGCACGATCCATAAAGGCCCCGGGCTCGCCGCCCGGGGCTTTTTTATCAGGGGGCTGACTTCAGGCTTCTCGCAGCGTTACCAACGCCATTGGGCGTAGCGGCCGGTACCGAAAGTGGATAATAGCCCTTGATCGTCCAATAGCAGGGAGTTTGCGTGCTGCCGCTATCGACATAGCCGATGAAATACATACTGCCGCCCGCGGACGGCGACCGTCGAAACCCGCAGACGAAGAGCTTGGGCCCGATCTTGACGCAGCCCCCGGCTCGATCGAGAATGCTAGCCGTATCGCCGACATGAACTAATAATGTCTTAACATTCCAAAGAGGCAGACTATGCGAAGACTCCCGGCTATATTCCTTTTCCTGGCCCTCTCGATCCTCCCTGGCTTCGCCGACGGCGCCGACGGCGCCGACGGAGTCTTCGCCGCTCTCGCCGCGAAGAACGACGCGGAAGTCGGACGGCAACTGCAGACTCTGGCACTCGCGGGCGATGTCAGCCAACTCGACGCCGTCACGGCCCGAGAAGCCGACCTGTTCGGGCCGAAGTACTTTCCGGAAAGCTTCATGTCGAAGCTCATCTTCGATACCGAAAACAACAAGGATATCCTCGCCTACCTTTTCAAAGCAGGGCTGCCCTTCCCCACGAAGCTTCCCTCCCCCATCGGCCTCGACGCATGGAAGAAGGCAGTCGACGCCCTCCTGGGCTACTACGATTCGACCGCCCCGAATAAACAAAACGATTTCGAGACCGCCGATGAATTCGGCCGGCGACACGACGGGTGGAACCAGCTCCTGGACGGCTTCCTCAGGACCGAACTCCTCGTGCCCGCGCGTCTGGATCTCGGCGACTACGACATGGCCAATGGCTATTTCAGCCTGCGCCTCTCCCTGCCCGCCCTGGACGAACTCGGCAATTACGCCGGCATCATCAAAGTCCAAGGCTTCGACGGCGCGGATCTTCGCTATTACATCGATCGAAAAGGCGCCGCCTTCTTCAAGGACCGTCTCTTCGCCCAATGGACGGCCACGGTCGTGCTCAAGGCCTACGACCGGGGTCACTACGAGCTCGCGGAACTTAGGATTCTGAATGGCAAGGATCCGGTGAGCTCGGGTCTCTGGGCTTTCCGGGCGATACCCGTCGACCAGGCCGAGGGGCCGTCCCTCGCCTACGTCGCGAACTATTTCGAGGGCACGACCATAACGGCGAACGGCGCGAAAATCGAGGGCGGGAGAGACTCGACCTTCGTCCTTCCCGCCGATGGGATCGTCGCGATAGCGGCCTTAGGCGGTCCCGGCCTCCTCTTCAAAGGCGATATCCGTGGGGCCGCGGACAGCGGAAGCGACCAAATTCTCATCGGGGGAGTCGGCCCGATAACGGGTCCGGCGGCGGTCTTCGGCAACTCCACGAAAAATGGCTACGAGATGGCCATCGCCGAGTGGAACGCCAAGGGCGGGCTTTTCGGCAAGCAGATCAAGCTCGACTTCGCCGATGACAAGGGCGATCCGACGGAAGGCGCGATCGCCTACACCAAGCTTATCAAGCGCGATAAGGCCATCGCCATCGTCGGAGCCGTCATGTCCAAGGTCTCCCTCGCCGGCGCCCCCATATGCCAGGAGGCGGGGATTCCGATGCTCAGCCCGACCTCGACCAATCCCAAGGTCACCCAAGTCGGCGACTACATCTTCCGCGCCTGCTTTATCGATCCCTACCAGGGCAGGGTGGGCGCCCGCTTCGCCTTCGACAAGCTCGGTTCGAAGAAGGCCGGGGTCCTCTTCGATGTCGGCAACGATTATTCGAAGGGCCTTGCCCAGACTTTCCAGGCGGAGTTTCTGGCCCTCGGCGGACAGATCGTCGACTACGAGACCCATCCGAGCGGCAGCACCGATTTCAAGGATCGGCTTTCCAGAATTATCGCGCAGAAGCCCGACATCCTCTATGTCCCCGATTACTATCAGGACGACGCCCTCATCGCAAAACAGGCTCGCGAGTTGGGCTTTGCCGGCCCGATCGTCGGCGGCGACGGCTGGGACTCCCCCGACCTCGCGAAGATCGGCGGCGCGGCGGTCGAGAACTGCTATTTCACCAATCACTATTCCAATGACGACGGCCGCCCCATAGTCCAGGACTTCGCGCGGAAATATCGGGCGAAGTACGGCGAGGCACCCGATGCCCTCGCTGCCCTCGGCTACGACACCATGACGATCATGCTCGACGCGATCGGGCGCGCCGGCAGCACCGAGGGTTCCGACGTCAGGGACGCCCTCAAAGCGACCGACATCGACGTCGTTTCGGGGCATCTGACCTTCGACGCCAATCGGAATCCGATCAAGAGCGCCGTCATCATCGCCATCCAGAACGGGCAGCAGGTCTACAAGACAACAATCGATCCCACATCGGATACCGCGACCCCGGTAAATCCGCGATCCGGATCGAGCGTCTCCTCCCAGTCTCGAGGCGCGACGCGGGTGATCAAGATCGCAACGCAGAGTCCCCTTTCAGGCGGCATGTCCGCCGTCGGCGTCGATATCAAGAATGGAGCCCAGCTCGCCCTCGAGCAACTCTCCGGCCCCCTCGAGAAGCTCGGTTTCCAGGTTGAGCTCGCCCCCTTCGACGACCAGGGTAACCCGGACGCGGGCGTCGCCAATGCACGGAGCATCGTCGCCGATCCGGCCATACTCGCGGTCGTCGGTCACTACAACTCCGGCGTCCAGATACCCTCCTCCGAGGAGTACCACACCGCGAGCCTCGTGGACATTTCTCCCGCCAACACGAACCCCAAGGTCACCGATCGCGGCTATGCCGAAGTCGACCGCGTCTGCGGCCGCGACGATGTCCAGGGCGCCGCCGCCGCCCAATTCGCGGCGACCAAGGGCATCAGGAACGCCTATGTCCTCCATGACAAGAGCGCCTACGGCCAGGGCATCGCCTCATACTTCAAACGGCAGGCGGAGCAGCTCGGAATCAGGGTCATAGGTTTCGAGGGGACGGAGGAGAAATCCAATTTCGATTCGATCCTTTCCACGATCCTGCGCGCCAAGCCCGACGCCATCTACTTCGGAGGGATGTTCGATCAGGCGGCCGTCCTCTTCAAGCAAGCTCGCCAGAAAGGCTACATAGGCATGTTCCTCTCCGACGACGGCTTCGACGCCTCCGATGCGGCCCGCATCGCCGGCAATGCTTTGACAGAAGGCGGTGGAACCTATTTCTCCGTGGTTTCAGGCCCCGCCTCGATCTACCCAGGGGCCGCGAAGTTCATCGCCGATTTCAAGGCCAAGTTCGGCGCCGAGCCGCAACCCTTCGCGGCCCAAGCCTATGACTGCGCGGCCATCGCTCTCATGGCGATAGAAAAAGCCGCCGTCGCGAACGGGGGCAGCTTGCCTCCGCGCGCCGCCGTCGCGGCCGCTGTACGCGACATTGCCGACTACCAGGGCATCACCGGCAGCATCAGCTTCGACTCGAAGGGCGATCTCACCAAGGCGAGGTACTTCATGGTCGAGGTTGCTTCAGCCGATCCGGCCCTCTGGTCCTCGAACCCCGTCGCCGCGACTCTCGACATCGAGCCTCCACGGTGAGCGCGGGCCAAGGGCTAAGGGCTAAGGCTATCCGCGATCCAGCCTTGAAATTCCGCCCTGCATTTGGGAATTTTCACGTATAAAGGCAGATTATCAAGTCAGCCAATTGCGCACACTGCGTCAGGGATCGAAGCGGAGAGCCTCGCGCCCGCTACGGGCGGGCCCGGCGGCGGGCTCCGAAGGAGACCGCCGCCCTATCGGGACTCGCGGGCGCGAGCTCGAAGCGGAGAGCCCGGTCGCGGCGCGCCGG
>Ga0307375_10003335_pt1 | contig 15867 bp, 12 predicted proteins | sample TR1MG_FD_202531 | JGI IMG/M metagenome (GOLD analysis project Ga0307375, IMG submission 202531) | Soil microbial communities from Risofladan, Vaasa, Finland - TR-1 | ecosystem: Environmental > Terrestrial > Soil > Coastal area > Acid sulfate soil | place: Finland: Risofladan, Vaasa | collected... | reverse complement strand
CACCTGTCAAACATCCGAGTCCACATCCGCCCACGTTGGGGAGAGCACCCCGTGGATAAGCTGAAGCCGATGGCAATGGAACAGTGGTTGCGCGATTTGCCACTGGCCCCAAAGTCAAAGACTCATGTGCGGGGAATCATGCACCTGGTCTTCAAGTGCGCGGAGCGGTGGGGAATTGTCGAACTCGGCAAGAACCCTGTTTCTCTGGTGCGTGTGAAGAATGGAAGCAAGCGGCTCAAGCGGCCACGGGTTCTTGACGTGGACGAGTTCTTTGAACTGCTCAAGCATCTGGGCGAACCCTACCGAACGATGGTCTTGGTCGCACAGTGCCTGGGCCTTCGCGTTAGCGAGATTCTGGGCTTGCAATGGGGCGATTTCAATTTTGAGGATCGCTCGGTTTTGGTCCAGAGAAGTGTGGTGGGCGGAAGAGTGGACGACGTGAAGACGGAATACTCGAGAGACGATGTTCCGCTCGATGCTCGTCTTGCGGAGGTGCTGTTGCAATGGCGCCACGCTACGGTCTTCCCAAGAGACGAGGATTGGCTTTTTGCCAATCCAGTCACAGGGAGGCCGTACCACCAGGAGAGCTTGCAGAAGTCGCAAATCAAACGGGCTGCGAAGCTCGCCGGTCTTGGGGAGGATATTGGTTGGCACACTTTTCGCCACAGCTATCGCTCCTGGCTCGATGAGACGGGCGCTCCAATGAAGGTGCAGCAAGAACTGATGCGTCACGCCTCGATCCAGACAACGATGAACGTCTACGGACGGGCCATGACGGAAACGAAACGCCGCGCAAACAGTCAGGTCGTGGGACTGGTTTTCGGCCCCAACTCGCAGGAATTGCCCGCAGATGCGGCCACTGCGACCGTACAGTAAATTGCAGTCTGTTCCTATTGGGGGATAACGGGGACTTACCGGAAGTGACCAAATCTTGTAAGTAGTTGAAAGATTTGGTTGCGGGGGCTGGATTTGAACCAGCGACCTTTGGGTTATGAGTACAACGGCGCACGCCAGAACTACTATGCGTTCATTGCCGCTGTAAAAGGACGCTTCGCCAAACGCGGCTTCCTGACTGCTTCCTACACCCGTTCCTCGTCGAAGGATAACTCGGCGAACTATCCCGAAGGGTATGTCGCCACCGGTGGGACTTCGTACAACATCGATCAGTGGTACAGCCCTTCAACCTGGGATGTGCCCAACCGGGTGTCGCTGGGCTGGAGCTATGACATTCCGGGTGTAGTCAGCAGGGGCGGTTTTCTTCGCAGATTGACCAATGGATTCAACCTGGGTTCGACGACTGTCCTGCAATCAGGGACTCCGTTCTTTGTCTCGAACTCGAATCCTCTGGCCCTGGTTGATACGGCAGGAGTGACAGTAACATCGGCCAACTACCAGAGCGAACTCGCCGCAGGAAACATCGCCTTCGCTCCTAACAGCGGCAACTACGCTGCGGATGGAGAGAACTTCAACATCCCGGACGCCACAAGCTATCACCAAAAGCACGACCGCAAGTCATATGAGTACACCGGAGTTGTGGACTCAGGTGTCATTACCCATTCTCAGTTTGCCCAGCCTGCATTCAAGGCAGGGGGGGTGGAAGGAAACGAGAAGCTTGGGGAGTTTCGCAATCCCGGCTATGCCGATACGGATCTGAGCGTGAAGAAAGACACTGACATCACTGAACGCATCCACTTCGAACTTCGCCTCGATACGTTCAACCTTTTCAACCGGGTCAATTTGAACGGCGTGAATACCAACTTCGGGGACACGAGCGCAGGCTTCGGCACGACGAGCAGCAACATGCCTCCCCGCAACATGCAAGTGGCCGCCAAGATTACTTTCTAGCATCAGGCGGATACCGTTCGCTGGGAGGGGCTCGGATTTGACCGATTTCCTCCCATGCGGCGCAAAACAATGCAATGACCTTCAACTGGCCTATGCCTCGAGGGGCATAGGGACCCTGTCTCCAATTGCCGTCGAGATACTTATGCTTGTTAAAACACTGGCATTACTCTCTAAGGATTTTATGTCCCGGACACTTCGTTTCCTGCTGGCGCCTCTCTTCCTGCTGGTTCTCCTCCCTATGCCCTCCTTTGCCGCAGTCCTGGAGTTGAGAAATGCGGCCACGACTGCAACGTTCGGGGCCAATGGCTTACTGTCGGTCGAAGATGTCCAGTCAAATTCTCTGATCGGAATTAAGCGGGATGCCTGGTCAATGGTCATCGACGGCAAAACCCTGAACAGCAAAGATGTGCGCCCTGAAGTCAGGAAAGTGTCTGATGGCGAAATTGCTTATACCTACGACCTGCAGGGTTATCGAATTGAGGCTGTCTACCAACTCAAACCGGGCTGGAGATTTGTTGGCAAACAAATCAAAGTAATGCGAGCACCAAACGAGAGCTATACGATTCATCGGGTTGTTCCCTGGGATTTAACCGTACAGAGCAGCGTCATTTCAGATTTTGTGCCGTCCACATACGTTCCTCAGTTCGGCGAAACGGTCGAGCAGAGCCGCAAGCGTCTCCCTGGTAAAGACTTTGGCGAGTTCTTGCGTCTCGCGGGCAACGAAGGGGCAATGCTGACGATTCAGAATCCCTTTCTCGACGTGCGGCGCGATGGACAGACTCTCGCCATCGCCTATGCACCGGAGATGGAGTGGCGACAGTCCTGGGGAGATTTTGAGAGTGATCTGGCATGCATCGGCGCTTATCGACTAACCGGCCGCCGCTTGCCGCGCGAAATGGTTTTGGAATGGCATCTTCCTCTCGCGCAGCCTCCGGCTGATGGGATGGACGAAGCCGAAGTAACTGCGTTCACTTCCTGCGTGCGAGAGTTTCTGATCGACCCGTCTCCGACGCCGATCAGTGTTGAGGTCGGATGGACGCTCAACGACTATCAAATTGACGTTGGCACGGAAGAAGGGAGGGCAGAGTACAAGCGGATCATCGATACGGCCTCCCAGTTGGGAATCCAGACGCTGCTGTATGGCCCTGGCAATTCGAAGTTGGCGGACCGCGCCCAGAGCGCCGATAGCTGGGGTTGGGAATATGTTCTCTGGCTGGGGCTTGGGGAGAAGATACGAAAGGGCGAATGGAACCCGGCGAAGGACGCGATCCCGCAAACTGTCTCTGAGATGATTTCCTATGCAAAGCAGAAGCACGTCGGCTTGCTTGCGTATGTCTACCCGTCGATTCCCTATGCCGCGAATCCTTCCTGGATGGTGAAGAGGCCGGGCAGGAGGGACGGCTTGTATATGTATGCCACCCTGGCCTCGCGAGAGTTCCAGGATTACCTGATTCGCAACCTGATCGCATTTCAAAAGCGAACGGGGATCGCTGGCTATTCGTTCGACTACACATGGCTTGATCTTCCAGGAAGCAGCAGTTATGCGCAGTGGTACGGCTGGCGAAGAGTCATGGAAGTCCTGCGCCGCGCCGATCCCTCAATCGTCGTGGATGGCCGGCAGTCCTATCAGATGTATGGGCCGTGGATTTGGCTTGCTGGCAGCTATCCACACCCAACTGGAAATGATGAGCAGCCCGAGAGTTTCAAGCCCTTTCCGGATCTGCACTTCGATCGCGTCTCAGCAGACCGGGCACGCTTCGTGAATTATTGGTACCGGAATTACCAGTTTGCGCCAGAGGAAGTTATTCCCGGCTACGCGACGCACCAAACTGAGCGTTCAAAGGAAGTGACCGAGCCGGACGGCAGCACAAAGGTGAAGACGATGTACTCCCGGTACCGGGTGCGTGACTGGGATTATCTGGGCTACAAGTATTCTTTTATCTCCTCGATTGCCACCGCGGGGTGGAACAACGTTGTGGATATGATTCCGGCACGTGACCCCGAAGAGGCGCACTACTTCTCTGCAAAGGACAAGGCGTGGATTCGTGGATGGCTCGATTGGACGACAAAGAACAAACAATACCTGCTCCACACGCGCACGATTCTCGATCAGCCGGCCTTGGGCCACGTCGATGGCACTGCGGCGATTCGGGGAGATCGAGGTTACCTCTTCCTGTTCAATCCAAACTACAAGCAGTTACCGGCTCAGTTTTCGCTTGACAAGACGATTGGCCTGGAGAAGGGTGACAGGTTCCTGCTGAAGGAGTTGTATCCGGAGAGCGGGCGCATGATCGGCAAACCCGGTGCGGGCACATGGAGCCGCGGAGATTCCGTTCACATGGTGCTGGATGGAACAAGCGCTACCGTACTGGAACTGATTCCCGAAGGGAAGGTCGATAGTCCCATTGTGTTCAATGCCGCTGCACTCCATGCTGATGCTCCTCCGAGCGTCGAGTTGAAGGGAAATTCTTTGTCGGTTATTCGTGCCGCCGGGGAACCGGGAACGGTCGAGAGACTCGGCGTGCTGCTTCCTCGCGCGCTCCGAGTGGCGAGCGTCACTGTCAACGGAGACAAGGTCAAGTTCACGCAGTCAGGGAACTATGTGGACGCGCAAGTTCATTTTGAGGGAGTCCGGTTTGCGCAGGCTCAGGAGATCGCAGTTTCGCAGAAGGCGGACGGTTCGCGGATTGGAACGTTTGTGGTCCCGAAGCGGGTGTTGGATCAGTTGGCCGCTCGCAAGCTTCAATGGCCCATCCCCTGGACGAAGGGAGACTACGAGTCGACCTGGCTGGTTCCAGCCAGACTCCTGTTTTTTGTGCAAACCGCGGATGGAAGCGACTCCATGAAAGTGACGGGAACGCTGGATGGTCAGCCCCTGACGTTTACGCCGGCGTATAGTTCCAGTCGGGTCGACGCGGCCTGTTTTGTTGGCTTCTACGCCGATCTTTCCAAAATCTCCCCTGATGTGCGCCACACAATTGATCTCAAATTGCCAAAGCTGGCGCCGGGGCAATTGCAAGGGGCATTCTTTGACAACGTTACCCCTCAATTTACCGAATCGCTTGCACCTTGATTTAACGTTGAAGTGGATTCAGGTTCCAGCCAAAGGGAAGGGGTGCAGATGTGTGGACGAGAATTGGCGCGACCGTCCTCGTTCGATTACAGTTTTCACTGATGCATAAGAACCGTTGCTACTCTCTCTTACTTTGCTTCGTGACCGTATGTGTGCCCTTTTGTCGTTCGCAAGAGAGGTCAGCGCAGGAAGAGATCGCCAGGATTTCTGACGCACTCCGAAGCCACAATTTCGTACAGGCGCTGGCATTGAGCCAGGCGGCATTGGCAAGACAGCCAGATGACTCCAGAATATGGACGTTGCGGGGAATGGCCTCGGCCGGAACGGGCAACGTCAAGCAGGCACTGACGGCATACCAGCATGCGTTGAAGCTCGCTCCCAACTATCTGCCAGCGCTTGAGGGCGCCGCGCAATCCGAGTTTCAAATGGGTCATGGGACAGCAAGACCGCTGATTTTGCAGATATTGGCTCAGCGCCCTGAAGACCCCACTTCTCATGCAATGCTCGGTGTACTTGATTACAAAGAGAAACATTGCTCCGGTGCAGTCACTCATTTTCAAAAGGCCGCTGCTGTGATTGCCGCGCAGCCAGTGGCGCTGACAGAGTTTGGTTCGTGCCTCGCTGCTTTGAATCGCGATCAAGATGCGGTCAATGCCTTCGAGCAAGCGCTTGCGATCGATCCCGCCCAGCGGGAAGCTCGCTACAACTTGGCCCTTGCCCAGTGGAACGCCCATGATGCAGATGGCGCTCTGGCGACACTTCAGCCCCTGGTTGAGAGAGTGCAGATCGATGAAGACGCGGCGATTCTGGACGCGGAGATCCTTGAGTCAAAAGGAGACACCGAGCGGGCGGTCAAGTTGTTGCGCGAGGCGATTCTTGCCAACCCGAAGGATGTGGATGCGTATCTTCAATTCGCCGCATTGTCGTTTGACCATGCGTCTCCCAAGGTGGGCATCGACATTCTCAATGCCGGCCTCACGCAGTTGCCCCATGAGCCAGAGCTCTATCTTGTGCGCGGCGTCCTGCTGATTCAGCTCGGCGAGTTCGCGCGTGCCGCGGACGATTTTGCGACCGCGAGCCGATTTGATCCGCAACTCCAGTTTCTTGGGGTAGCCGAGGGTCTTGTTCGATCGCAAGAGCACAGGCCGGCAGAGGCGTTGGCCAAATTTCGAGCCGCGGTCAAGGCTCAACCGAACGAAGCATATGCGCAATACCTGCTTGCCGAGGCATTGATGGAGGAGAGCAAGCCCGAGGGGAGTCCTGAGTATAAAGAGGAGGTGGGCGCGGCTACCCGTGCAATACAACTTGACCCTCGCCTGGTTGCGGCTCACGATTTGCTCAGTGCGATATTTATCCAGAACGGACAAATGGAGCTTGCGGTCAAACATTGCCGCGCTGCGCTGGCGCTCGATCCCAGCGACCAGCAGGCCTTGTACCACCTGATCATTGCGCTGCGCAAAACTGGCCAGAAGGATCAGATTCCTGCTCTCTTAAAGCGCCTCCTCGAACTTCGCGAAGAGACCAAGACTTATCAATCGGCCCACAGGCGGTACCGCCTCTTCGAGGCTCCAACCTCACTGGGACAGCCGGTTCAATGATTGGCACGAAACAGGATCCGGTCCAGCCCGCAAGGAGCTTGCCGAAGATGGTAATCCAGTCAGACGGGCATGATTGAGTTGTTGCTCATCAAGGGCCGCGATCCGCCTGAAACAGGAATTCACCTAGCCTCCATTTCTCACAAGCACTGCTTTGGAGCAGTGTTGGGTAGATCGTGTGAAGCGGGGTGGTTGTTTGTTGTCGGCAGCAGGAAAGAGGTCAATGCGGGGCAGGGTGGGTCACGCCCGGCACCGGGAATTCGAGCTAACAACCCCGTCCAGGTCGCGAACGCCTGGACCAACCCGCGTGCAGATCGCGGGAGAAATAAGGATTGAATACGATGAAGGCCTTGAGGATAACGGCCGTCCTGGCGGCATCAATTTCCGGGCTGGCATTGCAGGCGCAAATGACGGAGCATCCGGTTCCGAGCCTCGTCCAGAACGATGGACGCTATGCCCTGTTCGTCGACGGCGCGCCTTACCTGATGCTGAGCGCGCAGTCGAACAACTCCAGCGACTGGCCGGCCACGCTCCCCGAGGTCTGGCCTGCCATCGAATATCTCCATGCCAACACGCTCGAAACGCCGATCTACTGGGAGCAGTTCGAGCCCCAACAGGGAAAGTTCGACTACTCGGAAGTGGACACTGTCCTCGCCCAGGCCCGCGCGCACCACGTTCACCTGGTTCTTCTCTGGTTCGGCACCTGGAAGAACGGCAGCCAGCACTATATGCCCGAGTGGATGAAGCTCGATCCCCAGCGCTACTTCCACGTGAAGAACAAAGAAGGCGAGTTCGTCGACTCGCCCTCTCCGTTTGCCGCCGCGTCTCTCGAAGCGGACAAGCGCGCCTTCGCCGCCTTTATGCAGCACCTGAAAGAGGCCGATTCGGAGCGAACGGTGCTGATGGTGCAAGTGGAGAACGAAACCGGCACCTGGGGAACCGTGCGCGACTATTCTCCTGAGGCGAACAAGCTCTTTGACGGCCCGGTCCCGGCCGAAGTCCTGAAGGTCATGGACAAGACACCCGCCGCGCCCGCCGCCAACTGGGAGGCGGTGTTCGGTCCCGAGGCCGAGGTCTACTTCCACGCCTGGGCAGTATCCCGCTACGTAGGGCAGGTGGCCGCCGCGGGAAAGGCCGCCTACCCGTTGCCGCTTTATGTCAATGCCGCCTTGCGCGATCCGCTCAAGCCCGAGGTGCCGGTCAACTACGAGAGCGGAGGGCCCACCGACAACGTGATTCCCATCTGGAAGGCCGAGGCGCCCGCGATCGACATCCTCGCGCCCGATATCTATATGTCCAACACCGCGGCCTATCTGAAGGTGCTGGATCTCTATCATCGCCCGGACAATGCCTTGTTCGTCCCGGAAACCACAGGTGCCGTTCATGAAGCCCGTTTCTTCTTTTCCGCGCTCGGCCTTCAGGCCATCGGCTACTCGCCGTTCGGGCTGGATTACACGCGGACCCGTCCCGTCCTGCCCGGCGAACCGGATGGGAAGAATGCGTTTCTTGACCCGACCGCGCAGAACTACCGGCTCATCGGTCCCATGATGCGCGATGTCGCGCGCCTTAACTTCGAAGGCAAGCTGCAGGCCACGGCGGAAGTGGAAGACCAACCCACCCAGACCCTCCATTTCGGAGACTGGGACGCGGTGGTCTCCTATGGACCGGGCCGCAGGCGCAGGCCGGATGAAAGTCAAACTCACGAGCCGCTCGGGCGCGCCCTGGTCGCGCAACTGGGAGACAACCGGTTTCTGGTCACCGGATTCGATTGCCGCGTCGACTTCCGCCCCGCCGGCACCGAGCAACAGCGGAAAGCCGGGAATATCGTCGTGGGAGCCGGACAGACCCCCGCCGCTAAGATCGACGGCAAATGGGTGCACCGCCAATTCCTGCGCGTCGAAGAAGGCGCCTACGAAAACGGCGCTTTCAAGTTCCAGCGCATCCTGAATGGCGATCAAACGGACTGGGGCCTCAACTTCTCTTCGGAACCCGAGGTGCTCCGGGTTTCGGTCGCCACGTATTGAAAAAGGAGATTTCCGCTTAGTACTACAGTTGTAGATAGAAGATTGGTAGCGGCGAGCCTCGTTTCCGATAGTGACAGCACAGGGCGTGGAATTGATGATGCCTTCGCCATTGGGACCATTGGAGAAGATGCTCAACGCCGTGCCATCCGCGCCAGAGAAGGTGAGTGAGCAGGTGGCGCAGTTCGGGTACGCTGAGCGGAACCTGCCCGCCGGGAGTTTTTTTCTCCCCGTGCGCGCAGGATGGCCAGCACCGCGTGGGCCAGCATCGCCAGAGTGATGTGCCGGTACCAGCCTTGCCATTGGCGGACTTCATAGTGATCCAGCCCGCACTCGCCCTTGGCGGCCTGGAAGGCTTGCTCGATCTGCCAGCGTTGTCCAGCCACGCGCACAAGTACTTCCAGCTTGGCTTTGCACGTGGGCGCGTAAAACCAATAGTAGGCATGCTCAGGCTGTTCTTCGATGCTGCGCCGCACCAGCAATCCGTGGCTCCAACCATCCTCCTGCCAACCCTGGATTAGAGCCCAGTCGTACAGCCGCTCGCCTTTGCTGCCTGAGCCGGCTGAAACGCGCTCCCAGGCCTGATTCGGCAAACTCTGTGCAATTGTATCCACGCGTCGCTGCTGGTGATCGGGCCAGCGCATACGCTGGTCTGAAGCTATGGCCAGCACATAACCGAGCCGCCGATGTTCCAGCCACTGGCGCAGCTTGCTGTTATTGCCGTAGACCTCATCGGCAGCTACCCAGTTACAGGGGGCGCCAGCCTTCAACGCTCGCTCGATCATGCGTTGTGCTAACTCTGGCTTGGTGGCAAACTCCGTCTCTTCCGGCACTGCCGCGGCGCGGCGACGCTCGCTATCGGCGCCCCATTCTTCGGGAAGATACAACTCACGATCTACCAACGCCGCACCTTTGTCACTGGCGTAGCAGAGAAACACGCCAACCTGGCTGTTCTCGATGCGTCCCGCCGTGCCGGTGTATTGGCGCTTGACTCCAACCGAATGATCGCCCTTCTTCAGAAAACCCGTCTCATCGGCGATCAGCACAGCATCCGGGCTGCTCAGTTCTTCCAGTACGTAATTGCGAAGCTCATCCCGCGCTGCGTCTGCATCCCAACGTGCCCGATCCAACAAATGCTGCACCCGGTAAGGAGCCGCTTCGCCCATCCACTCGGCCAACTGCCAGCCGTTCTTCCGCTCACAGGAACTCAGCAAACCTTGAAGATAGGCAAGACTGCGCTCCCGCGCCTCCGAGCGCGCGAACAACCACGCAATGCGGTCGTGGGACCGCAACAATTCACGCTTCCAACCCGATAGTCGCTTCTCCATAGCTCTCGCCGGAGAGTCGTATCCCAGAGCAAACTCAGATTATCATTAACTACAACTGTAGTACTAAACGTCTGCTGGCTGTGTAGCCGGTTCGACGGGTAGGCCTAGCGCCCTCTGACGCAGCGACTCGAAGAGCACGCTCGACAAGTAACGCTCGCCAAAGTCGGGTAACACCGCGACAATCAACTTACCCGCGTTCTCAGGTCGGGCCGCAACCTTGAGTGCCGCAACCACTGCAGCCCCCGAGGAAATGCCCACGAACAGTCCTTCCTCAAGCGGAATCCGGCGAGCCATTTCAATCGCCTCATCGTTGGTCACCTGAATTACTTCGTCATACAGGTGCGTATCCAGTACGTTAGGCACAAAACCTCCTCCTAGACCCTGAATCTTGTGCGCACCGGGCTTGCCGCCCGAAAGTACGGCACTGTCGCTGGGCTCAACGGCGATGGCCTTGAATCCCGGCTTACGCTCCTTAACGTACCTGGAAACACCGGTAATCGTGCCCCCGGTACCTACGCCGGAGACAAGAATATCCACTTTTCCATCGGTATCGTCCCAGATTTCCGGGCCAGTCGTGGTGTAGTGGATGTCCGGATTCGCGGGGTTGTCAAACTGCCGCAGGATGAATCCATTCGGAGTCTCGCTCAGGAGCTGATCGGCCCTGGCGATGGCGCCTGGCATGCCACTAGAGCCGGGGGTCAGCACGATCTCGGCACCAAAGGCCAACAGCAGCACTCGGCGCTCGATGCTTGCAGTCTCGGGCATGGTGATGATCAGCCGGTATCCTTTGACGGCGGCAACAAACGCCAGCGCAATACCCGTATTGCCGCTGGTCGCTTCGATCAGTACAGTTTGTCCGGGCTTGATCGTGCCCGCCTTCTCGCCGGCCTCAATCATCGCCAGACCGATACGGTCTTTCACGCTGCTGAGTGGGTTTTGGCTCTCCAGCTTTGCCACAACGGTTGCTGGCAATCCGGCCGTCACTCGGTTCAATCGCACCATCGGGGTGCGACCAATGATCTCAGTTACATTTGTAGCAATGCGTGCCATACAAATCTCCTTTTCCCAGGATTTCGCCCGGAGTTCGTTGCAACGCTTGGGTTGATGGTATTAGTTGTCGGCGAGAAGGGACCTATGCAAACAAGACACGCATCCGCTTCGCGGAAGGCACTAAGGCGGTATTAGCGACATCGACCCGTAACGATTGAGGGGTATACGTCCGATTTATCCAATGACCCCGGTAAGACGTGCGACTCTGTCATAGTCATAAGCCTCGAAATCAACGATTGGTGTCTCGACAACATTTTCGATGGGTGGAGGCGACTGTACGGTCCACTCCAACCCCACTGCGTGGCAAGGATTTGCACCAGCGATCTCTCCATACTTCAATGACCAGAGAAGATACATCGTGGGCAGCAAATAGCCGATGGCAAGGATGGATGCACCCGCCGTCGATAGAACGCTAAGAACCTGGAACTCCGGTCGGTAACTGTGATAACGCCGCGGCATGCCAAGAACCCCAAGAATGAATTGCGGGAAAAACGTGAGATTGAGGCCAATGACAGAATGATTGCGGCCATCCTGTGTCTAGACCGCCTGCAAACATCATGTAGAGCTCGACACAGCCACCAATGGCGAACAAGTACCAACTGAAAAGATTGATTCGCGGGAGCGCCACATCCTTCGCGCCGATCATGAGGGGAATCAGACAATTACCCAGTACTCCTGACGCAATCGGCACGAGCAAGAAGAAAGCCATGATAATGCCATGCATGGAGAACAGTTTGTTATAGGTATCTGAAGAGACGAGATCACCGGCGGGAGTTAGAGGTTCCAGGCGAATGAGTGCTGCAGCAGTGCCGCCAATGACACAGACGAATATCGTAGTGAATAAGTAAAAGAGAGCGATGCGCTTGTGATCCAGTGTCAACGACCATGATTTGAGTCCGTATTCTGCATTTAGATAATTCTTCGCGGGCAAAGTATGAAGTTGGGATTGTGCAGAGGACATTAATGCCTACCTCAGGGCGTCTCATGCGCCTAGATGGAGTGGTCGTTCGATATTCGTCTTGCGCCGTAATCTGCTTTTCGACCAATGCACGGACGACAATTGCGAAGATTCCGCAGGGAAAGACATCGGATGCAGCGATCTCATGCAGGTTTCGATTTAGCTCAGTAATTCTCTCTGTCTCAACGGGATCGAGGAGCCTGCTCCCCCAGAACTCTATAGCGCAATCGCGCGGCATGCTATGACTTAAGTCAGAGAGAGACGCTTTCCGACAGGAGAGATGCTCTTTTTGTTCTTGCAGATGGCGTAAGACGCTTTATAGCAATCCATGGCAAGAACCGCGCTTTTCAATAAAATGAGAGTGGACGTGACCAAGCAGTGGATGTACCTGCGGTTCGCCCGGCGGGAGACGTTCCCGTTTTCAGTGTGGATCTTACCCGGCCTCCACAGTGCCAGAACTGCATGCGAATGTACCCTTTCTTGAAAAGAGTAACGGCGCCGGCGCACTCCATTACTCTGCACCTTTCGTGGAATACGCGGGCGCCGAGGGGGAGCCACCTCCTGCAAGACCTCAAAGCAGGCCTTATTCAGGACCTAATTTGCCGCGAAGCCGGAGCGGCGCTGAGCAGCCTTATTCCATGGGTGAATCTCTCCCTCATCGGAAATGACGAAAGCGGCGTCCGCGGCCCGCTCAAACATTGCAGATGACTCGCTTTCAAGCATTGTCGAGACCCACTCTGTCCAGACTTCTCACTATTCCCTGTCTGAACTGTGAGAACCAATGCCAATGACTTTTGTCACAGACGAGCAGGACACCCGCCCGTATGCTTAATCAGGGAGGTTCTTCATTATGGCCTATGTAATTGCGGAACCCTGTATTGGAACAAAGGACACCGCCTGCGTGGATGCTTGCCCAGTGGACTGCATTCATCCCGGAAAGAAAGAATCGTCATTTGATTCAGAGGAGCAGCTGTATATCGATCCGGTGGAGTGCATTGACTGCGGGGCGTGCGTACCGGCCTGCCCCGTATCTGCCATTTTTGCGCTCGACGACCTCCCGGACAGATGGAAGCACTTTGCCGAGATCAACGCGAAGCACTACGGACACTGAGGAAAGAATGCGAAGAATCGACTATCAGGGGATTGCACCAAAAGCGGTCTCCACCATGCTCGAGATGCAACGGTATGCGTACCAGTGCAGTCTCGAAAGACCGCTGCTCGAACTGGCAAAGTTGCGAGCATCTCAGATCAACGGTTGCGCCTATTGCGTGGACATGCACAGTTAAGGATCTACGCACATTAGGCGAATCGGAGCAACGACTCAACGCAGTCGTTGTTTGGCGCGAGGCACCTTTTTCAATGATCGTGAACGTGCCGCCTTTGCGTGGACGGAGGCGGTCACTCTCGTGTCGGAAACCGGAGTACCGGATGATGTCTACGAGAATGCGAGAAGTCAATTCAACGAGAAGGAATTGGTGGACCTGACGATGGCTGTTATTGCACTTAAAGGTTGGAATCGGCTCGCAGTCAGTTTTAGGGAAGTTGTGGCAAGCTATCAGCCGCCCTCACCAGTTGGCGGCTCCGAAGCGAAAGCAGATTCGTAGCAGAAGGATAACTTGGAGCTGCAGGAGTTTTGTCCAATGGGGCAACAGGTGACCCGCTTTGAACTCATTGAGTTTCGTGCTGTGTCCAATTGCGCCGTTTCGGCTTGATCTTACCGTTTGGGCTTTGCGTCGGCGTGCACGCAATATCGTCGATCGATGGGATGGCGCCAACTACCGACGAGTCATGGTGGTTCATGAAGAGCCGCTCGAAGTTCTGGTAACGCAGTCCGGTACCCCTGAGCGCGCCCTGCTGAGAGTCACTCTGACCGGCAGGCACATCAACCGGCAGTCTCAAGACACAGTGACGTCTGTGCTGACTCGCATGCTGGGTCTTCGAATCGATCTAAGCGAGTTCTATCGGCTGGCCCTTGGAGACAAGCGTCTTAGAGCTCTAATCGAACAGTTCCGCGGACTCAAGCCGCCACGCTTTCCAGACGTGTTCGAAGGTCTTGTGAACGCGATCGCATGCCAGCAGCTATCACTCACAGTCGGTATTGAACTGCTGAATCGAGTGGCGAGGCGGTGCGGCCCAGCCATCCAATCCGACGACTCTACTGAACATGGCTTCCCCAGGGCAAAGGATCTTCTTCGCCTGAAACCAGAAGTATTTCGCGACCTAGGCTTCAGCTGTCGCAAGGCGCAGTATTTGTTGGAAGTGTCGCGAAGAGAAGCAACGGGCCAGCTTGATTCAGAACAAATCGAGCACCTTGACAATACGGCCATCACCGAGATGCTCCTGAAGTTGCACGGCATTGGGAGATGGACCGCCGAGTATGTGCTCCTTCGGGGTCTCGGTAGAACCAACGTGTTTCCGGGCGATGATGTTGGCGCACGTAACCGGCTCGCTCTCTGGCTCGGCCTTCGCCGGTCATTGGATTACAGCAGCACGAGACGCATCGTCAACCGCTGGCAGCCATACGCCGGTTTGGTGTACCTTCACCTCTTGTTGGCGGGATTGACCCAATCTGGAGAAATCCTTCAAACAGGGTCTTTGGTCATCGCTTGAACGTGAATCGTTCAGCTGGCGCCATGTTAGATGAGTCGAGATTGCACAAATCCGAGGTGGTCATAAACAGAAGCAAGCGTCTGCGCCGCCTTGGCTCTCGCCTTCCCTGAGCCCCTGCTCAGAATACGGTCAATCAGATCACGGTCCTCAGTGATTTGTTCGTATCGCTCCCGAATTGGTCGCAAATACTCCACCAGACTGTCGGCTAACGCTTTCTTGAACTGCACATACGTTTTGCCGGCAAACACCTCCTCTGTCTCGTGGATGTCGGCTCCGTCAATAATGGAGTAGATTACCAAGAGATTGCTGATTGCGGGCTTGTCGATCGATATTCTGATTTCGCAGTCGGAATCCGTCACGGCCGATTGGATCTTGGCCTGGATTTCTTCTGGACGATCCGCAAGGAAAATGGTTCCCAAGGGAGAATCCGACGATTTGGACATCTTCTTGTGTGGGTTCTGCAAATCCATAATGCGTGCACCCATGGGTGCGATCAGTGGCTCAGGAACCGTGAACGTCGCAGAGAATCGGTTATTGAACCGCTGTGCAAGATCGCGGGCCAGTTCAAGATGCTGTTTCTGATCTTCTCCGACCGGAACGCTGTCCGCCTGATAGAGCAAGATATCAGCGGCCTGCAGCACGGGGTAAGTAAACAACCCTGCAGTCGCCCCAGCCTCATCCCGACGAGATTCCTGGTCTTTGAACTGCACCATACGACGCAATTCGCCCACCCGCGTAAGACAGCTCAAAACCCACGCGAGTTCGGCATGATGGCCGACCTGGGATTGAATAAATAAGGTTGAGCGCTCCGGGTCGATTCCCAGGGACAACAGGAGAGTTGCGGTTTCCCATGTCCGCTTCCGCAACTCTCCCGGGTCCTGGGACGTCGTGATCGCGTGCAGGTCGGCTATAAGGAAGAGGCATTCCGCATCGCCCTGTCTCGACACCCAATGCCGTAATGCCCCGAGGTAGTTGCCGAGGTGAATCTCGCCCGTAGGCTGGATGCCCGAGAGGATGCGAGTCACGCAGAATGCCTTTCCGCCGCAAAATCGCCGGCCACTCGATCCGAACTGGCGCAGAGGGAATGAAGGGTCTGCGCACTCGCTTGTGCACAGATCCTTTCCACGATGCACGGTTCGGGGTCTTCCGGCCAGGCAATCGTGATCAGCAAAGCGCTCTCCTCGAGAGCCTCTACGTCGTGGGACAAATGTGGATCGAGTGAGATGATGTGCCCCGATGGGACATCGAAAACCTCATCAAACACGTGGACCTTAATACGTCCACTCACAACCTGAATCACCACGGTGCCACGTGTTTGGTGTCGGACCAGATGTGCGCCACGTTCCAAATCCATAAGCACGATTCGGCAATCGCGGTGTTTTACCAG
>Ga0307375_10003333_pt1 | contig 15871 bp, 10 predicted proteins | sample TR1MG_FD_202531 | JGI IMG/M metagenome (GOLD analysis project Ga0307375, IMG submission 202531) | Soil microbial communities from Risofladan, Vaasa, Finland - TR-1 | ecosystem: Environmental > Terrestrial > Soil > Coastal area > Acid sulfate soil | place: Finland: Risofladan, Vaasa | collected... | reverse complement strand
GGAGGAGGAGGAGGAGGAGGAGGAGGAGGAGGAGGAGGAGGAGGAGGAGGAGGAGGAGGAGGAGGATGTGAAATGATACAAGCTGACGTACTTCAGAGGAGCCGATGCGACCCAGGAGAGTGCTCGCGGCAATCACATCCCCGAAACGTTCCAGGGTGGCCTTCATCATCTTCGATTGGAAAGGCCCTGCGGCAATGGCATTCACTGTGATCTGGAGCATTGATTGGAGTCATGACACAAACGCAACACAGGTGAGTCAATGGATCGACGGGACGGAGGACTCTTCTGTTCCAGATTGTTTCACGCACGTTATGAGCAGCCAGCTTGTTAGCCATGGTTCTGGTCAGCTGATGCACTGCAGCTTTGCTTGCACTGTAGGAATACGTCTCTAACTCGGGGACCCGAATACCATCTATGCTGCCAATGTTGATGACACGCGCCGGACTTTCTGTCGTCGCAGCTGCCTTCAACAACGGAGTCAAGTCTCTCGTCATCAAGAATACGCCCTTGACATTGAGTGCCATCACTTTATCGAAAGCAGACTCGGGAAACGTCTCCCAAGACTCACCCCAATTGGCGCCAGCGTTGTTCACCAGAATATCCAGCTTCTGCTCGAGTTTTGTAAACTTCTCCACAAACGAACTCACTCCTGTTGATGAGCTCACATCTCCGACGATAGCAACGGCAGAACCAGGACCTGTACCGGGGCAGTATTCGCACGAAAGAAGCGTTAGCCAATTGTCCGAGTTGGCACGAGCACATTGAGTTGCAGGCAATAGACTGGCTTTACATGATCAATTGCCATCCGTACCCATCTTGCTAAGCTCTCTAGCAGCTTCTTCGCATTGGGATTGCTTGCGAGAAACAAGGTAGACTTTGGCGCCGTTTTGCACGAGACCACTGCCGTCAATCGAACATTAGCGAACAGTTTCGAATTTTGAGTAACTGCATAAGAGTCTGTAAGGCGACGGAAGGCTAACTGATGCAAAGTGAAGGCAGGACCATGACAGCAGAGCGTACTTGGCAATCATGAAGCCAATGCCCGTGCCACCGCCAGTAACGATGGCAACCTTCCCTTTCACATCGAAGAGCGTCTTAATGTCAAGGTTTTCCATGCGCGTGAATGAAGGAAGGGGTTGAATGGGACTGGCAGAGGCGTCCGCGGGAAAGTGCGCTGCGCCGGGTCTGGCGACTGTTCGTTCCCTCACACAGCGTCACTGAATGGCACTCTGTAAGGCGGTAGCTCAGAGTCGGCACATGTCTTCACCTTGAAAGACCCTATTTCCCCTGGGCAGGATTGAATTGGGGACGCAGAGAAGGCGCAACAGAGTGAACAACTGCAAAGCAGCTGGGGATACATCTACAAAGGGGTTCGTTCGGTTCTGAAGTGCGCTATCTATCGCTCTGATAGCATTAGAATCGATATCAACATAATGATACAGGAAGACAACAGGAGAGAGGGAGCAATGGAGGGCGTTGTGGAGGCGGAATGTGGCTCTTCTGAAGGGTTGGAGATCGGTGCGGTGGGAGGTTGGAATGCATCGCCCGAGCCTAGAATAAACGAGTATATGAAATCACCGGTACCATCAGGAAAAATTGAGATGTCTGTGACACGTACATCCCAGTCGACACCAAACTTTGTGCTGAGCATGTCGCCAACCGTGCTGTGTAATACTGCCGTTCTTAGACCAGGAGAGCTCTGCCAGCCAGTAGACGTGACATTTGAGGTAGTTCCAACCCAATTATCGGGATTTGAGAGGATTTGGGCCTCTGGATCGAGCCATAGGAAAAGTTGTGAGAGTCCATTTCCGACGGAGATGACGTCGCGCGTCTCTGAGAAGGATGTGGATTGATGTGCGCACAAGACTCGCACAGAGAGAGAGTTGTCTGGACTGTCGTATCTATAGCCGCGAACCTTGATGAAGGCGGAGATGGAACGAGGTGAGACCGGTGCATCAGCCAGATCTGTCTGTCCAACCACCTCGGTGGAGAGCCAAATGACGTCCACGTAAAATACGTCCAGAGTGGAAGGGGAAACGGGTATGGCAGTGGAGAATTGCACCCACTGAAGAGTACCATTCGGGTTCGAGCCGGAGGAGAGATCCCAATTCGTCCCTGCAGAGGCATTACTGAATGCTTGAGTAAAAGAGTAGGATTTCACGAGCTGACCAGCATTGTCGCGCTCTATCAGGGAAGTGAAGGCAGCACCCATTGCAGTAGTGGCTATGGAGGACCATTCGGTTACAGAGGTGTAGGTACAAATTCTTCCGTCAGTCACTACATCCTCTCTTGCTCATGGCATCTCAAATAAAGAGGATCAAACGAGACATACCTGTAAGTAGTTCAAATGGATTGGCGGGCCACGTAGAATTGTAGTTCCAGAAGGCCAGGAAAGCCATTGGCAGAGTCTGGGAAGCGAATGCACCACCAATGGTGTCGATACTGTTGACAGGAGATATGGATTTGTCCACAGACCGAACAGAACTGAAGTATATGACTCTGTCCACGGTAGAATTATCGATGTCCAGCCATCTGAAGTTGAGGAGGCCGAAAGGATCCTGGAGAGAAGAGACGTTCCCTGTGAAGTCGAATTGGTACGATTGCTGGCTTCTCACCATGCCAACGCATAGTACGAGCCAAACAACTGCTAATAAACGCATGACATGGGGGGACCAGAGCAGCGGGGAGTGAGCTCTGCTGGCTATTTTCGCATGGAGACTTTCGCTGTAGCTCCCGACGAATACGCTGGACCAACAGCACGCATAGGAGCTACCGGTACTCCCTGCACACCAAGGTTGGTGGAGTCGTAGTCGAAGTCATTTCCTGATCCTATTGTCCTTTTGCTGCCTTACAACAAGATGTAGTCTCAAGCAAGGTAGTCTCAAGTGCCTCCCACTGCATCGCATGTCCGTCAGCAGCTGCCTTCTGATTGATACCCTGCAATCCGAGCCACTGTCCTCTTCAATTTCCACGTGAACACGTTCTGCGACCACCATTCGGAGCTCCTATTTTCAACCCGTCGTTACGAATCCCTCACTCTTTGGGGAGCAGAACAACATCCAAGAAGACATGATGATGCCAGACTATGCAACAGCAAAAGGGCGCACGGGATATCTCTCCGCGTTCAGTTTCTCTCCTCTGTCCCAGTATTTCGACAACACAACTCTGCTCATCACTCAACAAATACACCGAACAACCAATTTCCCTCCGATAGCAGCCCCATTGCAGTGCTTCTCGCTTGCAAATCAAATTTTCACCAGAAGAGGCCGCGTCATCCAGTCCCCCCTTGCAGTGAGCTTCTGTCAGGATGGAACGCCGACAGCTTGGAAACACTGACGTTCGTCTTTCAGTCCTGGGATTCGGTGCATCTCCTCTTGGTGGAGTGTTTGGAGACGTGACGCAAGCAAGCGCCGACGAAGCCGTGCGAACCGCCATCGATGTGCGTTTTCCCTTCTTCATTGTGAGTATTCCCCCCTCAGATGATGCTACTACGGTCTAACACTGCTACCTTATCGCTTTTTCCGTTCTCATCTCTCGCTTGGTCAGTATGGAATCAACTATTTCGACACAAGTCCCTTCTACGGCATTACAAAGAGCGAAAGTGTCCTTGGAGCCGCTCTGAAAGGTATTGATCGTTCCAAGTTTGTCGTTTCCACAAAGGTAGGTCGTTATGGTTCGTCTGAGTTCGATTTCAGTGCGAAAAGAGTCAAGCACAGCATAGACGAGAGCCTTCAGAGACTTGGATTGGATCACGTCGAGCTTTGCATCTGCCACGACGTCGAATTTGGAGATATCAATCAGATTGCCACTGAAACGATCCCTGCGCTTAAGGAGCTTCAAAGAGAGGGCAAAATTCAGCATATTGGAGTCTCAGGCTTGCCGCTGGAGCTGTTTCGCGCGGTGTTCGAAAAGTCCAAGGATATCGACTTCATTCTCTCCTACTGCCACTATACCCTCTTCGACAAGTCATTGCAGCGTTTCTGGGACGAAAGAGTGAAGGGCTTGGGTATAGGCGTCATCAATGCCTCACCACTGAGCATGGGACTTCTCACCAAGCAAGGTCCTCCAGAGTGGCACCCTGCTTCTAACACCGTCAAACTCCTTTGCAAGGAAGCAGCTGTATATTGCGAACAACGCGGTGTGGAAATATCAGAATTGGCACTGAACGAATCCTTGAAGGCAACGTTTCCGAGCTCCACGCTTGTTGGTATGACTAGTGCTGAGATGGTGCGTTCCAATGTGGCCGCGTTGTCGAAAGAGTTTCCTGCAGATGTATTGGAATGGACTGAGAGGCACTTTGATGCCATTCGCGACTCCACTTGGACGTCAGGGCGACCGGAGTACAACGCTCGCCTCCCCGAGTCTTCGAATCCGTAGCTCCAGTCGTGATGCTGAGATTTCCCACTTGTCTCCATATAATGATGTGCGGAAGTACCGAATGGCCACTCTACGTCAAATTAGCTGTGTGGAAAGACATGTACAAGAGGAGTCTTAACCGGGCGGGCTTGAGAGAGTTTGTGTGTGAAATTGTTTCCGTTTGTACATTTGGGCTTGAATTACAAAAGAGCGTGTTTAGTTGGTTGGATGGTGCTGCCTGCGGTCCAATCGTTTGCATCGTGGGCAAGATCCGGGTCGGTAGCACTTGCGATGGGCGACCGTCTTGCAGTCGGGGCACACACAGGCGTGCTTCAAGTGGAATGGATAGATGATCTCTGGAGAGTTGCAGAATTCGCAATAAGAGCCTTTGGACTTGCAAGTGGTGCACTCCATGATGTGATTGGTCCAGAGTTTTGCGAGTGTGAGAAGCACCTCCAGCAAGCGACCTTTGTGTGCGTCAATGAGGTCTTGCAGCGAAAGCAGCCTGTCGTTGATGAGATGGAAGCGCCCAGGGAACAGTTGGTTGACGAAGGCAAGGAGAGCGTCCTTGTGACGGCAAGAGCGGACGAAGTAGCGGTGTTGGTAGTCCAGCACGATGCGCACTGTTTGTATCTTCTTCAGAGCCGGCACCTTCTCCGTGATGCTAGAGTCAATGGCTTTTGGATCATACAGAGGCATGTCCATCATGCTACCTAGGAATTCGGAATAGAACTTGCAAACCGGTCGGGGTGTGAAGTCCCATTTGCGCAACACGTAGGCTGGAATGATCACCAAATCCTTCGAATGACAATGCTTGCAGTAGTAGCGACCGCTATAATTGCAGAAGCGAGAGTTTCCAAACAGTCCAGTGGTGAGGGGTTGCTCGCATTTCGCGCAGACCTTGATGGGCAGCTGATCGAAGGGAACGCGCTCGGGGATATCGAAATAGATTTGACGTTTTGGACCTACCCACTCTTGAGACATCTTGGGGGTGGTGGCGAGTGTAGGAGAGACAAACGGAAGGGAAGAGCCACGAGCCATGGATTCGTACTCCTCCACCACACACTCCATATCTTGAGACGTCATCGAGTCCAGATCATCCAAAGAGTCGGCATTTGCCAACACAGGGGGCACGTTGGTGATGGGTTTGGACTTGGGAGGAGGCTTCGTTGTGGAAGAAGAGCTTCCCGAGGACGAAGATGGCAGAGCAGCAGATACGTCCTCCTGTGCGTTCCCAGGCTGTGGGTCGCTGAGAGATGCCAATGAGACAGTAGTGTAGAATGAAATGGGCTTGTCCAGTGGGGAATTACCCGAGGAGGTGGCAATGAATGCCTGTCCGGAGGAGTTGGAAGGAGTAGGAGAGTGCCTCGAGGTTGAGTGTTGGAGTTGTTGTTGTTGTTGTTGTTGTTGTTGTTGTGCTCCTATGGAAGTGTTCAATGAAGAAGATGAATGAGGAAGTGAGGAAGTAGCGATAGCGGAAGGGCCAGCGGAGGACGAGGACGATGAACGAGTGATGCCGCGGTTGAAAGTGAAACTAGCGGCTCCGGAGGCGTTCTGCACACCATTCTCTGTGTTCGATGACAACGATGGGGCGGCAAACTTCACAAACCCACCCAGTGTAGCAGCGATGGCCGCAGGGGATAGCATTTCATCCGCAGACGAAGCGTAGATGGATGAGTCACTGGACAAGGGACGGAGCTTCTGTTGTTGTGATTCGTGAGATGAGAACGTGGTGATGATGGCACCATCGGTGCGTACTGACTCAGATTGCTTCGCCAAAGATTCCGCAATTACGTGTCGTTGCGCATACGGGTTCTGACTCTGCACGCTGCTGGTGTTGCTGGTGGACGACGAAGTGTTGCCGGATGGCAGGGCAGTCAAATTCGTAGTTGTGGGCGCATCCGTTGATCGTGAATAGGTAACGCTCTGAGATAGATTCGAATGCGAAGGGATGCGCATCTTGAGAGCCTCTAGGCGCGCCTCGAGCTGACGTTGCGCTTCACGAGCGCGCGCCGCCTCTTCCTCCTCCTGCGCCCTTCTATGCACTGCTTCTTGTTGCGCGCGCCTCTCCTCCAATTCTCTCTCCTCTTCGGCCTTCTTGCGCTGCTCAATCTCCAATTGCGCCCTTACCTCATTTTCAATGCGCAGTCGCTCTGCGGCCAGCTTCCGGTTGATCTCCTCCTGGATGCGCACAATCCTCGCAGCTTCCTTGGGCTCCTTTCGCTGCATCTCCTCCTCCTCCTCTTCTCGGCGCGCCTTCGCCACTCTCAGTGCCGCTTGTTCGGCAGCAAGGCGTTGAGCCTCCAACGCAGCGGGGCGAGCCGTCCTCTCCTCCTCCTCCTCCTCCTCCTCCTCCTCCTCCTCCTCCTCCTCCTGCCTTCGCTTCTTCCCAGCCTCGATGCGCTTTTCCTCTTCTTCAGCAACAATATGTTCTTGTTCAATACGAGCTAGTTCAGCTGCAACTCGAACAGCCTCAGCTTCCGAAGCACGACTCACCTCTTCAGCCTCTTCAGCCTCTCTTTGTCGTCTCTTCTCCTCCTCAATGCGTTTCAACTCCTCTTCGACAGCAATACGTTCCTGTGCAATGCGAGCCAATTCAGTCACTCTGGCAGCCTCTGCCTCGGCCTGGCGACGTTTCGCAAGTTCGATCTCTTCCGCCTCTCTCTGTCGCCTCTTCTCCTCTTCAGCACGTGCAACATCTTCCTCAGCATCCTCCTTGTCCTTTTCAATACGAGCCAGCTCAGCATCCTTGCGCTGCTGCTCCAAACGCGCAGCTTCTGCTTCCTCGCGCTTCCTCGCCAGGTCTTCCTCTGCTTCTCTATGTCTCTTCCTCTCCTCTTCTTCGCGGCTCGATTCTTCTTCAGCAACGATGCGCTCCTGTTCAATGCGAGACAGCGCAGCAGCTTGAATTTCAGCCATCTGAGCACGAAGGTGTTCGGACTCCTCCTCATCTCTTTGTCGGGGCGCCTCCTCCTCCAAACGATGCTTCTCGGCCTCCACATCAGTGCGCTCCTGATTCATGCGCGCCAGTTGTCCAGCCTCCACCAGCACCTCGTCCTCCAGCTCTCGTCGCAGCTCCAACTTGGTCTCCTCATCCTCAATTTGCGCCTCCTCGACTATCTTCTCCTTCTGCTCCACTAAGGCTCTCTTTTCTGCAGCGCGAGCGAGTTCTGCCTCTAGTTGTGCGCCCTTCAGCAGCGCCTCCGCCTCGTGAGCCTCAGCCATCTCAGGTACAACGGAATCTTGCATGATCTTGACCTCTTGGATGTGCTTGAGTCCTTCTTCGTCCAAAATTTGATGCACTGGGTGATGGTGATGATGGTGATAAAGTTCAGCCGGTTCCAGTTCGGTCATGAGCAGCAGTGCCTCGGCGTTCTGAACGGCTCTCGTAGCTGCCTCAACTTCGTCCACCTCTCGTTGTCGCATTTCCTCTGCCTTCAGACGATCCTCCTCCTGTTGAGCTAATATGCGCTCCTTTTCAAGACTTTCAAGCTCCGCCGTCGCTTCCAACTCTCGCAAGCGCTTCGCTGAGCCTTCCACCTCTGCCTCTCGTTGAAGCCTCTTCTCCTCCTCAATCCGCTTAAACGCCTCCTCGGCCACCAAACGGTCTTCCTCGATTCGAGTCGCCGCGGCCGCCGCCCTCGCAGTCTCCTCATCCTCCTCGAGACGTCTCGCAAGCTCCGCCTCTTCGGCCTCACTCTGTCGCTTCTTCTCGGCCTCTAAACGCCGTTCCTCCTCTTCGGCAGCAATGCGTTCCTGTTCAATACGGTCCAATTCAGCTGCAACTAGGACCGCCTCTGCCTCGTCTTCCAGTCGAATGCGCTCCAACTCTGCTGCTGCCACCTCCGCCTCTCTTTGTCGTCTCTTCTCGGTCTCAATACGCTTTTCCTCTTCTTCAGCAACAATACGTTCTTGTTCAATGCGAGCCAGTTCAGCTGCAACTCTAGCAGCCTCAGCTTCCGATGCACAACGTTTCGCCTCTTCAGCCTCTTCCGCCTCTTTTTGTCGTCTCTTCTCCTCCTCAATGCCTTTCAACTCCTCTTCGACAGCAATACGTTCCTGTTCAATGCGAGCCAATTCAGCCACTCTTGCAGCCTCAGCCTCGGCCTCGCGACTTTTCGCCTCAGCAGCCTCTGTCTCCTCTCTCTGTCGCATCTTCTCCTCTTCAGCACGTGCAGCAGCTTCCTCAGCATCCTTCTTCTTCTCCTTTTCAAGACGAGCCAGTTCATCAGCTACACGCTCCATCTCCAACTGACGCATCAGCTCCGCGACTCGCGCTGCCTCCTCTTCTGCCTCACGTCGCCTCTTCTCTTCCACCTCTGCCTGCGCCTTCGCTCTAGCTGCCTCTTCTTCAGCCACCTGTCGCAAGACGGCCGTCTCAATGAGCTTGCGTTCGCGCTCGAGCTGTGCCTGGACTCGATCCTCGATTCGCTTCGCCATGCGTTGTGCTTCCTCTGCTTCGCGCTCTCGGTGCAATCGCAACTCTACCTCTTGTCGCTCCTTCTCAATTACTTGTTGGCGTTGGGCCTCCTCGAAGGCACGCAACTTGGATTCGCTTTCACGCTGTTGTGCCTCCAACTCCTGCATTCTGGCTCTCTGTGTCTCCAATTCAGCCTTCTGGCGCTCCAGTTCCGATTGGTCGGCGTTATTCGCGGGAGAAGTAGATGAAGAATGGTCCTCAATCAGAGCCACACGCGTCTTTTTCGCGCGTCTGCGTTGAACATTCAAACCGCCTGATTCTGGACCTCCAACAGGAGACATTTCAACATCGTGAAGCTCAAACGACACAGAATCCAACAGAGCAGTGTGATCAATAAACAACATGGCAATCTCAGCATTACGAATCATGGCATCGCGCCTGTACCAAGCCGCCACCACATCCGCCTGCAACAACACCGCACTCAAGTGGGTATACAACAACTTCTCGTTCAACGCCTTCAAAAGCCAAGACCGCAACATTTTAGCGAGAGTGGCCTCAGTATGAGCCGATTCTAACTCAGTGAACCAGGACGTTGCGTTCGCCACATGTTTAGGGACGTTCAACCTCACCAAGCTGTAGAAGTTCACGATATTTCCATTGAAACGATCTAAATGAACAACGCACAGGTAGAAATTGGTCAGAAGAGGGAAAATGAAGCGCGCGGGGGGGGATAACGTGACGTTTTGCAAAATGGAACCGATGCGGCCATACCTGTAATGCCATGCTTGAATATCACGTTTAAAACAGTGACAAGACGTTGTGTAGAGGTGTTTTCAAGCGTAATGGCCTTCTCAGTAGTGTGGTATTCGCCAACGAGCTGTTTTACAGTTTTCCTCAACGCATCCAGCAACTCGTTCTGATGCTTCTCCTGAGTCAATGCCAACGCAACTAAAGAGGAAGTCAGAATCGGTAGAAGCGGAGATTTGTCGAACTGAGATGCAATGGGGCTCGAAAAGGGCAAAACCGAGGAAAGCAATTGAGAGTGACGTACAGCCTTTACCATCAACCAAAAGATCCTTCGCTAGCTGGAACTCGTCATCCATCTCACTTTCTTCCTGAAACTGTACCGAAGGTGGGGACGAGTCAAAGGGGAGAGACGGAAAATCGAACGTTCTCTCTGGTCGTTTTGAAACCACAACAACGAGACTTGAAATGAGGGATTCCCTCCCTGAAGGCCACGAAAGCGTTGTTGTCGCGTGTGTGGCGCGATTGGGTGAGTCGAAGGTAGAAGGAAGAGTGGGTTTCGGTGTGCAAAGCATCCTTCGTTGGGTGTCTTGCACCTGCTTCAGAGGCTGAAGCTGGAAGGAAGCTGGATTTCCAGGCTTTGAAGTTGGATGTCCTCCGCGATCTGGTCTGCCGTGGGACAGTCCATCTTGCCCTGGCTTGGAGTGCAGAAGGTTTGTCCATCTGTTGGTCCGTCAATTTCTCGCTGATTGAGTGAATTGAGTGGGAGCTTGTCTCGTTTGCATCCAAGCCCTCTGGTAGGCGTAAAGCTCGGCGTTTCGAATCTGGCCATCGTTCGACCCCCTGCCTCAACTGTCGCTTCGACTGTCGTGCGCTAAGCATACGTTACGGACTGGCAAGTGAAAATTCCCCCTTACCGGTTGGCATCTTGGATCGACTGGAGCTGAACAAGTACTGGCGAATCGAAGGCGCTCTTCTGAAGCACCCCTATTGAGAAAATCCCATCCCGCGTCCTTCTACTTCTCCATCTGACTACCGCAGCAATGTCGATCGCTAAGCCGCATCCTACTATGCCTGTTCAACAGGTCAAGCACGTCCAGTTTGCCATTCTGAGCCCCGAAGAGATTGTACGAGTATTGGTCTCCCTGTTTCCCTCCTTTGACCCCTCTTCCCCTCTTAGCACCTGCCATTCACCTCTGAATTGTGCCTTTGCTTCATGTTTCGCCCTTTTCCGTTTCTGTTACTCCATTCGTGTTTGTCTTTGGACGCTATGAGAGATTTGTCTTTGCTTTCTATCTTGCGCCTCCTTTCATCTCTCCATACCCTCCGTTCCCCAACATACTGACAGTTCCACTTCTCTTGTTGTGTTTTTGGTGGTGTGCGTGACTGTATAGCGCCAAATGTCCGCGATTTTGGAGGAGCAAGGTATTACGCGTCCGATCTCAGAAGAAAACGGTGTCCCTGTGGAGGGTGGACTCGCTGATTTGCGTCTTGGAACTACGAGTAGAGAACACATCTGTAAAACGTGTGGTGAGGGCGATGCGGTGTGCCCTGGACACTTTGGTCATACGACACTCGCGCGTCCCGTGTATCACGTTCACTTCTTGTCGATGGTGTTGAAGATCTTACGTTGTGTGTGCTTCAAGTGCAGTAAGCTGTTGGTTGGCCCGTCCACCAAAGGTTTTGAAGAGGCGATGGCGTTGACGGATCCGCGCCAGCGTTTCCAGGCTATCTATGCCTTGGCGAAGAACAAGTCTCAATGTGAAGTTGGTAATTTGTCTGCGGAGGAGAAAGAGGCGGAGAAGTACAAAGACGAGGTGGTAGGAGGCTTTGGAGCGGCTGGAGCGATCAAGAAGAAGAGGCCGCCGGCACATGGTGGTTGTGGTGCCTCGCAGCCCAAGTATCGCAAGAAGGGTTTGGAAATCACCTTGGAGCCTCGTAACAAGGATGCCAAGATTCAAGGCGTGTCAGCATTCGAGTCTGGAGATGTGTTTTCGGCTGAGCAAGTGCACAAGTGCTTCTCCGGCATCACGAACGAGGATGTGGAGCGGATGGGCTTCAATCCCGAGTTCTCGCGTCCGGATTGGATGATTTGTACAGTACTCCCCATCTCACCGCCACATGTGCGTCCGACGGTCAAAGAGGGCTCGATGCCCAGCTTGGACGATCTCACCTTCCAACTCGCTCAAATCATCAAGATCAACCAGATCCTCAAGGGCGAGACGGCCGCCAATTCCAACACTGAACGACTCCTTCAACAACACGTGGCGCAGTATGTGAACAACGAGATCCCAGATATACCGAGCGCACTGCAACGCTCCGGGAGACCTCTCAAGACTCTTCAGCAACGCATCAAGGGCAAGGGCGGTCGCGTTCGTGGCAACCTCATGGGCAAACGTGTGAACTTCTCCGCACGCTCTGTCATTACACCTGACCCAAACCTGATGATCGATGAGCTTGGAGTGCCCGAGAAGATCGCAAAACAGATGACGATCCCAGAAGTCGTCTCCCACCTCAACATCCATCGTCTCAAGACCCTCGTCGAAAATGGACCTCAAACGCATCCTGGTGCACTCTATGTTGGCGTCGGCAACCGTCGCTACGATCTTCGACATGCGCAGAATGTGGAACTCGCAATCGGAAACGTTGTCGAGCGTCACTTGCAAGATGGCGACATCGTCATCTTCAATCGTCAGCCCTCTCTTCACAAGATGTCCATGATGGCTCACCGTATTCGCGTGATGCGCTATGAAACCTTCCGACTGAACCTTTGCGTCACTACGCCGTACAACGCCGATTTCGACGGTGACGAGATGAACATGCACGTCCCGCAATCCTATGAATCGAGAGCTGAGTTGACGGAGATTATGCACGTTCCGAAGCAGATCATCACTCCAAAGGCGAACCGCCCTGTGATTGGTCTCGTACAGGACACACTTCTCGGCTGTTCCATCTTCACCAACCGCGACGTCTTCCTCGAGCGCGATATGGCCATGAACTTGTGCATGTGGTTGGACGATTGGAACGGCGTGTTGCCAGTGCCCGCAGTGTTGAAACCGGTGGAACTTTGGACTGGAAAGCAGATCTTCTCATTCATCTTGCCCAACGTCAATCTCAACTCCTACTCCATCCCTCATCAGCCCACTACCAACTCTCAACTCATTTCCGCGGCAGATACCGTCGTACACATCTCACAAGGCCAACATCTTAGCGGTATTTTAGACAAGAAGGCTCTCGGAGGTTCAGAAGGTGGTCTCGTTCACATCATTTGGAAGGATCACGGTCCTGAGGCTGCCAAGGCAATGCTTTCCACTGCTCAGCGTGTCGTCAATTACTGGCTTCTCCACCGAGGCTATACCATCTCTGTATCGGATACGATCGCCAACGAAAGAGTTCGTGGTGAGATTGCCAACATTCTGAGTAACACTCGCGCTACTGTGACCGCCCTCATCAACGATTTGGATGCAGGAAGGATTCAAATGAAGCCTGGTTTGACCCTAATGGAATCCTTTGAGAAGCAGATCAACGATTCGCTCAACTCTGCGACTGGAAAGCTCGGAAAGGAGGCTCAACAATCGCTCTCTCGTGCCAATAACATCAACAACATGGTAAACGGTGGCTCTAAAGGTGCTGCTATCAACATTTCGCAGATCATTGGTTGCTTGGGACAGCAGAACGTTGAAGGTAAGCGAATTGGCTTCGGCTTTGATAAGCGCTCCTTGCCTCACTTCACGAAGAACGATCTTGGTGCCGAATCGAGAGGTTTCGTAGCGAGCTCATACTTCTTGGGACTGACACCACAGGAGTTCTATTTCCACACGATGGGAGGTCGCGAAGGAGTGATCGATACCGCCGTAAAGACTTCGAACACTGGTTACATCCAGCGTCGTTTGGTGAAGGCTATGGAAGATATTGCGGTGCACTATGATGGAACAGTTCGCAATTCGCTCAACGACATCCTTCAGTTCGTGTATGGCGAGGACGGCATGGACTCGATTGGTGTTGAATCTCAGGTTCTCGATACCATCACTGTTGATGACAATACGCTGAAGACGCGATTCCAATTCACTCTGGAGGACAAGAACTGCGGACTCATCCCTGGCACGCTGGAACCCTTCCTCATTCAAAAGCTCAAAACCGACTACTCCGCGACTCGTGCGCTTGCCGCTGAGTTCAAGCAACTCCAAGACGATCGATTTCGCTTGCGCAAGCTGTTCCCTACGACTACAAATGCCCCATTGCCCGTCAACGTGACTCGTTTGCTGATGGTGGCGCAGAAGAAGTTTGGTCGTGGAGATGCGAGGTCTGCGCCCTCTGATTTGGATCCGGTGGAGGTGGTCTCGCGAGTAGAAGGTCTCATCAAGTCTCTGATTGCAGTGCCTGGAACGAAGGTTGCCGAGACCAATGCGAATGCCACGAACCTCTTCTCGATGCATCTCCGCGCCACCCTCGCCTCAAAGAGAGTCATTCAAGAACATCGCCTTGACTCCAAGTCCTTCAAGTGGCTCATTGATGAAATCAAGCGTCGTTTCGATCAGTCGCTCGTGCAACCTGGAGAGATGGTGGGCGCTATTGCTGCCCAATCGATTGGTGAGCCTGCCACTCAAATGACTCTCAACACCTTCCACTTCGCCGGTTTCTCAGGAAAGAACGTCACCCTCGGAGTGCCCCGCTTGACGGAGTTGATCAACGTCGCCAAAGTGCCCAAGACGCCGTCCATGTCCATCTATCTCCCATCCTCTGTGCAGCAAGGCCACAACATTGAAGATGCGAAGAACATTGCCGTGAATGCCATTGAACACGTCACACTGCAATCGGCGATGCTGAGCTCGCAGATTTGGTACGATCCGCACCCGGAACGCACGGCGATTGTGGAGGACCGTGTGCTCATCGAGTACCTCGAGGATGATCTTCTTCAGGCTCAAGGCTCTCCTTGGGTGTTGCGCATGGAACTCGATCAGCGCGTACTTGCCCCTAAACACATCAAGTGTTCCGACATTGGCCGAAAGATTCGCCGCAAAGTGCTCGAAGGTGGTGAGCCTCTAGTCATCTCTTCCGTCGATCCGCTCAAATTTGTGCTTCACTATCGCTTGCCATCATCCATGTGCGGGCCATCCGAGGAGGAGGAGGAGGACGCAGCGCTGCAGAGTGATCCTTCCGAGTTGCTGCGTTCCATCTCCGACCATCTCTGCAAAGACTTACACATCCACGGCATCAACGGCATTTCCAAAGTGTTCATCGAAACGACAAAGGTGTTGAGAGTCCAGGCGAATGGCGGTGTCAAGGAAGAGGAGGAGACGTGTCTCGTCACGGAGGGCACCAATCTGTCGGAAGTCATGGCCAGCAAGTGCGTCGATGGAAACCGTTGCACGTCCAACAACATCATTGAGATTCTGGAAGTATTGGGTATCGAGGGCGCGAGAGCTGCCTTGCTGAACGAGGTGAGGCAGATTCTGTCCTTCGACGGAGGTTACGTCAACCACCGCCACATTGCCATCCTTGTCGACTGTATGACCTACCGCGGCCACCTCATGTCCATCACACGCAGTGGCATCAATCGCAGAGACACTGGTGTTCTCATGCGTTCATCATTCGAGGAAACTCAGGACATCTTCACTCAGGCAGCGGTCTACGCCGAGGACGATCCACTCAGGGGTGTATCTGAGAACATCATGGTCGGAAACACTGCCCCTCTCGGCACTGGAATGTTCGATCTGTTCTTGGACGATAAGAAGCTGGAGAATGCCATCTCTGTGGCGCCTGTTGAGGAGACGTTTGACTATGGAATGGGCGCGGACGCGGACTACTACTCGTATGCCACGCCTCGCATGGATTCGCCCATCGGCGTGCAATCGCCCTACGGAGCAGGAGCAATGTTCTCGCCTGCGCCCATGTCGCCTGGTGGATATCCTGGCGCTGGATTCTCGCCGACTGGAGCCGATCACTACTCTCCCACCTCTCCGGCGTACAGTCCCTCTTCGCCTGGCGGTTTCTCTCCCACATCACCTGCGTACAGCCCCACTTCGCCCGCCTACTCTCCCACATCGCCAGCCTACTCTCCCACATCGCCAGCCTACAGTCCGACTTCGCCAGCCTACAGTCCCACTTCCCCGGCATACAGTCCCACTTCCCCGGCATACAGCCCCACTTCCCCGGCATACAGCCCCACATCACCTGCATACAGTCCCACATCGCCGGCATACAGTCCCACATCACCTGCATACAGTCCCACATCGCCAGCTTACAGTCCGACTTCCCCTGCATACAGTCCGACTTCCCCGGCATACAGTCCCACTTCCCCGGCATACAGTCCGACTTCCCCGGCATACAGTCCCACTTCCCCGGCATACA
>Ga0307375_10003329_pt1 | contig 15887 bp, 15 predicted proteins | sample TR1MG_FD_202531 | JGI IMG/M metagenome (GOLD analysis project Ga0307375, IMG submission 202531) | Soil microbial communities from Risofladan, Vaasa, Finland - TR-1 | ecosystem: Environmental > Terrestrial > Soil > Coastal area > Acid sulfate soil | place: Finland: Risofladan, Vaasa | collected... | reverse complement strand
GGACCAGCACCATAGCCAGCGCCCCAGATCCAGTGACCTTCGTCACAATAGACCGGCCGCTCGGCCGCAGCCTAAAGCGACACCACCAGCGTGGGACACGGCCTCTGCGGAAACAACCCACGGCATCGCCGGCATCCTGGCACTACTATCGGGCGCGATGAGAGCCGGCATCCAGGTCAACGGCCAGGCCAGGGCGGTCACCGAGCTGTGCGCGACCTTCGACCGCTACCGCCAGGGCAGCGCCGCCTGCCCCTGGTGGCCCGCGATGATCACCTTCGACGAGCACAAACGCGGGAGGGCGGACTCCGGACGCCAGGCCCGGCCGTCGTGGTGCTACGGCACCCCCGGCCAGGCGCGGGCACAGCAGCTCGCGGGCCTCGCGCTCGGGGACCAGGAACGGATGCGCACCGCCGAGCGCGCTCTCGCCGGCTGCGTCCTTGACCGGCAGGTCACCGGCCTGCTGACCGACGCCTCGCTGTGCCACGGGTGGGCCGGCCTGGTGCAGGCGCTCTGGCGGGCCGCCGGCGACGCCCTCGACCCCCGGCCGCTTGGGGCCGCGCTGCGCGAGGCACGGCGGGGCATGGAAGACCACCTCGCCCGCGCAGGGCCGCCGGCCTCCAGCGGGCTCCTGGAGGGAACATCCGGCATCCAGCTCGCCCAGAACGACCTGTCCCATGCGGGCGGCGAACCGCCCGCATGGGACGCCTGCCTGCTGCTGACCCTGTGAACCCCGACCCCATCAAGGAGAAGCGATGACCGCGACGGCACCGGCCGCCAGCCCCGAGGACCTCAACGAGCTCATGATCGGCGCCATCGCCGGCGCCCCGCACGTCGGCACCCGCGACCCCCGCGTCCTTGACGCGATCCGCGCCGTGCCGCGCCACGCCTTCGTCCCCGGTGCTGACCTCGCCGACGCCTACAACCCCGACCTGGCCGTGATCACCAAGCGGGACAGCGGGGGGAGATCGCTGTCGTGCGCCTCGGTCCCGTCTCTCGTCGGCGCCATGCTCGCCCAGCTCGACGTCCGCGACGGCCACCGGGTCTTCGAGGCCGGAGCCGGGACCGGGTGGAACGCCGCGCTGCTCGCCACCCTCGCCGGGCCAGGCGGGCACGTCACCACCATCGACATCGACCCGGAAATCACCGCCCAGGCAGCGGCCAGCCTCGAACGAGCCGGGTTCCCCGGAGTCCACGTCGCCACCGGCGACGCCGGCCTCGGCGTGCCGGACAACGCCCCGTACGACCGGGCCATCATCACCATCGGCAGCCTCGACGTCCCCCCGGCCTGGTTCGGGCAGCTCAGGCCCGGCGGGCGGCTGGTGGTGCCGCTGCGCTGGCGCGGCCAGACCCAGTGCGTCGCGCTCGTCCTAGGCGACGACGGCCTGCTGCGCTCCGACAGCGCGTTCCTGTGCGGCTTCGTCCCGATGATCGGGCAGGACTGGGAACACTCGGCGGCCCTCGATCCCGGTGACCTGGTTCACCTGTACTGGGACGCCGACCAGGACATCTCACCCGGCCAGTTGCACGGGGTACTCGACAGGCCGAAGACGCGCATCGAGTCCGGCACCACGGTCGGCCCCATGGAACCCCTGGACGGCATCTGGGTCCGCGCCACCGCCACCGACCCTGCCGTCTGCCGCATCTCCGCCGAGCCGGCCGCGGTCACAAGCGGGCTGTGCACCCCGGTCGTCAAATCGCGGACCCTGGCCCTGGCCGAGGGCGACTCCCTCGCCTACCTGGCCGTTCAGCGCCTCGAAGCACCACAGTCCGGCTTCCGCGCGGGCGCCATCGGGCACGGCCCGGACGGCGCCGGCCTCGCCGAGCGGCTCTGCCGCCACATCGACACCTGGGGCGCCGACCGCACCGCCAAGCCGGCCATCACCATCTACCCGCACTCCGCGCCCCGCACCGCAGGCGCGCAGGTCATCAGGCGAGAACACTGCGAAATGACGGCCGCCTACTAACCAGAACAAGGTACCGCCAACAGCGTTCAACGATCGCGAGCCCATCGTGGAGAGTTCGGCTCACGCGCTCGCCACCTTCCAGGACTGCGACCTGGACGCGCTGTGCATCGGAGGCTACCTCGCGGAAAAGACCTGACGTGAGATCATCGCGAGGTGACGGCACCAGTACTCAGGGAAGCAGCACGGGCGATCGTCCTGGACCCCGAGGACCGCGTCATGCTGCTGCGCTACGACGAGAACGGCGGCTTCTGGGCGACCCCGGGCGGGTCACTCGAACCCGGCGAGACCCCCCGCCAGGCCGTCATCCGCGAACTGCGCGAGGAACTCGGCGTCCGCCACGTCGACCTCGGCCCGCACCTGGCCACCCGCACCAAAGACCACCAGGTCGCGGGCCGGGATGTCCGTCAGGCCGAGCAGTACTACCTGGCCCGGGTGCGGCCCGAGAACGTGCACCCTCAGTCGGCCGCCAGCCCTGACAACATCCAGGAGTGGCGCTGGTGGTCCCTGGCGGAACTCGCCGCCACCAGCCAGACTGTCTACCCGGCCGAACTTACCGGACTGCTCCGGGGCATCATCGCCTCCGGGCCGCCGCCAGCGCCTCTCACGCTGAAGTGACCAGTCAGCCGAAACCCCCCGGACGGCGCCCGGGGAGGAAGACCCGGGAGGTCACCAGCCGGGGACGGCGGCGGCGGTAAGCGCCTCTCTGGTCCGCCTGGCCGGCACCAGCCACAGCAGGCGGCGTAGGCAGCTCAGGAAAATCGCGTTACACAGCAGCCGGGCGCGCCGACCGCCAGCGCGCAAAGACGCTGCTCAGCAGGGCGGGCGTGCCGCGTCGCGGGCTGGCGCGTCGATCGCACCCAGAGGTGCGTTCGATGGCACTTTGAAGTGCGATCCGCCCTGGTGCTATCACGGTAGTCACCTCCGGGGTTCCGCGATTGTCGGGAGGTGGCCTGGATTGCGCGATGGCAGGAGAACCTTGCGCGCGGCGGTCCTCGCGTGCTGCGCGGCGGCCGGGCTGGCGGGGTGCGCGGCGGGCACCTCTGGCAGCCAGTCGTCGGTGCTCCCGGACCGCGCGGTGTCGGCCCCGGCCAGCACGGTGTTACCGTCCTCGTTATTTGAGCATCTGGCGGCTGAATTATCTGGGGACGATTCGGCAGGGCTTCGCGGGCATCACAGGGAGCCCGATCGCACAGCGTGACTGCCGACGAGGTTGCTGTTGCGCGCGTATCCGCCTATGCGCGCCTCGGCACTACTCGGCGCTCCTCAACTGATGCGTACAGAACAGTCTGTTCTGGAGCATGAGCACTGGAGACGCCAAGGTGGCGGTGACAGTTCTGCAGACCACCCTTCCGCAACGCCATGACCTGCGCTGATAGATCGTGGACATCGTGTTTGCGCATGTATTTAGCATGCACGCGCGTAGGGATCGTAACCGACGCGGGTGAGCCGAGCAGGCAGGTCTATGCGCGTCATCGTGCCGACCGGATTGAGGTCATGAAGGTTCAACGGCGGATGCGGTTGCTGCACTTGTTGCACTGCCGGCTGACTTGACACTTAAACATTGGCCACAGGACGAGTGGGAGCACTACGCTGTGACGATGATTGACGAGAACGACATAGCACGTTATCTGAGCCAGTTTCTGGCTCCACAGTCAGTAGAGGAAATACTGCCAGATGTGCCACGCTGGCTGAAACGCCTCCACGAGTACGGTGTTGACACCGTACCACTGGCAACCGGGAGCGCGAGCGCCGCCTTCATAGACCTATTCGCGTTGCAGGCATCGCGCGAACCGAATGCCCAGCGCATGGCGCATGACGTGCGAGACACACTGCCGGAGATCCGTCCTTACAAGGGACGTTCTCAACGAGTTGGCAGATGACCGGCGTGAGGTCAGCGGCGAGTGACCACCTTCGATGAGCTAAAAAGGAAAAGCGCGTGGCCTCCGACATCGAACGGGATGCCAGATCTCGGAGACGACTACCCAGACACCCTGCTCTGGCAGTACCTCACGGCCACGGAATCGCTGGATGGCGATCTCCACTCGCTTGCGGTGAACCTCGCCCGGCTCTCCGACAAGGCGATTCGCGAGTACCGCGAGGCGAACGATGGCCTCACGGCCTTTCTTCGCACGCCGCGCGGCGTCGAGCAACTGGAGGGTCATACGCGCCTTCTCCAGGCCACAGACCGCCTGGAGAACTGCATTGACGCCATACGGCGCGCGGAGGGCTTCTTCAAGACGGCGGCCTTCCAGCGCATCACCACCAGGGAGAACCGGGAGATGCTCATGGAACTGTACGGTGGCGCGCGCTCTATCCGGAACTCCATCCAGCACGCCGAAGAGCGAATCGCCAAAGGACTCATACCTGAGGGGGACCCCATCTACCCTGCCATGACATCCGACTGCCTGTACTTCGCCGGGGAGTACCTCCCCTACGCCGAGGTCGCAGCGCTAGTCATCATGATGTGGCAGCTCTCCAGCGCCGGCATCAAGGCGGTCACAACCAGCTAGTGGCGCACCCGCTCATGACCGCATCACATGGCAGGCAGCCGCTTCGATCTCGATCACGCACACGTCGGGCATGTCTGTAGCCTCGTAGATCTGGGTGTTGCCGGGCCTAGTCCGTGATGATCAGGGCATGCGTTCGCGATTGGGTATCTGACCTCGTACCTGAGCGATGGTCAGTGATGGGCACTTTCCGCTGCCTTCCGCCCTCTGACGGGCAGAGGCGGAACTGGCGGAAACTGCTGCCGCGCGATCGAGATTCTGATGAGTGATGCCCCGTTCTGACAGGGACTGCTAACAGAGCGCCAGCATGACCATGGAGGCTACAGGCCGAACACTCTATCGTGTTCACGCTGGTATGCCTCCGCAGCCTGGCGGTACCCCCGGATCTCATTTGCGTATTTCAGTCCGATCTGATCGGATAGCCATTTATCGAGGTCAGCGGCTTTTCCTGCATACTCGCCAACAACATCCACGATCGGTATAGTTTTGCCATGGCTGCCAATCCAGTCCTTAACGCCGCTACTCCAGTTATCCCATTCCAGGAGCGGCTTACAGGGAAGAGTGAATGTAATAGACATAGACTCGGAAGTAAAGGTCTGCTCACTCTGTGCCACTGGCAACTGGTGATGGGTCATTTGGTTACGCAGATCTTTTATGAATTTGCTCAGCATGTCTGCGGAGAAAGTAGTTGCTATTCTAGCCTGATATGCTTCTGTCAGCTCAGCGTCATCGGAGAAATGCTTCTTCATGAACGCGCGTTGCTGGTCGATCCGGGTACTCATGGACGCCAGCACGTTATGGAGCAGACGCTCAGCTTCTGATAGCAGATCGTCATGGGCAGTAGGATTCCTGACGTCAAAAATTGGCAGGGAAAATGCGGGGTCCTGAAGCCTGGCAACTAGCCTGTTGTACTGTGCGACGTTTGCCTGAAAAATGTAGGAAATACGCTTTATGCCGTCTATGAGACAAATTGCCCGGTAACCTTCCGACTCATCTAGCATCCTTTGCTGCGCACGCAATGACGAGCCAACCGGATGCGCGGGGGCTGGCTGGCGAGTGGGCACAGCGGTTTTCTCATCGCGGTCCGGCATGTTCGCATCCTTCCATCGTCGTGGAGCAGCTTGCCGCTGAACTAGCTGTCCGTGGAAACTAGCGGCTACCCCAGTTTGAACTCGTAGGGTCCATGTAATCACCGGGCTTCGATGGTCAGGCCGGTCTTGGCCAGGCAGCCGTCGATGAGGTGGGGCCGGCACTGGATCCTCTTCAGCTTGCGCTTGACGATGGGGACCAGGCCGGCCACGTCGGCGGCGGCGAAGTTGGCGATGGCCCGCTTCAGCAGCGACCAGATGCCCTCAGCGGGATTAAGCGACATCACCCGCCGGGCACCACCAGTTCAAACTGGACAGGGCGTTGCTGATAGCTGGCTGGCGATGTGATCCCACGCGCTGGAACCGTTGACCTGCGACCGCTGGTATTTGAGTAGCCTCGCCTTGCATGTCTGCACCGACGCCGGCACACGCGGAATCCCCCACGGGGTGCACGCTTTGATGAGGTAAGCGATCATCCGAGCTCGGCGCGCCAGCCAGCGGCGGCGGGTCAGTTCCGCGCCAACAGAGTGGCGGGTTTGACAAGGGGACGGCGGCACGTATGGGGCTGGCTTCTCGCCTGCCCGCAATAGCCCGATGAGGGCCGCCGCGAGGGTTCCCTCGTCAAACCCGCTGCGGCCTGGGTGACTTCCTCGGGTTCTGTGCCCCCGATTCTTTGGCCCTTCCGCGCCAGCCGACCGGGCGCCAGAGGCCGACCGAGCCGTCCCGAGCCGACGACGCGAGCGGCCCCTCGGGGCCGCCTTGAACCTGTCAGCAAGTTGTCACAATCCCAGTGCGGACACAGTGGGGACGGTCTAGCAGACCGCTCCCATATGGAGTCCCAACGGAAGGAATGACCGCCCTGGTCGCGCGAAGCGTTCCGCGAGGGAGCCTCAGCACACCGAACCGGACGATCTGGGCGCCCGTACCCAACGGATCGCTGATCATCTCGCACTCGTAAGCGATCGGCGTGGTTCCGCGCCCAGCGGGGGCAGCCAATCCAGCACGCTCCGTGACAGCCGTGCTGTACAAGGAACGCTGCCGTTGATCATGGTCTGATGCGCAGATAAACAGGCCGCTAACACACGGCAGCGACGGGTAATCCGCAGGTGTGCTGGCCCGCCAGGCGTACCTGGGCATGTGGCAGGCGTTCTTCACCGCGTCGCGGACGGCGGACTACCAGTCGCCGTCTCTGGACCGTTACGCGGCGGGCTCGGCGCTGGAGTTGCTGGTCCACGGCCTTTACCAGTACCACCAGGAAGGGATCGTGACCCGGGGCACGCCGTCGCACAACGTGGCCGTGACGATGACGAAGACGTCGCTGGGAACGCCCGAGGCCAAGGTCACCGACTGCTCGGATTCGGCGGGCAGCGGCACGTACTACAAGTCCGGCCAGCCCGCTGCGGGCGGGGCGACGGGGCGGCAGGCGATCTACGCGCAGGTGCAGCCGTTCGACGGCACCTGGAAGGTCACGTACCTGGTAGTCGAGAAGGCCGGATCATGCTGAGCCGCGCCCTCGCCTGCGTGCTGGCGGCCGGGCTGGCAGCGGTCTTGCTGCTGGCCGGCGGGCAGCAGGCCGCGCTGGCCGGCGGCGGCCCCGGGACCGGGACCCCTTACGGCGGCGTGACGTGCGGGCAGTCGTACGCGCCGTCGTGCGACGTGACGGCCGGGACAGGCCCGTCGGCCGGCACCCCGGCCAGCCCCGGCACCCCGGCCAGCCCCGGCACCCAGGCGGGCAGCCAGCCGTCGGCCGGGACCACCGCCGGGGGCGGGGCTGCGGGCGGGTGCCAGGGCACGGAGAACAAGACGTTCGGCTGCGTCCCCGCCGGCTGCCAGGTCACCGTGCAGACGCTGGCCTGCCCGATCGGCGCCGCCGCCCCGGCCGCGCCGGCCCCCGGGGGCGGGCCTGCGCCGCCGGACCCGGCGGTGCTGGCCGCGCTGGCCCGCCAGACCCTGGGGCTGCCCAGCCCGGTGATCCGCTCCAGCCCCGCCCAGAACGCCTTGCAGCTCACGAACCTGCCGACCTGGCTGTGGATCAACCCCGCGGAATGGGTGCCGGAGTCGAAGACCGCGACGGTGCCGGGGGAGAGCGTGACCGCGACCGCCACCCCGGTCTCGGTTACCTGGCATCCCGGCGACGGGAGCACGGTGACCTGCCAGGGGGCGGGCACCCCGTACACGAGCGCGGATAACCCGGCGGCGGCGTCGCCGTCCTGCGGGCACCTACACCATCTCCAGCGCGGGGCAGCCTGACGGCGCTTTCCAGGCGACGGCCACGATCACCTGGGACGTCACGTGGCAGGGAGCCGACGGGGCGGGCGGGGTGCTGGCGCCGCTGTTCACGACCGCCGTGGCGGCGTTCCGGGTCGCGGAGTCCCAGGCGCTGAACACCAGCGGGACCTGACGCCCGCCGGGCGCCTGCGCGGTCTTTCGGCGAGGGCAGGAACCGCGCCCGCGCGTACAGGACCAAGGCACCCTCGGCCCTCCAGGCCCGCGCCGCGCGTGAAAAGCGACGGTCAGCGGACCACCGCCGTGCGACGGCCGGGACCGGCGGAAAGGCAGCCCCAGGTATATCGCAGGTACACGAAAGGACCAGGAAAGGTACAAGCCAGGTACATCCAACTCCCGTAACAGCCGACAAATGTAGGGATTCATCGAAGATGTCGTTTCCGCGCAGGCTTGTTGTCATCTGGAGAGCCTGGATGCCCGCTCTGCGATGTCGGGAAGTTGTCATTTCCCTCAACCGGCGGCGCGGCACGCCGGGCAGGCTGGGCGTGGCTGCCAGCGCTAAATTTACGTGCGACCTGGCCTTGCCAGGGTGGGCAGGATCGGCGTGTGGCCACGCTATTCCTGATGGTCGGGCTGCCCGGGGCCGGGAAGACTGTCCGCGGCCAGGTTCGTTGCCCGGGCGGCAGCTCCGGCCGTCCGGGATTATCAGGCCCCGGGGTGGCCGTGCTGCCGCAGGAAATGCTGCCAGCTCGCCTCGTGCCCGGACAGGTCCTGCGATTCCAGCACCTGTCCGTTCTCATCGATCGCCGCGACCGAGACCAGGGCGGCAGACGGCGGCAGCAGGGTGGCGAAGAACACCAGTCCAAGATCTGGCCGGGCTGCGACCGGGGAAAGGTCGACTTGTTCCCCGCTGGCAAGGTGGACACGTACCCGTGCCACTTGCGGGTCGGCCCGTACCAGGACGCGGCGCATCTCCCGCTCAGAGCCGCCGGTACAGGTGCTCATCAGGCGGCCGGGGTACAGCGGCGGGCCGCCCATGCCGCCCTCATCGCGATGGCCGTCGGGGTGGATGGTCTCCAGGAACGTATAGAAGTGGGAGCTGGTGCCGCCAGCCCGCAGAACCCAGCGCTGGCCTGCGGGCAGCCTGCCTTCAGCGAGAACGGCCATGTCTGGTAGCGGCATTTGAGGTGGCTCCTGCACGGACGGGATACAGCCGAGGCTATCCCACGGCCTCCGCAGCCGATCCATCATTACGTCGGTCAGCCCAGTACGGGCACGCGGCAGATGACAAGTAGCTGCGCAAATGACATGCGAGATGACAAGTAGGCGGTCCAGATGACAACTTCACCGGATCCCTACAACAAATTTTGCCCCTCTGGCACCTGATTTCGGGACCGGACGCGAAAAAGGGCCTCAAAACCCCGGTTTCTGTAGATGGAGGGAGTTCCGTCCCGGCCCGCCCGGGGCGCGCCCCCTCGAAACCGGCGGCACGGCAGCCGCCGGCGGGGTCAGGGCCGGCCGCGCGTTCAGGAGGCAACCAGGCGTGAAGAACTCAGCGTTCACCGGGGCAGCCCCGCTCGGGCACAGCGGCAACGGCGCGAGGCCGGACGCGGGCGGGGACGGCCCGCCGGGCCGTCCGGGACGGCCAGGACGGCGGGACGGCTGGTGAGCGCGGGCCGCCGCCTGCTCGCGGTCGCCGACGCGCTGCCGGTCACCGTGCTCGCGGTGATCGCCGGGGCGGGTTCGTTCACCCACATCCGCGATACCGCAGCGCAGCACGGCCAGGGCGGCCCGATGTCCTGGGCTGTAGCTGTCTGCGTCGACCTGACCTGCGTGATGGCCGCCCGGGAGAGGCAGCGGGACAAGCAGCAGGGCGTCGTCACCCGGCGGCTGTCGTGGCCGACCGCGGTGCTCGCGGGCGGGATACTGCTGAGCCTGGCGGCCAACCTGGCCCAGGCGCAGCCGACGGCCTGGGGCCGGGTCGTGGCCGCTGTGCCGCCTGCCGCGTTCCTGGTGGCGGTCTCGATGATCGAGCGCCGCGCCGCCCGCCGCCCCCGCCCCGCCGCCGGCCAGGACGGCGCGGTCGGCGAGGCGTCCGCGCCGGGACGGCCGTCCCCGGTGCGCGATGCCGGGGACGAGGCCCGGGACGAGGAGGACGAGGCAGTGCTCGCGCTCGCGCGCCGGGCCGCCGCCGAGCACCAGGGCGCCCACGGGCAGCCGATCACCCGCGACGCGCTCCGCGCCCGGCTTGGCGTCTCGAACCAGGCCGCCTCCGAGTTGCTGCGCCAGCTCCGGGCCGGCGAGCGCCAGCCGCCGGGAACCTCCCGGGCCGCCTGACCCCGGCTCCACTCCCCGCGCCGGCCAGCGTCCTGGTCCGCGGAGGGCAGGCCGGCTGCCCGCGCGGGAGTACTGCCCGTCGGGCGGCGTGGCGCGGCTCGACAGGCACCGCGAAGACGTGGCAACCTACCGTGGCCGGCTCGCCGGCCACGGGCCGGCCGGCTCACGGCCAGCACCCGCTCGCCCGGCCGACGCGGAGGGCCTCTGGCCGGGTTCCCCGGGGGCGAGGACGGTCAGCGAAAATGGCAGACCGTTTACCGGGATTCGCGAACCTTGTAGGAGCCGGATCTACATGGCCACAATTGGCCTACTCGGCCACTCTGGCAGACATCTGAAATATCGCACCTGCCCCATCGGGCCTCGCGCGCCCCGAGGTCCGTTCTGGGGCGGCGGGCCATGGACTTGGGCCGTAGGGCTGCCGGGAAGGGGCCGTCGCCCATTTATGAAGCGCGGCGGCCGGGCAGGATGCTCGTCGTGACTACCAAGACAGACGCCGTAGCACGCGCACTCAAGCGTCTGCAGTCCCTGGTTCGCCAACCCCGGGCAGAAGACCGGATCGTGCATTCGGGACGGGTGCCTGAGGACATCGCCACTGAGGACTTCCGATGGCTATACCTGGAGCCCGACCAGGAGCTGGCGCGCCAGGAGGCGCGGACGGCGTTGCTCAGTGACCTGCGGTTTGAGTATCTTGCGCGACGCGATGCGGAGACTGCGCTGTGGCGGTTCGCTTGCCGGTGCCGTGCGGACCGGGCGCACGACCACGTCCAGCCGTTCATCAGGGAGCACGCCAGGGAGGTTCTCCACCTCACCTGCTACCTGCCCGTTGAGTACCTCAAGGTGACGGCCAACGCTGAAGTCGCGGGGCTTCGGCTGCTGCCCGTCGCCAGCGACGAGATCCCGCCTCCGCAGCGCAACTTCACGCTCGACCCTCCGGTCGGATGCGTTGCCGCTGTTCCGGTCTCAGGTACGGATGCCGGGCGGATGTCGGACCGCGCTCACGCGACCGCTGAGCATGGACTACGGCTGCTCAGAATAGCGCTTCGCGCAGGTACCGGGATCAATCGCGATCAGTTCTGGTTTCGCCTCGGTGAGGCGTATGCGTTCGACGAGCGGGCTTCCGGGTGGGCGCAGCGCCCTGGCACCCCGTACGAGATGACACTTGTGGCGTCTGAAATCGATCATGTCAACGCCCAGCTCCTCGTTGCGCTCCCGCTTGCCCCCGGCAACAAGTTCGAGCGGAAGGCCGACCTGGCGGTCCGGTGGATGGAGCGGGCCTGGCTCGCGACGGAGCCGTTGATCCGTCTCCTCTATCTCTTCTTCGCTCTGGAATCCCTGCTCGGAGACAGGAGCGAGGGTGAGAAAGCCGGCCTCATCGCCTTGCGGCGCGCCATGCTGGGAGAGGCATCTGGCCGAGGCTTCACGCATCCGAGCGACACCTACTTGCTGTATGACGAGGTAAGGTCGGCGGCGGTTCATGGCAGCGAGCCACCCGAGTTGAGTGAAGACGCCGTTGACCGCTTCGCGCGGGATGTGCGCGACGACCTCGATGACTACCTGCGCTATGGTCGGGATCACGGGTTCACGAAGCAGAGCCAGCTCGTTCAGGCACTCGACAACCACCCCGGCCGGCCCCAGATGATCGCGTGGCTCCGTGTCAACGGCGGTGACATGTGGACGAACTACCTCGACAAGATTGAACATCCTGAATCCGCGCGGGAATGCGATGGGTGACCCGCGAACTCGATGCCTGATCAGCCCCCGCGTTTAAGCCATCGTGCATTCTGGGGGTCGTAGCCGCCTGTCAGCGGCTTCGGTGCCGATAGATCGTGTGGTGCACGCGGCGACATGAGCATCGCCTTGGAGGATGTCACCGCTGGCGACTGGATCGCGGTGGACGAACTGGGCTAGCGTTTGGGCATTGAACCCCGTGACCTGCACATTCGGTCAGGCTGGCCAAGTAGTCCGAAAATGGCCACGTGGTGGCCATGTAGCCTCACGAGTGGCCAGGTGAACGCGATCCCTACAAACCTGTCGCCCTTCCATGTCGTCAGCTAATCTGCCAGCTAATACGGGTACCTGCCGACAGCGGAGCCCCCTTTCAGTGGCGGACGTGCAGGACACGGCGAGAATAAACCTTCCGGTGAACTCCCAGACTGTATAAGCGCAAAGCTCTTAAAACAATTATCCGTGGCGGGCCGCAGATGCATGACGTACGTTAATTCCTGGCCTCCTGTCCGTGGCATTGTATCCGTGCAGTATCAGGTTCTCGCCCCTCCTGGTCCGTGCCCGCAGGCCCTCGCCTGCCCGGCCCGCAGAGGCGTGCGGCCAGGTGAGGACAGGCGCGCGAGGTGGCTGGCGGGGGCGAGGGCAGGCGCGGGAAAGGCGGCCGGCGGCGGCGGAAAGGCGCGAGGGCGGACGGTAATCAATTCAGGCGCGGTGAGTGACGGAATGCGGGGAAATTGGCGAGGAAATGCGTGAATTCGAGGCGGAAAGGCGTTGACTGCCTCGGAAAAGGCGAGATAGCGTCGTTGTGTACCCGGAAATTACCGGGGGAAATTCCCCGGTAATTAATAGCCTGGGTCATGGCGAAGCGCGCGCCCGCCCGCAATTCCCGCCCTCGTTTTTCCCGGAGGTATTCCCGATGACCGCCCCCGCTATTTCTGCCCCGGCCAAGGGCCGGCTCGGCAACGGCCAGCTTCGCCGCCAGGTTGCCGAGTGGCTCGCCGCCCGCCCCGGCCCGCACACGGTCGGCGAGATCGCCAAAGACCTCGGCCGCTCGGCCGGCGCGGTCGGCAACGCCCTGACCACCCTCGCCGACCGCGCCGAAGCCACCCGCCTCGCCGGCAAGCCCGTCCGCTACGAGGCCAACTCCGCGACCGCCGCCGCAGCCGCCGCGATCACCCCCAAGGCCCCCTCACCGCCCAAGGCCGCCCCGGCCGCGCCGAAGCCGGCCGCCTCGCCCGCCTCGCCGACCGCGCCGAAGCCGGCCGGCCCGCCGGCCTCGCCAGCCCCGTCGGCCGCGCCGAAGGCTCCCGCCCCGAAGTCCGCGCCCGGCCCGGTGACCCGCCCAGGCGGGCAGGTCTACCGGCCGCGCGTACTGGCCGGCATGGCCGACGTCGAGGCGCTGCGCACGCTCCGCACCGAAGGGGTGCCGGCCTTGCTGTCAGGCCCGCCCGGCACGGGCAAGACGAGCATGGTCGAGGCGGCCTTCCCCGACCTGATCACCGTGGCCGGCGACGGCGACACCACGGTCGGCGACTTCGTCGGCGAGTACACCCAGAAGCCCGATGGCACCTATGAGTTTATCTACGGCCCCCTGATCAGGGCGATGCAGGAAGGCCGGGTCCTTTTCATCGACGACGCCACTTTGATCAGCCCGGCGGTACTGGCGGTCTGCTACCCCGCGATGGACGGGCGGCGCGAGGTGATCGTCAAGGCGCACAAGGGCGAGACGATCACGGCGGCCGACGGCTTCTACGTCGTAGCCGGCCACAACCCCGGAGTGCACGGCGCGGTCCTGACCGAGGCCCTGTCCAGCCGCTTCACCTTCCAGTTCGACGTGGCGACCGACTACGAGCTGGCCCGGTCGCTGGGCATCGACTCCCGGGCCATCACCGCCGCCCGCAACCTCGCGACCCGGCAGGCCAACGGCGAGACCGGCTGGGCACCCCAGCTCCGCGAGCTGCTCGCCTTCGCCAAGATCACGAAGATCTTCGGCCTCGACACCGCGCTGGCCAACCTCGCCGGGGTCGCGCCCGCCGAGGACCGCGACGTGGTCGCCGACACCCTGGCGAAGACCTTCGGCAAGACGGTCGCCCCGCTCGCCCTCGGCCGCCAGATCTAACCCCGTCCCCCGCCTGCCTGGAAAGGAGCGCCGTGATGAGCGCGACCCCGCCCGCCCCCGCCCCCGAGAAGCGCCCCCGCCCGGCCGCCGCCTGGCTGGCCTTCTCCGCCCAGATGACCGCGCAGGTCGCCCCGGTCGCCGGCCGCGGCGACCTGACCGTCACCGTCGCCCCGGGCGCGGGGCGCGGTGCCCCGGCCTGCTTCATCCCGGCCAGCGCCGAGATCGAGGTCAACGCCGATCACCTCCCGGTGGACCCGGCCACCGCCGACCCGGCCAGCCCGGCCGACCGCGAGCGCTACCCGGCAATGTGGGGCGCGACCGTGCACGAGTGCGCGCACGCCGCCCACTCCCGCTGGCGCGCCCCAGCGGGCACGGACGCCGCCTGGTCGGCCGCCGCCACCGCGCTGGAGGAGTCCCGCATCGAGGCCCGCCAGGTCGCCCGCCGCCCGGCCGACCGGGCCTGGCTGCGCGCCTGCACCTGCCAGATCGTCATCGGTGACTTCACCGCCGCCGCTGCCCCGCCCGCGAGCGCGGCCGAGGCCGGATCGGCCGCCGCGCTGATCCTGGCCCGCGAAGACGCCGGCATCCTGGAGGCTGCAGAGGCGGAGCCGGTCGCCAAGGCGGTCGCCGCCGCGATCGGCGAGGGCAAGCTGGGCCAGCTCCGCCAGGTGTGGCGCGAGGCCCACCGCACCCGCGACGACGACGCGAGGGGCATGGTTCGGCTCGGCCGCCGCTGGTGCCGCATCCTCGGCACCGCCCCCGACCAGCCCGCACCCAAGGCCGACCCCGCCGAGGCCAGCGGCCCGCCGTCGCCGGTCGCCTCGGCGGTCGGCGAGGCGACCGCCCGGGTGGAGGATGCCTCGAAGGCCGAGTTCGCGCCGCCGCCCCCGTTCCCGCCCGGGGCGGCCGAGGCCCGCGAGGCCGAGAAGAAGGCCCGCCGCGCCGCAGGCGACGCCTCCACCCGGGTCTTCGCCCGCGACCCCGGCGACGGGTCCGGCGGCACCACGGGCGACACCCGCGAGCCGACCGCCGCCGAGCAGGCCGCCGCAAGGCGGCTGGGCCGCGCGCTGCGCGAGGCCAGCGCCGGGGGCCGCGCCGAGACCGCCATCGCCTCGGCGACCCCGCCCGGCCGGCTCCGGATGCGGCACGCGATGGCCGCCGACGCGCAGCGCGCCGCCGGGGCCATGCCCACCGCGAAGCCCTTCACCCGGGTCGAGCACCGCCGGGTACCCGCCCCGCCCCTCGCCGTGGGGGTCGCCTGCGACGTGTCCGGCTCGATGAGCGGCTTCACCGGGCCGGTCGCCTCGACCGCCTGGGTACTGGCCCGCGCGACCGCGAGCCTGCCCGCCGCCCGCACCGCCACCGTCACCTACGGGCGCGACGTCCGCCCGGTCACCTACCCCGGGGCCGTCCCTGCCCGGGTCGCCGAGTTCAGCGCGGCGGGCAAGTACGAGGACTTCGTGCGCCACGAGGCGCACGGTTATATCGCCTGCGCAGCAGGCAAAGACTGGAGGAGGTGTCTTTGGATCTGATGGCTTACCGGAAGCCGAAAGGCTGAATGGGAAAACAGCATGCCAGGAAACCGGCGGCCGTGTCCAGGCGTCAGGAACGGCGCGCCGGGAGATCCGCACGATATGGTGAAAGCTGGATTGCCTGAATCCCAGTCCCCAGAAGGTGAAATCGTACACCCGCCGGAAAGACGCCCGTAACCGGTGCCGGTCCCTGCCGGGAGGTGTTTAGTCACTCCCGGCATTCCTCCGGGACGCTGGAGCGATGCCCTGTCAGGGTATTTAAGGGGATGTTGTGAACAGGAACGCGGGAGGCGGGTTGAAGTGGCTCGCCGACTGCGGTGCTGCACGAGCAGATGGAGGGAGTTCTGGACCTCCGGGGTCGCCTTACGAGGAGGGGGCCCCAAACCACT
>Ga0307375_10003328_pt1 | contig 15887 bp, 46 predicted proteins | sample TR1MG_FD_202531 | JGI IMG/M metagenome (GOLD analysis project Ga0307375, IMG submission 202531) | Soil microbial communities from Risofladan, Vaasa, Finland - TR-1 | ecosystem: Environmental > Terrestrial > Soil > Coastal area > Acid sulfate soil | place: Finland: Risofladan, Vaasa | collected... | reverse complement strand
AGCTTAAAGATAGGGTTGAATCATCTAAAGATGGTGTAATAAGGAGATTGCAGAAATGAAATATAAAGAAACAATGGTAATTGTAAAAAGGCATAGAAGGAATTTTTATCGACATGAATGTAATGAATGATTAGAATTTTTAATTGCTATGGCTAGAAATGACCCATCCGAGCATAATATAAGAGAGCTTGTATTCTACGGTTACGTGCAAGGAAAAGAAATAGGAATAAAAGAGGGTATAAATAAAGGACTACAATGGAGTATAGACCATATCAGAATAGATAAAAAAGAATGGGAGCTTTGAATAATGATTGAGATAAGAACACTCATTATAATATCCATTACTATTTCTGTTACCGTTATACTTTACTGGATGATATTATGATGAAAGAAAAGAAATGTTCAAAATGCGGTAGGGTAATTCGTGTTTCTGTTATAAACGGTATTTATTTTAATACGTGTGATGATTGCAAGAAATCAACGGTGTTTAAATGAATATCATGGATAAGGATTTTAAAGATACATTATCATATATTTATATGAATAATATTTTAATCCTTGTATTTTTCTATATCATTTATTCATTGGTATTTTTTAGTGATATGACATTTACTCTTAATACTCTTAATAATGTATCATTAGAGGGGAATCCCATCTGTAAATATTTCATATCACTTATAGGGATTCCTCTCAATTTAATTATTCCATTTATTATTATATCTGTAAGTTTAATGGTAGATGGAATAAGAAATATTTTGAAATATAATAAGTATGCTTTTTGGTTAATGTTTGGTGTTCTCTTAATATTTAGTGTAGGTCATGTAAGAGGGATTGTATCATGGCTATAAAAGACATTGTAATATCAAAAAATAGAACATTTGAATATTACAAAAAGCATAATATATTTTGTCATATATTAGATTATGATGAAAAGGATGGATGGATTTTGTTTAATACTAAATCTAAAATATTTTTAAATCTTAAGACAATTTATAATAGATTTATAAATAAAAAATATATTAATGATTTTGGTGATTTTTATAATTTACTTGCTGATATTATTTCACATGAAGAGATGCATATTTTGATTTTTAAAGATGAAGGTATGTATGTTTCTTGTCAATATGATAATATTGTAAATAAATTAAGAAAAGACGGTTATCATGTTTAAATCACTTGAAAATGACAGAATACCACGAAAGTAATATAAATAAGGAGCTACATAATAGATAGTGAGTAATATATGTCAAAGAACTTAAAGAGAAATATTGTAAATAGAAAGGTGGGAGATGAATATAAGTTGCTCCCACCTGAATTATCAAAGCAACTTACGAAAGATGAATGTGGTATACTTAATTATCTTAAACGTAAGGAAATGAATCAATCAAAAAAGTATCTTCGTAAATACGGAGAAAATTAGAGTTACAAATTTTGTAACAGGACAGGAGCTAAATAATGGCAACAAAAAAATATCAAAAACCATTACCCAAACCGAGTAATGATGAAGCTGATGACGACAATAAATCATCTGGATTTGTTGAAACCGATTCGTGGATTAATGGACACGGTAAAGCGGTTTACATCAACGTTCCAGAAAAAGACATCATAGTGACCGTAGACAAGAAATACGGAAACCGATTAACACTCGTAACCTCATTAGCAACCCTAAAAAGGTTCGTTGATGGAGAGATACAGGGTGTTCCGTTATCTCGGTTTAAAGACGATTAGGGATTTTTCCCTATCTCTTTTTCTTTAATAATGGAGAAAATTATGTCTATTGAAGAGCATCAAAATAAATATATTCCTGATATTTGGAAAGAATATAGTAAACAGGAATTAATGATGTGGGTATCTCTTTTATCTAAACGTGCTACCCATCGTTCAAAAGAAGCAAAAAGTAAAGCAATAAAAGACATTAATGATGCAAAAAATTATTTATTAATGTTAGAGATTAAAATAGAAAGTGAATGAGGAAAAATTATGTCAAATGGATTTGCATATCATCCTAAACAATTACCCACTACAGTAAAAAATCTTGTTACCCAACATAGAGAGACAATATTAGAAGTAAATGAAATATATACAGATATTTCTAAAATTAATAGTGAAATTAAAATTATGACAATGAAAATTGATAAATTATATACTATGCGTATTAATGATACAAATAAAAAAAATGACAATAACTTTAAAATAGCATGTGTGATTGCTATTAGTTGTTTTCTTTTAATGTCATTTGTCATAGGACATATTACAGGATTATGTGTATAAATATGTCATCAAAAGCAAGTTTTAGAAACCAAAATCGAGATGTTGATAAAAAAGGATTCCGTAAGATTCGTCAGGGATTCAGAAGCGAATGCGGAATAATGAAAACAAACAAGGTTCGGTATTATCATATCAAGTTCAATCAGCTTGTTAAGATAGCTGAATCCGGTGTTCTTGGTGTATCGAAAGATGACCTTAAAAAACTGATGAAAGAATACATAGAATCAGATAAAAAACCAGAGATATAATGAAAATACTTAAGAATCTATTATATATTATTCTAACAATATGCGGTGGATTCTTAAGTTTATTAAAATTTATCAAAAATAAAATCAAAGGAAGATTCTATGATTCCATTGATTTAGAACGATATATAAAAACCGTAAAATTAGTTAAGAAATACATACGAAAACTTATCTATCCTACAATCATAGTATCTTTATTCCTAAGTGCAATTTATGTTTCAATATGGAATTATTATTTTCATTCCATTCAGTCTATTGTTTTTCTATTCATTTTTATTTTAATATTTGTCGTATTCGTCATAAGGGGGTGTTTGCGTGGGGAAGATTACCAGGATGAAATTACAGGAAATAATTAAGGATTTACGATTCAAATTTATTCTATTATTAATTGTATCTTCTTTAAGTTCCCTCTATTCAATTATCGATTACCTTTTATTAGTATCAATTAAAGAGACAGGTAAATTAATGGGTATCTATCAGTATAATGTCTTTGATTTGATTCCTGGTGATGGTGTTATATCTTCAATAGAACTTATGATTTTTTTCCTTGTCGTTCCTGTATTTTGTTTTATGTTGTTTATGTCGATAGTCTTTGAATTAGAAAAGAGAAAAATGGAGAAATAAAAAATGAGATGTCCTAAGTCAATAACAAAACATCGGACAAATCCGCATAATGGTAAGTCAAAAGGAGATTACAAACACGGAATGAGAGGTCATACGTGGGAAGTTATTGGAAACATACGAAGATGTAAACACTGTCCAAAGACCGTAAAGCGATTATCTATAAAAGAGATAGTAGATGAATGATTTAGCACTTGTATGGGAAACTAGAAAAACAACTGGAATGTATGTTGCTGTAGATATTTATGGTAGTCAAGGAATATCCATTATGTTTAAACCATCGTTATTTAAAATATATACATTGCTTACCAATAAATTTTTATTGGATATCATAGATTTACAGAAAAAAAATAATAAGGTGTATTATGCAAAAAAGAAAATTTAAAATAATAAAATTATATTTATCTAATGGTTGCCCTGCGTGTGAATTGCTTTTAAAATCAAATAAAAAAGCAAATAAATGTAAAACATGTGGTCATTATTACGAGACAAAGAAATGTGAGTTAGACCATGATTTGATAAAAGAATTAAAAATAAGGAGAAAGAAAAAATGAAAACAATATTCGTCACAGATGGAATAGATTATTTATTCAGTTATAATCCAAACATAACAATAGAAATAATGGAGGAATAAAAAAATGAACCCCTGGAATATGAAAAAAGCTGAATTACAACTATTTATGACCGGACATTGTAAACACGGTCATCCATATTTAGAACATCCAAGATGTTACGAAAAAGAAATAGGAACGAATCCAAGAATAGGAACGCTTGATATCGAAACAACATGGGGATTTTTTGCAGATTACGGATTTATGCTCTGTTATGCATTGAAGGAATATCATAAGGATAAGATATATTCATCTGTCATCTCCAAACGTGATATAACAAAATTCGAGTATGATAAAAGAATCGTAAAGAATCTCGTAGATGATTTAAAGAAATTCGATGTTGTCATAACGTATAACGGGTCACGTTTCGATATACCATACATACGGACAAGGGCATTAAAATACAAATACGATTTTCCTAAATACGGTTTTATGAAACACATCGACCTCTATTATATCGTTAAATACAAATTGAAGATTAGACCAAATTCTCTTCAAAATGCGTGTGCAATGTTTGGAATAAAAGGAAAAAACCATGTTGATAGGGAGATATGGTTAAAGGCATCACAGGGTCATAAGAAATCATTACAATATGTTTCTGACCATTGCCTTAGAGACGTTGGTAGATGCACAGAAAAACTTTATGATGAAATTATTGATTATGCACGAAAATCTAACCGGAGCATTTGATGGTATGTCTATTAATGTATCTATCGATGCTTACTGTGATTGTAACAAGAAAAAAGAGTGTAATGGAGTAAAGATGCACAGGATAGGAGAACGAACTATATTAATCACCAACGAATTATTATGTTTATTCAGATGTCCAAAATGCGGTTCTCTTAATTCTGTAAGATTAAAATTATTCTACAATGATTATGGAAAAGGATTAAAGTTTTTATGAAAGACTACATTCATATAACTGAATCAAGGATTATCATTCTCGTATGTTTCAAATGTTGTAAACTCATAGGAACTAGAGAGAATTATTATCTTTTGACAATGAAAAACAAGCATTACGCTATTTGTGAGGGTTGCCATGTCAAAGAATGAATTTATACTTACTCTTTCAACTGAACAGATAAACATGTTAGCATTACTTAAAACATTGATTGAACATTCCATGAAAAAAGATAGAAATAGAATGATAATGTTACTCGTTCAGGAAATGAAAGACGAACATGACCATCAATACGGAGCATTTAAAAATGGTTTAAAATTTGCCATAGAATTATTAGAAAAAGAAGAGTGTCAATGTTAAAAGAATTTAGTAACCAGATACATGATTTCATACGAAAGAACAGATACCGTAAAGCTATCTTCTACTGTGAGATATGTGATAAATCGATAATGATAAATAATAATAAATGTTTATCATCCGATGTAGTTTTGTGCAAACAATGTTTTGAAACTGCATTTATGTTAGGTGTTGATAAATGGTTAAAATCATCTATGAAATCATCTATGGATAGATTAACATGATTTATACCGATATTTTGTTATCCGTTGGGAGCTTTTTATTTTTAATAAAATGCATTCCACAGTTATTTAGGAATTTTCAATATAGAGAAACTATAACACAATCTTTAATGTCAAATATATTCGTTTTAATAGCATCTGTATTAACGGTAATAGGGTTATGGGAGTTGAATATAGTCATTCCGTCTTACATAATGTTAATTCAAATATTTCTAACATTAATTCTTATTATTCAGATTATAATTTGGAGAAATAATTAGGGAGATGAAATATAATGCTTACATTTAACTTAAAGTTTAAATATTTCGATATGATTATTTCTGGATTAAAAGATACTGAATATAGAACAAAAAATAACTACTGGGATAAAAGAATTTCAAAGTTAAAAATAGGAGATACAATTAAAATTATAAAGGGACATACTAAAACATTTATCTATGCAGAAGTTGTTAAAATAGACAAAATCATTTATACAGAATTACCAGAATATGCTAAAGAATTTTTCTATGATTTAGATAGAGGATTTATAGATAATATGCCTGACTTTTTATTATGGTATTATGCTATACAATTTAAAATAATAAAAGAGGAAAAATAGAAATGAAAACATGGCAAGATAAAATAATAATGATTACCGCTTTGATTATGGGTATTATGGTTATACCTATGGTTTTAGATGGTTTTAATGGAGTTATCATAAATCCTCTTACATCATTGGTAACATTCATTGGATTATATATTCTTGCTATCTGTTTCTGGACATTGGAATTAAAACTATCTACGATTCTTTATGTTTTCAATGGAACTTTGTGGTTAATATTATTTATTCAATGGGTGGTGTAAAATGAAAGAGGAAATTACAATAAAACAAGCAATAGCACGTTTAAGATATTGGTTGATAAAAAATAATTCAGGTCTACAAACGATTTCAGATTTTCGTTTACAGATATTCATGTATAATTTCGGTGATATCGTAAAATATCAAGCATATAACAGTTATTATGGAATAGATAAAAATCCTATTAAAATAACAAAAGATGACTTAGTATCAGATGCTATCGTTCAATTCTTTCTTTATTTGCTTACGATGAATGTTGATATTGAGAAAGCTCTATTAATAGGTATAGAAAAAATAGAGAATAATGAGTTTTCAAAAAAGAAATCTACAAATGTTATTAAAATGGAGAGTGACGGAAAATTATGAAACAATATTATTTAGCACATCAGCTTAAGAATCGTCATAAGATAAGAGAGATACAGAAAAAACTAGAATTTTATTCAGGTATTACTCTCATTAATCCGTTCTATGATTCAGAACGAGAAGAGGTTAAATCAATGGATGATAATAAGACAAACAGATATAGTATTCCTATGGAACGGTGCATAGAGATTGTAGACAATGACCTTACGATGATTAAAAGTTGTGACGGTATTATATGCATCCTATTGGACAATGAAGCACTAGGTTCTTACATGGAGATATTTTTCGCATCGTATGTTCTTAACATTCCTGTTTATCTTATCACACCTGATAAAAATCTTCGTAATCATGTTTGGATTAAGGTCATGTGCTATAAGATTTTTTCATCGGTGAAAGAATTTGAGAAATACGTTAAAGAAAACAAGAGTGATATGGTATGAAAAAACGTCTTACGTTCAAAGGAAGCGGAAGCAATTACGAAATATTTAACGATAAAAAACAAGCTCTCGGTGTTATATGGTTTCATAACATGTGGAAATGCTATGTTTGGGAACAATACGAAGGAATCATAATGTCTAAATCATGTCTCGATGAACTTACCGAATACATAAGAAAACTTGAAGCAAACAAAAAATATGGGAAGTTTTAAATGGCTATATGTAATATTTGCGGTAATCATTTTTATACTTCAAATTTGATTTCAAATGGAATATGTGAGGATTGTAAAAATGCCTAATAAAAATAAGATTTTTTCATCGGTGAAAGAATTTGAGAGATACATAAAGGAAAACAAGAAGGATATGATATGATAGAAAAACCTGACCTGAACAAACCTGCATTCAGATTATTTCCTTCAAAAATTGATAATATAGGTGAAGGAAAATGTTCGTTGTGCGGAAAAATAATACATGAAAAAGATTTCAAAAATAATTTATCAAAAAGAGAATATTCAATTTCTGGTATGTGTCAATCGTGCCAGGATAGGATTTTTAAATAGGTGAACCATGCCAAATAAGAATTACAATAGCGGAAGGAATTTCGAATACAGGGTAAAGAAATATCTGGAATCAAAAGGATATCTAGTTTTTAGAAGTGCCGGAAGTCATAGTATAGCTGATTTGATAGCATTTCCTAAATCATCATGGCAATTTTCTACATTATTAATTCAATGTAAACATCATGGTAAAATTTCAAAAGTAGAATTAAAAAAAGGTTCTAATGCTGAACAAAAACATGATTTTATATTTGTTGTTGCTGAAATGAAAAAAAGAAAATTAGTTTTCTCTAAAATAGTTTATTTTAATAAAACTAAAATGACATTATATGAGACGAAGATGATTTAATATGCCCTATATTAAACCCGATGAAAGACCATTTATAGATGTGCTTGTAAAACTATTCATCGATGACGGAAAAATAACAGGGAGATTAAATTATTTCCTATTCAAATTATGTCTTGAATACGTTAAACTGAATAAAGAATCGTATAGTAATTATTCAGAATTTATTAACGAAATTGAAAAATGCCGGACAGAATTACTCATGTGCATTTACGAGATTCAACGTAGAAAAGTAGGTATATACGAGAATAAGAAGATAAGAGAAAATGGAGATGTTGAATAATTATGAAATACTGTAATGATTGCATCGGTTTAGGTGGTATATGGATTCATTCAGAAAATGACCCTTCATACTGGAAAACATGCGAATCTTGTAAAGGAACTGGATTAGATGTTATACACATTCAAATAAAAACAGATGATACGTGGATATGTCTTACATGTCGTTCATATAGACAGATAAATAGAAATACAATTATAGTGAATGACGTTATAATAGTATTCAAAAATATTATAGATAAAATCGATGAAATGATGGAATAACACGAAAGTAATATAAGTAAGGAACGATACAATAGTATATGACCTGTTCAACTATGGATGAATTTGAGAAACAATTTAGGATTAAACACACGCATGGAGATATAGTAAACCATGATAAAAAAGGATTTATCTTTATATCATGTTCTTTATGCTCCGGTTGTATAAGATTACCAAAATGTGATAATGTCACGGATAGCATATAAAGGATGAACGACAGAATAGTAATCACAGGTGAATGAAAAAATGATAATAACACAAGTATTTATCGGGAATGAACGGAGCTTTGATATTCTCCTTACCGTATTGCTTAATAATGGGGTGGTTTAATAATGGAATTAATAATGCTTTTTGAATCACTATTGCCTTTTCTTATTATTTTATTTAGTATTGGAATAGGATATGTCTTATATTACATATTTATCATACATGGGAGGTTAGATAAATAATGCTTCTCTATCATTACAGCAATGAAGATTTAGAAGTCATTGACCCAAAACATTTCGGTAGTTCACATACACCTTTTTCAGCGATACCACGAAGTTACTATTACTTGAATCCTGATTACAAAGAGAAGTTCTTTCTAGGTGCTAGATTCCGTTATACTGTTGGAATAGACCACCGTAAAATATATGATTGCCTATTCGATGATAAAGGTTTATTCTCACGATATTCCCTGGATGATTTTTTAAATAAAATAAAGAAATTAGGGTATATAGGATTTCTTTTCAAGTTACCGAATAACCATGAGATTGTTTGTCTTTTCAATGCACAAAAACCTATTAAAAAAGAAGTGTTTAATGAATAAAGATATTAGAAAATTATATTTCCCATATAGAGGAATATGCCATTCATGTAATAAAAAACGATTCGTTCTTTATGACGGATATTGTAGTGAATGTTTTGATTTTGAATTTGATGTTGCTTGGCAAAAAATGGAAGTGTTTAATGCTTAATAAAAATTTAGTAGATAAATGGATTAAATTAATTTTAGAAACCATTGAAACATTATTAGATTCTATAGATACATCGACAACAGAATATGAAAGATACATGTATTCAAGCATGATTAAAATTGAATATAAACAATATGATATTTTAATTAAACATACATCAACTAGATTTTACAAAGAGGATTAAATGAATAAAAACGATTACATGTATTTGATATGTGTTCCTGTAGCATTATTCTGTATATATTTTGAGAGATACATACAATTCAATCTCTTTTCATTCCTGGTATTCACTTTGTTTTTAGTTGCCTACATGCTTTATCTTGTAGGAATTGTAAAAGGGAGTTATCTATGAGAAAAAATGATATGATTTTTATAATATTTGAGATTCAGGTTTTTCTTATTTTCATATCAACTATAATATTATATCGAAATATGGGGTATATTGTTTTTCAAATATTGTTTTCTCTTATTGCTTTTTTTATTTATGCGATAGCTGATTCAACGATAGGTATATAATCATGGATGAATCATATATAGAAAAATTATATTTATTATATCAAATTAAAAATGATATTGAATTTGCTTTTTCAACTATGGATATATGTAAAAATAAATTTCAACGAGAGCTAGTAAAATCTATAATACTAATAATGTATAAAAAATATGATTTAATTTTAGGAGATTTAAATAATGGATGAAATACATAAGATTATAGCGTATGCAAAAAAGAATAAAGAAGGATTCTCTGTTCTATACAAGAACGGTAGATTCATACCAGTAAAAGGGAGTGACAAAACACGGTATTCTGTTGCCGATAAGACAGCAATAATCTATACTCCGAAAGACAAAAATATACAAGTCTATTCCACACCTAGAGATAATACACATATCGGTGGATGGTATGACAAAGAGACAGGAAAATATCTCATAGAAAAAATTAATCTTTATTCCAATAGAAAAGAAGCTCTTGCCATAGCTCATAAACGAAAACAAAAAGCTATATTTGATTTGCTTTCTATGAACGAGATACAGCTTCATTACAAAACAAAGGTATCTGGTATAAGAATTTCAAGAAAGAAAAGACAAATGAATGTCGTAATCAAAAGAAAGAAACGGTATTATAATTCAATCACTGGAAAATATGTTTCAAAGAATACAGCTAATCGGTTAAACAGGTTTTTCAAAAAGAATCCTAATGCTACCCTATACCAAGCATCCGGTAGACCTGTCTATGATAAAAACATGCCCTGGATTGAACAAAGCGAAAACCTTCATAAGCTCTTAAAGAAACGAAAGATACAGGTGATAAAGACAAAGACCAGAAAAGGAAAAGATGTTTATTTTAATCCGCTTCTAGGAAAAAGAGTATCAAAGAAACATGTGCAACGGGCAATGAAATATGATTATACAGAGGGTCAGTTTTACGTTCAACTATACCGTATGACAACCATCAAAGACAGGGTATACCATATTATAACGACAAACATAAACCGGACTATCGAAGAGCACGAAGATATAGATAAACTATTTACTAGATTGATTAATAACTGGATGCCCGATGCAAAAGACCTTATGAATAAGATACACCGATTGCATTCTCTTTCTAACATCTCTGTAATCTATATAGCATTCGACCATGATATTTTCCTATCGAACTATGGACAGAAAGATAACGGTGCGGTAATCCTGATGAAAAACAGGCAACCGAATAAAATAAATTTACAGGATTTCGAAGAGGAAATGAATAGAGCACGTTTAAAATACCATGCTCTATTGAACAGTTACCGTGTGATTATGATTAAAAAAGTTCGTATATTCATTTACTGTTTCGCAACGGAAAAGAATAAGGCAATGTCCGAGCTTCGTTTAGGTGTTTACAAAAGGAACGGTAATTAAAAATGATGATTGATAATATAGCTATAGGGATTATCATAGGGTCATTTATTGGTATGTATCTATTAAGAAAATATTTACCAAGTATGTAATTAAAATGAAAATAGAATACATGAATAATAAAACAAAAGAACGTGGAACGTATACAGATATACAAAATATATTTTTTGGTATTGGATTCTGGATATTAGAATTTAAAATAAAATCTATTATCATATATAGACCTGAATCCATTATATTACATGATAATATATTTTCTATAATTTCTATAACAGGTGATTAAAAATGTATTCAGTAAATTTATTTTTTTTAATACTCGGAATCATAATTTCATTTATTTATATACTATGTTATATTATCATGCATATAAAACGTAGTTTAAAAAATGAGAAAAGAAAAAATTATGAAAAGGATTTATTATATTTATTTTTTGATAGCGGTCTTTTGATTCCAGAAAAATGTTTTAATTGCAAACACCCATATAATTGTAACCATTGTAAAAAATATCTGGAAAATAAAAAGTGATTAAAAATGACAAAAGAACGTATATGGTATGTTAGTAAAAAGGATTTACGAAAAATGCTTAAGGACAAAAATTTTACGTTAGAAAGATTTATTAATTCTATCGGTGAATCTCAATATGAATATAATGAAGATATACATGTTACCATAAGACGAAGTGATTAAAAATGGAGAAATGGAAAAAGAAAATATTGAAATGCATGTATAAACAATGGATGACTAAACAACATGTTTCAGCAAGTGATATACTAAATTATTTTAATAACCCTAAAAATAATTTAGAAATTCAACAGGAATTAATAAAGTTATTATCTATAGATAAACGATTGATGTTAAAAACAAAACTTTTTCTATTTTGGCATGAAAAAATTTTGCATGAATACATTGATACACGGTGATTAAAAATGTCATGTAATTATTATATTAAATGCAAATGTTGTAATCAAATAAAATTACATCTAGGAAAAGAATGGAACAACAGGGAATTTCTAAGCAATCTGACGAGACAGGATTTAGTAAACCGTATTGCTAACATTAAAGATAACGAATACATACAAGACGATTACGGAAAAGAAATATTTTCTTTTGAGTTTTTCCAGAAGATACCATCTAATTTTAAATTAGTGAAAGGAAGGTTTAGCTAATGTCAGAATCAAAAGAGATAGTAAAAATAGTGTATGTGCTTATTACGAGACATACAAAAATAGCATCTTATAGTTCTGATTGCGACAATGAAATAGAATATATTTATCGTTTACATGGAATATTCACCACCGAAGGATTGCAGAAATACAAGCGTGAGATAAAAGAAATTCGTGACAATCATAGTTCTAATTGGTTGTTTATTATTCCGCTTGATAGATTTTTAAAAGAGGGAATGAAAATATGATATTAACCGAAAATCAAATTAAAACTATTATTTTATTAAAAAAGATTTCAGATGATTTTATGCCGGATGAATACAAGAAAATAAATACATATTACATTAATCAACTATTGATTAAAAATAAATCTCCCTGGATATTCAAATGAATAAAAAAGAACGATTAGAATATATACATAATTTTATAGAAAATAATTATGTGTTTAATCTATATCATAATAAAGATGGTAGTTTAAAAAAGAAGGAATGAAAATATGATTTTCTGTATACTTTATATATTAATATGTGTATTATCATCTACCATTTCATTTAATATCTGGTTTATGTTGGGTGCTATATTACTAGATTCTATCATAGATACTAAAATAGTTGTTGTTGGATGCTATATTATTAGATTCTGTTGGTAATTATCTTTATGAATCGTATTCATCAAGTATAATCGATATTAAAATAGTTATTTCAGAATGACCTATCATAATAGACCTTACATTCCTAAAATCACACGTAGGATACTAACTTTCGATTTAGAGGGTTACAGGGATTTTTATAAAGAAAGGATGGTTGCTTATCTATGCGGTGTGTGGGATGGGGATTTTTTCTTACCGTTGCGTGGTGACGATTGCGTAAGGGATTTTATAAAAAGATATATCACCCATAAATACCGTAGCAATATTTTCTATGCACACTTCGGAAGCATATTTGATTTCCCGATTCTTTTACAGGAATTACAAGAAAGACCTGACTTGAAAATATATCCGATAACAAAAGGAAGCAAAATAATAAAGCTGACTATAAAAGATGACAATGACCATCAATGGTATTTCCATGATAGCTCTGCATTGCTTAATTTCTCGTTAGCTGAATTAACAAAGACGTTCAAGGTTGGTCATAAAAAACTAGAGATAGTTAAAAAGAACACTAATTACGATAGAAAACTTTACGAACTATATAAGAAAAATCCTAAACTTGTCATCGAATATCTAATGCATGATTGCAAGGGATTATACGAAGTGCTGAATGAGTTTAAACAGAAGATGCTCGACATTGGTGGTGATTTGGGTCTTACAATCGCTTCAACATCGTTAAAGACATTCAAACGTGGATATCAGAATAACGTGCTTATGATGTGTGACAGGTCTATTAACGATGAACTTCGTAATGCTTATTTTGGTGGGAGAACAGAAATTTTCCGTATGTATGCACCGGAAATAAAAGGAAAATATTATTACTATTATGATATCAATTCACTATATCCTTACGTCATGTATGAATACGATTATCCAATATCGAAACCACAGATTATACAAACACCAGATAAAAAAGTTTTCATGGAGAACGAAGGTATAACGAAAGCACGTGTTATTTCACCGAATGACCTTTATCTTCCTGTATTACCATCAAAGATTAAGATTAAGACAGATACCAAACTCATGTTCGTTCTTGGTGAATATGAGGGATGGTGGGATAATGCTTTACTACGAAAAGCTAAAGAACTAGGATATACCATAACACCACAGAAAAGTTACATATTCAAAACAGAATATATCTTTCGTGATTTCGTAAAACATTTTTATTCTATAAAAGAAAATTCAGAGAGCAATACACCTATGTATCTAATAGCAAAACTTCTTATGAATAGTCTCTATGGCAAGTTCGGGCAACGACAGGATTCAGAGTTTATGATTAAAGACCCATCACCTGACGAAAACGAATACGAGATAATAGATTATGTAGACCTTGATACCGGATGGGTCAAAGTGAAACAGGAGAGCAAGGGCAAGAGTTTTCTACCACAGATATCTATCCATGTCACAGCAATGGCTCAATTAAAATTATATGAATCAATGGAAAAAATACTTGAAAAGGATTATAGACTTTATTACACTGATACCGATAGTTTAACAACAGATTATCCTAACATGCCAGTTTCTAAAAAACTCGGTGATTTCAAAAGGGAAAAACTTTTGCATTCCGCTATCTTCCTGTTACCTAAAACCTATAAAGTCATCGAGCAAGTATCTAAAGAAATGAACAAAAAGAATCCTAAAAAATATAAAAATCTCAATCGATATACGGAGATTCGAGCAAAAGGATTCTCAAAGAATCTGCGTGAGAAAATAAACATAAATGCTTTTGAGAATGCATTATTAAAAGATGATTATTCTGGATTCAAAGTTATATCAGATAAAAAAGAGATGATTAGACCCCTTGCATCATTCCATAGATTCAATAATTTCAACCACCTGGATTATATACGAAGGTCATTACAAACAAGATATAATAAAAGAAAGATATTGAAGGATTTTGATACCGTTCCATTTACTTTCAAAGAGCTTTTAAAATAGTGTTTCCGCTAATATAATATTCTATTATATAGTATTCTCATACTAGCGGAAGATTTATATAGGACATATATACCCTACTATTGAGGTTAAACAAAATAATGGGTGGAACTGATAAAATGAAAGCTCTAATCAAAGATATTTTTTACGCTGGATTAGGTCTTTATATCATCGTTTACTTCTTAGTGGATGCGGTTGCTTCGGCAAATGCTGATGAAAATCTAAGTGCTTTTGCATCTTTGATTTCATTGGTCATTGTTGTGTCCGTAATTTCTCTCGTTTGGATTCTCTTTGGGAATGCACTCGGTGGGAAATAAAACTAACAAGTGACTACTGATATTCACGCTTAAAATGGTGGATGGGGAACAACCCACCATCATTCTTTTTTATTTAAAAACACGGTAAAATCTTAACACACAACCTTTATATATCACCTATATACCCTTTTATTAGAGATAGATAAAAAAATGAATCTTAAAGAAGCTAAAAATTTACGTTATCATCAATGGGTATATCATAAAAAAATGAGAAATTCAGATGGTTCTCCTTATGGTGTTCGTGTTAATGGCAAGGTGCAAACATGGAAAACTAGACCTGATGAAGTCCGTGTTCCAATTAAAAGAGGATTGTATGAATACGGATATATCACTCAATCAGATTTGAATGAATGGACTTTACAACCTCAATCAAAGCTCCCGAAACGAGCACGAAAATTTATAGAGTGAGGATGAAAAAATGATGAGATTAATAGACCGTGCTGAAAAATATAAAGGATATAGTATTTTATATAATTATTCAGGTTATCCTTATTTTTGTGATATATATAAAGAAATAGATAATAAAAACATAATTCATGTAAAAAGAGTTTATGAAGATGAAGATTCTCATGTTTCACTAAAAAATCAATCACATGATTATATTAATTTTTTAACACAAAAATTATCTAAATCAAAATCTAAATTTATAGAATAAGGATGAAAAAATGA
>Ga0307375_10003325_pt1 | contig 15896 bp, 15 predicted proteins | sample TR1MG_FD_202531 | JGI IMG/M metagenome (GOLD analysis project Ga0307375, IMG submission 202531) | Soil microbial communities from Risofladan, Vaasa, Finland - TR-1 | ecosystem: Environmental > Terrestrial > Soil > Coastal area > Acid sulfate soil | place: Finland: Risofladan, Vaasa | collected... | reverse complement strand
GGTTCGGCGGATTTGGCGGGGGCGGGATGGGCGGTGGAATGGGCGGGGGCGGGGGCGGCGGCGGTGGGCGCGGCGGCCGGGGGGGATGAGCCCCGGCCGGCGCCGACCGGCCGTCAGCTCAACCGCAGTACTCGTCGAAGGCGTGCTCCAGATCCTGCGCGATCTCCGTGGCCGGGCGGCCTTCGATCTGCCACCGCTCGAGCATGAACACCACCTTGCCGTCCTTGAGCAAGCCGATCTGCGGCGATGACGGCGGATACCCGGTGAAATAGCTGCGTGCGCGGGCCGTGGCGTCGGCGTCCTGCCCCGCGAACACCGTGGTGAGGCGGTCGGGCTTGACGGCGTGCCGGATGGCCGCCGCGGCCGCCGGGCGGGCATTGCGGGCCGAACAGCCGCACACCGAGTTCACCACGACGAGCGTGGTGCCGGTGGCGTTCTTGAGCTCGGCGTCCACCGCCTCGGGCGTGCGCAGCTCCTTGAATCCGATCCCGGTGAGCTCGGCGCGCATGGGCGCCACCAGCTGTTCGGGGTACATCGCCGGGGCGGTACGGATGGGAAGACTCATGGCATCACTCCGTCAGAAATCGTCTCGCACGAGCGCGAGAATGGCCTGTTGCGGCACCACGAGATAGCGCTCGCCTTCGAACGTGATCTCCACGGCCGCCTTCCGGAAGAACAGGGCGTAGTCCCCGTCCCGGGCCTGCATGGGGATGAACCGTGTTTCGCGCGCCGGAGCGCGCCACGGTTCTTCGCTGGAGGCATCGGGGCTCGGCAACGGCAGACCGGGCCCCGTGGCCACGATCGTGCCCCCCTGCACCGCCTGGTTGTCCACCGCCGTGGGCGGCAGGTACAGCCCGACGTTGGTGCGCTCCTCGCCCTCCTCGACCTTCACGAGGACCCGGTCCCCGACGACGAGCAGCTCCTTGTTCTTGCGGATCATGGGGGGAATATAATGCCTGCCGGGTGGGCCGGACCCGGTCAGCGGCCGGCCTCGTGCTCCCGTTCCCGCTCGTGCTTAGTGTGCAACTCGGCGGCCACGATGGTGCGGCGGACGAGGGAGACGATCAGGGCGAGCAGCGCGGCCCAGACGCAGACGACCAGTTCGCGCGTCCAGAAGGTACTGATCGCCATGCCGATCCAGTCGTGGAAACCCGCCCGCGCCGTGCCGGTGGGCTCCCGCCCCACCAAGATCAACAGCAGGCTCGTGGCCATCTCGCCGGCCACGACCCCCAACCCGAACGCCGGCGCCCGCCAGAGCCACTTCTTGAGCGGGTAGTTGGCCAGGTGCGCCGTGGTCATCGAGCACAGGAACGCGAGCCCCAGCACGAACGTGCCGCCGATGTAGAGCCAGCTACTCGAGCCGTGCGTGAGCGCCATGGAACGGAACAGGCGCAGCACGATGCCGGCAACGAGCGCCATCTCCACCAGGTTGAACGAGAGCCGCCGGAAGGCCTTGGGCTCCTCCAACCGCAGCTCGATCGTATGTCGTGGAAAGAATGAGGCCATGGGCGCCGGGTTCTCCGTCTTGGACAATCGAATGGACCGGAGGGATCACCGCAATGGTGCCCCCCGTGCTGCCGCCTACCGCACGCGCTCCACCCCGGGCACGGGACGTCCCTGGATGACGGCGATGACCGACTCCTCCAGCCGCTCGAAGCTGAACGGCTTGGCCAGCATCGGCTGCCGCACGGTGCGCCGGCTGGCGGCCGTGACCACGTCGCCCGTGATGAACACCGTGCGGGCGGCCAGCCCCGGCCGTTCGAGCCGCAACCAGTTGTGGAACGCGAAGCCGTCCATGCCCGGCATGCGGATGTCGCAGACGATCGCGTCCACGTTGGTCTCGCGGACGATCTCGAGCGCCCGTTCGCCCGACGGCGCCGTGAGCACGGTGAATCCGCGCACGCGCGCGTACGCCGTGATCCCGCTGCAGATGGCCGGTTCGTCGTCCACGAACAGCAGCCGGATATCGGCGATGGGCGACCGGAGCACCAACGGCGGCGCCTCCGCGGGCACGCCGTTCTCCACCGACGCATCGGCGGCGGCGAGCGACACCCGGATGGTGGTGCCGCGGGCCGACGTGGCGGCGATCTCGATCTTTCCTTTGTGCGCGGCCACGATGCCGTAGCTCACGCTGAGGCCGAGGCCCGTGCCCTGGCCCTCCTTCTTGGTGGTGAAGAAGGGCTCGAAGATCCGCGCCCGCGCCTCGGGGGGAATCCCGGTGCCGGTGTCGCCCACCTCCAGCGTCACCTCGCCGTTGCGCACCCCGGTGGCCACGGTGAGCGTGCCGCCGCCGGCCGACGCCATGGCCTGGACGGCGTTGGTGATCAGGTTGAGGCACACCTGCTGCAGTTGCCGCGCGTCGCCGATGACCGCCGGCAGTCCCTCGGCCAGCCGTTGCTCCACCCGCAGGTGATTGAGCGAGAGCTGGTAGGCCCGCATGCGCAGCGTGCGCGACACCACGGTGTTGAGGTCGAGCGGCTCATGGCGGGGCTCGCTCCGGCGCGCGAACGCGAGGAGATCCTTCACCACGTGGCTGGCGCGCATCGTCTCGGCGCGGATCACTTCCACGTGTTCGCGCTGCACGCCCTCGAGCCGGGGATCGCGGAGCAACAGCTGCGCGTAGGCGCTGATGCTGCTCAACGGATTGTTCACCTCGTGCGCCACGCCGGCCACGAGCTCGCCGACCGCGGCCAGGCGGTCGGACTCCATGAGTCGCACGCGCATCTCGCGCTCGGCGGTGACGTCGCGCGCCACCACCAGGATGCTGGGCGGATCGGCTTCGGGCAGCAGGCTGGCGGCCAACGACACCACGTGCGACGGCTCGTTGGGCGCGCGGCGGAAGGTGAGCTCGAGGCGCGCCGAGCGGCCGGTGAAGGTGGCCTCGAGCGCGCCGTCCAGCCGGCTGCGATCCTCCTCGGCCACGAGGTCGCTGAGCCGGCGGCCCACCATGCGCATGACATCGGTGCCGACGATGTCGGCGGCGGCATCGTTGGCTTCGCGGATGCGCCCGCTGCGCAGCACCGTGAACACGGCGTCGGGCGCCGCGCGGAACAGCGTGCGGAAGCGCCATTCCGTCTGGCGCAGGGTGTCCACCAGTTCGGCGTTCTCGAGCGCCACCGTGAGGAGGTCGGTCATCGCCTCGACGCGGGCGATCGTGACCTCCGAGAACGGCTGCACGGTGCGCCGCACGAGCGCCACGGCGCCGATGCGCTCGCCGCGGCGGGAGATGGGGAGCACGGCCACGCTGCGCACGTCGCCGCCGGCGACGCGGCACATGGGCTGGCATTCGGCGCCGGCATCCGCCGCCGCGTCGTCGGTCATCCACGGCGTGCCGAGGCGCACCACCTGGCCCATGGCGGTGTTCGCCGCCGACGCCACCGAGCCGGCCAGATCGACCAGCGCCCCGCGGGCGATCGGCACGCGAATGCTGCCGCCGTCGCCGGCCAGTCCGATCGCGGCGCCGTCGGCCTGGGCGATGTCGCTGGCCGCGTCCACGAACCGCTCGAGCACGCGGGTGGGATCCAGTTCGAGGGCGATCTGCTGCCCCAGGCGCCACATGCGCTGGAGCACGCGCTGCGTATCCTCCAGTTCGGCGGTGCGCACGGTCACGCGTGTCTCGAGGGTGGCGGCGAAGGTGCGCTCGGCCACGACGCTCCGCTCCAGCGCTTCGGTCGCCCGTTCCTTGGCCAACAGCGCCGCGTGGGCGTAGAGCGGGAGCAGCGCGTTGAGCGTGGCCACCATGATGACCTTGTCGGTGCTGCCCACGGCGTGGAGCGCGATGGCGAGCGCCGAGCCCGGCAGGAGGAGGCCCGCGAGCTCGGCCAGCACGAGGGCGCCGGCCGCGGCGGCGAAGCTCGCGAACAGGGCGCGCTGCAGGCGCCGCATGCGGATGGCGATGCCGGTGGCGGCGAGCGCGAACACCGACAGCGCGATCAGGAACGCGGCGTCGAGCAGGGCGTCGTGACGGCGCCAGGACGTAGCGAGCAGCGCCCCCAGCGTGGCCACGCAGGCCAGCTGCGACAGCGCGATCAGGCGCTCGGTGCGATCCTGCAGGGGCGACCAGCGACGCATGCGGCCGGCGGCAACGGGGGACGAGGGTCGGCGCGAGTTCTGCCTGGCGTCAGGTCAGGAACTCGTGGAGCAGGGAGTGGAAGTGGTGAACGCCGTTCTCGCGCTTGGCGGAATAGCGCCCCCGGTCATAGACGCGCGACCGGAGATTCCGTTGCACCGTCTCGCAGATGGAGATGTCCTCGTCCTGGATCTCGTCGCTGAACGCCACCAACCGGCTCCATCGCTCGTCGGCGGCGGGATCGGCGGGTGGATTCGTGGCGAACCATTCGAACACCACGCGGGTGCGATCGTGCGCCAGCGGGACCACGACGTTCGTCTGCATCTGCCCCATGTAGATGTTGAGCATGATGTTGGGGAAGATCCAGACGTAGAAAGCCTGGGGCACGTCGCTGCCCTCGGGCACGTACTTGCGGTCGCCGGCCGCCGGCGGCACGGGACGCAACGGCGCGTGCTGCAGGGAGTAGTAGCGGTGGGGCTCCACGCGATAGTGGTCGTAGTCGAGCTCCCGGTGGAGCCCCGGGTGGACCACCGGCACATGGTAGCCTTCCAGATAGTTGTCCACGTACACCTTCCAGTTGCACGCGAGCTCGTACTCCTTGCGCATCACGTAGCGCATGGACTCGCAGTGGAACGGGGCCACGCGGTCGGGAATGTCCTCCAGCACCTCGGCGAGGGGCGGCGCCTTGCCGTCGAGATTCGCGAACACCAGCGGGCCCCAGGCGGCGACGGCCACCGGCATCAGGTGCATGTCCTCGGGGCGGAAGTTCGCCACGCCCTCCATCTCGGGCGCGTGCAGCAACCCGCCGGCCAGGGTGTAGGTCCAGCCGTGGTAGCGGCACTGCAGCGTCTGCCGCCGGCCGCAGCCCTGGGCCACGGGGCCGGCGCGGTGCAGGCACACGTTGTGGAAACCGCGCAGCGCGTCGCCGTCGCGCACGACGACGATGGACTCGGTGCCGACCTCGGCCGTGACGTAGTCGCCGCTGCGGGCCAACTGTTCCGTGCGGGCCACGAGCTGCCAGCCATGGGCAAAGACCCGCTCGCGTTCCAGTTCGAGATAGACCGGATCGTTGTACAGCCGCGCGGGGATGGTGGCGGCCCGCGTGATGTCGGGATCGAACGGGAAGACGAGAGGCATGGGAACCGCGGCCTATCGCCGACCGTCAGCCGGCGCCGGAGCGTTCATCGAATGACGTGCCCCAGGCGGCCCCACCGGATGTCGGTGAGGAACGAGAGCGGCCGGTCGCTGGTCTGGCCGTCGCAATCGTTGAGCCCGCCCGGACTGGGCCGGTACGAGTAGTACACGAACAGCGGCCGGCCGCGGATGTTGGCGCGCGGCACCACGCCCCAGTAGCGGCTGTCCTTGGAGCAGTACCGGTTGTCGCCCATCATGAAGTAGTCGCCGGCCGGAATGCGCAGCGGCCCCCAGTCGTCGTGCGTGGGCGTAGCCGGCGCGGAGCCGAATCGCGTGTTGGCGAGGGCGATCCGCTTCTGCCAGTCGAACAGCGGACTGGTGTCGTCGGGGCGCGACTGCGCGGGATCGGCGGTGTAGCCGCCCACGCCGAATCCCTGCCGCTGGGCGATGCCGTTCACGTACACCACGCCTTTGCGCATGTAGACCGTGTCGCCCGGCATGCCGATGAGCCGTTTGACCAGCGTGGGCGTGGGATCGCTGCCGTTGGCCGCCTCGTCCGCCTGATAGGGCGACGTGAACACCACCACGTCGCCGTGCTTGGGATCGGCGTAGCCCGGCAGGCGTACGTGGGTGAATGGCACCGTGGGCCCGTACACCGCCTTGTTGACGAACAGCCAGTCGCCCACGAGCAGCGTGGGGATCATGCTCCCCGACGGGATCCGGAACGCTTCGACGAGGAAGGTGCGGATGACGAGGAAGATGAGCACGGCGCCGCTGAGCGACTTCACGTTCTCCCACAGCCAGTTGCCGCCACCCTTGCGCTTGCCGCGGGAGCCGCGAGCCTGGGCGACGACGTTGGCGGATCTGGACGACTTGCCGGACTTGGAGGACTTGGCCACGCGAGACCTGACGATGTAAGGGACGGATGGACGGAACCCGGGAGAATCTACGACCCCTTACGCTGGGAGGCACGGGATGGTTCCCGGCGGGGCCGCTCCCGGACACAACAAAGGGCGCGCTCATGGCGCGCCCTCGCTGTGTCGAATCGGAGCGACCTTACTTGAGGTGCTTGCCGACGAGCTTGGTCATCTCGAACATCGAGACCTTGCCCTTGCCACCGAACACCGCCTTGAGGTTGGCGTCGGCGTTGATCATGCGGCGCTCCTTGGCATCCTGGAGCCCGTTCTTCTTGATATACACCCAGAGCTTCTTGGTCACTTCGGTGCGCGGGATCGCCGTGGAACCGACGACCGTCGCGAGCAAGGCATCCGGCTGCACGGGCCTCATGAACGCCGCGTTGGGTTTCCGCTTCGCCTTCTTGGGCGCAGCCTTTTTCGCGACCTTCTTCGCGGCCTTCTTGCCCTTTTTTGCGGCCATGTGCTCTCTCCTGAATTGGTGAAACGGAGTGGTGCTCTCAGAGGGAACCGCTTGTCCGTCGCGCCGAAAGGTAAAACACTCCACAGAGGACGCAATAGGAATTTTACCGTGTTTCCCCTCTGACGCGCGCCGCTTTTCGCTCGGGAAATCGGCCGCGCGCGCCCGTCACCGGAGATGCGATGCCAGCCAATCGGCGATCGCGCCGAGGACTTCGGGGCGCACCGCGTGCGAGGGAAGCGCCGAATAGCGCGCCGAATCGCCGCTGGAATCGGCAACGAACAGGTGGTCCGTCCCGCGGAATCTGCGCACCGTCACGTCGCGATCGCCCCCGGCGCGGAACGCCGCCGCCAGGGTGTCGGCCTGCTCCGGCGTCACCTGCTGATCCGTTTCCCCCTGCAGAATGAGCACCGGCACGCGCACCTTCCGGGCCGTGGGGAGGGGATCGTACGCGATGAAATAGCGCAGCCAGGCGCTCTTGGCCGCCAGGCTGTCGGTGGCCTCCTCGCTCTTGGCGAGTGCCTCCCGGCGCTCCGCCGGCGAGAGCGCGGGCGTGTGGTCCACGGCGTACCGCTGCTGGAACGCGAGGATCCTGGCCCCGGTGTACGCCGGTCCGGCCATGAGCACGATCCCCTTGAGCGCGGGATCGGTGGCCGCCACCATGGGGGCGATCATCCCGCCCTCGCTGTGCCCCACCAGCCCCAGCCGCGAGCCGTCGATGTCCGGACGCGTACGCAGGTACGCCAGGCCGGCGCGGATGTCGTTGGCGAAATCGGCCGACGTCGCCGTGGGCGGGCCGGCGCTCGACCCATTCATCCCGCGATCGTCCAACCGCAGCGTGGCGATGCCGCGGCGGGCGAGCGTATCGGCGATCTGCCAGAACGGGCGATAGCCGTCGAGCCCCATGATCCGCTCGTCGCGGTCCTGGGTTCCGGAGCCGGTGATGGTCACGATGGCCGGCACGCGCCCCGCGCGGTTGGCGGGGAGCGTGAGCGTGCCGGTGAGCGACAGTCCCTCGGGCGTATGGACGGTCACATCCTGGGCGGTGTAGGGCGCGCCGGGCGGCGCGCCGTAGTCGATGCGGTGCGTGGCGAGCGGATGGGCGCCCTCCACGCGAACCACCCGCACCCCCTGCATCGGCACGGCCATGCCGAGCAGCGAGCCGTCCTCTCCCACGGACAGGCGCATCCGCGCGGCACCGATCGCGAGCACCGCCGAGTCGCGCCCCACCCAGGTGACGACCGTCGGGACCGTGGCGCCGCCGATGAGGGCGAAGACGGGGACCGTATCCTCGGCGCCGCCCATGGCGCGGGCGCGGTGGAGGATCTGCTCGATCATCGCGCTCGACGGATTGATGTACGGGATCACGCCGGGCCGCGTGGCCAGCCGCTCGACGCGGGAGACGTTGCCCGAGATCGTCACGACCACCGAGTCGCCGATGAAGGCCAGCTCCGCGCGCTGGACGGGCACGGTGTCGCCCTGCGCCAGCCGGTAGTAGGCGTTGCTCATGCTCGGCACGGTGCCGTCGGGACGGAGATCCATGGCGTAGCGCCAGTGGGCGCCGGTGGTCCGGTCCACCATGTCCACGTCGAGCCGCGTGGCGGTGCGCTGCACCACCTCGCTCACGATCGTGTCCTTGCCGAGCATCATCACGAAGGTGTACGGCGGCGCCAGCTGCGCGGGGGCGGGGGCCGGCGCGGCCAGCGCGAGGGAGAGACCGGCAGCGGCGAGCAGGGTGCGGTTCACGGTTGTTCCTCCTTCCAGACGACGTATGAGTAGACCACTGACGCGAGCGATGCGCCGAGGACGGCGACCATGAAGACCACGAATCCGGCGGCGGGCGGCAGGAAGACGCTGCAGATCGCGATCGCGCCGGCGGCGGTCATGAAGTAGCCGCCCACGCGATGGGTTCTGGTCCAGACCGTGTCGCTGCTCAGCGTCCACGGCGTGCGGATGCCGAACCACCAGTTGGGCCGGGCCCGCGGGAGCACGTTGCCGAGGAGGAGCATGAGGGCGCCCACGCCGAGGGGCGCCATGCGGTCGATGCGGGGCACGGGCCAATGCAGCGCCGTCCCGAGCACGACGACGTGGATGGCGGCGAGCAGCGTGATGACGGCGTTCACCACCAGATCGTAGGTGCCCTGGAAGCGGGCGTAGTTGGCGCGGCGGGGATCGATGATCGGGAGGCCGCGCAGGAACGCCCAGAGCACCAGGGCGAGCGCGGGCATGAGGAATGCACCGACGGCGCGGCTGCTGTAGCCGTTGGGCTCGCCGTTGATGCCCCAGTGGGTGGCCATGGGGCTCGGGAGCCGGGAATAGACGGCCGCGGACAGCAGGAACGCGCCGGCGATGGGAATCGCGGGGAACCATTTACGCATGCTTCCTCCCCGGACGCATCCAGTCGAGGATCTGCTCGAGGACGTCGTCGAAGACGGTGGTGTTGAGTTCGTAGATGACCTGCTGTCCGTGGCGTTCGGACAGGATGAGTCCCGCATCGCGGAGCACGCCCAGGTGGCGGGAAATGGTGGGCCAGGCGGTGTCGAACTGGCCGGCGATCTCTCCCGACGTGCGCGGGCCTTTGCGCAGCAGCTTGAGGATCTGGCGGCGGGTGGGGTCGGCGAGCGCTTTGAAGGCGGAGTCCATGATCAATACTAAGCTAGTTAGCTAATAATGTAAGTAAATGGTGCAGCGTGGGCACCGCCTACTTCGCACCGCCTGCGCTACGGCGCCCCCTGGATCAGGCCGCGCAGCAATGCCATCATCCGCACGTCCCACGGATCGGCGGCCGGGTCGTCGTCGGCGATGTCGGGGTGTTCCTGCGGCGTCTCGAGGATGAGCGGCACGCCGGCGCTGCGGGGGTCGCGGAGCAGCCAGCGGAACGGTTCGACGCCGATCTGGCCCTCGCCGATGAGCGCGTGGCGGTCCTTGTTGGAGCCCAGCGCGCCCTCGCTGTCGTTGAGATGGAAGAAGCCCGGCGGCTCGCCGGTGGCCTGCTCGAACGCGTCGAGCACCGATGCCTGCGCTGCCGCGCTCTCGTGGATGGCGAACCCCGACGCGAACAGATGGCAGGTGTCGAGCCCGTAGCCGGTGCGCGGCCGCAGCGCGCGGGGCACGCGGTGGAGCACGCCCGCCACCTCGGCCGGCGTGCGTCCCATGGTGCGGCCGGCGCCCGCGGTGTTCTCCACGAGCAGCCGCGTGCGCCCCTCGGTGCGCTCCAGGGCATGGGTGATCGCGGCGGCGATGCGCCCGAGCGCGGCGTCCCGATCGTCGTCGGTGGCGGCGCCGGGATGGAAGCACACGGCCCCCACGCCGAGCGCGGTGGAGCGCTCCAGTTCCTTGGCCAGCCCGTCGCGGGCACGCGTCCACTTCTCAGGGTCGGGCGTGGCCGTGTTGAGCACGTACGCCGCGTGCACCACCACGTGCTCGGGCGCGATGCCGGCTTCGGCGAGCGCGGCGCGGAACCGCTCCACGCGATCGGCCTTGATCGACACCTTGTCGCCGTAGTACTTGGGAATGGCGGTGAACACCTGCAGCGCCGTCATCTGGGCGCTGGCGGCGCGGCGCACCGCCATGTGGATGCCGCCGTTGGCGATCGTGTGCGCGCCGATGAAGCGGGTGGCGGATCCGCGGCCGGCCGCGCTCACGAGTCGTCGTGGGCCGGCTTGCTCAGGTCGAGCATCCGGGAACCGCCCACGTACTCCACGGTCTGCGGATCGCGGAGCTTGCCCAACCGCTTCACGACCTCGGCAATGCGACGCGCCTGCTCGTGGATCACGTGCAAGTGCGGATTGTCCTGACCGGCGTCCTGCGCGTCGAGCAGCATCAGTTCGGCGTGCCCGAGCAGCGCCGAGAGCGGGTTGTTGATCTCGTGCTGCAGGGCGATGCTCGTCTCGCCGATGCCGGCCAGCCAGCGGGCCTTGGCCAGGGCCTCCTCGGCGGCGCGGCGCTGCGATTCCTGGGCCATGCGCTGCTGGGCGATGAACAGCCGCGCGCGCAGGTTGTTGGGCGTGGTGGGCTTGGACATGTAGTCGTCGGCCCCGGCTTCGAGCACGGCGCCCAGGTCGTCCTGGGTGCTGCGGCCGGTGAGCACGAGGATGAAGGTCTCGTGGGTCCGGTCGGCGGCGCGGATCTGGCGGCACAGCTCCAGGCCGTCCACGTCGGGCATCTCGATGTCCACCACGGCCAGGGGGAACGGCTCCGTCTGGTACAGCTCCCACGCGGCGGCGCCATTGGCGGCCGTCACCGGCTCGTAGCCCAGGCTCACGACCACCGAGCTCACCAGCGCGCGGATGGTGTCGTCGTCGTCGGCGATGAGCACTTTCACGAGGTCGCCTGCGTCGGTTGGCCGCGGGTCATCGAACGGGTGGACACTGCAATTCCCGGAAATCTGCTGCATTCCGGGCGGGATGGCGAGGGCCGCGCCGCCCGGCCGTCCGGGCCGTGGGCGGGCGCGTTGGTGCGTCCCGACGCGCGCGGTATCTTTCAGGCGGCGCCCCTTCCGGGCGCGCATGGCACCTGGCACGACCCGAGCCCCGATCATGTCCACTCTCGACCGTATTGCCCCGCTCGCGGCCTTCAACGGCACGCGCCGCGTTCCGCCCCCCGTCAACGAGCCGGTGAAGGGTTACGCGCCCGGCTCTCCCGAGAAGCTGTCCCTCAAAGCCCGCCTCAAGGCGATGGCCGGCGAGAAGGCCGACATCCCGTTGGTGATCGGGGGCGTGCCCGTGCGCACCGGCGACGTGGCGCACGCCGTCATGCCGCACGACCACAAGCACGTGCTGGCCGACTGGCACCGGGCGGCGCCCGACCACGTGCAGCAGGCGATCGCCGCCGCCAAGGCGGCCCACGGCGACTGGGCCAACTGGGCGTGGGAGGACCGCGCGGCGGTGTTCCTGCGGGCCGCCGAGCTGCTGACCACGACGTGGCGCGACACGGTGAACGCGGCCGCGATGCTGAACCAGTCCAAGACGCCGTTCCAGGCCGAGATCGATTCGGCGTGCGAGCTGATCGACTTCTGGCGGTTCAATCCGCACTATGCGCAGGAGCTGTACGACGAGCAGCCGCTGTCCAACCACACGATGTGGAACCAGCTGGACTATCGCCCGCTGGAGGGCTTCGTCTATGCAGTGACGCCGTTCAACTTCGCGTCGATCGCCGGCAACCTGCCCACGTCGCCGGCGCTGATGGGGAACACCGTGCTCTGGAAGCCGGCGTCGACGGCGATGCTGACGGCGCACTACATCCTCAAGGTGCTCGAGGCGGCGGGGCTGCCGCCGGGGGTGATCAACCTCGTGGGCGGCGACGCGTCGATGATCAGCGGCATCGCGCTGTCGCACCCCGACCTGGCCGGCGTGCACTTCACCGGCAGCACGTCGGTGTTCAACAACATGTGGCAGACGATCGGCGCCAACATGTCGCGCTACCGCTCGTATCCGCGCATCGTGGGCGAGACGGGGGGCAAGGACTTCATCCTCGCCCATGCGTCGGCCGATCCGCAGGCGCTGGCGGTGGCGATCGCGCGCGGCGCGTTCGAGTACCAGGGACAGAAGTGCTCGGCGGCGAGCCGCGTGTACGTGCCGCGGTCGCTGTGGCCCGAGGTGCGCGACCGGGTGGTGGCGATGATGGAGGACATGCGGATGGGCGACGTGCAGGACTTCCGCACGTTCGTGGGCGCGGTGATCGACCAGAAGGCGTTCCGGAAGATCAGCGAGTACATCGCCGACGCCAAGCGCAACGCCAAGATCGTGGCCGGCGGCACGACCGACGAATCGACGGGCTACTTCATCGCGCCGACGCTGGTGGAGACCACCGATCCGGGGTACCGGCTGTTGTGCGAGGAGATCTTCGGCCCGGTGGTGACGGCGTACGTGTACGACGACGCCAAGTGGGGCGAGACGTTGCAGTCCATCGACAGCGTGTCGCCGTACGCGCTCACCGGGGCCATCTTCGCCACCGACCGGCACGCGGTGCGCGAGGCGATGGCCACGCTGCGCAACAGCGCCGGCAACTTCTACGTGAACGACAAGCCCACGGGCGCGGTGGTGGGCCAGCAGCCGTTCGGCGGCGCGCGCGGCTCCGGCACCAACGACAAGGCGGGCTCGAAGCTCAATCTCGTGCGCTGGGTGAGCGCGCGAGCGGTGAAGGAGACGTTCTCGCCGCCCACGGATTATCGGTATCCGTTCATGGGCGAGGAATAGCGCAGTCCCCTGAGTTCTCATGCGGTGGCGGGGGCCAGTCCCCCGCCACCGCGCCCCTGCCCTCCCCCGCATGCGCATCCTGACCCAGGCGCAGGTCACTTCGTTGTTGCCCATGCGCGAGTGCATCCCGCTCATGGAGGCGGCGCTGGCGTCGCTGTCGCGGGGCCAGGTGGTGCTCCCGCTGCGGCCGGTGCTGCGGATCCCCGACCGCCACGACGTGTTCGCGATGATGCCCGCGTACTCGGCGGCGCTGCCGGCGTTCGGCGTCAAGCTGATCACGGTGTTCCCGAGCAACCACGGCACCGATCTCGATTCGCACCAGGGGGCGGTGCTGCTATTTGACTCGCAGCACGGCCAACTCGTGGCGATGCTCGACGCGTCGTCGATCACGGCCATTCGCACGGCGGCGGTGTCGGCCGTGGCCACGCGGCTGCTGGCCCGCGAGGACGCGTGCACGCTGGCGCTGCTGGGCAGCGGCGTGCAGGCGCGCACTCATCTGGAAGCGATTGCCCTCGTGCGCCCGATCACGACCGTGCGCGTGTGGAGCCGCACACGCGATCACGCCGCCGCGTTCGCGGCGTGGGCGGAGCGCGCCCACGGCATCGCGGTGGAGGTGGCCGACTCGGCGCCGCGCGCCGTGCGCCGCGCCGACGTGATCTGCACGGTGACGTCGTCGCGCGAGCCGGTGTTGCGCGGCGAATGGCTGGAGCCCGGAGTGCACGTGAACGCGGTGGGCGCGTCGCAGCCCGGCGCGCGCGAACTGGACAGCGCCGCCGTGGCCACGGCGCGCGTGTTCGCCGACCGGCGCGAATCGCTGCTCCACGAGTCGGAGGATTTCCTGGCGCCGATGCGCGAGGGACTGGTGTCGGAGCGGAGCGTGGTGGCCGAGCTGGGGGAGATACTCACGGGCAAGGCGACGGGGCGGACCGCGCCGGCCGAGATCACGCTGTTCAAGTCGTTGGGGCTCGCAGTGGAGGATCTGGCGGCCGCGTGCCACGTGTACGAGCGCGCCGAGCGTGAAGGCGTGGGAACGGAAGTCGCGCTGGGCGGGCGTCGTCCGCCCAGCGAATAGCACGCGGCGCGGCGCCCATCGCCGCACACATCCCGGAGCGTCCGTTGCCGTCCACCCACCCGCCGCTGGCCCCGATTCCCCTGTACGACATCCAGGCCGCGCGCGGCCGGATTGCCGGCACCGCGGTGCGCACGCCCCTCGTGCGGCTGCACGTGGATGCCGCGTCCGAGATCCATCTCAAGCTCGAGACCCTGCAGCCGATCGGCTCGTTCAAGCTGCGCGGCGCGCTCAACGCCATGCGCCTGCTGCCGCCGGACCGCCTGCGCCACGGGGTATACACGGCGAGCGCGGGCAACATGGCGCAGGGCGTGGCCTGGGCGGCGCGCGAATTGGGCGTGCCCTGCCGGGTGATCGCGCCCGACCATGCGCCCGCGACCAAGCTGGACGCGATCCGCCGGCTGGGGGCGACCGTGGTGCTCGTGCCGTTCGCCGACTGGTGGAAGGCGATCGTCGAGTTCGGCGTGCCCGGCGAGACGGGAACGTTCATCCATCCCGGCGCCGACCCTACCGTGATCGCGGGGAACGCGACCATCGGGTTGGAGATCGTGGAGGATCTGCCCGACGTGGACGCGATCCTCGTGCCGTACGGGAGCGGCGGGCTGGCGTGCGGGATCGCCTGCGCGGCGCGCGCCCTGCGGCCCGGCGTGAAGGTGTACGCGTGCGAGGTGGAGACGGCGGCGCCCTTCTCGGCGTCGCTCGCCGCCGGCGCTCCGGTGGCCGTGGAGTACACGCCCACGTTCATCGACGGCATCGGCGGCAAGGGCGTGCTGGAACAGATCTGGCCGCTGGCGCGCGAGGTGCTGGCCGGGTCGCTGGTGGTATCGGTGCGGCAGGTGGCCGATGCGGTGCGGATGCTGGCCGAGCGTTCGCGCGTGGTGGCGGAGGGCGCGGGGGCGGCGCCCGTGGCGGCGGCGCTGGCGCACGCGCTGGGCGTGAAGCGCGTGGCGTGCGTGGTATCGGGCGGGAACATCGACAGCCGGAAGTTAGCGGTGGTTCTCGGCGGGGAGATTCCGTGATGGGAGCGTAGGAGGGTAGGAGTGTAGGGGCGTAGGACCGATGACTGCGGAACGCCGTTTACCAACTACCCCCCTACCGTACTACCGTCCTACGTTGTTCAGTCATGAGGCAATCAGATATTTCCCCTCGACCAACTCCGCCATGCAAGTGCGCTACGTGACCGCCGATGTCTTCACCGACCGCCGCTTCGGCGGCAATCAGCTCGCGGTGTTTCCCGACGCGCGGGAGATCCCCTCGGACCTGATGCTCGACATCACGCGCGAGTTCAACTATTCCGAGACCACGTTCGTCCTGCCGCCCGCCGATCCGCGGCACACGCGGCGGGTGCGCATCTTCACGCCCGAACGCGAGATGCCCTTTGCCGGCCACCCCACGGTGGGCACGGCGCACGTGCTGGCGCACCTCGGCGAGGTGACGCTCACCGGCCGCCATACGCCCATCGTGTTCGAAGAGGGCGTGGGCCCGGTGCCGGTGACGATTCGCGAGGAGGGAGGCCGCCCGGTGTTCGCGCAACTCTCGGTGGCCAAACTGCCGGAAACGGGGCCCACGCCGCCATCGCGCGACGCGCTGGCCGAGGTGCTCTCGCTCCGGCCCGACGATCTGCTCGGCGACGCGTACGCGCCCCAAGCGGTGTCGTGCGGACTGCCCTTCCTGTTCATCCCGCTGGCCAGCCGCGATGCGGTGGCCCGCACGCGCGTGAAGATGGACGTCTGGGAGCGCGTGCTGCGCGGCACATGGGCGCCGGAAGTGTTCGTGTTCTCGTTCGATCCGGAACGCGAGGGCTCCGACGTGCGCGCCCGCATGTTCGCGCCGGGCCTGAACGTGCTCGAGGACCCGGCCACCGGCAGCGCCTGCGCCGCGCTGGGCGGCTACCTGGGCATGCGCAGCGCGCAGACCGACGGCACGCTGCGCTGGATCGTGGAACAGGGCTTCGAGATGGGCCGGCCCAGCATCCTCGAGGTGGAGACCGATAAGGCACACGGCCGGATCACCGGCGTGCGCGTGGGCGGGAGTAGCGTCATCGTCTGCGAAG
>Ga0307375_10003323_pt1 | contig 15898 bp, 18 predicted proteins | sample TR1MG_FD_202531 | JGI IMG/M metagenome (GOLD analysis project Ga0307375, IMG submission 202531) | Soil microbial communities from Risofladan, Vaasa, Finland - TR-1 | ecosystem: Environmental > Terrestrial > Soil > Coastal area > Acid sulfate soil | place: Finland: Risofladan, Vaasa | collected... | reverse complement strand
CGAAATCAATGCAACAACTCGTAAGGCGCAAGGAACGGGTGCGAGCCGCCGTCTGCGTAACACCGGCCGCGTGCCAGGTGTTGTGTATGGCGTGGGCGACGTGAACATGATCGAACTGGATCACAACGAACTGTATTACAAACTGCGTGCAGAGGCATTCCATGCATCCATTTTGACGCTGAATCTGGACGGCAAAAAAGAATCCGTGCTGTTGCGCGATTTCGTGATGCACCCGTTCCGCCAGCAAGTACAGCACATCGACTTCCAGCGCGTGGATGCGAAGAAAAAGATGCACATCAAGGTGCCGTTGCACTTCCTGAATGCCGACAATTCGCCGGGTGTGAAGGATGGCGGCGGCAAGATCAGCCATGTGATGACCGAGCTGGACATCTTGTGCCTGCCCAAGGACCTGCCGGCCTTCATCGAAGTGGACCTGGGCCAAATGGAACTGGGCCACTCGGTGCACGTCGCCGATCTGAAGCTGCCAGCCGGCGTCGAAGCCGCAGCACATGGCGGGCATGCCGCCGAAGCAGTGGTCGCCACAGTTCAGGTTCCGCGCGGCATGATGGAAGCCGAAGTGGCTGCGGAGGCTGAGGCCGCAGCAGCAGCTTCTGCGGCATCGGCGCCCGCGCCTGCTGCCGGAGTAGCCAAAACAGGAGCGGCTGCTCCTGCCGCTGCCGCACCTGCCGCCAAAAAAGCCAAGTAAATCGACTGGCTGCATAAACCCGCCATTGCTGATGAAAGCATGGCGGGTTTTTTTTCAGGCACCATTTATTCAACTACCATGCCAGCATGACTGCGATACGATTGATAGTAGGTCTGGGCAACCCCGGACGCGAATACGAAACCACCCGGCATAACGTCGGTTTCAGATGGGTGGACGAACTCGCGCGCTTGCAAAAGCTGAGCTTCAGGAGCGAGGCCAAATTTCACGGCGTGACTGCGCGCGGCCAGCTGCACGGGCATGAAGTGTTGCTGCTCAAACCGCAAACCTTCATGAATGTCAGCGGGAGAGCCGTCGGGGCACTGGTACAGTTCTACAAGATAGCGCCGGCAGAAATGCTGGTGGTGCATGACGAACTGGATCTGCCGCCGGGTGTGGCGCGCCTGAAAATGGGCGGCGGACACGGCGGGCACAACGGGCTGAAGGACATTATCGCGCATCTGGGCAGCAAGGATTTCTGGCGGCTGCGCCTCGGCATCGGTCATCCCGGCGAGCGTGACGTAGTAGCCGACTACGTGTTGAGCGATCCGCGCCGCGAAGAGCGTGAACTGATAGAAGATGCCATGCAGCAAGCGCAAAACATCGCGCACCTGGTCATCGAAGGAAAAACCGAAGCGGCGATGTTGAAGCTGCATAGTGCGTAAAACACAATTCAAGCAAAATGATTTTGAATTTAAGGAAACAACCATGAGTCTCAAATGCGGTATTGTCGGCCTGCCCAATGTGGGCAAATCCACGCTGTTCAATGCGCTGACCAAGGCGGGCATTGCTGCGGAAAATTACCCGTTCTGCACCATCGAGCCGAACGTCGGCATCGTCGAAGTGCCGGATCCGCGCATGGACGAGCTGGCGAAGATCGTCAAGCCGCAGCGCATGCAGCCGGCCATCGTGGAGTTCGTCGACATCGCCGGTCTGGTGGCGGGCGCATCCAAGGGCGAAGGTCTGGGCAACCAGTTCCTCGCCAACATCCGCGAAACCGATGCCATCGTCAACGTGGTGCGCTGTTTTGATGATGAGAACGTGGTGCATGTGGCGGGCAAGGTTGACCCATTGTCCGACATTGAAACCATCGTCACCGAACTCGCGCTGGCCGACCTCGCCACCGTGGAAAAAGCCATCCAGCGCGAAGGCAAGAAGGCCAAGTCAGGCGACAAGGACGCGCAAAAGCTGATTGCCGTGCTGGAAAAACTTATCCCGCATCTGAACCAGGGCAATCTGGCGCGCACCCTCAAGCTGAGCGACGATGAAAAGGAAATCATCAAGCCGCTGTGCCTGTTGACGATCAAGCCCGCGATGTATGTCGGCAACGTGCTGGAAGACGGCTTCGACAACAACCCTTATCTGGACCGGCTGCGCGAATATGCCGCGAAGGAAGGCGCACCGGTAGTGGCGCTGTGCGCCAAGATCGAAGCGGAACTGGCCGATCTCGACGATGCGGACAAGAAGGAATTTCTCGCCGATCTGGGCTTGGAGGAGCCGGGCCTGAATCGCCTGATCCGCGCGGGTTACGAACTGCTCGGCTTGCAGACCTACTTCACCGCCGGCGTCAAGGAAGTGCGCGCCTGGACCATCCACAAGGGCGACACAGCGCCGCAGGCGGCCGGCGTGATCCACACCGATTTCGAGAAAGGCTTCATTCGCGCGCAGACCATTTCCTATGCCGACTTCATCGCCTGCGGCGGCGAAGCGGGCGCCAAGGAAAAAGGCAAGATGCGCATCGAGGGCAAGGAATACGTGGTGCATGACGGCGACGTGATGAATTTCCTGTTCAACGTCTGAGTCATTAATCGAACACACCCTGCCCGCCGGGTATGCGCTTATATATAAGATTTCTCGATGGGGTACCCGAATATCTCGCGCGATATTATTGGTGGGCGTACCTTTGGCCCTGGGGCATCTGGTTCTTCGATCACCAGCCCGTCATCAATGCCATCCTGTTCCGGCAATACGACAGTCTGCTGAAAAAGACACTGGCCCAGGTTGAAACCGGGCCGGATGCGAGGCTGCTGCAACTGACCTGCGTCTACGGCAAGCTCACGCCATCGCTGCTTTCCCATACACGCAATGAAGTTCACCTGTGCGACATCGCTACCGGCCAATTGCAACTGGCGCGTCGCAAGACCTTACATTTCGGCGATCGCTGCCACCTGGCGCGCATGAACGCGGAATCCCTGGCCTATCGCGGCAATTCGTTCGATCAGGTCATCGTGTTTTTCCTGTTCCATGAATTGCCTGCCGAAGTCCGGCACAAGACCTATGCCGAAATCGCGCGCGTGGTGCGTCCGGGAGGCTCGGTGGTCATCACGGAATATGCCGAAACCCCTGGCCGGCACTGGCTGTATCGCTTCGTACCATTCCGTTGGCTGCTGGGACATATGGAGCCTTTCCTGCCGGGATTCTGGCGGGAAGACGTGGCGGAAAAATTAAGCAGCGCACTCGGCCAAAACGGCAAAGTCCTGGATGGCGAACCTGTGGTGGAATTTTGTTTCGCGGATTTTTACCGCATCATGCGTTTCAATATCGCCGCACGCTAGAACAGCGTGCCTGGCTTATGTCTGTGCCGCAAAGACATGCGCGGCTAATCCTTCACCAGCCATTCCTGCAGAAATGTCCATTGTTCAAGCTCGCGTTCGGCGATATGGTGAGGCAGATCGAACAGTGATTTCCCCTCGAAGGCTGCATTGACATATACCTGTGTCTCGCGCAGGTAGGCGAGTACCGGCAATTCAAGGCTGGCGAGAAAATGCTCCAGCGCCCAGGCGGCTTTGGTGCGCATTTCCATGCGCATGCCGACGACGCCGATATGGCACTTGCTGCTGCGCACCTTCTTTTCCTCGGCCAGTGTTTTAAGGAAATCGAGGCTGGCTTGCAGATCGAATAAAGAGGGGGCGACCGGCACGATGATTTTGCTGGCCAGCTTGAGGGCATGGGCGAGGTTCTTGCCATGCAGGCCGGCGGGTGAATCGATCACCAGCCAGTCGTTGCGTTGCGCTTCGTCTTTTTTCGATTCCAGCGTGCGTATAGGCGGGAGATCGGCGGGGCGCGTTGCGAGCCACAGCGCGGCGGACTGCTGGCGATCGAGGTCGAGCATGGTCACGCGCTGGCCGCGATTGGCCAGAAATCCGGCGATATTGACCGACAGCGTGGTTTTGCCGCTACCGCCCTTTGGATTTGCAACCAGTATGGTTTTCAATTGCTATTCTCCTTGCTGAATCGAGAAGCGATCACCCATGATTCCCCAAAACCGAGTTCGGCATGCCACCCAACACATAATATTTTGGCAACCGGCAAGGATTCGGTCATGCCGGTTCCGGCCTATGGCCAAAGCCTTGAATGTTGGGTTATTGAGGCGGAAATGATACCATCGCGCAAGCTTTTTATTCAGAACAATATCGCTGGTTTTTTCGGGGAATGGTATGGCAGGACACAGTAAATGGGCAAACATCCAGCATCGCAAGGGCAAACAGGATGCCAAGCGCGGTAAAGTTTTCACGCGATTGATCAAGGAAATCACCGTGGCGGCGCGCATGGGCGGCGGCGATCCGGATGGCAATCCGCGCCTGCGCCTGGCAATGGACAAGGCTTATTCCAACAACATGCCCAAGGACAACGTCGAGCGCGCCATCAAGCGCGGCAGCGGCGAGCTGGAAGGCGTGGAGTATCAGGAGATTCGCTACGAGGGCTACGGCATCAACGGCGCGGCGGTGATGGTGGACTGCATGACCGACAACAAGACCCGCACGGTCGCCGATGTGCGCCATGCGTTCACCAAGAACGGCGGGAATCTCGGCACCGACGGCTCGGTGTCGTTCCTGTTCAAGCATTGCGGACAAATGATCTTTGCACCGGGCACGGACGAGAACGGTTTGATGGAAGTCGCGCTGGACGCAGGCGCGGAAGACATCATCACCCATGACGACGGCAGCATCGAGGTGATCACCTCGCCGCATGATTTCGTCAACGTGAAGCAGGCGCTGGAAGCGGCAGGCTACAAACCGGAATTCGGCGAAGTCATCATGAAGCCCGCCAACGAAGTGATCTTCACCGGCGACGATGCGGTGAAAATGCAGAAACTGATCGACGCGCTGGAAGACCTCGACGATGTGCAGGAAGTCTATACAACGGCGGTGATCGAGGAATGAAACCAGAGAAGGGTGAAGAGGGAAGGGAGAAGGGTAAAACCTGTGCGTGCCGATGAGCCACCCTTCCCCCTTCCCCCTTTCCCCTTCTCCAGTGCGAATTTTGGGAATAGACCCCGGCCTGCGCATCACCGGCTTCGGTGTGCTGGACAAAGTCGGGCAGCAGTTGCATTACGTCGCCAGCGGCTGCATCAAGACACCGGACGGTGAACTGCCTGAACGGTTAAAGGCAATTCTGGATTCCCTGGGAGAAGTGATCGCGCAGCACCAGCCCCACCAGGTCGCGGTGGAAAAAGTGTTCGTCAACGTCAATCCGCAATCCACCCTGTTGCTGGGGCAGGCGCGCGGCGCGGCGATCTGCGCGGCGGTGCTGGCAAATCTGCCGGTGGCGGAATATACGGCCCTGCAGGTGAAGCAGGCCGTGGTCGGCAACGGACATGCCGACAAGGAACAGGTGCAGCAGATGGTGCAACGCCTGTTGAATTTGTCCGGCACCCCCAGCCCGGATGCGGCAGACGCGCTGGCCTGCGCGATCTGCCATGCTCATGGCGGGCAGGGCATGGGTGTGTTGTCTACGGCGGGGTACCGCATGAAAAATGGGAGACTGGTTTGATAGGAAGACTGACAGGGATATTGCTGGAAAAGAACCCGCCGCAGATTCTGCTGGATGTGCAGGGCGTGGCTTACGAGCTGGACGTGCCGATGAGCACGTTCTACAACCTGCCCGTGCTGCACGAAAAAGTGGTGCTGCACACGCAACTCATCGTGCGCGAGGATGCGCATCTGCTGTATGGATTCCTGAGCAACGAGGAGCGCCTCGCGTTCCGCCAATTGCTCAAGATCAGCGGAGTGGGCCCCAAGCTGGCGCTCTCCGTGTTGTCCGGCCTGAGCCTGAATGATCTGGCGGTGGCGGTGGCGAACAAGGAAGCAGGACGGCTCACCAAGATACCCGGCGTCGGCAAGAAAACAGCAGAACGCCTGCTGTTGGAGTTGCAGGGTAAATTCGTGTCGGCTGGCGCGAATTTTGTTCAAGGCGCGGCCGTTTTTTCATCGGGAAACGACATCATGAATGCCCTGCAGGCATTGGGCTACAACGACAAGGAAGCCGGCTGGGCAACCAAACAATTGCCCAGGGAAACCAGTGTATCGGACGGTATCCGCCAGGCGCTCAAACTGCTGTCCAAGACCTGAAGCGTCCTTGGAACAAACTGCATAAATAAAGTTAAGACCGTCCGGTAAAAACCGAAGGAGGCTTGCAATGAGACAATTTTTTGCTGTTGGACTTTTGCTCGCAACTTTTTCCATGCCGGCGTATGCAGCCCTGAATAACGGCGCCATCGCACCGAACTTCATTACGCAGGCGTCCCTGGGCGGTAAGGTGTTCACCTACTCGCTCGCTGATGCATTGAAGAAAGGTCCGGTGGTGCTTTACTTTTATCCGGCAGCGTTCACCAAAGGTTGCACGATCGAAGCCCACGATTTTGCCGATGCGACCGGGAAATACCACGCACTTGGCGCGACCGTGATCGGCGTTTCTCACGACGATATCGAGAAACTGAACCGGTTCTCGGTCAGCGAATGCCGCAGCAAATTTCCGGTGGCGGCCGATCCCGATCAGCGCATCATGAAATCCTACGATGCGATCCTCGCGGCAAAGCCGGAATATGCGAACCGCACATCCTACGTCATCGTTCCCGGCGGCAAGATCATTTACAGCTACACAGACTTGCAACCGGACAAGCATGTCGAGAATACGCTGGCTGCGCTGCGCAAATGGGCGGCAGAACAAAAATAGCGGAACCTTACGGCTGGACTCGGCTATTTATTCTTGCCCAGAGAATAGAAACTGTTTTTCATGACCAGATTCAGGCGCTCGCCGAATTCCTGGGCGAACAGACGCATGGCTTTGGCGGCCTCGACTTCTCCGGTGGCGCGTTCCAATGTATCGGCCATGGATAACAGGTTCTGGTGATAGAACTGCTTCATCTCGTCCACCATCATGTCCTTGGTCCACAGATCGATACGCAGCGTGTTCTTTTCCTTTGTGTCCCAAAGCGCGATCATCACCGCTTTGCTGGTGCTTTCCTTGTTCTCATCGGAGGCGCTCCAGTCGATCTTTTGCGGCATCTTGTTGTCGTCGAGGGTAACGGTAAATTTGATTTCGGATTGTTTCATTGCAGAATGGCACCTGTAAAATCCCGGCTAAGGGATGTGTGATTATTTAAGAAATGGATGGCAAATCGATGTGCGTCCGTTGCGATTTCTTTCAGGCATCGCCCGGTCTCGATTTCACTGGCTGATCTCCTGCATCCCCGGCTGGTATATTTTAACGTTGTTCCGGCCGTTTTTCTTGGCATGATACATGGCAATGTCGGCGCTTTTGACCAGCAGTTTTTCATCGCTGCCATGTTCCGGATAGACAGCAACGCCTATGCTTGAGCCGATTCTCAGGGTGTGCCCGGCCAGTTCAAAAGGCTGGTTCAGGGAAAGGCGTATTTTTTCCCCGACCTTGCCGGCATCCTGCGCCGTTTCGATGGCAGGCAACAATATGACGAATTCGTCGCCGCCTATCCGCGCGGCAGTGTCTGAATCGCGCAGGCAATCCTGAATACGCAGTGCGACTTCCCTTAGCAGCAGATCGCCCACGCCGTGACCGTATGTGTCATTGACCGGCTTGAACTTGTCCAGGTCGATGAACATCAGTGCCAGATGCGCCTTGTTGCGCTGCGCGGCGGCGACAGCCTGGTGCAGGCGGTCGTCGAACAGCGCCCGGTTGGGCAGGTGGGTAAGCGCATCGTACTGGGCCATGTGTTGCATGTGTTCCTCGATGTCCTTGCGCTCGGTGATGTCGGTGGAGATGCCGCACAATGCGTAGATTCTGCCGTCCTCGCGCCGCAGTGGTATCTTGACCGACAGGAAAACCTCGGTCACTCCGGTCAGGATATTGAGACTGGTCTCTTCGGTCTGGATGGTCTCGCCATTCTGCAGCACTCGCAAATCGTCCTTGCGCATATTGTCGGCAGTATCGGCATCAAAGAATTTGTGGTCGTCATAGCCGACGATCTCTTCCATCGGCGCATCGAAGCGCTCGCGCAACAGCCGGTTGGCGAACAGGTAGCGGCTCTGTGTATCTTTGGTATAGATGTAAGCGGTGACGTTTTCCAGAATATCGGAGAGCAGCTTCCCGCTTTCCTTGAGCGCCTGATCGGCATGACTGCGGCCCAGCGCGACTTCAGCCAGATTGGCGGTTTGCTCGATCAGGCGGATTTCGTCATCGGTCGGCCGGTGCGCTTCATGATGGTAGATGGCAAAGGTGCCGAGCACTTTTCCGGATGCCGAACAGATCGGTTCCGACCAGCACGCGCCCAGCCCTGCCCTGCCGGCGAGTTCTTTATAGGGTGCCCAGTAAGGATGGGCCTGAACGTCTTCAACGATGACACGCTGGCCGGTAAAGGCTGCCGTGCCGCAGGAACCGGCACCGATGCCGATCTCGATTCCGTCGATTGCGGCATTGTAGAAATCGGGCAGACCGGGTGCGGCACCTGTGAACAGATGCCTGCCCTCGTTGTCGAGCAACATGATGCCGCAAAGGATGGCCGGTTGCTCCTGCTCCACACCGCGCACGATCGCTTCCAGAATGGCGGTGAGCGATGCGCCATGGGCCAGCAATTCCAGCACATGATTGCGGGTCTGTTCGCGTCGCTCCGACTGCTCCCTGTCGGAGATATCGCGTGCAAGCCTGCGTTTGATGAGTATGATGTAAAAAACGGCAGCCATCATGCCACCGCCCAGCAACAGGGAGAGTACTAGCACTGCCTTGTCCTCCCCCGGCTTTCAGCTGCTACGTCGCTGTCCATTTGCGCAACAGGCGATAGCATCCAGACCGGGAAGCAATTTATCAATGGCATAGTGTGGTGCGGATTTGGCAACCCGGATAGCATGGAATTTCATGCTACCACAGGATCGTGATTCCGGAAAAAGCTGCGCCAACACGTGCAATTGAACGGGCAGCGAATTTAATTCGGGCTAGCGCAGTGTCAGCAGAAAGATGTTTTCCACCAGGCGGGTCAGGCCGCGCTGTTGAAAGCGCGGGTTTTGCTCCAGTACGTCCAGTTGTGCCAACAGGCGCACCTCGGCGTGCTCGCGGTAGTAGGCTTCCACTTCGCTTGCGGAAACCGAAAATGGCGGGCCCTGCATTTCAGACTGGGGATATTCCAGAGTGATGAACAGGATTTGCGTGGCGGGCGGCAGGATGCCGACCAGATGCCGGACATAACGTTCGCGCATTTCCGGCGGCAGCGCAATCAACGATGCGCGGTCGTACACTGCAATCACTTTTTCCAGGTCAGCCTCGCCCAGATCGAAAAAATCACCGCGCAGGATGCGGATATCATCCGCCTCACACTGCTCGAATTTTCCGCCGGTGACCTGATGCTGGCTGACGCGCTGCGGGGTATAACCGTTTTCCATGAAGAACGCCTGCACCGCGACGGCGCTCAGTTCCACGCCCAGGACCCGGTGCCCCTGATCGCGCAGCCATACCATGTCGCGGCTTTTGCCGCACAGCGGCACGAATACTACGCTGTCGCGGGCAAGCTGCAATTCTTGCCAATATCGGCGCAAATACGGGTTGAAATCGTCCTGATGGAAACCGGTTTCTTCCCGCTCCCAACGCTCCAGCCAAAATTCTTTTTTCAATTCTTTGACCTCTTTGCTTCCATTCCTGGGCAGGGTCATTCATAGAGGGGGTTCGCCAGTGCCCGGAGATTCCACGAAGCAGCCTTGAGCAAGTCAACCCGCTTGTTGGACCACAGACCCGGCAGCTGTCTTGACGAATGATGACGGCCGGTCAATGGGCCAGGAATATAAACCAGATCAGACCGCTGACAACCAGGAATACTGTGACGACAATTATTAATTTTTGCAAAATATCCATATATTCTCCTAATTAGCATATTGTGAATCGCAACACGCCACCTGTAAATTTCCGCAATTCGGCCATGGTTACCACGGAATCACCTGACCATCATAACCGAAAAATTTTCCCGAATCGGCCAAAGAAAGTCCGTCTATTGTTTGCCGTATGCCTGATACGCTTTGCTCTGCCGAGATCATTGCATTCGGCCCGCCCATATCCGTTTTCACCCAGCCGGGATGGAATACCACAGCAATGATGCCGAGCGGCTTCAGGTCGATTGCCAGGCTTTTCACGACCATGTTGACCGCCGCCTTGCTGGAACGATAAAGGTAACTGCCGCCCCCGCTGTTGTCCGAAATGCTGCCCATTTTGCTGGTGATGGTCACGATGGTCTTTTGCCTGCCGCGGGCGATTTGCGCGGCGAATGTCTCGGCCATCTTGAGTGGCGCCATGGTATTGATACGGAAGGCCTGTATCCATTCAGCATAATCGGTATGGCCGAACCCGCTTTTATCGGAATCGGGGTAGATGCCGGCGTTGTTGATCAGCAGGTCTATCGATTCATCGGCCAGAATCTGCCCCAGCCTATCGATCTCGACATGATCGGCGACATCAAGCGCATGAACTTTTATCAGTTCGGGGCTTCCAGCCGCCAGCTTGTTGAGTTCGTCGGATTTTTCCGGATAGCGGCTGCAAGCCAGGACGCGCCAGCCCTCTGCTGCATATTGCCGGCAAAACTCCAGCCCAATTCCGCGGTTGGCGCCGGTGATCAATGTGGTTTTCACTTCGGTCCTCCGTTGTTGTTGCTGAATTCAGACATTACCCCATCCATCAGGGCTTGACGAAACGCAGTGCAAATTTATCCGTCGGAATCGTCATGTTGAAGAAGGCCTGGTCGCGGGGATCGGCCGGATTTTTCATGAAATAACCTTCCTGTTCCAGTTGAAATCCGGCTTTCAGTTCCTCGTCCAGCACGACCTTTTCGTCGATACGGTGCAGCGTTTTTGCCACCGTGATGCCGCTACCCGGCTTGGCCGAGTGATCCAGCACAACCAGATGTCCGCCCCGCTTCAATGCATCGAACAGGCGCCGGTTCATCTTCACCCGGTCAACCGGCATATAGGTGATATCGTGGTAATTCATGATCAGGGTGATCAAATCGAGCTTTGGTGCGTTATCGGGTACCGGATCCTCAAAAGGCCGTGCGACCGGAACGATATTGGCCTGAGGGTGATTCGCCAGCCGCGCCTGCAGTACCCGCGCCGTCTCGGGTCCCTGCGCCCAGACCTTCCCCTTGCTGCCGACAACCAGCGCAAGCAATTGCGTGGTGTACCCGCCGCCAGCAGCGACATCCAGCACCTGCATACCGGGTCGCACATTGGAGAACTGCAAAAATTCCAGGGGCTTGCGCTTGGCATCTGCACTTCTGTCATCATCGGTTCGTAGCGTGCTCGCGACAGCCTGCCGGTAGATTTCGCGCAAAGCTTTCGGGGTCTCGAGTTGAGGGGCTGCGAAGCTGTTCGCGGCGCATGCCAAACCCAAAGTGGCGAGCAAAACCGGAAGCCATCGTAACCCTGCACAGCATCGTAATCTCAGCATAAACACCCCCTCCTTCAAAATTTTCCCATGTTGCAACGCTGGCAACCCTTTTCCATTCCGAGCATCACCAACAAGCGGGAAAAAGTATACTCTGCTATCGATAATTTCCGCCAACCGATAAATTTTGTAACAGAATAAATCGCCGGGTCAGTTTTTTATTTCCAACTGGTCGCGCGCTGATCAGATAAAAGATTCGGGCTTAATGGGGCGGGAACATCCGCTCAGAACCGGGCGTGGACATTGACAATCAACCGTTTTTAACCGCTTACTGACATTGTTCCCGCGTATCAGACTCCGCTATGAAATTACATTGTGTAATATCTGCTCGAAATGTCTTCCATTGAGCTCAAATTTGTCCGGTTGCGCAGGCTTTCGTCGAGCATGGTATTGGCTATGACTCTGCTGTTCCCATTGAAGTTGCTCGCCGCAGAACAGGCTGCCGAGCAAGCACAGCCGCCCAATATCTTTGATTCTATTGATACCCCGCGTGATTATTTGTCCGGAAAAATAGTCAGTTTCGCAACCAATATCGATCGCTTCTTTGGCAATGACCGCAATTATCAGGAAAGCAATAAAAGCGTCGTTCAGCTGGGCCTTGCCAGAGCGACCGGATATGGCGGAGATCGCAAGCTCGTGCTGTCGGCAAGGGCCAATTTGAATTTGCCTTCCACGGAAAAGAAATTGCATCTATTGATCGAGTCGAACCCCGATCAGAACATAACCGGCGAGCCGTCACCAAACCAGAATACCGCCATCAACAATCAGGTTTCCGGGCCCCAGAGCTATGGTCTGGCTCTGCGCTATGAGAAGGTAAAAGAAGAATTAAAGGCATTGCACATCAGTGCCGATGCGGGACTGAAATTCCAGGGGATACATATCGATCCATTCATGCGTGCAAGAAGCAGCTATTCGATCCCATTTGAGACGTGGCGGCTGAAAGCAGCGGAATCCGTATATTGGTTCAATACCATAGGCGCGGGCGAAACCACCCAGGTTGACCTTGAGCATTTTTTGAGCGAACCGGTTCTGTTTCGTGCCACCAGCAATGCCACATGGCTAAATAACAAACAGAACTTCGACCTGCGCCAGGATCTGTCTGTCTATCAGACCTTGAACGAACGGACTGCCCTGCTTTATCAGGTCAGCGCAATTGGAGTCAGCAATCCGCAGGTCGAGTTGACCGAATATGTCGCTCAAATTCTGTATCGTTACAGGCTGCACCGGGAATGGATATTCTTTGAATTGAACCCGCAAGTTATTTTCCCCAAGGTCAATAATTTCAATTCCAGTTTTGCACTCACCATGCGTCTGGAAATGCTGTTTGACGAGTCCAGGTAATACCCGGGGCGGGAATCATTTCCCTTTCTTGAATCGCTCGATCTCGCGCCGGTCGCGCTTGGTGGGCCTGCCCTTGAAAAAGAACGGTTGCGGCTGTGACTTGAGTTGCGCGGCAATGGCCTCGCGCCGCTGACGGCTGGCATCGGTCTCGCTATAGAGTTTCTGCGCCTCGGATGCGGGGCCGCGCCGGCTGGACAGCGCCAGCACTTCGACCACATACTGTTTCTGGCCGATGTTGATGGTGAGCATGTCACCCAGCGCGACTGCCTTGGCCGGTTTGACGCGCGCCTCGTTGACATGCACCTTGCCGCACTCGATCGCGTCAGCCGCCAGGGAGCGCGTCTTGAAAAAGCGCGCGGCACACAGCCACTTGTCGATGCGGAATTTTTCTGTATGGTCGTCTGTGCTCATCACTATGCCTGAACGCCGATATTGCGCTGATGCCGGTCCGGTCAGCGAGGCCAAAAGCAGCGCTTTGCGCTGATTCTATTTCAACAGCGGATCATCTTTGGGCAGCTGTTTCGAGTACCAGATCGCCAGTTTGTGCCGCATCGTCTTTTCAGCAACCTGATCCTCAGGCAACGGCTGAATGACCTTGTCATGAACCAGCAGCCTGTATATGTACAGGAGTTTCTCGCTCGCGGAATCGGTCGGTTCGAACTCGACGACTCCGCGTCCTTCCGCATATTTCACGCCTGCAAGCAATGCCCCTTTAAATAATTCCGCTTCATGTTTCAGTTTTTTCATGGTGGTCTCCGTCATTGATTTTATGCCTGGCACCCCTGCAGCGTGACCGAAAACCTTGTCGATCAAATAATAATTATCCGAACTATACTTAAAACCTAAATCAAGGCAAGCCGCCTCTTCCGGTATTGAGTAGCAGCCACCCCCCCCGATAACCAACAAGAAAAACAAAGGGCAGCCTTGGCCGCCCTTTGTGGTATTGCTTGTTGCTGTTTTTCCGCTTTTTCAGGACGCGAGAGCTGCCCACGATGCAATCGACACCGACAAAGCTGCAAGCCAGCCGAGTGCGGCGTTAAATTCCATGTCTTCCGAAAAATGATTGCTGTTGTTTTTGTCGCTCATATCGATGCTCCTTCTCTTAATCGTTAAAATGAACAGTATCTCGTGATCAAAATCGATCCCGACGGATAGACCCGACGAACTGAATTTTGTTCCATGAGGGTTTTGTGAATTCTGCGCAGGCATTGTCCGCCCAATCAACTCATGGCATGCGCAGTGACTGCTGTTTGGATGCGGCCAAACACGATTCGGAGTATATTACCGGCCGGGTTGGCCGTTCCCGATTGATGAACTCCAAAGCCGCGACAATCTGCCCATTTTTTGAATGCGAAACGTCCCGTTTTGGATATCGCGAACCCGACCGTTTCCCTGACAGCCGCAAAATATCTCCATCACTTTCAAGAAGGAAACCTCATGTCACTACTATTTTCACCGGCAACACTCGGAACGCTCACGCTGCAGAACCACTTGGTCATGTCACCGATGACGCGCAATCGCGCCACCGGCAATATCCCCAACGAACTGATGGCAGAATATTACGCCCAGCGAGGTTCTGCGGGACTTATCGTCACCGAAGGCACATCGCCCTCCCCGAACGGCCTCGGTTATCCGCGCATTCCGGGAATCTTTTCCGCCGCACAGGTCGCAGGTTGGAAACTTGTCACCGATGCGGTGCATGCCAGGGGCGCAAAAATGTTCATACAGTTCATGCATTGCGGTCGTATCGGCCACCCGCTTAATCTGCCTGAAGGCGCACGCGTACTCGGACCGTCGGCAGTGGCGGCGGCCGGCGACATGTACACCGATGCAGAGGGTATGAAACAGAATGCCACACCGCAGGCGATGACCGAGGACGACATCAGGACAGCGATAGAAGAATACGCCCTAGGCGCGAAGAATGCGGTGGCGGCGGGATTCGACGGTGTCGAATTGCACGGCGCGAACGGTTATCTGCTCGAACAGTTCATCCGGCCGAATTCAAACCAGCGCACCGATCGTTATGGCGGTTCGACAGAAAATCGCGCGCGCTTCGTGCTCGAAGTCGCCGACGCGGTGATCAAGGCGATCGGCAAGGACAGGGTCGGCATACGCCTGTCGCCATACGGCGTGTTCAACGACATGCCGCTGTACGACGCGATGGACTCCGATTACACCTATCTTGCGCAGCAGCTCAATGCACGCGGGCTGGCCTACATCCATCTGGTCGACCACTCGCCGCAGGGTGCGCCAGTTGTGCCTGACTCGATCAAGAAGATGTTCCGCAGCACCTTCAAGGGCAAGCTGATCCTGTCCGGCGGCTATGATGCCGCGCGTGCCGAGAGCGATCTGGCTGCAGGAAAATGCGATCTGATCGCCGTGGGCAGGCCGTTCCTCGCCAACCCCGATCTGGTTGCGCGCTGGAAGGCAGGAGCGGCGTTGAATGACCTAGACATGGGCACGTTCTATACGCCGGGAGCCAAGGGATACACGGATTACCCGGCGCTGGGCTGAAGCTGGTTAACAGGTCACGCAGCCCATACAGCGCTGCGTGACTATCCCGAACAAGGATTATTGGGAACCGCTACTTCTTCTCGAGCGCGTCGTTGATCACCGCCGCAAAATTTTCATACGGCAACGCGCCAACCACCAAACGACCCTCTACAGAGTCACCTGCAATCTTGCCGACAATGAATGTCGGTGTTCCGCTGATGCCCAGCGATTGGGCATATCTGGCTTCTGCGCCGATCTCCTTCAGATGTTTGCCATCGGCCATGCATTTCCTGAAGGTATCCGCATTGAGCGCGAGATCCTTCGTCGCATAACCGGTCAATGAATCCGCATCAAGCTTGTTCTGGTTCTTGAACAGCAGATCCTTCATCTCCCAGAACTTGCCCTGATCACCGGCACAGTGCACAGCCTGGGCGGCTTTCATCGCGAAGGGGTGCAGTCCCTCCAACGGCAGGTCACGCACGATCAGGCGCACCTTGCCGGTATCGATATAGTTCTTCTTGATTTCGGGGAAGGTGGTAGCCTCGAACCGGCCGCAGAAGGGGCACTGGTAGTCGGTGAATTCCACCATCGTCACAGGCGCGTCGCTTTTCCCGAGCACATATAGCGCATCGCCCTTGACCGTCATGGTTTGCGGCATCCGCTGGGCCGGCGGCGCCGGCGGTTGCT
>Ga0307375_10003319_pt1 | contig 15914 bp, 18 predicted proteins | sample TR1MG_FD_202531 | JGI IMG/M metagenome (GOLD analysis project Ga0307375, IMG submission 202531) | Soil microbial communities from Risofladan, Vaasa, Finland - TR-1 | ecosystem: Environmental > Terrestrial > Soil > Coastal area > Acid sulfate soil | place: Finland: Risofladan, Vaasa | collected... | reverse complement strand
TGATCGCAGCGGTCACGATCCCACCGAGGACGGAAACGACCACTGATGCCCGGCCCCGGCGAGTTCGAGGGCGAAGGCCGTCGGCTCAGCGCGCCGCGTAGTCGCGGCGCCGAGCGAGCAGTGTCGTGATGGCGCCCGCGAGTGCGGACGCGGGCTCGAAAGGCTCCAGCAGAGCCCCGGCGCGCCCGTGCAGGTGGGCGGCGAGTGCACCAGCGCTCATGACGTCATGGCCCCGGGCGATGAAGGCGCCGATGAGTCCGGCCAGGACGTCGCCCGTACCGGCGGTCGCGAGCGCCGGTGTGCCCGAGCGCACGACGCGCAGTCGGCCGTCAGGACTCGCCACCAGGGTGGTGGGTCCCTTCAACAACACGACGCAGCCGGTCTCGCGCGCCAACGCTCGCACGTCGCGCACTCGATCCTCACCCACCGACCGGCCCGCGAGACGCGCGAACTCCCCCTCGTGGGGGGTGAGAATCCACGACGCCGCCGGATCACGTCGCCCCAAGACCACGGTGTCCAGGGCATCGGCGTCCATCACCACCGGCACGCGCAGTCCGCTGAGTCGCTCGCTCAACCACTCGGCCGCGTCCGCACCCAGACCCGGACCCGCGACCACGGCGCGACAACGCGAATCGATCTCGGGCGAACGCGTATGTACCACCTCGGGCACCACGGTCGCCAGCGAGGTGAGATCGGCCCGGCTCGCGAGTCGGATCATCGACGCGCCGCCCGCCAGCGCCCCTCGCACCACCAACTGCGCCGCACCCGGCATCATCGTCGAGCCGGCCAGGACCTGGAGCGCGTGGCTCCACTTGTGGTCGTCGATGCCCCGCTCCTCAAGTCCGACGAGGTCGTCGTCCTCCATCTGGCCGTCCTCGGCGTGCTCGACGATGCCGATGCCCGCGAAGCGCACGTCGCCGGCCAGGACTGCCGCGGGCCCGGTCACGTGAGCCAACTTCAACGCCCCGATGGCCAGGGTCACGTCGGCCCTCGGCGGCTCACCGAGCAACTGACCGGTGTCCGCGTTGACGCCCGATGGCAGATCGACGGCGAGCACCCTCACGTTCGCGGCGATCCGGGGTGCGACGTAAGGACGCGAACATCCGAGTCCGAAGGCGGCATCAATGACCAGGTCGTAGCCGCGCAGCACGTCGGGCTGGTGGGCCACTTCGATGACGTCCACGCGAGCGCCGCGAGCGCGAAGCCACTCGGCCGCCACGCGACCGTCCGCGCCGTTGAGCCCGGGACCCGCCAGCACCCCCACGCGCGACCCGTAGCAGGAACCGAGCAGGCGCTTCGCCTCAAACGCCACGGCCGTGCCGGCCGCGCGTACGAGTACGTCGCCCCCGCGCACCGCCGCCGCCCTGGCGTCGGCGTCGCGCATCTGCGCGGCGGTAAGGATTGGAATCACACCGTCACCTCGGCGATCGTCGTCTCGCGGACCATTCTGGCCTCGTCGCGGCCGAAGCGGCCACGACTCCGATTCTGTCATGTCGCTGGACGATGGCACGCTGGGGCCACCGAGCAGCGAGTCGCGCTCATCACTCTCGGTGTCGCCAACCTCGACCGGGCCCGATATTTCTGCACGGCACTCGGCTCGTCGAGCAACTCGACGAACGTCGACATCGTCTTCTTCCAGCTCAGACCGCTGGTGCAAACCCGTGGGACCGACGATGAGCGGTCGAGTTACGCCCTCGCCCACAGCGTGCGCTCACCCGGCGAGCTCGAACCGGTGATCGCCGAAGCGGGCCGGGGCCGCGTCACACGCGGCGGTACCCCAACCGCGTGGGGCGCCTACTCGGACCTCCGCCACGACCCCGACGAGCACCCGCGGGAAGTGGTCCGCAATTCCGACTGGCCCCTGGGGCCCGATGGCGCCGTCACGCTGGGCGACCAGTGACGATCGGGGCGCTCAGCCGCGGCGCGGCGACCTCCACAGGGGCCGCGGCAGCGGGTCGGTGGCGTTGATGACCGACTCGACCAGGCGCGCGGCCTGCAGGATCGTCCACTCGTCGTTCGCGCGGCCGATGATGGCCAGTCCCACGGGCAGATCCTGGACAAGACCGATCGGCACGCTCATGATGGGCCAGCCCGCAATGGCCGGCGCCATCGTCGCCACGCTCGCCGGGCCCGGGTGTCCACCCACGGCGAGGTCGCTCTTCCACGACGGCCCGTAGGCCGGTGCGATGATCACGTCGCCGCCCTCGAGTCCCGGCACCAGACACGTCTCGATCGCCCAGTCGAGGTTGCGCTGGCGCGCGCCGAGGTAGGCCTCGCCGCGGCGACCGCCGGTGGCCACGGCGGCCGTCAGGTAGTCGTGGCCGAAGTAGGCCTGTTCAAGTTCGGAATGCTCGTCCTCGTAGGCGATCACGTCCTCCAGGGAGCGCACGCCGTCACCTGGACGATCGCGCAGGTACGAGCCGAGGTCGTCGTAGATCTCGGCCAGCAGCACCGCGAGTTCGTCGCGGCCCTCCTGTTCGCCCGGCACTGCGAGCTCGCGGTCGGCGACCTCGCAGCCCGCCGAACGCAGGCGAGCGACCACGTCAGCGAACAACGCATCGGTGTGCGGGTGGCCCGTCGTCCAATTCGTCGCGGCGATCATGCGCAGAGAACGATCTGCGGGCGCGCTCGAGTTGGAGAGGACCGCGAAGAGTCGTGCCACGTCGTCAACGCGACGGCCCATCGGTCCCGGGCTGTCCTGGCTCGAACTGATCGGCACAACGCAACTCGTTGGCACCACGCCCACCGTCGGCTTCAGGCCCGCCACGCCGTTGACTGACGCGGGACAAACAATCGAGCCGTCGGTCTCGGTGCCCACGGCCAGGGGCGCGAGCCCCGCCGCCAGTGCCGCACCCGAACCCGAGGACGACCCACCGGCGGACCGATCGAGCGCCCACGGGTTGCCCACCAGCCCCCCGGTGGCCGAGAAACCACTCGTCGAGCGCACCGAACGCAGGTTGGCCCACTGGCTCAAGTTGGTGCTGCCGAGGATGATGGCGCCCGCCTCACGCATTCGAACCACGAGCTCGGCGTCGCGAGGTGCTCGACCGCGCAACGCGGTCGAGCCCGCCGCACCCGGCAGTCCGAGTGCTTCGATGTTGTCCTTCACGAGCACCGGAATGCCGTGCAGGGGGCCGCGGCGCACGCCACGACGCCGCTCCTCGTCCCGCTCGAGCGCGACCGCCCTGGCGTCGTGCGCCAGCGACGCAATCGCGTTGAGGTGGGTGACCGAATCGTCGGTGTCGATGGCCGCGATGCGATCGAACAACACGTCGACCAAGTGCAGGGAGCTGAGGCTTCCTTCGTCCAGACGTGCCATCAGCTCTTCGACCGATAGGTAGGCGAGTTCGAGACTGCTCGAGTGCGGATCGTTCATTGCACCACCATAGAAGTTGACTAGACGGACCCCCACCGCGACGAGTCACGTACACGCGGGAACTGGACGTCCAACACGTGGCTGGACCAACCTGCCCATCCGCGTATCGGTCGGATTGTGCGCGAATTCACATACAAGAGATGACGCCGAATCTGGACGAAACACCAGTAAATACCTGTGAAAAAAAATTACTGGAGATCGCAACATAGACGGAGCCAATACTGGGCGCAATCCGAACACAACCTACTACGACAGTGCCCGTAATTGATTCTCGGAGCGCGACGCAGCCTTTCAACTAGCGTTGACGCGAGTGGCTGTTCGAGCCCTAACAAGTGGCGCAAGGAGTTCGACCATGAGAATTGGATTAGTCGGATTCGGCAAGACTGGAAGATCCGTTGCCTCGGTCATACTCAGCGACCCAGAAATGAGACTCGAATGGGTGGTGCGTCGAAGTGAGAAACTAGAGCACCGTTCAGTCCCCGAGTTCTTCGGCATCGAGTCCGATGATCCCGGGCTGATCCATCGGGTCTCGGAGTTCTCCGCCGACGAACTCCTACGCGAGCATCCGGTCGACGTCATCATCGACTTCTCGGCCGAGGACGGAATCGACTACTACGGACCCGCCGCCGCCACGCGCCGAGTCAGCATCGTGACTGCGATCTCGCACTACGCACCCGAACAGCAGGCCAAACTGCGCCGACTCAGCCAACACACCGCGGTGCTCTGGTCGCCCAACATCACCATCGGTATCAACTTCTTGATTCTGGCGGCCCAATCACTCCGGCGAATCGCACCGCACACGGACATCGAGATCATCGAGGAGCACTTCAAGTTGAAGGACGGAGTCTCGGGCACCGCCAAACTGATCGGTCAGGCACTCGACGTCGAAGAAGAAGACATCAAGGCGGTCCGGGCTGGCGGCATCATCGGAGTCCACGAGATCCTCTTCGGCTTCCCGTACCAGGTCGTGCGCCTTCGCCACGAGTCGATTGCCCGTGAGGCCTTCGGCGACGGCGCTCGCTTTGCCGCGAAGGGCCTGCGGGGCAAAGCCCCGGGGCTCTACAAGATGGAAGATCTCATGCTCCCCATGTTCTCGGGAGCCGCCGCCCCCACCCCGGCCAAGCCCGCCCTTCGCGAGCGTTCGCGACGCTTCGGCTTCTTCAGCTTCCCCAAGGTGAGTGAGCCGCAGAACTAGGCCGCCGTTCACCGTATTCTCGAAGTGCGAAGACGGCGGGCGCGACGCGCCACGTGGGCCGCGCACATCACCGCGAGGAACAGGCCCGACGCGGCGTGCCAGCGCATGGGCGGCACCGGGCCCAGCGCGGGCAGGAAGACCGGCCGGCGCGCGATGAGATCGGCCAGACCCGACGCTGCGACATTAACCGCGATAAACGCCAGCGAGCCATCCGCCCAGGCAACACGGGTGTTTCGCGACGTCCGGAACCGTACGGCGAACGCACTGCACAACTGCGCGACACGGCGACGACGCTGTCGCAGGTGCGACAGCGTCAATAGGGCCAAGCCGACTTCGAGCGCCACGTGCCACGTGAGCGAGCTGCGCTGGGATACCCGCGAGCACCGAGAGACCGAGCGACACGAGCAGGCCCACGTGCGCGAACCATCGACGTTGGCGCGCGAGATCCGCGTCGCCACCACTCATCGCCGCCATTGGCCGCATCGGCTCCTGCGGACGCATCGGCCGTCGGGCTAGTGACCACTCGCGGAGGCGCGCGACGCGCGCACCAACTCGAGTCGACCCACGCCGACGCGCACGTACACGACTCGGTGCTCCAGACCCTCTCGCTGATACAGCGTGCCGCCTCGAACCCAGCCGAGGTCGTCCGACTCGCCCGAATGCAGGAGCGAGACTTGCGTCAATGGCTCGTCGGCCCCGCTTCGCTGGGCCGGGGCAACAACCCGGCCACGACGCTGAGTGAAGCGGCGTCACAACTGCAGCGCCAGGTCGAGGACAACTACAGCGTGGCGGTGAAGTTGGTGGTCGTCGGCGACTGCGCACTGGACGACAACGTGCGCTCGCTCATGGACGCCGCGCGCGAGGCCACCGTCAATGCGGCAAAATGGTCGGGCGCCGCCAGCGTCGCGCTCTACGTGGAGGCCGAAGATCGGCGGGTCTCGGTCTTCGTTCGAGACGTGGGCTGCGGTTTCAACCCGACGCCGTGCCGGCGGACCGCCAGGGCATCACTCGATCCATCACCGAGCGCATGAAGCGCCACGGCGGTCGCTCGAGCATTCGAACCTCTTACGGCGCTGGTACCGAAGTCGAGTTGGTGCTGCCCCTCACTGGTCCGTCGTGAGCGAAGAAGGGGTGCTTCGGGTCTTCCTCGTCGACGACCACGCGCTGATTCGCTCGGGCATCCGCGCCGAGTTGGGCGACCGCGTCGAGATCGTGGGCGAGGCGGACGAGGTGGGCGCCGCGACGGAGATGATCCTCGAGCGCCGTCCCGACGTGGTACTGCTCGACGTGCACATGCCCGGCGGCGGAGGCCAGCGGGTGCTCGAGGATGTGCATCGGGTGGACCCGGACATTCGGTTTCTGGCGCTATCGGTCTCCGGCGGCGCCGAGGACGTCATCGCACTGATCCGCGCCGGTGCGCGCGGCTACATCACCAAGACCATCGAGGGCGGCGAGTTGATGGAGACGGTTCAGTGCACCGCCGGTGGCGACGCCGTCTTCGCACCGCGCCTGGCCGGATTCGTGCTCGACGCCTTGGCATCGACCGGTGACGCCCAGGCGGCCCCGGCACGGCTCGACCCGGAGTTCGATCAACTCACCGCCCGCGAGCGCGAGGTACTGCGCCACATCGCGGGGCTACAGCTACAAAGAGATCGCCACACGACTCGACATCTCGATCAAGACCGTCGAGAGTCACGTGTCGGCGGTGCTGCGCAAGTTGCAACTGTCCAATCGTCATCAACTGACCCGGTGGGCCACCGAACGACGGCTGCTCTGACGCCGCCGCCGGAGACGGTGACCAAACTGACGTCGGCCATCGCCCGTGCGGGGCGGACGACTACGTTAGAGGCGGAGTCCGGAGGTGGATCGTGTCAAGGAATACTGAGGAACTGCTTGAGGGCCGCGGGCTGCTGGCCCCCGTCACGGCAGCGCCGCTGGAAGAGGAGATCGACGTCAGTGACCCCCGACGTCAGGAGATCCGCGCGTGGCTACTCGAGCATCCGAACCCGTCGGGACGCCAACTGGCGGACGCCGGTCTCGTGGCGCCGGGGTGGCCGGCGCCGTGGGGACGTGGTGCCGACGTGGAGACTCAACTCATCATCGATGATGAGTTGAGTCGCGCCAATGTGCAACGTCCCATCAATCCCATCGGGATCGGCTGGGCCGGACCAACCATCGTGCACGCCGGTACAGCCGAGCAGCAGGAGCGCTGGCTGCCCCGACTGCTCAGTGGCGACGACTTCTGGTGCCAGCTCTTCAGCGAGCCCGACGCCGGGAGCGACCTCGCCTCGCTGACAACCTCAGCGCGTCGCGACGGCGACGAATGGGTCATCAGCGGCCAGAAGGTGTGGACCAGCTACGCCCACATCGCGGCGTGGGGCATCCTGCTCGCGCGCACGTCGAACGAGGGACCGCACCAGAGGGGAGTCAGCTACTTCGTGTGCCCGATGAATGCACCGGGGGTCACGATTCGGCCACTGGTGGACATGACGGGCGATCACGCCTTCAACGAGGTCTTCCTCGACGACGTGCGCCTTCCCGCCGACCACCTGATCGGCACGGTCAACGACGGTTGGCGCCTGGCCAAGGTCACGCTGGGCAACGAGCGGGTCTCGCTCTCGGGCGAGGGCGCGCTCTGGGGGCGCGGACCCACCGCGAGCGATCTCGTCGATCTCGTGCGCGAGCACCACGTCGCGCACAGCGCACTCGAGCGCGACGAGCTCGTCAAGTGCTGGTCGCACGGCGAGATACTCCGGTATCTACGCCTGCGGCTCCTCGCGGCGGCCCTCGCCGGTCGCGAGCCGGGCGCCGAGGCCAGTGTACGCAAGGCCCTCGCTGACGATCACGGCCAGGAGGTCATGACCCTCGCCCACCGTCTGGCGGGCGCCGCCGGCATGCTCGAGGGACGAGGTCCCGGCGCCATGGACGGTACCGAGGGCGCGTCATGGTCCTACGGCTTCTTGTACGCCCGCGCGCTCACGATTGGCGGAGGCACCTCGGAGGTACAGCGCAACATCATCGCCGAGCGGGTGCTGGGCCTGCCCAAGGACGCCCCGGGGGTCTGAGCGACGACCTTCAGTCGATCTCGCCGTATCGCGCAACCGTGAAGGCGATGTTCATCGGGACGCTGAGGGCGAAGATCACCAGCATCAGCGTTACGATGACGAGCGACGCACCGTTCGTATGATCGCGCACGAAGGCGAACTCGATCATGCCGGCGACGACGAGGTACGCGAGCAGTGACCACTTGAAGAACGTCACGAACTTGGACCACGCGAAGGGCCCGACGCGGGTGAGCAACACGCCCGCCCCGGCCAGGAAGAGCGCGCCGGCAACCAGCAGCGCCGTCGCCACACCCAACGGCGCCACGCGCGGCGCGTACGACGCCATCACGATGCCGCCGATGACGACGCAGCCCAGCGCGATCGTGCTGCACCACGCCACCGGCGGATACGGCCGGTCCACGTCATTGGACGCGTCAGCCCGCGAACTCACCGTGAACCCACCCGAGTCATGATGACCAGCGTGGCGATCTGCATCACGCCCGTGACGCCTGCGGTGTAGATGAATCGCCTCATCAAGCGTCCGATGCGCTCGACGTTCGGCTCCGTCTTGTTCATCTCGGACAGCACCGCAATGTTCGCGGGCTCGAGGATACCGAGTGCGATCACCGCCATGACACCCACCACGCAGAATGACGCGATGAGCCACGGGTGATTGGGACTGCCCGGCGAGAGATCGCCCAGTTTGCGCGCAATTTGAAAACCCGCCGCCAGGGTCATCATCACCAGCGTGGGCATGATGATCACCATCTTGGGCATGAACCGGGCGGTGAACTCTGCGCGCGTCGCGGGCGACAGCCGACCGAGGATTGGTCCGAGCACCAAGCCGACGAAGAGATCGAGGGACGTCCACAGGGCACCACCCACCACGTGACTGAACATGAGGGCCCAGGTCCAGTTGCCCGCAATGGAAAGCGCCACGAACACCACGGCGAGCCCCACGAGCGCCAGTCCGCGCCGCGGGACGATCTCGATGCTGCGTCGAGCGGGAGCGACGTCGGGCGCCGTCACCGCAGGCACGACACTACGACCATCTGTCATGGGCCCTCCGACTCGACGCCGATCGAGTTCACAATCTAGTGCACGACCCTCTTCGAGCGGTGTCCGCCGCGAGGCGTGAGCGGTGGCGGCAACACGAGCGGCGTTGCGGCGTCGGGCGACGATTCGGGTATGGTCACTTCAATGGAGCCGCCGTCACTGGAACTCACCGACGCTGACCGAGATCTGATCCGTTTCGCCTCCTCGATCATCGAAGCTCACGGCGACGGCGAGATCCACACCGTCGCCGCCGCCGTACGATCGGTCGAAGGCGCGATGTACGGCGGCATCAACCTGTACCACTTCACCGGCGGTCCCTGCGCGGAGCTCTGCGCGTTGGCCAACGCGCGTGCGTCAGGGGCGCGCGAGCTCACGACCATCGTCGCCGTCGGCGACGATGGTCGCGGTCCGCTGAGTCCGTGTGGACGTGACCGCCAGGTGCTCTTCGACTACTACCCAGGCATTCGAGTGCTCGTGCCCACCGGCGATGGTGTGCGATCGTTGGCCGTCACGGATCTTCTCCCCTTGGGTTACCGCCGCAACGAACTGTGAGCTGGGACGCCGTGAGGTGAAACACTAGGGCGGTGGCGCAACTCAGCGAATGTGAAGTCTGAGGATTCGAGTGGGGCGATCTCTCCTCTCACGACCTCTCCCGGCGACTGCGCACGGCCACGGAGGCCTGGATCGTCGCGCTGGCCGACCCGTACGCCGAACGTGAACTGATCTTTTCGAGCGCGTCGCCCGCCCGCGTGACGGTGCGCTGGGCCGGAGCCCAGGCCGTGCCCGAGTGCGAGCACCACCTCGACGACGTGCGGGAGAACCTGCGCACCCTGACGGATCGATGAGCTTCGAACCACCCTTGGCCAACCTCGAAGACCTGGGCGGGTGTTCGTCCACTGGCGGGCCGGCCCCATGAGGGAGGCGTCGCACTCTACGAGAAGGCCCTCGATGTCGACGATGGCGCCGCGCCTCGCTTGCGGTGAGCTCGCACAAGCCCTGCGGAGCCGCGGACGCCACCGTGAGAGACTGGGATATGACCACTTCCACACCGACCATCGTCGTCTGCGACGGCGACCAGACCGGACAGGAACTCCTCAACGAGTCCCTTCGCGTAATGACCCCCGAGGTGCTCGGCCTCAAACTCGACTTCGAGCACTTCGATCTCTCCCTGGAGAACCGGCGCGCCACGAACAACGACGTCGTGCGCGACGCCGCCGAGGCCATGGTGGCCACGGGCCTGGGCCTCAAGGCCGCCACGATCACACCGCCCGAGATCGGCGGCGTCGGCTCCCCCAACCGGATCCTGCGCGAGGGCATCAACGGCTCGGTGATCGTTCGCACCGGACGACGCATTCCGGGCGTAGCGCCGGTGGTCGCCTCCACCAAGCCCATCATCGTGGTCCGCATGGCCGTGGGTGATGCGTACGGCGCGGCCGAGGGTCGTGAGGGGGCGCCGGGCCAATTCGGCGAATCCGCCTGGCGCACCGAGCGCATCGAGCGATCCAACTGCCGCTTCGTGGCCGAGTATGCCTTCCAGGCCGCCGAACAGACCGACGGGATGGTCTACGGCGGGCCCAAGTGGACCGTGTCACCCACCTACGAGGGGATGCTGAAAGAGGAGATGGACGCGGCCGCCGAGCGCCACCCCCAGGTGACCTATCGACCCACCCTCATCGACGCCACCTACGCCGGCCTGGTGACCGACGTGCACGAGCACACCTTGGTCATTCCCACGCTCAACCGCGACGGCGACTGCATGAGCGACCTCGTGCTCGCCCTCTTCGGCTCCATCGCCGGTGCCGAATCGGTGCTGATGTCGCTGGACGAGAACCTGCACCCGATGGTCGCCATGGCCGAGGCTCCACACGGGACCGCCCCCGCGCTGGAGGGCAAGAACGTCGCCAACCCCATGGCCATGCTCCTCGCCCAGGCCGCACTCTTGGACCAGGCCGCGGTGCACTTGGGTAACGACGACTACCGCCACGCGGGCGAACGTCTGCGCACGGCGACCCTCGAGGGGGCCGCCGCGGGGGTGCGAACGTTCGATCTCGCCGGCGAGGCCACCACGAGCGAGGTGGTCGACGACGTGATCGAGCGCCTGCACGCGACGCACTAGCCCGCGGCGCCCGGTTCGGCGTCAGAGCACGATTGGGACCTTGGACCCGCCACCTTCACTATACCCCTGGGGGTATAGTGAAGGTACGACCTGAGGAGGTTCCCGTGGGAAGAAACGTTGGATCACTTGACCGGATTGTGCGAATCGTGCTGGGCGTCGGCGCGGTCATCTGGGCGCTGGCCGTCGGTTCGAGCAGCGCTCTGGGCATCGTGCTCTGGATCGTCGCCGCGATACTCGTGCTCACGTCGCTGAGCGGATTCTGCCCGCTCTACCGCGTGCTTAAGATCTCCACAAGAGGCGAGTAGAGCGCGAGGTGGCACGATGAGTGAACTCACGATTGTCGTAGGGAAGTCGCTCGAGGCGACCGAGGAGCTGGTACGGGCGGCGCTCAAGGAGCAGGGCTTCGGCGTGCTGACCGAGATCGACGTCGCGCGCGTGTTTCAGGATCGTCTGGGCGTGCAGCGCACGCCGCTGAAGATCCTGGGAGCCTGCAATCCCGTGATGGCCAACGAGGCGCTGACGCGCCTGCCCGAGGCCGCGCTCATGTTGCCGTGCAACGTGGTGCTCGACGGCTCCTCGGAGAGCGAGACCCGGGTCTCGATCGCCGATCCGACGGTGCTCATGCCCGAAGTCGTGCTGGCCGACCTGGTCACCGACGCCAAGGCCCGCCTGCGCGCGGTACTCGACGCGGTCGCCGACTAGCAGTTTCGCTCTACCTGGACGGACGGATCACCCGGGAAAGAAAGTAGGTTCGCTCCATGGGCCTGTACCGTGAGCGAATCGTCCCCCACCTCGTCAACTGGGCCTGCGCCACGCCGGGAATGGAGCAATGGCGCGAGCGGGTCTGCGACGGGCTTCACGGCGACGTGGTGGAGATCGGCTTCGGTTCGGGACTGAACATCGTGCACTACCCCGACGCGGTTCGCCGCGTCTACGCGGTGGAGCCCTCCACGCGCTCGCTGCGCATCGGTGAATCCCGAATGAAGGACTCGCCAGTGCCCATCACCCACGTCGGCCTAGACGGGCAGTCGATCCCGCTGGACGCTGCGACGTGCGACAGCGCGCTCATGACCTTCACGCTGTGCACCGTGCCCGACCCCGAACAGGTCCTGCGCGAATTGCGCCGGGTGCTCGTTGCGGGGGGCTCGCTCCACTTCCTCGAGCACGGCGTGGCGCCCAGCGCGGGTGTCGCGCGCTGGCAACGACTGCTCGATCCCCTGGAGCAGCGGATTGCCGACGGCTGTCACCTGACCCGCGACGCCCCCGGACTGATCCGCAACGCCGGCTTCGACATCACGTGGCTGGAACAGCGCTTCGCCAGGGGACCCAAGCCGTGGAGCTACTTCAGCGTCGGCGTGGCCGTGTCGAGAGGCTAGGGCACCTCGCGCCGACGCCCACCGATGACGCGGCCCAAGCGCTAGTTCGAGCGGCCGCGCGACCCGGCGCCGGACTGACCCCGATGGGGCGGACGGCCCAGACCCTTGAGTGCAACTTCTCGCTTGGCCGTTGCGCCAGCCACCGCGTTGCGAAACTGGGTTCGAGCGGCGAGCTTGTCGGCCGCCGTCCTCGCGCTCACCAACGAACTGACGAACTGACTCTGGGCGGCCGCCACGCTCTGTTCGAACTCGCGGTTGATCGTACGCAACGCGTCGCGGTACTGGCGTTGAAGCTGACCGAAACTCTTCTTGGACGACGGGGGGGCGCTCCGGTCATTCGCGTTGAGCGACGAGTGCGCCGCGTGATCGACCGAGGAAGCGGCGTAGGCGTGCGGCGATCCACCGTTGGCGTAGGCGACACCCGAGGCGGCGACCCCAAGTGCCGAGCACAACGCCACCGCGGCGACACTGCGCGTCAGCAGGGACTTCATTACCACTCCTCGTCTCCGGATATCTGTAGCGTATCCACCCAGGTTGTGAGGAAACTGTGAGGACGTTTTCGCTTGATTGTGAACCCCCGCCGCCGCCCGAGCCGGGCTGGTGGGCGCGCCGACGGGTACGCTCACCACATGGAGGATGACTGATGGCGACGATTCTGGTCGTCGACGACGAGGCTGGCGTGCGTGAATTGCTCGGTGACGCCCTGCGGATCGCCGGCTACGAGCCCGAGATGGCTAGCGACGGCGTCGAAGCCCTCACGATCTGGAAGACCAAATCGATCGACCTGTGCATCGTGGACATCAACATGCCCGCAATGGACGGGTTCGAGTTCGTCGAGACCGTGCGCAAGGTCGACGCGACCCTGCCGATCCTGCTGCTCTCGGCTCGCGACGCCACCTCCGACGTGGCCAAGGGCCTGCGCTTTGGCGCCGACGACTACGTGCGCAAGCCGTTCAGCTTGGAAGAGCTGCTGTTACGGGTCGCCGCTATTCTGCGCCGCACGTCGGGCTCACTCGACGATGAGCGTCGCGTGCAGTGCGGCCCGCTGACGATGAACATCGACCGCCACGAAGTGCGCTTCGAAGACAAGATCATCGACATGTCCGCCACGGAGTTCCGCCTTCTCGAAGTACTGATGACCCGCAAGAATCGGCTCCTGACGCGCGAGCAGCTCCTGAGCGAGGTGTGGGACATCGACTTCGACTCCGAGACGTCCGTGCTCGACACCTACATCTCCTACCTGCGAAAGAAGATCCATCGAGGTGACTTCGCGCCGATCACCACCGTGCGCGGTGTCGGCTTCAAGCTCGTCGATACCAGCACTTAGCAGTGAAACTCTCGACACGCCTGACGATCCTGCTCATCACCATCACGGCGATGGTCGCGCTGGCAGTGGGCTCCTTTGCGGTCGTCACCAGTTCTCGCACGCAGTACGCCTCGCTCGACGATTCGATAAACGCGGTGGCGGCCAGCGGGACGGGCCATCCGCTCACCGCGTTGAGCGACGCCCTGAACCTCGTCCAGCAGGACAACCTCGACCTCACGCTCGACGTCGTGGACTCAACGGGTCGGGTAACTCAGATCTCCACCAGCCAGGTCCCGTTGACCGCGCGGCCCACCCTGGCCAACATTCGTGACTCCCTCGACGCCATCCGCACCGCGCCCAACCTCGCGGGATTTCGCTTTCGCTCGCTGCCCATCGGTGGTGGCAGCTACCTGCTCATCGCGGGCTCCACGTCCAACGTCGCCGGACGCATCCACCAGCTGGTGGTCCGCACCATCCTCGTCGGACTGCTGGCCGCTCTGGCGATGGGCATCATCGCCCGGCTCTTCATGCGCCGCGATCTTCACACCATCGACCGCCTCGTCACCTTCGCCAAAGACGTCGCGCGCGGCGATGTCGGCCAATCGGTACCCCCCGCGGTCGGCAGCACCGACATTCGCGAGTTGCAGAGCGCGCTCGCGCACATGGTGGCGTCCCTGCAGCAAAAGATCGAGGCCGAAAAGCGCAGTTCGCTGACCATGCAGCGCTTCATCGGCGATGCCTCCCACGAACTGCGCACGCCGCTCACCGTGATCAAGGGCTACGCCGAGCTCCTCGCCAGGACTGCGCCGTCGGATCCCCAACAACAGCGCGCGCTCGAGCGCGTGCAGAAGGAGGTCGCCAGGATGGACTCCCTGGTGAGCGACCTTCTCTTTCTCGCCGAGGTGAACGAGGTGCGCACCCACGACACCGCGATCATCGACCTGAGCCAGCTCGCGGCCGCCAACGCCCGCGACTTCGCCACCGACCACACCGAGCGCGACGTGGAGATCGGCGTGGCGCCGGGGGTGTACGTAGCCGGCCACCGCGACTACGTGGAACGGCTCATCATTAACGCCTTCTCCAACGTCGCACGCCACACGTCGTCGCGCGACCCGGTGCGCGTAACCCTCGAGCGACTCGGCGACAACGTGGTGTTGAAGGTGGAAGACGGCGGTCCCGGAATGCCCGAGGGCACCTACGGGGTGCGACCCGAGCAGTTTCAGCGCTTCGACCCCTCGCGCTCTCGCACCTCAGGCGGCTCGGGCCTGGGGATGAGCATCATGGCCGACATCGCCACCTCCATGGGCGGGGTCCTTACGACATCCAAGAGCACGTTGGGTGGGCTCGCGCTCACCTTCATCCTCCCCGCCGCAGCACCGCCCACGTGAAGTGCTGCACGGCACCCGAGGGGGTCAAGTGCTCCTCGCGCTCTTGGTGCTCGAGGGTGAAGTGGTCCTGGAAGCACCGCGCGAGGCCCTCGGCGTCGTACTGGTGAACTAGCAGCCCCGAGCAGTGTGTGGGCCCGTCGAGGGCGAATGTGGCGAGGATGAGCGTCCCACCGGGCTTGATCGACTCACTCGCGAGCGACGCGTAGCGCTCAGCCTCGTGCTCCCCGCTCAGAAAGTGAAAGACCGCCCGGTCGTGCCAGAGATCGTAGGGGCGCCGGGGGCGCCAGAACAGGACGTCGCTGCGCACGAAACTGACCGACTCGCCCGCCGGACCCAGGCGGTGGGCTACCTCGTCCAACGCGTGCTGGGCGACGTCGACCAGCGTCACATCCTGGTAACCGCGTTCGAGCAGCCGATCGACGAGATAGGACGTCCCCGCCCCAACGTCGACAACCGACGACGATGGCTGCGCGTGCTCGAGCACCAGGCGTAGCGACACGGAAGGATCGCGCTGGTACCAACTCACCTCGTCCGACGACTTGGTCGAGTAGATCCTCTCCCAGTGCTCGGTTGAGGTCGTCACTCGTCACCCCTCGTGCCCGAGCGGTCTCGCGTGGAGCGCGCGCGACGACTACTTCGTCTCATCGAGCAGCGCGCGACGTCGTTTGAACTCCTCCTCGTCGATCTCGCCGCGCGCGAAGCGCAGTCGCAGAATCTCGAGCGGACCAGCTACCGACGGCTCCTCGCGCCGGGGACGGCCGAAGTACTTGATGGCCACAACGAGTCCGCCGATGAGCAACGCCCAAAAGACGATCATGAAGATGACCATCGGGAACCATCCGCCGCCGTCTTGGAACTGCCAGCCGTACATAACCGACCTCCAGGCTCTCTCTCCCCCTGAGGGGCACCCTATACCCTCGATCCCGTGGGCCTGGCCACCGGTCGCGCACGCCACGCGGCGTCGCGTACGGCGTTGCTACATTACCGACATGGCCTCTATCCACTTCTCCCTCGTCGCGCTGGACTGTCCCGATCCACTCGCGCTCGCCGACTTCTA
>Ga0307375_10003318_pt1 | contig 15915 bp, 15 predicted proteins | sample TR1MG_FD_202531 | JGI IMG/M metagenome (GOLD analysis project Ga0307375, IMG submission 202531) | Soil microbial communities from Risofladan, Vaasa, Finland - TR-1 | ecosystem: Environmental > Terrestrial > Soil > Coastal area > Acid sulfate soil | place: Finland: Risofladan, Vaasa | collected... | reverse complement strand
GTACCGGGTTGTCCTCACCGACGTAATCTTCAAGCCGCTCGGGGAACAACACACTCTGCGAGCGATCCACCCCTTCTACAAATCGGCTCATCGGCTGGCCCTCGTCGATTCGACGCGCCAATTTTATGCGATGGCGGAGTTTTCACACAGCCTGGACCCGAAGGAGACGTTGGCGAACGTCCGCTATCGGGGAGGCTAGTCTTCAACGCCCACGTTCAGTGGCGGCCCCGTGAAGCGGGGACGTCCTCTGGAACCGATTGTTGGCCCACTGCTCGCTCATTCTGACTTTGCGTCAGCGCCATGATCAGATAACTGCGCTCCAAACCATCTGTGTATAGCCGTCAGCAGATGGATATCCGTTGTCGTAAACGTTATTTCAGCACCATTTCGCAAAGCGGCATACCTTACTTTGATGTGAGACGCTCCGGCCTCGAGTTCTTTGAGCCCAGGCATGTCTGCTCCATGCAGCTTCGCAGGATCTGAATAGTTTCCCTTCTGGAACAGCCCCGCTTCATGCTGTAGGTGCTGTTGAATGAGCGCGATCTGATCACTCTCCCCCGCCTTCCTTGCGACAACGCTCTCTACTCCTCCCTGCTCAGTCATTTTGAAGATGTGCACAGTCTTGGACATGTCGAACGGCATCACGTCATGCGACATTTGATGCACGTGCTCTTGCCGCATCGTTTGGGCCGATGCGGGCATGACTAGACATGTGGCCAGCCCCACTGCTAATGCCGCGGCAAGGTGTGCGCCCGGATCTCTATTGCTATGTGTCATCTCAAAACCTCGACTGTGCGTGCACAAAGGTACATTTTTAAGTGTTTATCGGGCGCGCCGACATAGCAAGATCCAAGGCGCGGTACATGACGCGACACATAAACCTCGTTGTACTAAACCGCCGGCGGGGTGGTCGCTTTGGGGGATCGTAAAACTGGTCACCTTGCGTGGGTGACCTTTGAGCGAGGCAAGACGATTCGATGGTGGCGACCGTGCACTTTGGCCCTGGAGATAGCTCGTGCACACGGTTTTTTTTGACGCGCTTTGCAAGCTTGTGGTGACAACAGCAAACCTCCACCCGCAGTACCGCTCAGGCAAGCCGAAAATGGCCATAGAAGAACTGCTGAGTGGTGGCGAACGGTGTTTGATGCAGTTCGCTGCGCTGCTCGATCAGGTTGAAGCGTGGCCCGAGCTCGCGCTGCAAGGATTCGCTGTCATGGCGCACGGTGTCGAGCCCACTGCACTTGGCCGGACCCTGCGGGCCGAAGGTCGAGATAATGACGTGCCCGTCCGGCTTCAGCGCGGAAGTGAGCTGCTCGACGTAGCGTGCCCGCTGCTCGGGCAAGGTGAGGAAATGGAATAGTGCGCGGTCATGCCAAAGGTCGAAGCGCTGCGCCGGCAATGCCACTTGCAGGATGTCGTCGACCAGCCAGGTGACCTTGGCGGCGGCCTCACCCAGACGCCGTCTGGCGACATCGATCGCTGCTGCCGAGATGTCCAGCACCGTGAGCTTGCTATAGCCGCGCGCGATCAGATCGTCGACCAGGGTAGCCTCACCCCCGCCGATGTCGATAATGGCAGCCTCGCGGTCCGGCAGTGCCTGTTCGATCAGGGCCAGCGAGGTATCCAGGTGCGGGCGGTACCAGCTCACCGCATCGGCGGCCTTGCTCTGATAAACCGTTTCCCAATGTTGTTTGTCGACCATAAAGCCTCACCTGATCAATGTTGGTGGCGGTGATGGATGTCCGGGAAGTGCGGGTGGCTGTGCAGCAGTGGCGCGTGCACATGCGGGTGGCTGTGCGGTTCTTCGCCGTCCCATGGAAAGTCGTGGCTGTGCTGGTGGTGCTCGTCGTGGCGATGACGATGCTCGTGTGCGAGGGCCTCGTGCGCATGTTCATGCGCGTGCCGTTCGCTGACATGCAACCAGACACCCAGGGCCATCAGTGCACCGGCCAGCCAGAAGGCGAGGCTGGGGTGCTCGCCAAACAGCAGTAATGAGATGAGTGCGCCGACGAACGGCGCCGTCGAAAAATAGGCGCCGGTGCGCGCGGCTCCCAAGCCACGCAAGGCCAGCACGAATAGCACCAGGCTCACGCCGTACCCCGCAAACCCCAGCAATCCGGTCGCCAGCAGAGGCAGGGTGGCAGGCAGTGGGTTGCCCATGGTTAGCGCTAGGGCGAGGGTGATCGCGCCGGCCACGCCACCCTTGATCGCGGCGATCTGCACCGGGTCGCCGGCTGACACGTGGCGGGTAAGATTGTTGTCGATCGCCCAGCACAGACAGGCGCCGGCGATGGCCAGTGATCCCCACGGGAGTTTGCCGGTGGTTTCGCCATGCCATGACAACAGCACGCTGCCCGCAATGATGGCGAGCATGCCAATGAATACGCGACGGTCCACGTTCTCTCGGAACACCACCCAGGCGATGCCGGCAGTCAGCACGCTTTCCAGGTTGAGCAGCAGCGACGCTGTTGAGGCCGGGGTCAACGCCAGTCCCAGCATCAGCAGGATGGGGCCGAAGATACCGCCGACGACGACGGCGCCGCCGAGCCAGGGCAAATCGGCGCGCGCCAGCGGCGCCTCGCTGGGCGCCCGCCGACGCAGCTTGCGCAGTAGCAGCCATAACGACAAGCCGATGCCCGAGCCAACATAGAGAAGGCCGGCGAGCAGCACGGGTGCCATTGATCCCAGCAGCAGCTTGGCGAGCGGCGTACTCAGCCCAAACAGCGCGGCCGCCGCCAGCGCCTGCAGGATGGAGCGCAAATGGGCGCGATGTGAGTCGTTCATGATCTGATCATAGTCGCAATGGGGCTATCCCCTCCGGCAGGGCGTCGTTGTCGATGGACGGGGGGGCGCATAGCAATTCGTTCGGTCTAATGGCGGTTTCAAATGTTCATTCAAACTGCCCAAAGTTGGACGAACAATCGGCCGGAATTTCAACGTTCCTACACACGCGTCGGCACACACTCTCACCGTTGCGTCTGGCAACTCCTCGTTGAGACAACCGTATGACTATTTCACCCAAATCTAAGTTTTCGATGTTTGGCTCTCTGGTGCTCACTTTGGCCCTGATGGGAGTAGCCATTGCCCAGGACAGCACGCCGACAAGCGGCATGGACAAGATGGGTGGGATGCACTCCGGTATGCAGGGCATGCCGGGCATGCACGGCAAAATGATGGGCATGCACATGATGCCTGCGACCGTGACGGAGGCGGATGCAAAGACCGGCATCGTCGACGTGACGAGCGATGGCATGACCTTGAAGGTGCATTTCCCGCCATCCGCCATGGCCCACCTGAAAACAGGTGACAAAATCACGCTGCAGATGGGCTTCAGCAAGCCGTGAATAATCTGAACCCACCTCCAGAGTTGAGGGTGTCAGTTCACACGGGTAAGCTCACCTAATGACGTTCTCGCTACGGCCGCTCGCTCGTTCACGTCGCCTTCGGGCGATGGGCATGTTCGCGTGGCTGTTGCTGGTCATCAACTCATTGGCCGCTGCACCGATGGGCATGACGGGAAGTCCTCATTCCCATGTCATGCACTCAACGGTCGTGGCGGCCAGTGAACATCGTCCTTCCCACATGGCCGTCAACGGATCTGGATCTTGTTGCGATGACCACACGGGTTGTTGCGGTGGTACGGCAATTCAGGCCTGCCATTGTGGTGCGATGTGCAGCACCACGTTGCCACCCGCAACGGCTGTCGTTCTGGCTTCGGCCGCGATGGGTACCAGTTATGCCATGCCGCTGCCCAGCAGTGCGCCTTCGATGAACACCGCCCCTCCGTTGCGACCACCGGCGGTCTGACTCTTCCTCGTTTTCGATGAGCTTTGCTTGCGATCGTCGTATGTCGGCCATCGGGGCAATCGGCTGTGATTGGTGTTGGCATGCTCAATACCGTCTGCCCCGGAGAGACTCCATGAACTTGCCTTTCCCGCCATCGGCAAATGGCTCGCACTATGCGGTTTCGCGCGGACTACCACTGGCGACGAAGGTGCTTTCAGCGATTCGGCAGAGTGCCTTTTGCGCCGATTGTCCCGTGGCCGGAACTCGCGTCCGGTTCTCATCGGCAACAGCGATCCATCCGGCACATCAGCAGCAAAAGCGATCACTCCATCCTCGACCGGCCAATGGTGGCCGGCGCCCGAATCTGTTTTAAGGGGAGCAACTCATGAAGAAGCACATCAAGCACCACAGCATCACGGTTGCAGTCGTCCTTGGCGTACTTGCCTTGGGGGTGGGGGCGTTCGTGTATTCCGGCATCTACAACATCGGCGCCGATGATCACCACACCAAGCCGGTATTCGCGATCTTGCAAACATTGCGCGAGCGTTCCATTCAAGTCCGTTCGGAAGATCTCAAGGTGCCTGACCTCAACGATCCCCAGCTGATTCTGAAAGGGGCCGGTCAGTACGCGGCCATGTGCACCCAATGCCACCTCAAGCCGGGCATGAACGACTCAGAGCTTCGCCCCGGCCTGTATCCGCAGCCTCCGAATCTGTCGCAGACCCGGGTCGATCCGAAGGAGGCCTTCTGGATAATCAAGCACGGCATCAAGATGAGCGCGATGCCGGCATGGGGCGGCAGCCACGACGACCCCACCATCTGGAGCATGGTCGCGTTTCTGCAAAAGCTGCCCGCCATGACGCCAGCCCAGTACAAGGAGATCGTCGCCAGGGCTCCGCCGGATGACGACATGGACATGAGTGACGAAGCCGGCCACAGCCATAGCCACGGCGGGGCTGCCGACATGAAAGACATGCCGATGCCCGGCGTGGCCAGTCACAGCCACGACCAGACAGCGGACAATGCCCACGCGCCAGTGGCCGCCACGACGGGCACCGCTGAAACTCCAATGTCGCTGCAGGGCATGACGCCAAACGCGGCGCCGCAAGCCGAGGCCGTGGCGCATACGTTCCAGGAAGCCTTGCAGCGGGGCGATCGCACGGCCGCACTCGCGCTGCTGGCGCCCAACGCGACCATCAGCGAAGGCGGCTCGAGCCAGACCCGCGAAGACTATGCGAACGGTCACTTGGGCGAAGACATCGCGTTCCTCAAGGACGCACGGATCACGCCCGTCTCACTGGGTTCCATGCTGATGGGTGACAGCGCCATGGTCGGCAGCGAAAGCGAGATCCGCACAACCATCAAGGGCAAGCCGCTCAGCCTGCGCAGCCGCGAAATGCTTGATCTGCAAAAGTTCGGAAACAGCTGGAAGATCGTGGCGATTCACTGGCAATCGACGCCGTTGACGGAGAAAGGATCATGAAGCGTGGATCGTTCCGCGTCATTACCGGCCTGGTACTCGCTGCGCTGATGTGGCCGGCACTGGCCATGGCCAGCAGCGCCGAGGTCTTTCGCGACCCGAGCTGTGGTTGCTGCGGCGCCTGGATTCACTACCTGCAGGCCAACGGCTATAGCGTTGTCACGCAGGAAGACCAGCCGATGGCGGCGGTCAAGGCGCGGCTGGGCGTGCCGGCTGACGCGACCTCATGTCATACCGCGCTGATCGGCGGCTACGTGATCGAAGGCCATGTGCCGGTGGAGGATATCCAGCGCTTGTTGACCGAACATCCCAATGCCCGTGGTCTGGCCGCCCCCGGCATGCCGATGGGTTCGCCCGGTATGGAGATGGGCACTCCGGTGCGCTACGAGGTGCTGCTGATTGCCCGCGATGGCTCCACTCGCGTGTTTGCCAAGCATGGCCCACAAGCCTGACAGCGCGTGCCTGAAAGGAGAGAACTAATGTCTCTGTTGCCGCCGGCCACCACTCACGACACATGGGAGAAACGATCATGCTGGAAGGCGTAATGCTGCTTTGGTTCCTGCTGACCGGTTTGTCCGTGCTGTACGTGGCGATCGATATCCGCTCCACACCGGAGTCGCCGGTGCTGAAGTGGGGGTTTGTCCTGCTTACCGCGTACACCGGGCCATTAGGTGCCTTTCTCTATGTGCTGGGCTGTCGCGAACCCTTGCCGGGCCTGCATGAACGCTATGTGGCGGTGCGTTGGCGACAGGTGCTCGGCTCGACCATGCATTGCGTGGCGGGCGATGGCGTGGGCATTCTGGCTGGTGCGGTCATCGCCAGCATGATGCAGTTGACGGGGGTGCTGGATATCGCGCTGGAATACGTGCTCGGCTTTGGCTTCGGCTGGACGATTTTCCAGGCGCTGTTCATGCGCGGCGATGCTGGCGGCTCCTACACAGCGGCCTTGCGCAACAGCTTCTTCCCCGAGCTTCTGTCCATGAACGTGCTGATGGCAGCCATGGTGCCGACCATGGTGCTGGCGATGAAGCACGTGCCGGGTGCACATGATCCTGCCGGGCCGGCGTTCTGGTTCGTCATGTCGATGGCGCTGCTGGCGGGGTTCGTAGCCGCCTATCCGATGAACTGGTGGCTGGTTTCCCGGCATCTGAAGCACGGCATGATGACTGTGCGCGCAGCAGAACCAGACAACACGCAAGCGCATGACGCCGGGCACGCGAAACAGAGCGCAAGCCATGCCTCGAACCATACCCCGGCCGAGTCGAACGGCGAGGCGCATGGCGTGGCGCATGGCGGCGCCAAAAACGTGTCCCACGTCATGCTGAGCGGGATGACCGTACTGTCGATGGCGCTGTTTGCGCTGGGTATCGGAGTCGCCGCCCTTTTCGGAGGTTTTTCATGAAGCGCCTGATCGCGTCGCCTCATGCACGCTGGTGCCAGCGCGCACCGCTTCGCAAACCTTCTGTCCATCTCACAAAAACTTTTTCCTTTGACTCTGGAGTTTGATATGTCACGTAGACAGTTTCCGGGTGATCCACATCATGGGCCCGATCCTTCGCGGCGCCGTTTCGTGCGCGGCCTGGCGTTGGGCGGTGTGTTGGCCGGACTGGTTCCGGCGGCGAGCATCGCCCAGGGCATCCGGGCCAAAAGCGCGGGGCTGCGGCGTTCGCCGACGGTCCTGCGGGGAACGACCTTTGATCTAGAGATCGCCGAAACCCCGGTCAATTACACCGGAAAACCCGCCATCGGCACCATCATCAACGGCCAGGTGCCAGCACCGACGCTGTACTGGCGCGAGGGCGACACAGTGACCCTCAACGTCACCAACCGGATGAATGTTTCCACCTCGATCCACTGGCACGGCATGATCCTGCCTGCGGACATGGATGGTGTGCCGGGGCTAAGCTACCCGGGTATCGCGCCGGGTGAAACGTTCCAGTACCGCTTCAAGGTACAGCAGTCCGGCACGTTCTGGTACCACAGCCATACCCGCTTCCAGGAGCAGACCGGCCTGTACGGCGCGATCGTGATCGAGCCACGCGAGCCGGAGCGTTTTCCCAGTGATCGGGAACACGTGGTGGTGGTGTCCGACTGGACCGATACCGACCCCGAGCAGGTGTTCGCCAACCTGAAGAAAATGGGCAGCTACTACAGCCGCACCGAACCGACCACGCCGGAAATCTTCAAGCAGGCCGGCATGGAGGGGTTTGCCAAGGCGTGGAAGGAGCGGATGGTCTGGAACCGCATGCGCATGAGTCCGCGGGATTTGTCCGACGTGACCGGTTACACCTACACCTACCTGACCAATGGCGTGACCCCTGAAGGCCGTTGGACCGGCCTTTTCAGCCGCGGCGAAAAGGTTCGACTGCGCTTCGTCAACGCCTCGTCAATGACGTATTTCGACGTACGGATTCCCGGTCTGAAGATGACCGTGGTGGCCGCCGATGGGCAAGATGTCGAGCCGGTGTCGATCGACGAGTTCCGCCTTTCCGTGGCCGAAACCCTGGATGTGATCGTCAGCCCCAGCGATGACCGTGCCTACACCATTTTCGCCCAGGCCATCGATCGTAGTGGCTACGCCGCCGGCACGCTGGCGCCGCGCGAAGGTATGCGTGGCGAGATTCCAGCGCTGGACCCGGTTCCCAGCCTGAGCATGGCCGACATGGGCATGGACATGTCGAAAATGGCCGGCATGGCGGGCGGGGCCATGCAAGCCATGCCAGGCATGGACATGGGGAGCAAGGGAGGTAGCCAGACGGTGCCGATCCATCATCACTATGCGACCGAATACGGGCCGTCGAATACCAAATGCATCGCCGTCGCGTCCACCGCACTCGACGATCCGGGCGCAGGCTTGCGGCACAACGGCAGGCGGGTACTGAGCTACGCCGACCTGCATACGATCGGCGGCTCGCTCGATCCGCGCGAACCGACCCGCGAGATCGAGTTGCACCTGACCGGCAACATGGAGCGCTATATGTGGTCGTTCAACGGCGTGCCGTATTCCGAGGCCAAGCCGATCCTGTTCCACTACGGCGAGCGGCTGCGCATCGTGCTGATCAACGACACCATGATGAACCACCCGATCCATCTGCACGGCATGTGGAGCGAAGTGGAAACCGCCCAGGCGCAGTTCCAGGTGCGCAAGCACACGGTCAACGTGCGTCCGGCCCAGCGCATCAGTTACCTGGTCAATGCCGACGCCCGGGGTCGATGGGCCTACCACTGCCACATGCTTTATCACATGGATGGCGGCATGTTCCGCGCGGTGGTGGTGGCATGAGGACCAAGACGATGACTCTGAACCCGATCACATCTCGCCGCTCCATGCTTCCCGCCGCCCTTGGGCTGGCTTTACTGGGCGCCTCGCCAGGGGTCATGGCGCAAACCGATGCACCGCCGGCCGCTTCGAGCAAGACGGCGGCCAGCCAGTCGATGACGATGACGCCCGGTGACGGCATGGACAGCATGCACCTCAAGACACCAACCACCGCCGCCAAAACCATGCCGCCGAAAAACGGCCACAAGGCCATGTCGTATGGCGCGATGAAGCGCATGTCCCAGCAGCCTGCGAAAAAGTCCGACGACATGGGTGCCATGCAGAACATGCCCGGCATGAAAGGTATGGCGATGCCCATGGACATGAAGCAGGGCAAGGCGATGTCCAAGGCGCCCCCTATCGGCAGCCTGCCAAGCAGCGACGGTGCAGCACCGAAGGGTTATGACGCCTACGGCGTCAGCTTGCGCATGCATGATGATCCGCTGCTGGCCAAGCTGCAGATCGACAACCTCGAGAGCGCGCACAGCAACGACGGCGCGAACGCCCAGCAATGGGACGGTCGCTTCTGGGTCGGGCACAATCTCGACAAGCTGTGGATCCGCAGCGAGGGCAGCCGCAGCAAAGGGCGCATCGAAGAGGGTGATGTCGAAGCGCTTTGGGGCCATGCGGTCAGTCCGTTCTGGAACCTGATGGCCGGCGTGCGCCACGACCTGGGCACCGGACCGACCCGAAACTGGGCGGCGTTTGGCTTCCAGGGCATTGCACCCTACGAGTTCGAGTTCGAGGCGACGGCCTATGCGGGGCCTTCGGGGCGCACAGCGATCCGGCTCAAGACCTCCCAGGATTGGCTGTTTACGCAGAAGCTGATTCTCACCCCCGAGCTGGATCTGAATGCCTACGGCCGTGCCGATCCACGCCGCGATCTCGGGGCAGGTGTCTCCGACGTCTCGTTGAGCTTTCGGCTGCGTTACGAGTTCAGCCGCAAGTTTGCGCCGTATATCGGTTACTCATGGGTACACAAGTTCGGCGCGACGGCGGGCGTGGCCCGCGCAGCAGGCCGACCGGTATCCGATCGGCAGATCCTGATGGGTGTGAGGGTGTGGTTTTGACGGACCGGGACTGGATGAGGCTGCACAAGCACATTGCCACCTGCGCGGCGCTGTAAACGAGCCTTTGGTCCTTTGCCCTGTGACAATGTTCGGCCAATCCGCGGATGTGAATTGGTAGATGGACAATCCACGTGGCCGGGTTCGAGAAGCTCGGGTCATTGATCCTGGTCAAGATGAACGCCAAGCGCTTATATAAAGTCGAACCCATGTCACCGAAGTTCTGAATTCGCCACACGAAGCGCCCCGGCCGGTTTTGGCTGCTGGCGCTGTTGTTTCTATTGCAGCAGGTAGTGCTGGCTGCAAGCGTGTACCCCATGTACAGCGGGCACCTCATGGCGAGGGCAGCTACGCTCGCCTCACAGATTGACTGCATGCACTGCATGCAGGGTCGTGTCTGGGCAATATGCGGACAAACGCAATTTGAGTTTGCTCGGTAGCCACGATTTTCTGCAGTCGGCCGGTGCCAGCCAGACGGCGGTGGAAACCTTGGTCGCCGGTGTTCCGAAGACCGAACTGCTGACACCGGACAATCGTGATGCCATGTGGGCCGCGCGGCGTCATCTTTTCTTCAAGCCAGCTGCTGGCTTCGGCAGCAAGGCCGCGTATCGCGGTGACAAGCTCACGCGCCGGGTATGGGATGAAATGGCAGGTGCTTCCTACGTGGCTCAGGAATTGGTGCTGCCCAGCGAGCGCAGGACGGACACACAGTCGCCGCCGCTCAAGGTCGACATCCGCTGCTATGCGTATCGCGGCAGGGTGATGCTCTACGCCGCACGGATATACCAAGGGCAAACTACAAACTTTCGAACTCCTGGTGGCGGGTTTTCTCCCGTATTGACGGGTGAAGACAGCGGATGAATCCGCGCGCGCAGGCATGGGTGCCGCTCCAGCGCCAAGCGCGGACAGCCCTGACCAAGAGTGCGTGACCGTCGCGTTGTTCCGAGCACGGAGGCCGGAAGGAGATTCAGTCGAGGTGGGCCTTTCCCAAACGCAGCGCGTTAACCACCACCGATACCGAGCTCAAACTCATGGCCAAGGCGGCAATCATTGGGCTGAGCAGCAGGCCGGTCAGCGGATACAACACGCCGGCCGCGATCGGAACGCCGACCGCGTTGTAGACAAATGCGAACGTGAGGTTCTGCTTCATGTTCGCGACGGTCGCGTTGGAGATGGCGCGTGCACGTACGATGCCTCGAAGGTCGCCCTTGACCAGGGTGACCTGCGCACTGGACATCGCGACATCGGTACCCGTGCCCATCGCAATGCCAACGTCTGCGCCAGCAAGGGCTGGCGCGTCATTGATGCCATCACCGGCCATCGCCACTTTGTGTCCTTCCGCTTTCAGTCGCTGAACCAGGTCGACCTTGTCCTTGGGGCGAACTTCGCCATGAACCTCATCGATACCGAGCGTGCGTGCCACCGCCTTGGCTGTGGTGACACCGTCGCCCGTGGCCATGACGATACGCAGGCCGTCGCGATGCAGGGCTTCGATCGCTTCCGGCGTGGACGCCTTGATCGGGTCAGCGACGGCAACCAGTCCGGCAAGCACGCCATCCACCGCGAGAAACATCACGCTGGCGCCCTCCTGGCGCAGCTTCTCCGCATCGGCAGACATGGATGAGGGATTCACACCCACTTCGCGCATCAGTTCGGTGTTTCCGATGGCAAGCCCGCGACCACCAACTTTGCCGCGTACGCCTACGCCAGTGGCCGACTCGAAGTCGTCAGGAGTCTCCAAAGCGAGCTGTCGCCGACGCGCCTCCGCGACGATGGCGTCGGCCAACGGATGCTCGCTGCCTTGATCGAGACTTGCGGCAAGGCGCAGCACCTCTTCCTCGGTAAAACCGTGCGACGGCAAAGCTGTGCGGAACGCCGGTCGCCCTTCAGTCAGGGTGCCGGTCTTGTCGACGATCAGTGTGTCGATCTTGCGCAGGTTCTCGATCGCCTCAGCATCGCGGAATAGCACGCCACCCTGCGCAGCGCGCCCGGTGGCAACCATGATCGACATCGGCGTAGCCAGTCCCAATGCGCATGGGCAGGCAATGATGAGAACTGAAACGGCATTGAGTACGGCGTAGGTCCAGGACGGTGTCGGGCCAAACAACCCCCATACGAAAAACGTCACGACCGCCGCCGCGAGTACCGCAAGCACGAACCAGAACGCCACCTTGTCCGCCATGCGTTGCATGGGCGCGCGCGATCGCTGTGCCTGCGCGACCAATTGCACGATCTGGGCCAGTACGGTCTCCGAGCCAATTTTTTCGGCACGCATCACCAACGCGCCGGTGCCGTTGAGGGTGGCGCCGATGACTGAGGCGCCGACCGTCTTTTCGACCGGAATCGGCTCACCGGTCAGCATTGATTCGTCGACGTTGGAGCGTCCTTCGATCACCTCGCCGTCGACCGGTACTTTCTCACCTGGACGGACCCGCAAGCGGTCCCCCACATGCACGTGGCTGAGCTCGATATCTTCTTCGGTCCCGTCATCACGAAGGCGGCGTGCCGTCTTGGGGGCCAGCCCGAGCAGTGCCTTGATCGCCGCCGACGTTTTTGAGCGTGCCCTCAGTTCCAGCAGTTGTCCCAGCAGGGTCAGCGAGACGATCACGGCGGCCGCTTCGAAGTACACACCGACGCGACCATGCGCATGAAACGAGGCAGGGAAGAGTTCGGGCGCTACCGCCGCCACGACGCTGTAGCCAAACGCTGCCGTTGTGCCGATGCCGATCAGGGTCCACATGTTGAGACTGTGTTTGCGGATGGATTGCACGCAACGCACGAGGAATGGCCAGCCAGCCCAGAAGAACACGGGAGTGGTCAATACCAACTCAACCCAGGTCCGGGTATCGACCGACAACGCAGAGAATCGGTGCCCGAACATCGCCAGCACCAACACAACCACCGTCAGTGGCAACGTCCACCAGAATCGACGGCTGAAGTCGCGAAGCTCGGGATTGCCCTCGTCCTCCAGACTGGGCATTTCCGGCTCCAACGCCATCCCGCAGATAGGGCACGCTCCGGGCCCCTCTTGACGAATCTGCGGGTGCATCGGACATGTGTAGATGATGCCTGAGGGCGCTGGGGCGTCTGGCGTCAATGGTTCACTTGAGAGATACCGCGCGGGTTCGGCGATGAAACGTTGCTGGCACCGAGTTGAGCAGAAATGATAGGTCGTGCCCTTGTGCTCGGCGGTGAGCAAAGACGTTGCCGGATCGACCTGCATGCCGCATACCGGATCCGTTACCGTCGCGCCGGCGTGAACACTGGCATCGCTGATACGATCGTCAACCGCATCCCGTGCCGGATTGCCGTGATGGTCATGGGGGTCGTGTGAAGTCATGAGTCTTCTCTCAAAAAGCGCTGCGGGATCGAGCTGTGTTTCGCAGGATTGCGGGTCGGTGCAAGTGTTGGGTCTGGCTCGTCTACATATCGCATCACGGGTCTTTCGAGAGTCCTTGGGTGCTGGTTCCCCTGGACAGAGAGTCGCCATGGAGGTGACACCTTGAGCTACCCGTACCACACATTGTGTTGACGGCAAGTCGTGATGCTGCATCTGAAGCTCCAAGCAACAGTCGCGTATCGCCACTGCGACCCGACACCCCCACGAGGCCGTTTTCCCAACCCATCATGCGTTCAACGTCCGTTGCCGAGATCTTCCGCTGTCGCGGAGGTAGTAGCATCAAGTCGGGGTCCAAGCTCCCGGGTCTGGTGACCATGGGCAAGCCATCTAATGGACTCAGGCCCACGGTCGTATCAGCCTGTCACCGAGCCCACCGTAGCAACCGCACGTCGCCTATCCCCAATTGATTGCACAAGGGCAATGAAGCATTCGGACACAACAACCTCCGCCGCTAGCCCGTCCCCGGGCAGAGGCATCAGGGAGCCGACTCCCATCCCGGCGAATCTTCGGCGCCGACTGGGATGGCGCGCTGCATCGCGCCGCCTCGGCCCTGTCAAACCACACGAGATGCTTTGGTTGGTGCTCGCACTTGTCTTCAATCTCGCGTGGGAACTCGCACAACTCGGTTTCTACGACCTGTCCGTCACGCATACCAGCGTCGCGTATGCGGTAGTCCACTGCACGCTCGGCGACGGCATCATCACAGCGGTCGCGTACCTGATTGTGGTCGGCGTTACGCGCTCTCGCATGTGGCCGTATACGAATCCATGGGCGGGGATGGCGTTCATGCTGCTCTCGACCATCGGCTACACCGCGTGGAGCGAATGGCGCAACGTCTATCTCGTGCACAGCTGGGCCTACGCGGCGTCGATGCCGCTCATCGCCGGTATCGGAGCAGCACCATTGCTGCAATGGATCGTGGTTCCCGTTGCAATCCTGATCACCGTGCGCCGTTTCAAGCCATAGCGCGCTGCCGCTCACAGACAGGCCCCGGCGCGAATGATCGTGCCACACTGTGACTTCGCAAGCGAACTGTGATCAGCCTGTTGCTCTGCAGCAGCGTGACAACTTCCGATCATCGTTCGATGCAGCCCAGCCAACATGAAACAATCGATGTACTTGATCACGGTCAAGTATGTGCCACCCAACCCACGATAGTCTTGAGCTCATGACTGGCATGTCCCACCGGCGCAGCATCCATCGCCACCACATATTGTGGTGCGTGCTGGCGCTGTTGTGGCTGTGCCAGCAGGTTGCATTTGCGGCCAGTGCTTGCGTTGTTTCCCTGCCCGACATGGCCACGGCCACGTCCGCGTCGCAGCCGACTTGCATGGGTGACATGGCGGTGGGGAATGCCAAAGACCTCATGTGTGCCCAACATTGCGCTCAGGGCACGGCGATCCAGTCCGATGCATCTTCGCCCAATGTTCCGGGCTCGTTACTTCCGCCCTTGGCACCGAACGCGCCGGTCGTGGCCATGTTGCCACGCGCCAATGCATTGTTTGCCTCGGCGGAGCGGGAGCATGTCTATCGACCTCCGCTCAGATTGCTGTTCTGCTCGCTCCTTATCTAGCCCCCGCCTTGCTTGTGGCAACGGGTCGTACCGGCATTGGTACGGCGCATTCAGCAAGATTGCGGGAGTGACTGTTCATGTTTTCCACTTGCTCTGCGCGGCGTCATCAGACGTCCGCGCTGGCCATGCTCCTGTTCGCAGGCATGACCATGACCCCGATGGCGTGGGCCATCGACGGACCAACGCATCAGGGCGCTGCCATCGCATCGCGTGCAGCCTTGGTGGCCCCGGTAGAGACTGAAAGTATTGTGCCATCCGCCGGGCTCACGCCTGACCTGTTGGTGCAGAAGGTTCTGCAACGCAACCCCGGCATCGAGGCGATGCAGGCGGCTTCCGACGCAGCGGGCGCCCGGATCGAGTCAGCCGGCGCACTGGATGACCCGATGGTCAGCTATGCAATAGCGCCCAACACGGCCGGCGGCCCGGGTCAGGGCCTCAACCAGAACGTGCAGGTCAGTCAAAAGTTTCCGTGGCCGGGGACCCTGGACCTGCGCAGCAGGATGGCTACGGCCGAAGCGGAGTCGGCGGACCAGCAAGTGGCTGACCTGCGCCTGCGGCTCGCCGCCCGTGCCCGCGCCGACTATGCCCAGTGGTACTACGTGCATCGGGCGCTGGCGATCAACGCCGCGAACACGACGCTGGTAGAGCATTTGAGGACGGTGGCGGAAGCGGCCTATGCCTCAGGGCAGTCGCCGCAGCAAGATGTCCTGCAGGCTGAGGTGGAATTGGTGCGCCTGCGCAACCAGGCTCTGGAGCTGGCGCGTCTGCAGCGCACGGTGCAGGCGAAGATCAACGCACTGCAGAACGCGGATCCGGATACTGAGGTCGCCACACCAACCGGCCTTCCGAGTGAGATTCCGCTGCCGACTTACGCCACCTTGCGGGACGCCGCGCTGGCGCATTACCCGCTGCTGCAAAGCCTTGATGCGCGCATCCAGGCGAGCAGGGATCGGGTCGATCTGGCACACAAGAACACCATGCCGAATATCAGCGTGCTGGCCGGCTACAACAGCATCATGGACATGCCAGCCAAGCGACTGACCGTCGGTGTCGCCATCAACATTCCCTTCGGTGGCAACCACCGCGGTGAGGTGAATGAGGCCAATGCACGGCTTCATGAGAGCGAGGCGAAGCTGGCCGATATGCGGAACCAGTTGCTGAGCGACATCGACCAATCGCGTGAAACCGCCGCCCAAGCCGCCGCCACCATCAAACTCTATGCCGACAAGTTGCTGCCGTTGACCAGGCTCAACATGCAGGCAGCCGAGGCTGACTACAGCAGCGGCAGTG
>Ga0307375_10003317_pt1 | contig 15916 bp, 10 predicted proteins | sample TR1MG_FD_202531 | JGI IMG/M metagenome (GOLD analysis project Ga0307375, IMG submission 202531) | Soil microbial communities from Risofladan, Vaasa, Finland - TR-1 | ecosystem: Environmental > Terrestrial > Soil > Coastal area > Acid sulfate soil | place: Finland: Risofladan, Vaasa | collected... | reverse complement strand
AGTTTGAAGATGATGGCCGTGACCAGACCACGCGTGCCCGGAACGCACGGGCAACAGACAGGACAACACCACCACGGTCTGCGCCATCACCACTACGGGGAGACACCATGAAATTCGACGCTGTACGCAAGCACACTCTTGCCGTCGCCGTGATGCTGGCACTGCTGCCGGCTGCCGCGATGGCCCAGAACGAAACCGGCAACCAGGCAACGCCCGCGGCGAGCAAGGCCGCCGCCAAGGACAACGGCAAGACACCGGCGAAGGCGGACCAGGCCAAGGCGGTGAACCTCAACCAGATGGTGGTCACCGCATCGCCCTCGGCGGTCAGCAAGATGGGATCGAGCATTTCCGTCAGCACGCTGGAGGCGGATCAGATCACCAACAGCGGCGCCCAGAACGCGGCCGACATCCTGCGCGACATTCCGGGCATCCGCGCCGAATCGTCCGGTGGCGACGGCAACGCGAACGTCTCCGTTCGCGGCCTGCCGGTGGCCTCCGGCGGCGGCAAGTTCGTGCAGTACCAGATCGACGGCATGCCCGTACTCGAATTCGGCGATATCGCCTTTGCCACGCCCGACACCTTCCTGCGGCCGGACTACAACATCGATCACGTCGAGGTGGTGCGCGGCGGCTCGTCCTCGGTGTTCGCCAGCAATGCACCCGGCGCGATCATCAACTTCATCACCAAGACCGGCAAGGAAAAGGGCGGCAACATCGGCCTTTCCGCCGGCCTCGACTACAACAGCCAGCGGCTGGATTTCGATTACGGCGAACCGGTCAGCGCCACGACCCGCTTCCACATCGGCGGCTTCCTGCGCGATGGCGACGGCCAGAAGGACGTCGGCTACAACGCCCAGTCCGGCGGCCAGCTGATGGGCAACATCACGCATGACATCGACGGCGGCTTCCTGCGCGCCAGCTTCCAGTACCTGGACGACAATTCCGCGGTGTACCTGCCCGTACCGGTGCGCATCTCTGGCAGCAACAGCAACCCCAGCGTGGGCTCGCTGCCCGGTTTCAGTGTCACCAACGGTGTGTTGCAGTCGCCCTACTTCCAGCGCGACCTGGCGTTGAACTCGTCCGGCAACCCGATCGTCACCAATATCGCCGACGGCTACCACTCCAAGGTGAATGCCTTCGGCGGCGAGGGCAAGTTCAGCCTGGGCGACAACTGGACGCTGCACGAGCAGTTCCGCGTGGCCGACAACAGCGGCAACTTCGTCGGACCCTACCCGGCCGAGGTCAACACCGCCGCGACACTGGCCCAGGAGATCGGCGGTGCCGGCGCCACGCTGCGCTACGCGACCGGCCCGCAAACGGGCCAGGTGGCGGATGCGGCTTCGGTCGGCGGCAATGGCCTGGCCACCCGCGTGCACCTGTTCAACGTGTCGCTGCCGGACATGGGCAACATCACCAACAACATTTCCCTCAAGCGCTCGTTCGACCTGAACAGCGGCCCGGTGGACCTGGAACTGGGTTACTACCGTTCGCGCCAGACCATCCAGCAGGACTGGCACTGGAACACCTATCTGGAGACCGTGCAGGGTTACAAGGCGTCACTGCTGGACGTCTACGACGCCAATGGCAATCCGGTCACCGACCACGGCCTGGTGGCCTATGGCACGCCTTACTGGGGCAATTGCTGCGTCCGCTCGTACGACGCGCGTTACACGATGAGCTCGCCGTATCTCTCGCTGTCGTGGGAACCCGGCGCCTGGCGCTTCGATGCGGGTCTGCGCTATGACCACATGCGGGCCAGCGGGACTTACGCCGGCTCCACCGGCACCAAGGTTCTGGACGTCAACGGCAACGGCATCATCTCGGTTCCCGAACAGACGGTGCCGGTCGTCAACAACCTTGCCGCCAGCCCGATCAGCTACACCAAGCACAAGCTGGAATACACCTTCGGCGCCAATTACCTGCTGAGCACCGACCTGGCCCTGTTCGCCCGGACCAGCCGCGGCGCCCGTTTCAACGCCGACCGCCTGCTGTTCGGCGGTGGGCTCAACGCCAATGGCGATGCGCCGCAAGGCGTGGCGGTGAACCAGGTCAAGCAGGACGAACTGGGCGTGAAGTGGAGCACCCGCCACACCAGCCTGTTCGTCACCGGGTTCTACGCCACGACCCAGGAGCAGAATCAGGATGTGACTTCGCAGACCTCGACCCTGATCAGCCGCAACTACCGCTCCTACGGCGTGGAGCTGGAAGGCTCGGTCGACTACGGCAACTTCAGCGTGCGCGGCGGCGCCACCTACACCCATTCGCGCATCACCCGCGACCAGATCACGCCGGCCAACGTGGGCGGCGTGCCGCAGCGCCAGGCCAACTGGATCTACCAGCTGAGCCCGAGCTATCGCTTCCTCGACCGGTTCATGGTGGGCGCGACGGTCATCGGCACCACGCAGTCCTACGCCAGCAACCCGAATGGACTGGTGCAGCCGGCATACGCGCAGGTGAACGTGTTCGGCAGCTACGACATCACCGATCGCATGACGGTATCGCTGCACGCCGAAAACGTGTTCAACGAGACCGGCCTGACCGAGATCGACCAGAGCCCGGTTTCGGTGCAGGCCAACGGCCTGAACACGGCCCGCTCGATTCTCGGTCGTACCGTGTCGGTGAGCTGGAACTATCGCCTGTGACGGCAGGGGTCGACACCGGCAGCGATGCCGACGGGAGCCACGACGACGCGCGGCGGCAGTATCTGGCGATGCTGCCACGCGCCCGCCGCCGCAGCGCCGAGCGTCGCTTCGAGAGCGCCGGCAAGATCCTGGTCCGGGAGTTGTCCGCACTGTATGGGCACAGCCCCAGCTTCGACACCTGGCTGGCCCGGTTCTGTACCGAACTGGGCCGGCTGGCGACCGCGCGTCCGGCGGCGCTGACCGCGCTCGACGGCCGCCGCGCGGCACGACCGGACTGGTTCGTGCGCCAGCGCATGGTCGGCTACTCGGCCTACGTGGACCGCTTCGGCGGCACCCTCGCCGGCGTCGGCCGGCGGATCGATCACCTGCGCGAACTCGGCGTCGACTACCTCCACCTGTTGCCGTTCCTGCGCGCCCGCCAGGGCGACAGCGACGGCGGCTTCGCGGTGGCCAGCTTCGAGGAGATCGAACCGGCGCTGGGCAACATGGACGATCTGGAAGCCTTGACGGCGAGGATGCGCGAAGCCGGCATCAGCCTGTGCGCGGATCTGGTGCTCAATCACGTCGCCGACGAGCACGCCTGGGCGCAGGCGGCGGCGACCGGCGACCCGGCCATGCGCGCGTTCTTTCACGTGTTCCCCGACCGGCAGCTGCCGGACGCCTACGAGAACACGCTCGGCCAGGTGTTTCCGCAGGCGGCGCCGGGCAACTTCACCCATGTGCCGGCGATGGGCGGCTGGGTGTGGACCACCTTCTATCCGTTCCAGTGGGATCTGAACTTCGCCCATCCGCCGGTGTTCGCGGCGATCGCGCAGGTGCTGCTGCAGCTGGCCAACCGCGGCGTGGAGGTGTTCCGGCTCGATTCGGCGCCGTACCTGTGGAAGCGGCCGGGCACCCGCTGCGTGAATGAGCCGGAAGTGCACCGGATCCTCACCGCGTTGCGCGCCTGCGTGCAGCTGGTGGCGCCCGGCGTGCTGCTGAAGGCCGAGGCGATCGTGCCCACCGAACAGGTCTCCGCCTATTTCGGCCGCGGCGAGCTGCAGGGCCGCGAGTGCCAGCTGGCCTATCACAGCGGTCTGATGGCCTCGGGCTGGGCGGCGCTGGCCGAGGGCAATGCCGAACTGCCGCGGCAGTTGCTGGCGCAGACACCGGCGCCGCCCGCGGCGGCCGGCTGGATCACCTACGTGCGCTGCCACGACGACATCGTGTGGGGCGTGTTGCGACCGCAGGTCGAAGCGGCCGGCGGCGACTTCGTTCGCCGCATCGGCAAGACGGCAGCCTTCCTCGAAGGCCGCACGCACGGCAGCTTCGCCCGCGGGGCGGCGTTCCAGACCCCCGGCGACGGCGCCGTGCACGGCAGCAACGGCATGACCGCGGCGCTGGTCGGGCTGCCCGACGATCCGCTTGGCACGGTCGATCCGGCCGCGCTGCGCCGCTACGTGCTGCTGCATGCGTTGGCCTTCTGGGTGGGCGCGGTGCCGCTGATCTACATGGGCGACGAACTGGGCCAGCACAACAATGCCGATCCGGCCGACGCCGCCCGGGTGGCGCAGGACGGTCGCTGGCTGCAACGTCCGCTGCTGTCGGCAGCGGCGCTGGACGCGCTGGCTGCGGGCCGCGGCGTGCCGGCGGCGACCTTCGCCGCGCTGGCTGCGCTGGTCGCTGCGCGCCGGCACCGCCACTGGCCGGCCGATGCCGGGGTGAGCGTGCTGGACCACACCGATCCCGCGCTGCTCATCGTGCGCCGCGGTGACAAGGCACTGGGCATCTTCAACTTCGCGGCGCACGAGGCGTCGCTCGATCTTGCCGTGCTGGATGCGGGACAAGGCTGGTCGGATCTTTTTTCCAGTGGCGTCGCGGGCACCGGCACGACGACCTGCACACTGCAGCCCTGGGCAACGCTGTGGCGAGTGCGCGGCCGTGTCTGAGCAAGCCGCAGCCGTCGTTTTCGGCGAGGCGCTGGTCGACGCTTTCGGCAGCGTGCTGCTGCCGGGCGGCGCCCCGTTCAACGTGGCCTGCCATCTCGCTGCGCTGGGGCTGCCACCGCTGATGATCACCCGGCTCGGCCAGGACGAGGCCGGCTGGTTGCTGCGCGACACCGCGGCCCGCTTCGGGCTGTCGCTGCAGGCGGCGCAGCTCGAGCCGCACAGCGCGCGGGTGGACGTGCACGAACGCGAGGGTGGCCATGTGTTCGAGATTCCCGCCGGGCAGGCGTTCGACCGCATCGAGGCCGCTGCCGCGGCGCAGGCCGCAACCGGCACCACGGCGCCGGGCTGGCTGTATTTCGGTACGCTGGCGTTGCGCGGGTCTGCCAGCAGACAGGCGTTGACTGCGCTGCGCGCCGGCCGGCAGCAGCACGCGTTCGTCGACCTGAACTGGCGCGAGGCCGGCCCTTCGCCGCAGGTGATCCTGGATATGCTGCAGGGGATCGAGGTGCTGAAGCTGAGCGATGCGGAACTCGACCTGGTGCTGGGCTGGCTGCAGCTGCCGTCCATCCCGGGCGTGCCTGCCGAAGGCGAGCAGCATGCCGCGATGGCGCGGCTTTGCGCACGCTTCGGCGCACGCCACCTGCTGGTCAGCCATGGTGCCGATGGCGCCGCCGCGTGGGATGCAACCGGCTGTTGCGTAGCCCGCGCGCCGGCGTCGCCGGTGCCGCACCTGCGCGACACGGTCGGTGCCGGCGACGCCTTCAGCGCGCTGATGCTGGCCGGCCTGCTGCTGCAGCGGCCGCTCGCGGTCGCGCTGGCCGATGCCGTGGCGTTCGCCAGCCTCAGCTGCGGCTGGCGCGGCGCGCTGCCGGCGGATACCGCGCTGTATCAACCCTGGCGCTGCCGCCTGGGCCTGGCCGCGCCGGCCGCCGCGATCGTGCCGACCTCGAGATAAGCCCATGTCCATGCCCAAGCCCCGCCTGCGCTTCTGGCAGATCCTGAACATGAATGTCGGTTTTTTCGGCATCCAGTTCAGCTTCGGCCTGCAGCAGAGCAACATGAGCCCGATCTACAAGTACCTGGGCGCGCACGACGCCAGCCTGCCCTACCTGTGGCTGGCTGGGCCGATCACCGGGCTGCTGGTGCAGCCGCTGATCGGCGCGATGAGCGACCGCACCGACAGTCGCTGGGGCCGGCGCACGCCGTACTTCCTGATCGGTGCGCTGATCTGCAGCCTGTGCCTGCTGGCGATGCCGTTCAGTCCCGCGCTGTGGGTGGCGGCCAGCCTGCTGTGGATTCTGGACGCCGGCAACAACGTGACGATGGAGCCCTACCGGGCCTTCGTCAGCGACCGTCTGGACAGTTCGCAGCACGCGGTGGGTTTTCTCACCCAGAGCGCGTTCACCGGGCTGTCGCAGACGCTGGCCTATCTCACCCCATCGCTGCTGGTGATGCTGGGCATGAACATGGCATCGAGCACCGCGCACGGGATCCCGTACGCGGTGGTCACCGCGTTCGTGGTCGGCGCGGTGTTCTCGGTGGCGTCGATCGGCTGGTCGGTCTGGACCACGCCCGAGCTGCCTCTCGATGAAACCGAGCGCGCACGCATGCGCGCCGCGCCGCGATCGGCCAGTGCCACGCTGCGCGAGATCGTCACCGCCCTGCGCGAGATGCCGGCCACGATGCGCCAGCTGGCGGTGATGATGCTGTTCCAGTGGTACGCAATGTTCTGCTACTGGGAATACATCACCTTGTCGCTGGCGCACACGCTCTACGGCAACACCGACGCGACCACGCCGGGTTTCGGCCAGGCGGTGCTGATCACCGGCCGCATCGGCGGCTTCTACAACTTCATCGCCTTCGCCACGGCGATCGCGATGATGCCGCTGGCGCGCAGGATGGGGCCGCAACGGCTGCACTCGGCCTGCCTGACCCTGGGCGGCCTGGGCCTGCTGAGCCTGCCGCTGATCCATGACCCGTGGCTGCTGTTCGTGCCGATGCTGGGGCTGGGCCTGAGCTGGGCCAGCATGATGGGGAACCCTTACGCGATGCTCGCCGGCAGCATTCCGGCCGATCGCGTCGGCGTCTATATGGGCATCTTCAACGGCTTCATCGTGTTGCCGATGCTGCTGCAGATCGTCACCATCCCCCTGCTGTATCACCGCGTGCTGGACGACAACCCGGAGAACGTGATTCGCCTGGGCGGCCTGGGCCTGCTGATCGCCGCCGTGCTGGTGCTGCGGGTGCGCATTGTGACCACAGCGGAACCGGCAGCCGCCGGTTGAACCGTGCGCCAGCAGTTCGCTGACGGCAAAAGCCGCCGTCAGCGAACTGCTGGCAGCGGCTCTGATCGCGGCTCGTACCTTATTTCACGTTCAAGCTGACGCCATCGACCACGAACGACGTTTGATCCAAGGAATCTTCCGTCCCGATGAATTTCACCGTGATTGACTTCCCGATGTAGGCGTCCATATTCACACTGTGCTGCTGGTAGCCCGATGCGGCATCGAGGTTGGAGAACTGAGACACCGTGCCGAGCAGAGTGCCCGAGGAATCGAATACCTGAACTTTCAGGGTGTCGTAGGCACGACTTGTCGTGGTTTCGGCGGTATCGACATGCAACCAGAACGACAGTGTCGCACTGGTGTCGCCAGACGGTATCGTGACTGCTTGCGACGCCGTGTCCACGTGCGCGCTGCCATAACCGTCCAGCCACGCAAAGCCCGAACCAGCGTGGGCCGTTTCACCGGAGCAGCTGCTGTTGGTACACAGCGCACCGGCGCTGATCGACCACGGCGCAGCCGTGCTGCTTTCGAAACCGGTGTTGCCAAGCAGCTGACTGCCGCTGCTGCCCGACGACAGCACGATCGACTTGGTCAGGGCATTGGTCTTGCCGCCATTGTCGGTCACGGTGAGCGAGACGTTGTAGGTGCCGCCCAGGGCGTAGGCGTGGTTTGGGCTGGTCGCCGTGGAGGTGCTCCCGTCACCGAAGTTCCAGGCACTGGACACCACGGTCCCGTCGCTGTCTGTGGACGTGTTGGTAAACGCCACGATCAGGCCATTGATGGAATCGCTGAAATTCGCCACCGGCGGCACGTTGCCGCCACCACTGGACGGATTGAACACGATATTGGTCACGGGATGCAGTTCGATCCCGTTCGGCGCGACGCCGGTCTGTCCATGCAGGAAATCGAAGAATCCGACGCCCTTGATTTCAACCGGAATGTTCACCGTATGGAAACTGGTCGTCGCGGTGTATTTGGCGTCGAACTCGCTGCGCGCATTCTGAATGCCGGACGCCAAGGGACTGCCAGCCCCCACGCAGGCCGGATCAGGAATCTCCGCGATCATCGTGTTGCCCTGGGCATCCTTGAGAACCAGGTGGTAGTCCGAGTCGCCCTCCAGCTTATATTCAACCAGGGTCGCATCGAGCACGAAGGTGGTGGTTTCGGTCGGCTGCACACGCGCATCGAGAGGCGGACTGCTCGGCGCCGTCAACGACGCCAGGTAACTGATGGTACTCGGGACCGGGTTGTTTATATCGACCAGAGACGCATCGGGATCAGTGCCGGTCTTTACCGACCAGCGTTCGACACCGCAATGCCCGCTGCTCGAATATGGAGTCGCCGCGAGCGTTTCGTGCTCCGACGGAGGTTTTGCCGGATGGTTGAAAATACTTTGAGGTGACGCCGAAGCCACCCCAGCCGTTCCGACCAGTACAGCAACAATCGAACACCACAGCGATCTGTGTTTCAACATGGAATACTCCTTTACGCATGCACGGAATGATTAAAATGGTCACGAGCGGCCATATAAAATGACCGCCAACCGGATGCCTGCAAAAAATGACGCCTTTACTTAAAAGACGTGACAACCATGTAAAAAATGCGCGGCGACCATGAGACAATCATCACAAACGACGCATTTTGATATCCAGGTTGTTCAAGATATTCGCCACCGGAGCATGTAAAACTGCCATTCCGTGGCAAGTGAAACCTTGCAAGTGCACTCGAAGCCTGATTTACGGAAACTATTGATGGAGTCCATAACAGAGCCTTTACCAGCACTCTTCGACTTCCTCGCTCCTCAAAGCCGTGGCCATCCATGGCCACTCCCCGCGTGCGCTACGCTACGCCTGCCCCGAGCTCATCGAAGAGCCCAGAGCCTTACCCCGGACTCGATCCGGTGGCAAACGGGCTTTCGTACTATTTGCAGTCCGAATCAACAAGGGAAATTTCGAATAACCTGACTCTTCGCACCTGCAGGAGCACACCTTGTGCGCGAAAGCACGGTGCCATGCGGGGCGACATGAGGTTCGCGCACAAGGTGCGCTCCTGCAAATCGGGGTTATCCGATGTGCCCCAAGCGGAAGTGAACCATTACTGCAGCTTTCGTCTGCGAGGTTAGCTTGGTCCGATCCGGACTTTTCATGCGTATCCGTCTTTTCCATATTTCCCATTTTTAAGATCGCTGTCCATGGGAATTTTTCTCAGACCGCAGTCATCAAATTTTCATACTCCGCATGATTGAATGCAAGGTTCTGCGGCCGTGCATTCGGACACATGATCCATGGATTATCTGAACCCATCATGTGTCGCACGTTCATTCCATGACGATCGACGGCGCGCGGGCATTCGGCCGACTGAGTCGGGACTTGTCCGGATGTCGACTGGCGCGACCTGCTCCGAGCGAAGCCCCGCTTTGGCAGCGGACTGCCTTGCGGGCTAGAGGGCATCTCGAATAGCCATGGTTCATGGCACTTGCAGCGCACTTGCGGGAGCGGCTCCAGCCGCGATGCCCTTGCACCGACCAAGCCAGAAGCATCGCGGCTGAAGCCGCTCCCACAAGTGCGCTCCTACAAATTGGCGAACGGGCTTTCGTGCTGTTTGCGGACCGCATCAACAACCCCACCATCAGGGCATCGTCAGCTCGCATCGGACGGTCACACCATCCGCGCGGCGCGGCCGCTCAGCTGACGCCGCGCACCCGCAACGTCAGGCCCTTCAGGAAATTCCGCAGCACTTGATCGCCGCACAAGCGGAAATTCTTGTGCCCGGGCTGGCGGAACAGTGCGTTCAGTTCGGGCTTGGAAATCGGGAAGCCGGCGTCGGCGAGGATCTGGTGCATATCCACGTCCTTCAGCTCGAACGCGACGCGCAATTTCTTCAGCACCACGTTGTTGGTGACGCGTTTCTCCACCGGGCGCGGCGGCAGGCTTTCGTCGCGGCCGCGGCGATGGAACACCAGCCCGTCCAGGAAGTGCGCCAGCACCGCGTTGCTGCATTCGACGTAGCCCGGCTCGCCTTCCTTTTTCAGGAACGCCTGCACATCGGCTTTCCCGATCGGGAAAGCCGTATCCGCCAGTTGGGTGATCTCGACCACCTTGCCGTCGCTCAGGTCGAGCATGTAGCGGATGGAGCGCAGTACGTCGTTGTTGATCATGGTCAAGCTCCAGCAGCCTGTCGGGCTTTGGTGGTCGAGGCGAGAATTCGGCTGTGTGAGGACAGATTTTCGACGCTTCGCCGGCCCATAGTGGTTCTATGGGCCAAGAAGCGGCGGAAATATGGACCGCACAGACGGATTCGCAGACCGGCCGACCAACGGTCCGACAGGCTGCTAAAGGTTCCAGTCGGCCATGTTACCTTGCCCACCCATGAGCGAACCGCTGCATACCCTTGTCGGCATCTGCCGGCACGTCGAGGAGATCAGGAAAAGCCGCTTCCTCGCCCAGGCCGCCCCCGTGGACTCGGCCGGGCAGGCGCTGGCGTTCGTCAGCGCGGCAGGCGATCCGACCGCCACGCACAATTGCTGGGCCTATCGCATCGGCCAGGACTACCGTTTCAATGACGACGGCGAACCGGGCGGCACGGCCGGGCGGCCGATCCTGCAGGCGATCGAAGGCCAGGGCATGGACCGCGTGGTGGTGCTGGTGACACGCTGGTTCGGCGGAACCAAACTGGGCGCAGGCGGGCTGGTGCGCGCTTACGGCGGCACCGCCGCCGAGTGCCTGCGCTGCGCCGAGCGCGTACCGATCGTGGCGATGGCGCGGCTCGGCCTGCATTGCGATTTCGCCACGCTGGCCCTGCTCAAGGCCCGGCTGAAAGAGCTGCAGGCCGAAGTCGCGCAGGAAACCTTCGGTACCGACGGCGTCGAACTGCAGGTGCAGCTACCGGAGCACCGGGTCGATGAAGCCCGCCTGCTGATCAGCAACATCAGCCGCGGGCGCAGCGAAGCTGACCGGCTCGATTGAGGTTGGCTGGATTGAAGCTGGCTTGATTGAGGCCGGCTGGATTGAGGCATGCTGGATTGAATCCGACTGCGCGCGCCCCACCTTGGTAGGAGCGCACCCTGTGCGCGAATGCTTTTGATCTGTATCAGAGCATTCGCGCACAGGGTGCGCTCCTACAAATCGGGGTGATTCGAGGTGCCCATGAGCGACATCAAAACCGACACACCCCGCCCGCTCCGTCGCCTCGGCGCCTTGCGCGAACTGTGGCCGTTCCTGAAACCGCACCGCATGCTGGCGATCGGCTGGCTGGTGTTTCTGGCGCTGTCGTCGGGCGCATCGCTAGTGCTGCCGATGGCGTTTCGCCACATCATCGACCAGGGTTTCGGCCATTCCAGCCTGACCGTGATCAACAGCACCTTCATCGCCCTGTTCGGCGTGGCGCTGGTGCTGGCGTTCGCCACCGCCGCGCGCTACTTCTGCATCACGCTGCTGAGCGAACGGGCACTCGCCTCCTTGCGCAGCACGCTGTATGCGCACGTGATCCGGCTCGATGTCGGATTCTTCGAACGCAGCCGCGTCGGCGAGCTGCTTTCCCGCCTCAGCGCCGATACCGAAGTGGTGCAGGCGCTGATCGGCTCGGGCGTGTCGGTGGCGCTGCGCAGCGCGGTGATGCTGGTGGGCGCGGCGGCGGCGATGGTCTGGACCGCGCCGTCGCTGGCCGGGCTGACCGCACTGGTGATTCCGGCGGTGATGTTGCCGATCCTGTTGTTCGGCCGGCGCGTGCAGAAACTGTCGCGGGCCAGCCAGGACCGGCTGGCCGATGCGGCGGCCATCGCCAACGAAACCCTGAATGCCTCCACCGCGGTCAAGGCCTACGCCCGCGAGGACATCGAGAGCACGCGCTACGGCACGGCGATCCTGCGCGCACTGGCCACCGCGCGTCGACGCATCGGCACGCGCGCGCTGCTGACCCTGGCGGTGATCGTGCTGGTGTTCGGCGCGATCACCCTGGTGCTGTGGGCCGGCGCCCGCCACGTGCTGGCCGGCACGCTGGATGCCGGCGTGCTGGGCCAGTTCGTGCTGTACGCGATCTTCGCTGCCGGCTCGGTGGCCGGCCTGTCCGAGGTGTGGGGCGACGTGCTGCGCGCCGCCGGTGCGATGGAGCGCATCGGCGAACTGCTGGCCGAGCGTGCCGAAGTGACCGGCCCGGCGCAACCCGCGCCGCTGCCGCGGCCGGTGCGCTGCGCGCTGCAGTTCGACCACGTGACGTTTCACTACCCGACCCGGCCCCACACGGCGGCACTGGGGGATTTCACGCTCGCGATCGAACCCGGCGAGACGGTGGCACTGGTCGGTCCGTCGGGCGCGGGCAAGAGCACTGTGTTCTCGCTGCTGCTGCGTTTCTTCGACCCGCAGTCCGGCAGCGTGCGGCTTGACGGCATCGACCTGCGCGCACTGAGCCTGCCCGATCTGCGCGGCGCCATCGCGCTGGTACCGCAGGAGACGGTCATCTTCAGCGGCACGGCGGCCGACAACATCCGCTTCGGCCGGCAGGAGGCCAGCGACGAGGAAGTGCGCGAAGCGGCCCGCGCCGCCGAGGCGCACGACTTCATCAGCGCGCTCGACAGCGGCTACGAAGCCGAGATGGGCGAGCGCGGCGTGCGCCTGTCCGGCGGCCAGCGCCAGCGCATCGCGATCGCCCGCGCGATCCTGCGCGACGCCCCCCTGCTGCTGCTGGACGAAGCCACCTCGTCGCTCGACGCCCAGTCCGAAGCCGCGATCCAGCAGGCGCTGGAACGCCTCGAAAAAGGCCGCACCACCCTGGTCATCGCCCACCGCCTCGCCACCGTGCAGCGCGCCGATCGCATCGTCGTCCTCGATGGCGGCCGCATCGTGGCGCAGGGCACACACGAGAGCCTGCTGGCCGAAGGTGGGTTGTATGCGGAGCTGGCAAGGTTGCAGTTCGTGGCGTGAGGAGCGACTGCTCGCCAGAATCCAGGCTGACCGTCACCTCAGCGGAGACTGTTAGGCCAGCACCTCGTCGAAGGCCCGGTTGTCGAAGATCTCGATCAGCGCGGTATCGGTGACGCTCATGTGGACGTCTTCCGTCGGGTGTCGTGGCGGCACGCCAGGTCACGCAACGATCCGGACGTGCGCAACGCGGCGTATTTACCTGCCCGTGAGCGCGGCCAGCTGGGCAGGATAGCGGTCACCCACGACCTCGATCCGGGCCAGTTCCGCCTCGATCTGTTGCAACTCCGCGGCGGTCAGCACCACGTCGACTGCAGCGAGATTTTCCTGCAGGCGATGCAACTTGGTCGTGCCCGGAATCGGCACGATCCACGGTTTGCGTGACAGCAGCCAGGCCAGCGCGATCTGCGCGGGCGTGACCTGCTTCACTGCGGCGATCGCGCCGAGTCGATCAACCAGTGCCTGGTTGGCCGCGCGTGCCTCGACCGAGAACCGCGGCACGATGCTGCGGAAGTCGTCCTTGCCGAAGGTCGTGCCCGCGTCGATCTTGCCGGAGAGGAAGCCCTTGCCGAGCGGGCTGAACGGCACGAAGCCGATGCCCAGCTCCTCGCAGGTCGGCAGGATCTCCGCTTCGGGTTCACGCCACCACAGCGAGTACTCGCTTTGCAGTGCCGCCACCGGATGCACCGCGTGCGCGCTGCGGATCGAGGCCACGCCCGCTTCGGAAAGACCGAAGTGCCCGACCTTGCCTTCGGCGATCAGGTCCCTGACCGCACCGGCCACCTCTTCCATCGGCACGGCCGGGTCGACGCGGTGCTGATAGAACAGATCGATGCGCTCGGTCTTGAGCCGCTTCAGCGCCGCCTCGGCCACGGCCTTGATGTGCTCGGGGCGGCTGTTGACGCCGCCGCGCCGTTCGCCGGTCTGCAGGTCGATGTCGAAACCGAACTTGGTCGCGATCACGACCCGGTCGCGCACCGGCGCCAGCGCCTCGCCCACCAGTTCCTCGTTGACGAACGGGCCATAGGCTTCGGCGGTGTCGAAGAAGGTGACGCCGCGTTCCACCGCCGCGTGCATCAGCGCGATCATGTCCTGCCGGTTGCCCGCCGGCCCATAGGCGGAGGTCATGCCCATGCAGCCCAGGCCGATCGCCGAAACGGTCAGACCGGCGTTGCCGAGAGTGCGCTTTTCCATCGTCTTGCTCCTGCCGAATTGAGGAATGCGACTAGTCTGGGCTCCCGACCGTTACTTGATTAGACGGGACAATTCGAATGCACCTATGATTTCAATTCATCAATGGGCAGCGCGCGCATGGCTCGCGAGAACTACAACGACCTGCTGGCCTTCCTCACCGTGGCGCGCGAGCGCAGCTTTACTCGTGCCGCGGCCCAGCTCGGCGTGTCGCAGTCCGCCCTCAGCTACACCATCCGCGGACTGGAGGCGCGGCTGGGCCTGCGCCTGCTGACCCGCACCACGCGAAACGTGGCACCCACCGAAGCGGGCGAGCGCCTGTTCGACACGCTTGCGCTGAACTTCGAGGACATCGATGCCGCCCTCGCCAGCCTGAGCGAGCTGCGCGACAAACCCGGTGGCACCATCCGCATCAACACCGGCGAGCATGCCGCCACCACCATCCTGTGGCCGGTGTTGCGAAAACTGCTGCCGAACTATCCGGACATCCGCGTCGAGGTGATAAGCGATTCCACCCTGACCGACATCGTGGCGGGCCGTTTCGATGCCGGCATCCGCCTGGGCGAGCAGGTGGCGCAGGACATGATCGCCGTACCGATTGGCCCGCCGATGCGGATGGCGGTGGTCGGCTCGCCGGACTACCTGGACTCCCACCCCGCGGTCAAGACACCGCGCGACCTCACCGGCCACGACTGCATCAACATCCGCTTCCTCACCCACAGCGGCCTGTACCCGTGGGAGTTCGAAAAGGACGGCCACTCGCTCAACGTGAGGGTGGAAGGGCGGCTGGCCTTCAACGACGTCCGCCAGATCCTCACCAGTGCGCTCGACGGCTTCGGCCTGGCCTGCCTGCCCGAGGACCGGGTGTTGGCACACATCGCCGAGGGCAGGTTGCGGCGCCTGCTCGCGGACTGGTGCCCGCCCTTCCCCGGCTACCACCTCTACTACCCGAGCCGGCGACAACCGTCGCCCGCGTTTTCACTGCTGGTGAATGCGCTGCGCTGCGAAGGCTGACACTGGCCCGCAGTTGCTGCTCGACGAAGCCTTCCAGGCGCTCGACAGGTCATCCGAAGCGGCCCCCCCAGCAGACGCTGGAGCGTCTGGAAAAAGGCCGCACCAGGCTGGTGATTGCCCACCGTCTCGCCACCATGCAACGCGCCGACCGCATCGGCATTTTGGCGGGAAGTCGGTGCGAGCGTTGGCTGGGGCGCATAGCGCAAGCGATCGGCGTCGTAACCCGATGCGATATGCACGCCTCCCGCGATGATCACGGTCGCCAGCATGAGGCCCGCAAATTTTCCGGGTCGGAGCAGCTCGTGGGACTGGTATTCGTAGGCGATGGCCAATGCGGCGATCCAGGCCACACCGAAGCTCGATCCGCCCAGTACATCCGACAGCCAGTGTGCGCCAAGATAGAGACGGGAGAACATGACCAAGCCGACCAACATGACGGTCAAGGCGATGACGGCCTTGCGCAAACCGGCGCCCGTATTGCGGCACAGCAGAAACGCCAGAAACCCGTAGACGACCACGCTCATCGTGGCATGCCCACTCGGGAAGGAAAACTGTTCGATCCCGCCATAGAACGCCCCGGGACGCGGACGATGCAGTGCCACCTTCAATACCTTTGCCAGCACTTCGGCGACGCCGATGGCGGCGAGCCAATATCCAGCCGTCAACCAGAGTCGCCATCCAAGGAACCACGCCAACGCGACGAGAATCACCGGCAGCAGGACTTGCGCGTCACCCAGCTCCGTGACGGCAATCATCACTCTGTCCATTACCGGAGTGCGAAGTGACTGCAGCAGGTGATACGCGAAGACATCCGCATCGACCAGCGGATCGTGACTGATCACGTCCTCCAGCACGCCGAAAAACAGCCAGGCACCGCCCACGACGAGCACCGCCGCAGCCAAGAGAAACCATTTGGGGCTGCCCGCGCTGATGAGCCACGT
>Ga0307375_10003316_pt1 | contig 15919 bp, 12 predicted proteins | sample TR1MG_FD_202531 | JGI IMG/M metagenome (GOLD analysis project Ga0307375, IMG submission 202531) | Soil microbial communities from Risofladan, Vaasa, Finland - TR-1 | ecosystem: Environmental > Terrestrial > Soil > Coastal area > Acid sulfate soil | place: Finland: Risofladan, Vaasa | collected... | reverse complement strand
CAACACTCTGCGCCGAAGAGTCCTGACCAGATTCTAACGCTCCAGCGACTTGAGACTCAGCGGACACTACGAAAACACACATCACAAGCACACAAGGAAGGATACCCGCACCATGTTAGCGCAGAAACGGGGGCAACGAAGGCAACGAGAAGGCAAAGTTCGAAATTTGGGCAAGTTCGGAGGGACACTTCCAAAACGGGAGAAAATCGCAAAGTTCGTGGCGACATCACCAACACGACTTGAAAGGGCACGTACAGGGATCAACGGCAATGGAAGTTTCATATTTGAGGATCGAGTGGGATACGGTGGCACTTGTGGGGGCGATCGAAGTCGTAGACTGGGTACCAGAGAGGAAAGCAGTGTCGGAAGCGAAAATGCTCTCTTGCATGATTGGATGGAACGCATTGCATGAGAGGTGGATGTTGTTGGAGACAATATCGAGAGAAGATGCAGTTTCAGTCGTATCGAAGAGGGTAGTATCGAATCCACCGGTGGCAGCCCACGCGTCGAGTTCCCTTGCGTCGTCAAGGTCTGTGTTGGAAGAATCCTCAGTGGTAGTCAGTCCATTTGAAGGCGATAAGTTGGCAAAGTCGAAATCGTCCTGTGTGGAGGCAGTGGAAGCGGAAGAAGCAGAGAGGGGAAGGCCAGAAGAAGCGAGTCTGTTTGCAGCGTTGAGTGTGGGGTTGTTGCTGTGAAGATTGGCGGTGATGGCAGTGGAATCATTCGCAGAAGTGATGGTGGAGGTGCCACAGTGTTGATCGAGGCCAGCTTGGAACTCTTGAAGTGCTTCGAGGGTGAGAGGTTGGACTTCCATGTGTGGCGCTTGCCCCGCCGTTTCGCCAGGCAAAGTATCGAGCAAAAAGGTGCCCGAGCTACGAAGGAAGTAGTTCGACGGGGCAAACGTGCTATCAGAGGAGGAAGAGAGGGGCTGATGGGCGCCTGAGGAGCCGGTCTGAGGGAAGAGCGTAGCGACCTGCGGGTGAGCGCGAGTGATGGCGTTGGAGAGCGCGAAGTGCTCAGGAGTGGGACGGTAGAAGGACGGCACCAAGACAGAGGGGGAGGAGGAGGGGGCGGAGGAGAGCGAGGAGGTGCGAGAAGAGAGGCGAGAGGCGTTTGTGGCGCCCAAAGCGGTCTGCGCCTGTATGTGTTGTGTGGATGCGATGTGACCCGCGGCGAAGGTGTGGTGAGAGAGGTGAGCGTTTCGCGAATTGGAATCGGAGAGATGGGGCACGTGAGAGGCGTCCAGCAGATAGGAGGAAGCATTAGGAAGCGACGTGCCGAAGCCAGAGGCGGAACCTGATACGGCGGGCGGGGGGGCGTTTTGTGGCTGCGAGTGATGATGGTGATGAGGGTGCGAGCCGCCGACCACTACGGCCTTCTTGCGCTCCGCTGAGTGCATCGAGCCGGTACCACCTCGGAATATGAGCTCGTGTTCGGCTGTCATCAGCACTTCGTTGGTCACACACGATCGCAACGCAACCACCAATACCATGACATCCGCGTGACGATGGAATACGGCTCTCGGACGCTGCATGAACTTCACCTTGAGGATTGCCGAGCCAGTCGACAAGTTCGGCTCGATGAACGGATGGTCATGCTCCAATTCGCCAACCTTTGAAAATCCAATCTCCTTTTGAATCAACTTACTTCGAACCTTCAGACACAGATAAGCACCGGACTCACGTTGGACGCGTGGCTTCTCCAAATAGATCTCCTTCAACTTGTGCTTCGCCAACGCCTCCAAACTGAACAACAGGCTAATATCCCACACACATCCTTTGCGAATCTCCGGCCGCGTTTGAATTACAAAGTCGGCATAGACACCAACCTCCGACATGGCCAAGATTCTCAGGCACTACAAGTCCAAGAGCAGCGAGGTGGGGGGCTCGATCTTGACGCTCCTTGCCAGCGTTTCCTTCGATCAGTCGGAACGCCAATTGCGCTCGACGCTGACTACTACACCTAGAACAACAGGATTTCAACAAGAGACGACTGTGTAGATCGACAGCACTCTTGATATGGACTGGGAACCGTCAACACCGGTCCGACGCGCGCAGAAGCCTCTCAGCCAGAGCATCGGCGCACACACACGGACCCTGCGGAAAAAAAGTTGGCCTCCACGCGACGTGCCCCGTTTTGGGTCGCCGCTGAACGCTCACATTTCGCACGTTTCGCCCTCCTATGACTCTTAACACCGGCACATATCACAAAGATGCATACTAACGTTAGTAAGACATGCTGACATGCGAACAGAACAGCGAAATCAGGCAAAGCAAGAACAAAACAGGCGCGACAAGAGAACCTTCGTGTGTTCGGCGCGAGTTCGGCGCCAAGACCGACTCTCGAACGGCCGCTCCGTTTGTGCGTTCATCATCACGTACCTCGATTCTTGCAATGCACCAAATGGAGCTCACCAATGCAACACAACCGCTTCCATCACTCCTTCTTCGATTTTTTGGGACGAGTCCACTCAAGGGCCACATAACCTGTCGCAACAGTCGCGATACCGAACGCGGCGCCCTTCAAGAGCGCATCCACAGTCTTGGACGACATTTTGCTCACCAATTCACTTTGTACCTTAGGGAAGAAGGCATGTATCGTCGATCCTAGATAGTCATACAGCTTGAAGAGGAAGGGTGAGCTATTGCGAAGACGTTCAAAGTGCAACTTGAAGTTGACCTTATCAGCCACTTGGTAGGAAGAACCCAACTCTTTCACGGAAGGATTATTGGAGTTAAACACTTCGTCGACAAGTCTATCGGAAAGGGCGAGGAGTGTTGCGCCAGTGAACTTGGAAAAGACGGGAACAAGGTGCCCAAGCTCGATCACAATCAGCCACTCACAAATTTCTTGATTTGTCCACAACGCGACCGGATGTTGCGTCAGATATTGGCTCCAAGTGATCTTACGAACAGTGACTACAGATTGACCGGAAGTAGGAGAGGGAGTGTCATCAGCCATGGCGTCCAGATGAGAATGAAAGTCGCGCCCTGAAGGAACGGCGTTCACTCCATTCCTAGGAAGGATTCCTATGCTCCTCGGGATTAAAATGTCACCAAAATCGTCGTAAATCATAGAAATCATAGCGGGTCATCCGATACGCTCAGTACTTGGAGTACCACATGTATCTGCAGGCTGTTTGGCAGGTATCTTCGGATCCACCGTTCGAACGCTGCTCTCGCTCTCTCTCCGATTCTCTCTGTTGTGATCTCCAACATCAATTCAGTCGCTTTTTCTGGGAGGCTTGTCGCGAAGAAAACGGGCTTAGTTGAGTGAGTAAGGGACCAGAGTTGAGAAGAAGTATGTATAAAAGCATTGTTTATCTACAGGGGCGTCATATTGTGAGAGTCGTTCGTACAAGGGGAAGGGTCACAGAGGGGATCGAGCGAAGCGGACCAATACCTCTGAAGGGCCGGAGAGAGAAGGGACAAACGGGGCGAATTCGCTCAGTCCTCACGAGCCCTCAAGTACCGTCAACTCTCGTGTTCACTCTTGATTACAGTGCCTAATGCCAAATGATCATCATCTATTTCTGAAATCTCACAGCAAAACGAGCTCAGAAGAGAGAATGGACACATTTCGTTCAGGAATGAGGATCGCGTGGGATACATCGATTTCTGGTGCTCCGCACTTCTTTATTCGAATTTGGAAGGGAATAGTGCATTCAGTCAGCCTCACGTGATTTCGTTCCACGTACAGCTTCACGGCAAGACTCGTAGTGGGAAGAGGGCATGGATTCCTTCTCCTGGCCTGAACGAGAAGCGAATGGAGAGGAAGTGGTTTCCTGTGAGCCACAAGAAGCAAGATTCAGATTCTAATATCGAAGAAAGTAACATCTCAAGCGACATAGCATCAGTGGTGGTCATTTCCAGCACGATAGGATGCAGTCAAATCGGGATAGCTCAACGAGTTCAGTTTTGTGGTCTTCCTCGGAGGTGCTTGGGCATTCTTGGTGGAGATTCAAAGGAATTGTCTATAGTATGAGATGGAAAGGGTCTTATAGTCGCATGCGCGAGCGTTGAGCCGAGTTCTTCGCAATAAAGTGTTTGCAGCGCATTGTGCATGTCCGTTGTGTCGTAAGAGATGTTTTCGAAGGCCGTATCGCTGTGAAGATGGACGACTATCATGAGGAGGTTCCGTCAACCACCGCCTTCATGAGTGGAAGTTCAGGACAGAGCTCGGTGCGCCACTCACGGGAGTTTGTTAGCCGCTCCACCGAAAGCTGAGCCTGTGTCCTTCAGTCTACCTTCACCCGCGCTCACTCAGTCATCGACGAACCAAATAGACTCCACAGTAAGATCCACACTGTTGCACAGTCGCTCGTCCTTCGTGTGGGGTGGCTGATGGACGTTTTTCGCCAAGGCCGAACGAATCCAATGGAGCCCTTGCTACCAACGAGTACGCGAAGCAACAGACCTTTCACTGACCCAATCGGATTGTACTAGCACTTTACTATGATAATCGTAGGGAAAATTGACTGTGAATAGTGCTCAGACCCACAGAGCGGCATTCTGGGGAGAACGTAGTTTGGTAACGTGATTGCTTGGTTGCGGCTTGTCTTGTGACCTCCCAACTTGATTCACAGCTCACTCTTCGAACATTGCATCTGTTGGAACCAAATGCACTTCAATTGTGACTCGTATTAGGCAAAACGTCCTCCCAGCTCACCTCTGGCCTGCGCTGTTCAATAGGCAGTATTAGAGCTTCCACCTCGGATCTATAATCTCACGGCTCCTTCCTATGTATTCTCTTCTGTTACTACCCGATCATTCACCCTTCTTGTGGTGCCATGGTCCGTGCACTTTCGGTCGGCCCGCACATGTGTTTGAGTACCCATTGGCCCCTAGATTCGCTTATTGTATACTCTACATCATTCTAGAATGACTTTACTCAGAAAATCCAACCGAAATGTGTGAAGAGACTCAATTGAACGTATCGCAATTTTGGGCTTCGAAATGCCGGAACTCACCACTCCCTACCATTTCGTGTGCTCGAGTTCCTCCCACCGTAGTCCAATATACATAGAATGATCTCCTTGATATTGGAATAAGGGCAAAGTGCGATGAGCATGTGCCAAAATGTTGGGAATAAACCCAACCACTCAAACTCAAACTCCTTAATATTGGAATATGAAGCTGTAATCTGCCAGAGAATGGCGACAATGGTTGATACCTTCTCCTCGTGAACTTATGGCATCTCCTGGTCTCTGAACGCAACGTTACTCTCCTCCAATCTCACCAACAGCAACAATCACTATATTGAAGCAAAAATTACGGAAGATGATCCCAAGAGTGGAGTGTTGAGAAGGCTCAGTGCGTTGAGTCAGGGTCGGAATCGCGGCAGAGACATCGCGTCGCACACACATGATAGGTGGTGATATCGCATCCGCTCTCTTCTCGTTGTCAGGTCTCTGGTATCTGTTCACCACACATGTTAGAATCCAATTCAGAGGATTGGAAGGAGGTAGTCCACAGAGAACACAGATATAGCAACAGCTTGCTCTTCCACTTCTAGTCGTGCCCCTCTCTTGGACCGCCTCTCAATCATGTGAATCGCCTCAATTTGAATAAAAAACATGCTTTACATCGATATCTGATAAACAAGCGGCTCCAAGACGTGGCAGTAGAGGAAACCGCAATGCATTACCATATTTGGATCTTTTGTGGTTCAAACCTGGAACTTTCCAGCCTCGTGCGCACTGGGCTTCGTGCGGTCTCGTTCGTCTCTTCAATACCAAGTGACTTCAACTTCGCAACTTCAAGGATATTGTACTTCCTTCTGTCCCAATACATCACTCTCACTGTCACAAGCGAAGGGAGACCCATCCTATGGCGGATCATGCGTTCTCTTGTCCGAGGAAGGTTTACTGTTCTCATATGTACAAACCTGGATACACAGTTCACTCTCTGTGCTCCTTTCGTGTCCGCGAGACGTTGTGCTCACGTCAGGGAAGGTGAGGCGGTGTTGTGTTGGTATCAGGGGGGAGGAGAGGGCGAGCGTTGCGCTCCGTGTCTCCTCTCTTCACTTCAATCGTTCCTCTTTGCCTCTTCGTTGACTGTGATGAGTACGGTTCCGTCCAAGTACGTGACTTTGGTGTTTGTCTTGTTGATGGTGTTTCTTAGTACGTCTAGTGTGGTTCTTGGTACCGGGTCCGGTGCGAAGTCGTCTGGTTGGAACTGCGTGAGGAGTTTGTGAATTTGGGCGATGTTGAGTGTGGTGAAGATGCCCTCGAGTGCGTCGATGGATTGGAAGATGTGTTTGTCGATGGTAAGTACGTTTGCGGCTTCGCGCGTAGCTACGAATTGGTCTTCGATCCAACCGCTGAGTTTTCTGCTCGTGTTTTGCGAGATCCATTGCTCCACGTGCGAGACTGCCACCTTGAGCGACATGCCCACCGCTGCGCTGCAGTGTTCTGGCTGGCGTACGAGTGCATTCACCACAGAAGAAGAGCACCAGAAGAAGAACTGACCGAGCAGTTGGGACTCGATCGTTTTGTGAAGTTTGTGACGCCTCGAAGCAGAGAGGAACAAGTCCAATTGCGCCGTGAACGAACCCATCGGCTTGGGAGGAGCAGGCTTCTTACCACCAGGCATCATTCGCGTATTGGGGTTCGAACCATTCAAAGCAGCAGCCAATTGCGAAGTTTGACCGAAGAACAGGTCTGTCAATCTCACCTCATCCACGAGAGCCTGCAAGCATCCAAAGATGAGCACATAGATGTAAGATACCATTTGGTCCAACAATGCCAAGAACGCCTCTGCAGGAGTCGAATCCGCAGCCAAATCATCGAACGTTCTTTCCACTGCAAATCTGCCATCGCCCATAGCTTCTGCAGCATCGATAATCGCATCAAACTTGAGTACACATCCACAATTCTCAATGTCGGCAGCCCAAGTCATGTGAGAGGCAGTGGGAGCATCCTCGAGGACATCCGTTTCCTTTTGCAAAATCTGAAGCAGAGACGTTGCCCATTGGAAGATATCGATCAGAACATCAACATCAGTGTGATGGCGTTGAGCCTGACCATAGAGGGATGATATGACGTGAACAAGCAAGGAGTGAGAGGACTCGCTGTGTTGTTCCTTTTTACGCATCGCCTTCTGATTTCTCAAGATGAAATCAGCCATAGATCTCGCAGGAATCGATAAACCACTCGACTCATCATATTCGGCCTTCGCATTGTAAAACAGCGCCTCCACATTCTCGTTCTGCACAACGCGCATTTCCAGGTTCTTCATCTTCTCCGTCGTATCTGCAGTCGCAAAATGCTCGCCTTCATCGACAAACGTAGCAGCAGGCGTAGAGGTACCACCACCAGTAGAAGGAGCGCGCTTACTACCAGCAATGCGCACCACCGAGGGGCTCGAATCATCGTCCATCGAAATCGTGTGCTTTTTGCCCTTCTTTGGCTCGGGAATGACCAGATTCGAAGTGGAAGGCGAAGAATAAGAGTCCTTGTTCTTGTTGCTACTGGTGCCGCCACCAGAGGAGGAGGAAGAGGTGGAAGAATCCTTCGCATCCTTGGGAGAAGAGACGGGTGCAGACGACTGTGTCGTGGAACGAGGTGACTTTACAGTTGAAGAGGAAGAAGAGGCATTCGAATCTGAAGAGTTTTGGCGAGAGTGGTTGCGGTGATAGGAGGTGATCTCCTCGGAGGAGGCGACGCCGGCTTCCACGTTCTTGTGGTGCTTGTCGACGCGTATCATGCGTTCCGATTGACGGTGTTTGAGTTCCTGAATCAAATCGCCCTTGAGCAGATCGGCGTCGTCCAACAACTTGCGCAACTTGGCATTCTCCGTCTCCAAATCCGCGATGCACTTCGCCGCGTAACCCGCATCGTGTTGATCTACCAGTGCCTCCTGCACTCTCAAGCGCTTCGTAAGATCGTCCAAATCGCTATGAAGCGCCTCATTATCCTGGCGCGCACGGCGCAATTGACCTTCCAAGCGCGAAATTTCCGCAGCGTCGTTGTTCGCATTCGCACTCGGCGCCACCGCAGAAGAAGCAGAAGCAGCAGCAGAGGCAGCAGCAGCAGCGGAGGCAGCAGAAGAGGATCCATTGGCAGCAGAAGAGGAGGTGGCGGCACTCAAACGCTCCTGCAGACTTTTGACGTCGCTGTGCAAGTCCGCATTCTTGCTCTCTTCGCGCTTCAACTTCGTCTCCACGTCCTTCAACATGCCCTCCGTCGATTTAAGTTCCTTGCGCAACGACGAGATGGACTTCTTCTCGGACTCCAGATCGGCGCGCAGTTGTGCGACTTCGCTTTGCGCCGCGTCTCTCTCCTCCTGCAGTTGCTTGATTTTCGCCTCCAGTGTACTAATGCTCGCACCCGATACCGAAGAAGTAGAATTGCTAGGGGCGCTGGAAGTAGTGGTCGATGTAGCAGCAGTAGTGGCAGCGGAAGAAGAGGAATCGACCTTTCCGCCTTTTCCCGTCGCAGAAGTAGCAGCATTTGAAGTCGAAGTTGAAGAATCCTTGGAAGCGAGAGATATCGAGCTGCCACCGGACTTGTCAGCCTTCTCAGCCTTCTTGCGCTTCTCGTCCTCCTCCTTCTTGCGCTTCTCCTCCTCCTTGCGCTTCTTCTCCTCCTCCTTGCGCTTCTTGTCCTCCTCGTCCTTGCGCTTCTTCTCGTCCTCTTTGCGCTTCTTCTCGTCCTCTTTCGCCTTCTTCTCGTCCGAAGACTTCTTGGACGCCTCATCAGCAGCCTTTTTCGCTTCATCAGCAGCTTTTTTCTCCTCAGCAGCAGCAGCCTTGTCAGCCTTGTCCTTGTCAGCCTTGTCCTTGTCAGCCTTGTCCTTGTCAGCCTTGTCCTTGTCAGCCTTGTCCTTGTCAGCCTTCTCCTTGTCAGCTTTGTCCTTTTCAGCCTTGTCCGCCGCGCGCTGCTGCTTCTTCTTCTCCGCCTCCTCCTCCTCGAACTTCTTCGCTACGCGCTTCTCCTCCTCCGTTGGCTCCGCGTCCTGCTCAAAGGGATCCTTCGTATCGTCAGAATCAGACAAGTAGTCGTTCTCCGTTTTCGCATCGCCTTCGCTGTCTGCGCCTCCTTCGCTTAGATCCATGTCCGTTTGCAAATCATACTCCTGTCCATCGACATTCACGGTGCGCGACGACGACGAAGATGTACCGCCATTCTCGGGCTCAGAGCCAAAGTCAGGGAGATCGGCGTAAGCATCTTCGCCCTCCGCCGTCTTTGCGGCTTGCTTCGGCTTCGACGGGTCTGCCTTCACCAACTTCTTGCCGTCAATCTTGAGTACTTCCGTTTTGAACGATACGACCAGAGTACACTTCACGTCTGACTTGTCCTTACCGTGACACTCGATGCGCTGCTTCGCTTCGAATTCTCCAGGCACTGCCACCGAAGCCAGGTCAAATTCCGCCTTGCCAATGTTCGCCTCCTTCTTCACGTCCTTAGACTTCTCCGCAACAACCTGGAACGTCAACGACTTCTCGGCAAACTTCTTGGCGCCCTTCTTCTCCTCAAACAGCAGATTGCACTCAAACTTGAACGAGTAATTCACCGCCATATTCTTAGACGTCATTGTGAGAGTACGAGAAATGCCAGATTGGTCCTTACCACGCGCATACTCGACGCGAAACGGGGTACCTTTGATCTTCTCGGGCAAACCCTCTATCTTCTCCACCTTCACCTCAAAACGAGCCTTATACTTCTTCTTACCACTCAACATCCTTCAACCTACAACAAAACACAACAAAGTACACAAACAACACTCGTTAGAAGACGCAATTCAAGGAAAGGAGTCGAACGACGTGTGTTTGTCTGTGACGACATGTGTTTCTCGATTTCCTGGCAAAGACGGAGCAAAACACCACAATAACCAGAAGAAAAAGTACACAAAGAAGGCATTTACAACTGCGAACGCAATCGAGCATGGTAGCAAACCAAACACACGAGGGAAACAGCGAGGACAAAACCTAGCGCAAGTGTTTCGCGTTTTCAAGGACAAGATGTTCGCAGATTGCTCGAATTCGGTATATAAAAAGGAAAGAACGTACCGTAGATTATAGAATTATATGAAGAAAGACCTGGACTCGCCAGGCGAGTAAGAAAGCGACTGGAGAGGGTTGGGCCAGCAAGAAACAGAAGCAGGACACGCTGACCCTCAATTCCGCATCACAGTTTCCTGCTCTTCCCCTCTTTGGGTTCGAAAGGCTTACAAAAGAGCATACAGTATCCATTTTCGAATGAATTCCACAACCATCATTCTGGAGTTGTGGCTGAACTGCGTTTCGGGGATCCTAACGGAAGCGACCTCATGGCTTTTCGGGGTTGCCCTCTTTTTGAGGCAAGCAATCTTTCCGGGGGTCAGAACCTTCCGTCCTTCGCCGGGCGACGACTGAAATATCAGTCGCTTTTAGCCCTGCTTGGTCTTGATTGGGATGGCAAGCCCCATGCTGCTGTGGGTAGCTCTATCCTTGTTGGTATTTCAAGCGAGTGCCCAAACGGAGGTGCCGTCTTTCCCCGTGGCGGACTGTACACAACCCTGTGGCGGAACCTACGTTTGCTTCCCATGCAAATATGGCACGTTCAAGGCTCGCTGCTTCCTCCCAAGTGCTACTTTCCCAAACATGCAGTGTTGCGGATCCTATGACAACCGCGTAACGACATGCGACACCTCATACAACGCCAATTGTTGCGACTCTTTGCATCTCTCCAACGCAACGATCGCCGGCATCGTCGTAGGCAGCCTCATTCTGGTCATTGCCCTCGCACTCCTCGCCTGGTGGGCTGTGCGACGCTATCGACGCACACAAAATGGATACGAGGACCTCGATGGACCCACACCAACCGTCTACGCAGAGCAATACGCGGCCCGAAACAAACGCGCTCGTCCCTACTCCACTCAACAGCCAGACGACGGCACTTCCCCATCTCCGTATGGATCCTACCAATCATACTAGATTTAAGCACCTGTAACATTCCTAGCTGTACATCACACGTGATACGACTGCACTGCACTATCCTTCCACCTCCCCGTTCACCGCACCACTCACCATCACGTCCAAACCCCTGCGAGACTTTGCAAACATGTACTAAAAGACACTCTCTACACATGTTGATACTGAATTTCAAGTTTGAGGGTTACTATGGAGGACTTTCTCGGCTAATCACTTTGGAGTTGGTTGGGCAGGCACCCACCGACTCCAACAGTTCACGGAGGGCAATGACGCGAGTGAATGGTATAGTAAGCGTATGTTTGATTGCGTGCAATAGCTTTGTGTAGTATCGGTACATGTTACAACTGGATCTCGTGCATGAGCGTTCCACAGAGGTCGAAGAAGGCGAGCGGTTCTCCTTGCACCTTCTTGATATCGAGCAAGTGCACCATCATCTGCTGTTCCTTGCGAGGATTGACCTTGAAGAGCTGAATCATGAGCTTCACATAAGGAGGCGCATTGATGTTCGAGTTGCTGTCGGAGAAGATGTTCGTCCGTCTGAGGAGAGGCGCCGGGTGAGGGGAGATGTCCTCGTGGTCTCCAATGCTCCCAACGAACCTGCTGGGCGACGATGGTTTCGCAGGTACCTCCACATGTGACGTTCTCGCGTGACTGCGATTGCTTCCACCACCACCGCCGCCACCGCCGCCACCGCCGCCACCGCCGCCAACACCAACACCACCAACACCACCAACACCACCAACAGAACCACCGACTCCAGAACCAGACGGACTGGAACGAAGAGCGCCGACGCCAACCGCACGCAGAGGAGAACCGGAGGAGATGGATGAGCCGCCAACGTTCAGCACGTTTGAATGCAATCCCATGCCACTCGTACCACCAACACCACCCATCTGTGAAACAGTAGTACCTTGCAATGAAGAACTGAGTTGTTGGGATGACATCGAGAGAACAGGAGAGTGATGGGCGCTCGAGATGGCAGCAGAGGTCGCCGCATTTCCAGGACCAGTACTAGCGTTCAATGAGCTCGTGATGTGAGATTGACTGCTGAGAGATGACGAAGACGAGGATGCGGACAAATTGACGCCAGAACCAGACAAGGATAAGACAGCAGAGGAAGTGCGAGGCTGTTGAAGTGCTCTCGCTTGAATCTGATACGGCGAGATGATCTTCCACTCAAAATTCAACTTCTTAAGCGCACGAAACACTTCTTTCATGATGGCGATGGGTGTTTTGCGGCTCAAGATGCCGAGATACCAGAGTCGCTTGGGGTGGCTGTTTGGATCCAGATCTCCTGCGCCACCGCGATGGATGGGATGTGATGTGTCTATCGATATCGAAGCGATGGAAGGAATGGCGTCGCTGTGAAGGTTGAATCCAGGTGAGAAAGGCCCAGGTCCAGATGAAGGGTTGATTGCCGATAACACGTTGAGTTCTGACCCAGCAGCGTCTAGGAAGGGAATCTCTTCTCTAAGATTCATGGGTGGAGAAGTGGAGAGTTGTGCGAGGGACTGAGCGACAGAGTCGCGCGAGTAGCTGCTGCGCGAACTTGAGCCAGCCATTTGTCTCGAAATGGCCGCAGCAGGCGTCAAATCGTTCTCTGCTTGGTCGTAAAGAAGCAAGTAGGCCACCATGAAGGGATTGGAACGTGTAAGGGGTTCATCGAGAGGGGAGGGAAGTGTCGCGGAGGATGAAAGAGAAGATGATTGCGCACTCGCCATCGCTGCTGAACTCGCTTCTACTTCGCGACTAAGCTCGGCCAACAAACGCTGGCGATTCATATTATACATGTGTTGCATCTCTTGCAGGATGTGCTCATCTAAATTCGAAGGTTGGAACATCTCGTGCGGATCGATGTTGTCCTCCGGAAAATCGCGCAAATACTGCGGCAAATCTTGAACAAACCATGGATGACGCTTGATTTCGGGAATGGTGATGCGCTTCAGAGGGTCCACATTCAACATGCAGCGGATCAGATCTTGACAGGGACCACTCAAGAAACTCGGCATCTTGTACTTACCACGCTTGATCTTAGAAAACAGATGAGGTATGTAATCATCATCAAAGGGCAGACGAGCTGTAAGAAGAGCATACAAGATCACACCACTACTCCAAACATCAATCTCCTCACCTGAGTAGTACTTGCCATCAATCACCTCGGGAGCCGCATAATTCGGCGAACCACAACTCGTTTGCAGGAATTCTCCATCTTGAATGAGGTTAGAGAGACCGAAATCGGCGATCTTCAAAGTGTTCGTCGAAGCGCCCAACAGCAGGTTTTCCGGCTACATCAGGACAAGAACAGTACCGGATACCGGATCAACAACGAAGTAAGGCATACAACCAAGTGATAGAACCCAACAGAAGGTGAACGAGGCACGAGAATGCGATTGTTCAAAGTGTTGCCAACCGATCGAAATTTCGCAAAAGTTGGACAAAGTTGATTCCAAACGTGTCAGAGTCTTGTTTCGAAGATCTGGAAGCAGAAATCGGAGAAAAAGTTGAATTGCACATACCTTGAGATCCCTATGGGCGACCTTGTGATGGTGGCAGTAGCCTACGGCAGAAATCATCTGCTGGAAGAAGAGTCTGGCCTCCACCTCGGAAAGCTTGCCTCTTTGGATGAGATAGTCGAACAGCTCTCCTCCACCAACCAATTCCATGACTAAGAAGATGTCTGTCTGTGTTTCGATCACTTCGTAGAGCTTGATGATATGTGGATGGCGGAAACGACGCAAGTTGTAGATCTCTCTTCGTATCTTCTGATCCATGTCCGCTTTCTTGGCCAGTTTGTCCTTGTTGATGATCTTGATAGCGACAGGCACTCCAGTAGTCAGATGATAACCCTCTATAGAGAGAAAAGCGATAAATCACATACATTGGAGGTTAGAAATGGCTCAGTTCCCTTCGAGTCGTTCCGGTCAATGCAAATTCGCGATTGCCGGGTTGGATGACCTCCAAACTGTTCAAATGGATAGAAGTGCACAGATGAAACATGAACTCTTCGAGTGTTTTGGAGGTGTCACACACTGACAGAAGTTACAGAAAGGCTGCATTCAAGGGTGCGTACTCTTCACTTTGCCAAATGAGCCACTGCCGACTGTCTTATCCAGGATGTAGTTGCCGATCCGCAATTGTGGCGTTGACGCACTGCCGGGCACCAAGTTTGGCCGCGACATGGTGTTCGCTTGGAGGGGCTAGAGCAGAATACACTGTTGGAGGCCGAAAGCACCGACGAGCTCCGCTTCGGCGGCTCGGCTGTGATGGCAAGCGCCTCGGAAAAGCGCCTGGAGATTCCTGTTGTTGCCCTTCCAGAGGAGGGCTTCACGTTTTCGAAGACAATCCCCTCTTCGGCGGTTCCTGGTTCGTTGAGCGGCTGCATATGTTGATGTGTCATCTATGTTAGGCACTCAAAAGTACAAGCTCCCCGGTGCGAAGCGGAAACAAGCCCCGGTAGAGCCGAAAGAGCCGGTTGAAAGTGACGAGGATCAGGCGTACAAAGATGTGTCTCAGGAGGATCATGACATCTCTACATCGACCATTCAATTTGAGGAAGCCTACGTAGAGGATACTTCACGTACTGTTCAGGAGGATTCGTCAGATGACTACTACTTTGAAGTTCAGGAAGAGCCTGAGAAACCGTCTCCCCTTGTCGCCCTCAGGATTGAGTCTGATCGAAGTGATATCGTTACGTTCGAAGATATAGCGCAAGTGGCGATGCCTGTAGTTGATGATGGCGCTAAAGGCGATGATGCAAAGAAGGCAGGAGACTTCCACGCGCGAGATGAAAGTTTGCCCTTCGTTTCTCCGCCCGGTTATGTGTGGTTGGAGTCTACTGGTTCTCAAGTGCCCTTTTGGAGTATGGATCGGATCTTGAATTTCATAGGAGTTGGTGATTCTGCAGAGCGCTTTCGTCCGAGAGCGGAAGTTGAAGAGGAAGATTCTACCGCTTTGTTGCCCCTGTTGTCAGCTCCTGGTGAAGATGCCGATACTGCTCGCCAATCCTACGAGAATAAGAAGCGAATAGAGAAGGAATACGCGAACAAGAAGGCGTTATCAGTGAAAGGGGAAGGAGAGATGCAGGAAGAGATGGGTTTCAAGTTGGATGACATTGTTGCTGCAGAACCTAGTGAAGGACCTCGCGGATGGATGTTTTGGTATGGCGATCGATGGAACCATTGGTGGTACGGATATGAGTCTCCGACGTCAATCACTGGGTACCCAGCGCAGTGGTTTTACAGAACTGTGCATCTCTTCTTCCCCGAAACGTACAACAGTTTCAAATACGACAAAAGCTATGGAGAGATCAACTTGCGCCCTATGCCTCAAACTATGTGGTGGCTGGTGACACACCCATGCTTGTATCAGATCATCTTGAACTGCGCGATCATCACTCCGCTTGCCTTCATCCCTCAACTTCGCAAACGCTTCAAAATCATCGACGACAAGATCAAGTTCAGTCGCACACTAATGCAGAGCGCATCTGAGTTCTGGCCCATCATTTGGAGACGAATGAGTTACAGGAGATTCAGAAAGACGCGCAATCGCTATTGGCGCTGGGTCATCTTCTTCACCTTCGCATTCGCCCCCAATTGCTGGGACTTGGTCGGGCACCACATCGAGAACCCTACGGACGATTTCTGGGAGAAGAACTACCTGCAAAAGTTCACCGATGGCATTCAGACGCAGAGCGCAGAACTGCGACAGCTCGACAAGGCGAAGCCCTCGCCCAACAAGGGCATTTGGACCACACCCAACGTATCCGCTTTAAAGAAGCATCAAGAAGAGGTCGAACAAGACAAGCGATGGAGAGCAGAACACCGCAAGGAGGTGTTTGGCGACGAACAGGAGCTGAGAGACGCTTGGGAACGCCTTCACGAGACCGAGACGGAGCGCCGAGAGAAGCAGATCGAACGTGCAGCGCAAGAACTGCGCAAATCGGCTTCCCACCCAAAATTGTAAATAAACTCGCGAGAACGCTGATGTACATAGCCCCAAAGAGGAA
>Ga0307375_10003314_pt1 | contig 15924 bp, 26 predicted proteins | sample TR1MG_FD_202531 | JGI IMG/M metagenome (GOLD analysis project Ga0307375, IMG submission 202531) | Soil microbial communities from Risofladan, Vaasa, Finland - TR-1 | ecosystem: Environmental > Terrestrial > Soil > Coastal area > Acid sulfate soil | place: Finland: Risofladan, Vaasa | collected... | reverse complement strand
CTCTTACACTCTGCGCCGCTTCGGCGGACGGCAGCCATTGTGCGGCACCGGCGTCACGTCGCGGATGGAGCGCACCTCGATGCCGGCCGCAGCCAGCGCGCGGATGGCCGACTCGCGGCCTGATCCCGGACCAGCCACGCGCACATCCACGGCACGCATGCCGTGATCGCGCGCCATGCTGGCCGCATTGGACGCCGCCTGCTGCGCCGCAAAGGGTGTGCCCTTGCGCGAGCCGCGGAAGCCCAGCGAGCCCGAGCTCTTCCAGCTTAGCGTGTTGCCTACCTGGTCGGTGATGGTGACGATCGTGTTGTTGAACGAGGCCTGAATGTGCGCAATACCGAACGGCACATTCTTGCGCTCGCGCTTCTTGAATCGCTTGTTCTTGCCGGCTTTCCCGGCGCCGCCCTGTTGTGCTTTCGCCATTAGGTCTTCGCCGTCGCTTTCTTCTTGCTGGCAACCGTGCCCTTACGGGGGCCTTTCCGGGTGCGGGCGTTGGTGTGCGTGCGCTGTCCGTGCACGGGCAGCGACCGCCGATGACGGTTGCCGCGATAGCTTTGGATGTCGATGAGGCGCTTGATGTGCATACTGACGTCCTTGCGCAGGTCGCCTTCTACTTCTCCCTCGTCCTCAATCACCTGACGGATGCGGTTTACCTCGTCCTCGCCCAGGTCCTGGATCTTCTTGAAGGCATCCACATTCGCCTTCTCCAGAATTTTGAGCGCACGCGGGTTGCCGATCCCGAAGATGTATGTGAGCGCGATCCGGGCCTGCTTGTTGCGGGGCAGATCGACGCCAGCAATACGTGCCATTCTTGTTCCTTTGCTGATTTCGGTTAGGTGCCTCCGGCCTCAGCCGGTTCGCACGGGGTGATGCGGTTGCTCCGGGGTTCCTCGCAAGCCTTGACTCAAGCTAACTCGCCCCTTGCCCGAAGGCTGTGGAGATTCCGCCTGTGCCGGGGCCTCAGCCCTGGCGCTGCTTGTGCTTTGCGTTTTCGCAGATCACACGAACCACCCCACGGCGGTTGATGACCTTGCACTTGACGCAAATCTTCTTTACCGATGCCCGAACTTTCATTCCTGCTGCCCTTCTCCGCACTCCAAAAAATCGGCGCGGCTGCTTTAAAAACCCAAACTCACTTGTAGCGGTACACAATCCGTCCACGATTCAGGTCGTACGGGCTCAGCTCCACGGCCACCCGGTCCCCCGGCAAAATGCGGATGAAATTCTTGCGCATCCGCCCGGATACATGGGTCAGCACCTCGTGGTTGTTCTCCAGCTTCACCTTGAACATGGCGTTCGGCAGCGTTTCCGTCACCACCGCCATTACCTCAATCGCGTCTTCCTTTGACAAACTGTTTCCCGCTTCTGCCGGCCCGCCCGCTGGCGGCTCCGGCTGGTTGTGCCGAGCTGTTACTCGGTCAGAATTCTTGCTCCGGTGTCGGTCACCGCCACCGTGTGCTCAAAGTGAGCGCTCATACTTCCGTCGCTGGTCACCGCCGTCCAGCCGTCCTTGAGAACCCGCACGTCCGGCTTGCCCACGTTCACCATGGGCTCAATGGCAATCACCATGCCGGCCCGCAGTTTCATGCCACGGCCCGCCTCGCCAAAGTTCGGCACCTGCGGCTCCTCGTGCATGTTGGAGCCGATGCCATGCCCCACAAAATCCCGCACCACGCTGAAGCCGTGGGACTCGACCACCTTCTGCACCGCGGCGCCGATATCGCCCAGAGTCGCCCCCGGACGCACCGCGGAAATGCCGGCCTTCAGCGATGCCTCGGTCACCCGCAGCAGCTGCTGAGTCTCCGGCGCAATCTTCTGGCCCACCGGAATGGTGACGGCCGAGTCGCCAAAGTAGCCGTCGATCACCGCCCCGCAGTCCACCGAAACAATGTCGCCTTCCTTCAGCACCCGCTTCTTGGACGGGATGCCGTGCACCACCTCGCTATTCACTGAGGTGCACAACACGCACGGAAACCCGTGATACCCCTTGAAGGCGGGCTTGGCGCCCAGCTCGGCAATCCGCGCCTCTGCCACCCGCTCCAGATCGAGGGTGGTGGCGCCCGGCTTCACATGGTCGCGCACCAGCTCCAGCACCTCGTGGACAACTTTGCCCGCGCGGCGCATCTTTTCGATCTCTTCAGAGGACTTCAGCACCACTGCCAACCCGTTTTCTCCTTACACCTTGCACATCGTGCCCCACGGCACGCAAAAACCCGCCAGCCGACTGCCTTACTTCCGCAGTCGCGCCACGGCGGCAACAATTTCAGCCGCAATTGCGGCAATCGGACCGTCCCCGTCCTCCTCGACAAACCGCCCCAGAGCCCGATAGTGCTCGACGACTGGCGCGGTTTGGCCGGCATACGCACGCATGCGCTCGGCAAACACCGTCTCCACGTCGTCGGCTCGCTGGGCCAGGGCAGCACCTTCCACATCACAAAATCCCTCCCGCTGCGGCGGGTTCGAGTAGATGTTGTAGATGCTCTGGCAGACTGGGCAGTTCCTGCGCCCCGTAATGCGGCGCAATAATATATTGTAATCCACCCGCAGACTCACAGCAACCACAGGCAGACTGCCCGGCTGGGCTGCCAGCCGATCATCCAGCCATTTGGCCTGGGGCAGCGTGCGCGGAAAGCCGTCCAGAATGTAGCCGCGCGCCGCATCCGGCTTCTCCAGGCGCAGAGCCACCATCTCATTTACCAGCGCATCGGGCACCAGCTCCCCGCGCTTCATGATCTCCTGCGCCGCCAGGCCCTGGGCCGTGCCCTCGGCCGCGTTGGCACGCAGCAGGTCCCCGGTGGAGATCTGCGGAATGCTCCACAGCTTCACCAGCGCCTTCGCCTGGGTTCCTTTGCCTACACCCGGGGCTCCCAACAACAGAATGGGACCAGGAACGGTCTTAGAGGCCGCCTTTCGGTCGGCTTCCTGTTCCATAGCAATTCCGGACATTACCAAGTTTTCCTTCCGCGTATGCGACCGGAGCGCGGGGAAAAGCCATCATAGTGACGCATGATCAGCTGCGATTCGACCTGGTTGATGGTGTCCATGGCCACACCCACCACAATCAGCAGGGAGGTGCCACCAAAGTAGAAATTGACCCCCAAACCGTGCGTAGCCCAGGTCGGCAGCGTCTCAAAGAAACGGCCCACCAGCCACAATTTATCGAAGCGAATACCGGAAATCAGGAACGTCGGGACAAGCTGGATCAGAATCAGATACAGCGCGCCCACCAGCGTGATGCGGGTAAGAATGTCGTTGATGAAGTCCGACGTGCGCTTGCCCGGGCGAATGCCGGGGATGAATGAGCCCGACTTGCGGAAGTTATCGGCAATGTCGTCCGGCTTCATGATGATGGACACATAGAAATACGCGAAGAAGACGATGCCCACCATATTCAGGAAGACATACCAGGGATAGCCCGGCGTCAGCGCTTCCATAATTGGCTGGATCAGCCGGTTATTCTGCACCCAGTCCACCTGGCCGAACAGCAGCGGTGCGGAAAGGATTGAGCTGGCAAAGATGATCGGCATCACGCCGCCCGAGTTCACCTTCAGCGGCAGGTGACTGCTGGCGCCGCCCATCATGCGCCGGCCCACAATGCGCCGCGCGCTCTGGATGGGGATGCGCCGCTCCGCCCGCTCCACGAACACGATAAATGCCACCACCGCGATCATGCCGACCAGCAGGATGATCACGGCAAAGATGGTGAACGAACCCCAGGCGTTGGTCTGGACTTTCTGCACCAGCTCGCCCACGCCGCGGGGCAGGCCGGCCACAATGCCGGCGAAAATCAGCAGGCTCATGCCGTTGCCGATGCCGCGGTCGGTAATCTGCTCGCCCAGCCACATGATGAACGTGGTGCCAGCTGTCAAGGTCAACACCGTCAACAGGCTGAAGCCGATGCCCGGATGCAGCACCAGTCCCTGTTTGGTCAAAATGGCCGCAATGCCGATCGACTGCAGCAGGCCCAGGACGATGGTCATATAACGGGTCCATTGCGTGATCTTGCGCTGGCCCATCTCGCCTTCCTTCTGCACCCGCGCCAACGGCTCATACACCACGGTCAAAAGCTGGAAGATAATCGACGCGGTGATGTAGGGCATAATGCCCAGCGCAAAAATCGTCATGCGCCGCAGGTTGCCGCCACCAAACAGGTCCATCAGGCCCAGTGCCGAGCCGTTCTGCGCATTGAACAGGAGCGCCAGTTGATGCGTGTTCACGCCTGGCGTGGGAATCCAGGCGCCCAGCCGGTACACGGCCAGAATGCCCAGGGTGAACAGCACACGGTTGCGCAGATCAGGAATCCGGAAGATGTTCAGGAACTTCTCAAGCATGTTGGCTAATCCGCTTCAGGCGTTGGCCGCCGGTCGAATTTTTACTGGTTCCATCTTAGAGCATCCCGTGATTTCCCATGAGACTATGGAAACCGCGGAAAACTGTACGTGCGGGCTGTCACAGCAATGCGTATTGCCCGGCTGCCCGCTTATCCCTTCCAGCTCAGCCGTTTCCGGCTGCTAGTGCAGGTTCAGGCGCCTGAGCCGCGCGCCGCTCAGGCCTCTGCCGGGGCTCCAGCCACTACGGCCTTGCCGCCAGCCTTCTCAATCTTCTCCACGGCCGATTTGGAAAACTTGTGCGCGTGGATGGTGACTGCTTTGGCCAGCTCGCCCGAGCCGAGGATCTTGATGAGAGCCTTCTTGCTCGAAGCCAGACCAAGCTTGCGGTAGTCGTCCAGGCCGATCTCCGTCACATCCAGCCCGGCAATCCGGTCCAGATTCACCACCGTGTACTCGGTGCGGAAGATGTTGATGAAGCCGCGCTTGGGAAGGCGGCGGTGCAGCGGCATCTGGCCGCCTTCAAAACCCCGCATCAGGCTGAAGCCCGAACGCGAACCCTGGCCCTTGTGGCCGCGCGTTGAGGTTTTTCCCATGCCGGAGCCCATGCCCCGGCCCACACGCTTGCGCCCGGTGTTGGCCTTCTTCGGCGCGCGCAGATTGGATAGATTCTTCGCCATTGTGTCCTCGCTCATAACGCCGCCGGAATGGGAGTTCCGCCGACTCGCGTCTTCCGGGATGTGCCGCCCGGCCGGCCTTGTGGCGGCCCGCAGGCCGCGCTGTCGTTTCGCTCTAGCTTTCGAGAATGCGGACCAGGTGCGGGATGACCTTCACCATGCCGCGAATCGAAACCGAATCCTCGCGCTCCACAATCTGGTTGAGCCGCGTAAAGCCCAGACCCTTCACCACCAGCTTGTGCTTCACCGGCGTGGAAATGGCCGAGCGGTAGTACTGAATGCGAATCTTCTTCGGCTGTGCCATTAAATCTCCTCCACCTGCTTGCCGCGAAGTGCGGCCACATCGGCCTTGTCTCGCAGCTGCACCAGCGCATCAAACGTGGCCTTAATTACGTTGTGCGGATTGGCCGTGCCCAGGCTCTTGGTCAGCACGTTCTGCACTCCGGCCGAGGTCATCACCGCGCGCACCGCGCCGCCGGCAATCACGCCCGTGCCTTCCGGCGCCGGCTTCAGCAGCACCTGCCCGGCGCCGAAACGGCCCAGCACCTGGTGCGGAATCGTGGTGTCGGTCAGGTTCACGCGAACCAGGTTCTTCTTGGCCGCCTCAATTCCCTTGCGGATCGCCTGGGGAACTTCCTTGGCCTTGCCCGAACCATAGCCCACCACGCCCGAAGCGGCGTCGCCCACCACCACCAGCGCGGCAAACGACATGTTCTTGCCGCCCTTCACCACCTTGGTCACGCGGTTGATGGAGACCACCTGATCCTTCAGGTTGTACTGGTTGGCATCGAGTTTCTTCTTCAACATCGTCATGCTCTCTTCTGTCCTTCCGGGCCGCTTCGCGCTTCCCTGGAAAAGCCTTGTCTCAACCGAAAAACTACTCCACAACACGAAAGAGCGGAGCTCAAAATTCCAGTCCGGCCTCGCGGGCCGCCTCGGCCAGCGCCTTGATGCGCCCGTGATAGAGGAACCCGCCGCGGTCAAAAACCACCCGCTTGATTCCCTTGGCCGTGGCCTGCTCGGCAATCGCCTTGCCGATCTCCTTGGCCGCCGCCACGTTGCCGCCGGTCTTCACCTTCAGCCCCAGCGTGGAGGCCGAAGCCAGCGTCTCGCCCTTCTGGTCGTCAATCACCTGGGCGTAAATGTGGTTCAACGAACGGTACACATTCAGCCGCGGCCGCTCGCCCGTGCCGGAAAGCTTCCGGCGGATGCGGTCATGGATGCGCTGGCGGATGGCGTTTCGTTTGGTCTGCGTAATCATCGCTCTCTCATTCCTATCAGCGGAGCCGCCCGGCGGCCCCGTTCGGTTAACTGCGCGGGGTTACTTCGAGCCGGTCTTGCCGGCCTTCTTCTTCAGCTTCTCGTTGGAGTAGCGCACACCCTTGTTCTTGTACGGGTCCGGCTTGCGCAGCGAGCGCATGTCGGCAGCCACCTGGCCCACCTTCTGCCGGTCAATGCCGCTGATGGTCACGTGCGTCTGCTTGGGGTCGATTGCCACCTCAATCCCCGCAGGCAGCGGAAACTCGATGGGGTGCGAGTAGCCCAGCGTGAACACCACCGTGCCCTTGCCCTTCAGCTCGGCGCGGTAGCCGATGCCCACAATGTCCAACTCGCGGGTCCAGCCCTTGGTCACGCCTTCGACGGCGTTGGACACCAGCGCCCGCGTGAGCCCGTGCACCGCGGCGTACTTGTCGCTGGTCCGCTCGATCAGCAAAACGCCGTCCTTGGTCACCAGCTGAATGCCCTCGGCCACCAGCGCGCTCACCTTGCCCTTGGGACCTTCCACCAGAACGGTGTTGCCCTCAACCTGGTACTTCACCCCCGCCGGCAGCGGGATCGGTTTCTTTCCTACTCGTGACATCGTTCAAATCCTTCATGGCTTGCGAGTCCCGGAGAAGCGCAACGCGCGCTCATCCGTTCCACTGCAGCCGTCCCGGCCTCATCGGCCCGGGGTTCTGCCAAACACCGCCCGCAAACGTCCGTTACCAGACTTCGCAGAGCACCTCGCCGCCCACGCCTTCGCGGCGAGCCTGGCGGCCGGTCATTACGCCCTTCGGCGTGGTCATGATGGAAATGCCCAGCCCACCCTGCACGCGCTTGATCTCGTCGCGGCCAATGTAGACGCGGCAGCCGGGACGCGAAATCCGCGCCAGGTCACGAATGGCTGCCTCGCTGCCGCCGTACTTCAAATACACGCGCAGAATCGGCTTGCCATCCTCGTCCTGGGTCTTGTAGTTCGAGATGTATCCCTCTTCCTTCAGAATGCGGGCAATCTCGGTCTTCAGCTTAGAAGCCGGCACATCCAGCTTCTGGTGGCGCGCCCGGATCGCATTCCGGATTCGTGCCAGAAAATCTGCTACTGGGTCGGTCAGACTCATTCCTTCTCCTTCATTCCCCGTTCGTCCACCGTGGCGGAAACCTGCGGGAATGGTTGTTGCAGTTGTCAGTCATCAGTCGTCAGCCCTCAGTTCCGGCTGGCCTGTTGCTGATTGCTTCAGCTTCGTCAGTAACTCGCGACACGAACAAACTGTCGACTGAAAACTGACCGCTGAAAACTGTCTTAACTACCAGCTCGACTTCACGACGCCGGGAATCTCGCCCTTCAGGGCCAGTCCACGGAAGCACAAACGGCAGAGGCCGAACTTCCGAAGGTATCCCCGCGGCCGCCCGCAGATCTTGCACCGGTTGTGCTTGCGGCAGCTGAACTTCGGCTTCCGCGCGTCCTTCACTCTCTTTGCTGTCGTTGCCATATTCCTCTTCTTCCTTATCCCGCGCGCCCGGTCCTATGCGCCCTGGCGGAACGGCATTCCGAAGTGGCGCAACAGCGCGCGCGCTCCGTTGTCATCCTCTGCCGTGGTCACAATGGTGATGTTCATGCCCTTCATCTTTTCCACCTTGGAGTAGTCAATCTCCGGGAAGATCAGCTGATCGCGCAGGCCGAGCGTGTAGTTGCCGCGCCCGTCAAAACTCTTGGTCGAAACTCCGCGAAAATCGCGCACCCGCGGCAGCGCCGTGGAAATCAACCGGTCCAGAAACTCGTAGGCCTTTTCGTTGCGCAGGGTCACCATCGCGCCAATCGACATGCCTTCGCGTACCTTGAAGGCCGCAATCGACTTCTTCGCCTTGGTGGTCACCGGCTTCTGCCCGGTGATGGTCGTCAGGTCGCCCACCAGCGGATCCAGCAGCTTGGTGTTCTGCGTCGCCTCACCCAGGCCCATATTGATGACGATCTTATCCAGCCTCGGAACCGCCATCGAGTTCTCAATGCCAAGCTCCTTCTTCAGGGCCTGCTTGATTTCCGTGTTGTACTTCTCTTTCAGCCTTGCCGCCATGTTGCTCTGCTCTCTTTCTTCCGGTGTCCGGAGTGGGCCGCCCCGATTCTTTGGTTCTGGTCGTCCCGTGTACCGCTGCGGAAGGGGTTGGCCGTCCGGGCTTCACGCTCCGGCCGGCGTCTCGGGTCCCGCTGTTTCTCCACTACTTCTTGGTGGGCAACTGTTGCCCGCACTTCTTGCAGATCCGCGTCTTCACGCCGCCCTCGGTCTTGAAGCCGATCTTCGCCGTGCCGCAGTTGGAACACACCAGGGCCACGTTCGAAATGGAAATCGGCGACTCGTGCTCGGCAATGCCGCCCCGCGTGTTCTGGCCCTGCTTGCTCGAAACCGTCTTCTTGACGATGCGCACATGCTCCACCAGCAGCGCGCCCTTGTCGGGAATCGCGCGCAGCACGCGGCCCGTCTTGCCCCGGTCGGCGCCGGTCAGCACCTTGACCACATCGTTGCGATGAATACTCAAACTCGGCATCTTGTCTCTCTCTTCAAAAAAACGCTTACGCGGAGCCGGCCCTTTTAGATGACTTCCGGCGCCAGCGACACAATCTTCATGAACTTCTTCTCGCGCAGCTCGCGGGCCACCGGCCCGAAAACGCGCGTACCCACCGGCTCGTTGGCGTCGTTGATCACCACTGCCGCGTTCTCGTCAAAGCGGATATAGGTGCCGTCGCGGCGCCGGTGTTCCTTGCGCGTGCGCACGATCACCGCCTTCACCACCTTGCCCTTCTTCACCGTGCCGTCGGGCGAGGACTCCTTGACCGCAGCCGTGATCACGTCGCCCAGCCCGGCCTTCTTGCCCAGGCTGCCGCCGAGGGGCAGAATCATTTGCAGCTTGCGGGCGCCGGAGTTATCGGCCACCTTGAGCATCGACCTCATTTGTACTGCCATGGTTCTTCTCCTTACCGCACGCCTTAGTTGGCCACCGGAACATCGGCCTTCGCCGTTGCGTCTTCCACCTGGCTCAGCGAGGAGCGCCGCACGATCTCCTCAAGCGACCACCGCTTCAGCTTGCTCAGCGGCCGGGTCTCGCGGATTCGCACCACATCACCCACCCGCGCCGAATTCTGCTCGTCGTGCGCGTAAAACTTCTTTGAGCTGCGCACAATCCGCTTGTACTTCGGGTGCGCCTTGCGCATCTCGACCTCGACCACAATGGTCTTCTGCATCTTGGTCGAAACGACGTTGCCCACCTTCTCATTGCGCCGCGAGGCTGGCGCCTGTTTCGTCTCTGTCGCCGGCATTTAGCGGGCTCCCTTCTTGGCCTTGGCTGCCGCTTTCGGCTTCGCCGCGGTCTTGGCCTTGACCGTCGGCGCAGGCGTCTCAGCGGCAACGTCCTTCGTCGCCCCGTGAATGCCCAAATCGCGCTCCCGCGCCACAGTCTTGATCTGTGCAATCTCCTTGCGCAGCAGGCGGAGCTTCTTCACTCCGTCGTTCTGCCCCAGGGAGACCTGGAAGCGAAGCCGGAAAAGCTGCTCGGAGGCTGTCTTCTCCTGGTGCACCAGCTCAGCGTCGCTCAAACTACGAATCTTTGTCAGTTCCATCGTGTCTCTCCTGCGCCTCTCCAGCCCCTCTGCGGGTCCGGCGGCGCATCCCTCTCCACCGGCGGCCTTACTTGGCCGCGGCCACTACCTTTTCAGCTCCCGGCCGCTGCACAAACTTGGTCTTTAGCGGAAGCTTGTTCGACGCCAGGCGCATGGCTTCCTGCGCAATGTCCGGAGCCACTCCCTCCATCTCGAAGAGAATCTTGCCCGGCCTCACCACCGCAACCCAGTGGTCCAGCGCGCCCTTGCCTGAGCCCATACGGACTTCGGCCGGCTTCTTGGTAATCGGCTTGTCCGGAAACAGCCGCAGCCAGATCTTGCCGCCGCGCTTGATAAACCGCGTCATCGCAATACGGCTGGCTTCAATCTGCCGGTCGGTGATGTAACCGCACTCCATCACCTTCAGCCCATACTCGCCAAACGAGAGGGAAGACCCGCGCCAAGCCTTGCCGCGCCTCTTGCCCTTCTGCTGCTTGCGAAACTTCACCTTCTTTGGCATCAACATAACGAAAACCTCGAACCGAGTTGTCCGCCACTCACGGACCGTTCCTGCTGGCGGCCGCCGTGGAGGCCGTTCCTAAAATACCGAAGTTCCAACCTGCGGCTGGCGGCGCTTCTGCTCATAAATATCGCCGCGATAGATCCAGGTCTTCACACCGATTACGCCGTAGGTGGTGTGCGCCTCGGCAAACCCGTAGTCAATGTCGGCCCTGAGGGTGTGCAGCGGCAGACGGCCCTGCAGATACCACTCCGAGCGAGCGATTTCGTTGCCGTTCAACCGGCCGGAAACGCGCACCTTGATGCCTTTGCAGCCGAAGCGCAGCGCCGAATCCACGCTCTTACGCATGGCGCGGCGGAAGCTCACGCGCTTTTCCAACTGCAGCGCGATGTTCTCTGCCACCAGCTGTGCGTCCAGCTCCGGCTTATTCACCTCGATGATGTCAATGAACACGTCACGGCTGGTGCGCTTGCCGAGTTCGGTCTTCAGCTTCTCGATCTCGGCGCCCTTGCGGCCGATCACGATGCCCGGACGAGCCGTGCGGATCAAAAACCGCAGCTTGTTGCCGGGGCGCTCAATCTCCACCGAGCTGACACCTGCAGCCTTCAGCTTCTCGCGCAGCTCCGCCTTCAGCTTCACGTCCTCGATCAGCAGCTTGTCATAGTCGCGCTCAGAGAACCAGCGCGAACGCCACGGCTTGTTCACGCCCAGCCGGAATCCGTAAGGATGGACTTTCTGTCCCATAATTACTCCCTCAAACCTCTCAGGCCTTTTTGCTGGCCTTCTTCGTTGCCTTGGGCGCCGCCGGCTTGGCCTTGGGCGCTGCCGTCTTTGCCTTCTTCGCCGGCTTCGCTGCCGCCGCGGGCTCTTCCACCTTGGTCACCAGGTCAGCCGCCGCCTTGCGCTCGGCCACTGACACCACAATGTGCGCCAGCCTGCGCTGGTAGCGGTAAGCACGGCCCATCGGCGCCGGACGAATGCGCTTCATGCGCGGTCCGTCGTTGGCCAGGGCCTGCTTCACATACAGGCTGTCCACGTCCAGATCAATGCCCCGCTCCTCGGCCACGTACTTGGCGTTGTCCACCGCCGACGTCAGCAGCTTGTGGATCACCGGCGCGATGCGCTTCTTGGTAAAGGCCGCCGTCTCCAGCGCCTCCTGGACACCCCGGCCCCGAATCAAATCCAGCACCAGCCGCGCCTTCTGCGGCGACACGCGCTGAAACTTGGCCTCTGCCCGGTATTCCTTCGTCTCGACTGCCATTGCTCTGCCTTCCTCAATCTCCCCGCCCGGCCCTTGCGGCCAGCCGGCGTATCCTCTTGTGTCCTACCGCGCCTTGGCGCCCGACTCTGCCTTGCCGCCGGTGTGTCCCTTGAACGTCCGGGTCGGCGCAAACTCGCCCAGCTTGTGACCCACCATGTTCTCGGTCACATACACCGGAACAAATTTCTTGCCGTTGTGCACGGCGATGGTGTGGCCCACAAACTCGGGAAAGATGGTCGAGCGGCGCGACCAGGTCTTCACCACTTTCTTGTCGTTGGCCTTGTTCAGCACCTCAATCTTCACGCTAAGGTGTGTGTCTACAAACGGCCCTTTCTTGGTCGAACGTGCCATATCTGTTCCGCTCCTCTACTTCGTCCGGCGGCTGACGATGAAGACGTCGGTCCGCTTGTTGTTGCGCGTCTTGTAGCCGCGCGTCGGCTGGCCCCACGGCGTCACCGGATGACGGCCGCCCGATGTCTTGCCCTCGCCGCCGCCGTGCGGGTGATCCACCGGGTTCATGCTCACGCCGCGGTTGGTCGGGCGAATGCCCTTCCAGCGGTTGCGTCCCGCCTTGCCAATCGAGACATTCTCGTAGTCCGTATTGCCCACCTGGCCAATCGTCGCCATGCACTCGGCCAGCACCTTGCGGGTCTCGCCGGAGGGCAGCTTCAACAGGGCGTAATCGCCTTCCTTGGCCACCAACTGCGCCTGCGCCCCGGCCGAACGCGCCATCTGCGCGCCCTTGCCCGGCCGCAACTCAATGGCGTGCACCGTGGTGCCGGCGGGAATGTTTTTGAGCGGCAGCGCGTTGCCCACGAGGATGTCGGCGTCGGCGCCGGCGGTCACCGTGGCCCCCACCTTCAGCCCCACCGGCTGCAGAATGTAGCGCTTCTCGCCGTCAGCATAGTGCACCAGCGCAATGCGCGCCGAGCGGTTCGGATCGTACTCGATCGTCGCCACGCGGCCCGGTACGCCGGCCTTGTCGCGCTTGAAGTCGATCAGGCGAAGCTTCTGCTTGTGTCCCCCGCCGTGGTGGCGGATGGTCATGTCGCCCGAGTTGCGGCGGCCGCCCGTACGCTTGCGCGTGGCCAGCAGCGGCTTGTGCGGCTTGTCCGTCGTCAGGTCGTCGTTCACCAGCGAGGTCTTGAAGCGCAGCGTCGGGGTTACCGGTCTGTATGTCTTGATTGCCATCGTCTTTGTCCTGGAGAACTCGCGCAAAAACTATCTGCGCCGCTCTCCCCGTTTCTCCGGAATCCGCGTCCTCCGCGGTTTCCGCTAGTCCTTGCTAACGGGCCTCATCGGCCCTGCGGCCTGTTTTGGCCATGCAACTCTTACAGGTTGCTTACATATTCCGGAAGCTTCTCGCCGGCCTTCAGCCGGACGTACGCCTTCTTCCAGTCGGGCCGGAAGCCGGCAAACTTGCCGCGCCGGCGTTCCTTGCCCACCACGTTCGCGGTGCGGACCGCAGCCACCTTCACCTTGAAGAGGGCTTCGACGGCCTGCTTGACTTCGGTCTTTGAGGCCTCGGGCGCCACGTCAAACACCAGCGTCCCTTCGGTCTCCTTCACAGCCAGCCCTTTTTCGGTAATCAGCGGGCGGCGAATCACAGTGTAGAGAGTCGGCATTATGCGGCCTCCGTCTGCGCGGCGAGCTTGCGCTTCGACACGGTCTTTTGCAGGGCCTCGCCCAACTGCTCAATCGCGGCCTTGGAAAAAATGGCCCGCTCATAGCGCAGCAGATCGTAGGGATGCACCTCGTTGTTCAGCACCAGCTCCACGCCCTTCAGGTTGCGCGCGCCCAGCACCAGAGCCTGCGACAGCGTCTTGCCGTTTTCCACCAGCAGCGCGGTCCGCTTGGCATCCAGCTTGTCCAGCGCCGCGCGATACAGCTTGGTCTTGGCGTCCTTGATCTCGAGCGTGTCCACCACCGTCAGCTTGCCGTCGGCCAGCTTCGATGCGAGCGCCGCGCGCAACGCGCCCAGCAGCTTCTTGCGAGGAAACGCGTAATCATAACTGCGCGGCTGGGGGCCATGCACCGTGTAACCGTGCCGCCACAGGGGCGAACGCACGGAACCGATACGAGCCCGGCCTGTGCCCTTCTGCTTCCACAGCTTCTTGCCCGAACCGGCAACTTCGGTGCGGCTCTTGGTCTTGTGCGTGCCCTGGCGCAGCGAAGCGCGATAGTGCTTCACCGCCTCCCACAGCAGGGCTTCGTTCACCTGGTTGGCGGCAAACACCGCGTCGGCCAGATCCACCGAGCCCACCTTTTCCCCGTTCAGATTCAAAACATCCACGTTTGCCATCGTCTTCTTCTTCCGCCGGCGCTTTTCTCGCCAGCTTTCAATCTCTCGCGCCCACCAGGGCGCATTCAGCCGCAACGCAGGTTCCTACTTGCGCTTGCCGCCCGCCTTCTTTGAAGCTTTCAGCGGATCCACCGTGCCCGAACCCGCAAAACCGCGGCGTTCGCGTGGCGGAGCCTTGGCCTTGGAAATCAGCACGTAACCTTCCCGCGGCCCTGGAACCGCGCCTTCCACCATCAGCAGATTCTCTTCCAGATCAATGCCCCGGATGCGCAGGTTCCGCACCGTCACCTGGTCGGTTCCAAAGTGGCCGGGCATGCGCTGGCCGGGGAACACGCGCGAGGGAAAGCTGGAGGCGCCGATCGAACCCTGTACCTGGAACATGTGGCCGTGTGACTTGGGGCCGCCGGCGAAACCATGCCGCCGAACCACGCCCGAAAACCCGCGACCCTTCGAGGTGCCGATCACATCCACAAACTTGGCGTCGGCAAAAATATCCACCAGCACCCGGTCGCCGGCCTTAGTCGCCACTTCGCCGTCCGGCGAGGCTTCCACGTCCACTTCCTTGATCACCTTCACCGGCGGCGCTTCGGTCTTCGCAAAGTGGCCCGCCTGCGGCTTGGTGATGCGCGAGGCCTTCACAAATTCCACCAGGCCAATCTGCGCGGCGTCGTAGCCGTCCCGTGCCGCCGTTTTCAACTGCGTAATCACGCAGGGGCCGGCCTGCAGCACCGTAATCGGGTGCACATCGCCTTTTTCGTCGAAGACCTGCGTCATGCCGATCTTTTTTCCCAGAATACCTGTAACTGCCATTTCGTCCTCTCCTCATCATGCGTGGCCTTGGCCTGCGCACTGCCGGGCCCCTTGCGGGGCTTTTGTCTTTTTCCAATGCCGCGAGGTCTCTGCGCCGCAAGGCGCGTCCGCCGCACCGCAGGTGCTTACTTCTCGAAAGCCTTGATTTCCACGTCCACACCGGCTGGCAGATCCAGCTTCATCAGCGCGTCCACCGTCTGCTGCGTCGGCTCCAGAATGTCAATCAGCCGCTTGTGGGTGCGAATCTCGAACGCCTCGCGCGACTTCTTGTCCACGTGCGGCGAACGCAGCACGCAGTACTTGTTCTTGATCGTCGGCAAGGGAATCGGGCCGGCCACCGTTGCTCCGGTGCGCTTGGCCGTTTCCACAATCTCGCCGGTCGAGGTGTCCAGCACGCGATAGTCGTATGCCTTTAACCGGATGCGAATCCTCTGTCCTACCATGCCATCCATCTTCCCCGCGTCGGGCGGGCCTTTCGACCCGCCTTCAGCGAACCCCGCAACCTGCCGGGTTCCAACCTACTTGATGATCTCCGAGATGGTGCCTGCACCCACGGTGCGGCCGCCCTCGCGGATTGCGAACCGGAGGCCCTTTTCCATGGCCACCGGAGTAATCAACTCCACCACCAGCTGCACGTTGTCGCCCGGCATCACCATCTCCGTGCCCTCCGGCAGCTCCGCCACGCCCGTCACGTCCGTCGTGCGGAAGTAAAACTGCGGGCGGTAGCCCTTGAAGAACGGCGTGTGACGGCCGCCCTCTTCCTTGCTCAACACGTACACTTCACCCTTGAAGTTGGTGTGCGGCGTAATCGATCCCGGCTTGGCCAGTACCATCCCCCGCTCCACGTCCTCCTTGGGAATGCCGCGCAGCAGCAACCCGGCGTTGTCCCCGGCCAGACCTTCGTCCAGCTGCTTCTTGAACATCTCCACACCCGTGCAAACCGTCTTGCGCGTCTCCCGGAAGCCGACGATCTCAACATCCTCGCCCACCTTCACCTTGCCACGCTCAATACGGCCCGTCACCACCGTGCCACGGCCGGAAATCGAGAAAATATCCTCGATCGGCATCAGGAACGGAAGGTCGATGGCACGGTCCGGCTGCGGCACATTCTTGTCCACCGCATCCATCAGCTCGTCAATCTTGGCTTCCCACTCCGGCTCGCCGTTCAAGGCGCCCA
>Ga0307375_10003313_pt1 | contig 15924 bp, 13 predicted proteins | sample TR1MG_FD_202531 | JGI IMG/M metagenome (GOLD analysis project Ga0307375, IMG submission 202531) | Soil microbial communities from Risofladan, Vaasa, Finland - TR-1 | ecosystem: Environmental > Terrestrial > Soil > Coastal area > Acid sulfate soil | place: Finland: Risofladan, Vaasa | collected... | reverse complement strand
CGTGCAGCACTGGTGGCACGAGCCCGCCGGCCGCGGCGTGCGCACGCGGATCTCGGACGATCTCCTCTGGCTGCCGTACGTCGCGACACACTATCTCGACGTGACCGGCGACGGCGCCGTGCTGGATGAGGTGATTCCGTTCCTCGAAGGGGCAGAGTTGGCCGCCGATCAGACGGAGTCGTACTTCGAACCCCGCGTCGCCGGCGAGCGCGGGACGCTGTTCGAGCACTGCGCGCGGGCGCTCGACCGGAGTCTCGCGGTGGGGACGCACGGGCTTCCGCTGATGGGGACCGGGGACTGGAACGACGGGATGAATCGCGTGGGCGTGCTGGGGAAGGGGGAGAGCGTGTGGCTCGGATGGTTTCTCCACCACGTGCTGTCGGCGTGGGCCCCGGTGGCGGCGGCGCGCGGGGAGCGCGCACGCGCCGAGCAGTGGGCCGGCCACGCGACGGCGTTGCAGGCGGCCATCGAGCGCGAAGCATGGGACGGGAGCTGGTACCGCCGCGCGTACTTCGACGACGGCACGCCGCTGGGAACCGCCGGCGCCGATGCGTGCGCCATCGACTCGATCGCGCAGACGTGGGGCGTGCTGTCGGGCGCCGCCGATCCGATCCGGGCGCGACGCGCCATGGAGGCATTGGACGAGCGCCTGGTGCGACGCCACGACAACATGGCGCTCCTGTTGACGCCGCCGTTCGACCACACGGCGCTCGAACCGGGCTACATCAAGGGCTACGTGCCCGGAGTGCGCGAGAACGGGGGGCAGTACACCCACGCCGCCTCGTGGGCGGTGATTGCGTTCGCCATGCTGGGCGACGGCGACCGCGCGGCCGAGCTGCTGGCGATGCTCAATCCGATCACGCATTCGGGGACACCGCGCGAGGTGCAGGAATACCGCGTCGAGCCGTACGTCGCGGTCGGGGACGTCTACTCCGAGGCGCCGCACGTGGGCCGCGGCGGGTGGACGTGGTACACCGGTTCGGCCGGGTGGCTGTACCGCGCCGGGATCGAGTGGGTGCTGGGGGTGCGGCAACACGGGGGCCGGCTGGCGATCGACCCCTGCATCCCGGCGGCGTGGCCCGGGTTCACGGTGACGTTCCGTTGCGGCTCGGCGCGCTACGACATCGCCGTCGAGAATCCATCGGGCATCTGCCGCGGCGTGGCGACGCTGGAGCTGGACGGCGTCGGGCGCGACGAGCGCTCCGGCATTCCACTGATCGATGATGGGCACGTCCATCGCGTGCGGGTCGTGATGGGAACCACCCCGCCGCCAACGCCCGCCACCACCGGGAGGGGAACATCATGAATCTTGGATACAACCGGAGCATCTATCTGCTGCCGTTCGATCATCGCCACTCGTACGTCACCGGCATGTGCGGATTCTCGCCGCCGCTCACGGCGGCCCAGCGCGACGCCGTGACGGCCAGTAAGCGGGTCATCTATGACGGATTTCGAGAGGGGGTCGCCGGCGGCGTGCCGAAGGCCTGCGCGGGGCTGCTCGTGGACGAGGAATTCGGCGCCGCGATCCTGCGCGACGCCACGGCGAGCGGATACGTGACGGCGCTGTCCACCGAGACGAGTGGGTCGGACGAGTTCGAATTCGAGTACGGGGACGAGTTCGCGGCCCACATCGAGGCGTTCGCGCCGACGTTCGCCAAGGTGCTGGTGCGGTACAATCCGGAAGGCGATGCGGCGTGCAACCAGCGTCAGACCGATCGGCTGCGACGACTGTCGGACTATTGCCGGCACGCGCGGCAGCGATTCATGTTCGAACTGCTGGTGCCGGCCACCCGCGACCAGCTGGCGCGCGTCGAGGGAGACGGCGCGGCGTACGATCTGCGCATCCGACCCGAATTGATGCGCGAGGCGGTGCGCACCTTGCAGGACGCGGGCGTCGAGCCCGACGTCTGGAAGATCGAGGGGCTGGATCTGCGGGACGACTGTGAGCGCATGGTGGCCACCGCGCGGCGGGACGGCCGGAGCGGCGTGGGCTGTATCGTGCTGGGGCGCGGCGCCGACGAGCAGAAGGTGGCCGCCTGGCTGACCACGGCGGCCTCGGTGCCGGGGTACATCGGGTTCGCGGTGGGACGCACCACCTTCTGGAATCCGGTGGCCGACTTTCTGGCCAACCGCGCCACGCGTCAGGAGGCGGTGGTGCGCATCGCCGAGCGGTATCGGGAATGGGCGGCGATCTTCGAAGCGCGGCGCCCATGAAGATCAGCCCCCTGGCGGGCCATCCGCCGCCGCCGGCGATGCTGCTCGACGTGTCCAAGCTGGTCACGGCCTACTATACCGACGTCCCCGATCCCTCGGTCCCGGCGCAGCGCGTGGCGTTCGGCACTTCCGGGCATCGCGGCACCGCGTTCGACCGGACGTTCAACGAATGGCACGTCCTGGCGATCAGCGAAGCCATCTGTCACTACCGCCGGTGGAAGGGCATCGACGGCCCGCTCTTTCTTGGCGTCGACACGCATGCGCTTTCGGTGCCGGCCTGTGCCACCGCTCTCGAGGTGCTGGCGGCACACGGGGTGGAGGTGGTGCTCGCCGAGCACGACGACTACACGCCCACGCCCGCGGTGTCGCACGCCATCGTCTGCTACAACCGGGGGCGCACCGCCGGGCTGGCCGACGGCATCGTCATGACGCCGTCGCACAATCCGCCGGACGACGGGGGGTTCAAGTACAACCCGCCCACTGGCGGCCCCGCCGACATGGACGTGACCGGATGGATCGAAGCCCGCGCCAACGAGCGGTTGGAGCGCGGCCTCCAGGGCCTGAGGCGTATACCATATGAAAGGGCGCTCCGCGCGACCACGACCCGCCGGCATGACTATCTCAACGCGTACGTGCGCGACCTGGGGAACGTGCTCGACATGGACGCGATCCGCGGCGCCGGCATCCGCCTCGGCGTGGATCCGCTGGGCGGGGCCGGCGTGCACTACTGGGCGCCGATCGCCGACCACTACCATCTCGACCTCACCGTGGTGAGCGACGTGGTGGATCAGACCTTCCGGTTCATGACGGTGGACTGGGACGGCCGCATTCGCATGGACCCGTCGTCGTCGTACGCCATGCAACGGCTGATCGGCCTCAAAGACCAATTCGATATCGCGGTCGCCTGCGATACCGATCACGACCGGCACGGGATCGTCACCCGGAGCACGGGGCTGTTGCCGCCCAATCATTATCTGACGGTGGCCATCCATCACCTCTTTCGACACCGGCCGGAGTGGAGCGCGAAGGCCGGGGTGGGCAAGACGGTGGTGAGCAGCGCCATGATCGACAAGGTGACGGCCAAGCTCGGCCGCCGGCTGTACGAGGTGCCGGTCGGCTTCAAGTGGTTCGTGGACGGGCTGAGCGACGGCTCCATCGGATTCTGTGGGGAGGAGAGCGCCGGCGCGACGTTCGTGCGACGCGACGGCTCGGTGTGGACCACGGACAAGGACGGCATCGTGTTGGCCCTGCTCGCGGCGGAGATCACGGCCACGGCGGGCCGCGATCCCGGAGAGATCTACACCGGCCTGACGACGGAATTCGGCGATCCGGCGTACGACCGCGTCGAGGCGCCGGCGACCGCCGGCCAGAAGAAGCGGCTGTCGGCACTCTCGGCAGATGCGGTGCAGTGCGCCGACCTGGCCGGCGAACCGGTGCTGAGCGTCATCGCCGAGGCGCCGGGGAACCACGCCCCGCTCGGCGGGGTGAAAGTCTCGGGCGCCACCGGCTGGTTCGCCGCCCGGCCCTCGGGGACCGAGGCCATCTACAAGATCTACGCCGAGAGCTTTCGCGGGGTCGCGCCGTTGGGTCGGATCCTGGAGGAAGCGCAGGCGATCGTCGACAAGGCCCTGGCGGAATGACCGTCCGGGCCGGCGCCACCACGGCGCATCCACGCTTTGCAGGAGGGGGGCAGCGATGACCATGGGCAAGGACCGTCGAGTGCCGTCCGACGCGCTGGTGTTGTTCGGCGTGACGGGCGACCTCGCGTACAAGATGATCTTTCCCGCGCTCTACGCGATGGTGCACCGGGGCACGCTGACCGTGCCCGTGGTGGGCGTGGCCTCCACGCCGTGGACCGTGGCGCAGCTGCGCGAGCGGGCGACGGAGAGCATCGAGCAGTCCGGCGTCGCCGTCAGCAAGCGAGCGTTGAAGCGTCTCCATGGCCTGCTCCGGTACGTGTCCGGCGACTACAACGACGGGCAGACGTTCGCGGCGCTCACGCGCGCGCTGGGAACGGCCAGGCACCCGGCGCACTACCTTGCCATTCCGCCAGTCCTGTTCGCGACGGTGATCGAAGGCCTGGCGGCGGCCGGTCTGGCCGACGGCGCCCGGGTGATCGTCGAGAAGCCGTTCGGGCGCGACCTCGCGTCGGCCCGGCAACTCAACGCCGTGGCCCGGGGGGCATTCGCCGAGGATGCGATCTTCCGCATCGATCACTTCCTGGGCAAGGAGGCGATCATGAACATTCTCTACTTCCGGTTCGCCAACGCGTTCCTGGAGCCGATCTGGAATCGCAACTACGTCGCGAGCGTCCAGATCACGCTGGCCGAGCAGTTCGGCGTGCACGACCGCGGGGCATTCTACGAGACGGCCGGGTGTCTGCGCGACGTGATCCAGAACCATCTCTTTCAGATCGTGGCCCTGTTGGCGATGGAGCCGCCCGTGTACCGGGGGTTCGGCTCGGTCCACACCGAGAAGGCCAAGGTGTTCGAGGCCATGCGGCCGCTGACGTCGCGCGACGTCGTGCGCGGCCAATACGCCGGGTATCGCCAGGTGCCGCATGTCGCGAGGCGCTCGGACGTCGAGACCTTCTGCGCCGCGCGCCTGTTCATCGATTCGTGGCGCTGGGAGGGCGTGCCGTGGTATGTGCGCTCCGGCAAGTGTCTTCCCGTGACGGCCACCGAGGTGGTGGTGGAGCTGAAACCGCCGCCCGCGCGGCTGTTCGCCGACTCGGCGCCGCCCGACGGCCTCGGGAACTATCTGCGGTTCCGGCTCTCCCCCGATGCGGCGATCGCGCTGGCCGCCCGCGCCAAGCGCCCGGGCAAGGGGTTCGTGGGCGACCTGCGGGAACTGTACATGGTGGAGGAGTTGCTGGGCGCCGAGCCGCCGTACGAGCGCCTGCTGACCGATGCCATGGCTGGTGACGGCGCCCTGTTCGCGCGCTGGGACGCGGTGGAGGCGGCGTGGGTGGCCGTGAACCGGGTGCTCGAGCGGCACGCCCCGGCGCTCCCGTACCGACGAGGAACGTGGGGACCGAAGGCAGCCGATGCGCTCATTGCCGGCAGCGGCGGATGGCACAACCCGACACGCAAGGGGACGAACCGATGACCGCGCAGCATGACGTGGTGTTCCTGCTCGACTGCGACAACACGCTGTTCGACAACGATCGGTTGGAGACGGACATCAGCGATCACTTCGTCGAAGCGTACGGCGCGGCGAGCCGGGACCGGTACTGGGAATTGCTCGAGCAACTGCGCAGCGAGGTCGGATACGCCGACTATCTGGGCGCCCTGCAGCGCGCGAGGCACCAGGACGTGAGTGATGCACGGCTGTTCAAGACGGCATCGTTCCTGCTGGACTATCCGTTCGCGAGCCGATTGTACCCGGGCGCGCTCGACGTCATTCGCCACCTGGACACGTTCGGGTTGACGGTCATTCTGTCGGACGGGGACGTGGTGTTCCAGCCTCGCAAGATCCAGCACGCCGGGTTGTGGGACGCCGTGGCGGGGCGGGTCCTGATTCCCATCCACAAGGAACGGTCGCTCACTGCCGTGGCCATGCGCTATCCGGCCCGCCACTATGTGCTCATCGACGACAAACCGCGTATACTTGCCGCGGTGAAACAAAGCTGGGCCGATCGCGTGTCGACGGTATTTCCCAAACAGGGGCACTACGCGCTCGATCCTCACGCCGGTGAGCCGTTCCCGGCCGCCGATCTCGTGGTCGACCGCATCGGCGACGTGATGAACCATGACTTGGCGGAGGTGCTCGGCGGGCACGCCGGGGCATCGCCGAGGTCAGTTGGCGGATGACGACCATACGGCGTCGCCGGTCGGTGCTCGCGATCAACGCCGGGTCGTCGAGCATCCGGTTCGCCGTGTATGAGATCGGCGATCCGTTGCGGCTGCAGCTCAGCGCCACGATCGATCGCATCGGCGCGCGCGGCACGACACTCACGGCCACCGGCGCCGACGGCACGCCGCTCGCCTCGCGCCGTCTGCAGCCCGGGAACCACCGCGCGGCGGCGGGCGTTCTGCTCGATTGGCTGGAAGGCCAGTCGGTGTTCGCCTCGGTGGCGGCGGTAGGACATCGGGTCGTGCACGGCATGCGGCATTCCCAGCCGGAGCAGGTGTCGCCCGCCTTGCTCGCGGAACTGCGACGCATCGCGCCGTACGACCCCGATCATATGCGTCGCGAGATCGGCCTGATCGAGGCCGTGTCGCGCCGGCATCCGTCGCTGCCGCAAGTGGCGTGCTTCGATACGGCGTTCCATCGCGGCATGCCCCGGGTGGCCACGCTGCTGCCGATCCCGCGCCGGTACGCGGTCAAAGGCGTCACACGCTACGGTTTCCACGGCCTCTCGTACGCGTACCTCATGGAGGAATTGGCGCGCGTCGATCCGGTGGCGGCACGCGGTCGCGTGATCCTCGCCCACCTGGGCAGCGGCGCCAGCCTGGCCGCCGTCCACCGCGGCCGGAGCGTGGACACCAGCATGGGCTTCACGCCCGCTTCCGGGCTGGTGATGAGCACCAGGACGGGGGATCTGGACCCGGGCCTGGCGTACTACCTCGCGCGCAGCGAGCGGATGACGGCGGCGCGATTCCAGCGGATGGTGAACCACGAGTCGGGGTTGCTCGGCGTGTCCGGTCGCAGTGCCGACATGCGCGAGCTCCTGGCGCGAGAGTCCCGCGACCCGCGCGCGGCCGACGCCGTGGCGCTGTTCTGCTATCAGGCCAAGCAGTGGGTCGGGGCATTCGCGGCGGCGCTCGGCGGGGTGGATACGCTGGTGTTCGCGGGCGGCATCGGCGAGCACGCGCCCCCCATCCGGGCGCGCATCTGCGACGGCCTTGGCTTCCTGGGCATCGCCATACGGAAACGCGCGAACCGGGCGAATGCGCCGTTGATTTCTCCGGTCGCCGCTCCCGTGAGGGTGCGGGTCATCCCGACGGACGAGGAACTCATGATCGCGAGGTCCGTCGCCCGGGTCCTCCGCCTCCGTGCCCGTCGGGGCCGGTGAGACCCGGCGCGCGCGCCGGATTCACGTCCGCCGAGGGGTGATCCCCCTTTTGGGCTAGCCCAAGATTCACCCTTTCGCACGATGGGGCGCTGCCTCAGGGGTCGGTACTCTCCAACGTACCCCCCCCGCCCAACGCCCACTCAGTGAACAGGGTGCTCCCATGCTGGACAGAGCCAGGAACCTGCAGCGGTATACGCTCAGCAGCACCAACGGCGAGATCGGAAAGGTCCGCACGTTCTACTTCGACGACCGGCACTGGACCATTCGCTATTTGGTCGCCGACACGGGGGGCTGGCTGGCGGAACGCCAGGTGCTGATCTCTCCGTACGCACTCCGCGCGGTGAGTCGCGAACGGCATCGGCTCATGCTCGATCTGACGATGGGGCAGATCGTGGATGGCCCGTCGCTGAGCAGCGATCAGCCCATTTCCCACCAGTTCGAGGAGGCCTATCACGGCTTCCACGGATGGCCGCGGTATTGGTGCGGTCCGTACACCTGGGGCTGCCACCCATACATCGAACGCGACCGGAAACGTTGGCGCATGAGCGCCACCGACAGGATCGCGTGGGAGCGGCAGCTGCGGAGGACGAGCGACGTGAGCGGTTACTACGTCCAGACCACCGACGGCGAGATGGGCCACGTCGAAGACTTCATCATCGATGAGGACACGTGGGCCATTCGCTACCTGGTGGTCAGCGCACGCAACTGGTGGCCTGGCCGGCGAGTCCTGATGTCGCCGCAATGGATCCAGCGGGTGAATTGGGACGTGGGTGAGGTATTCGTCACGCTGTCGAGCGAGACCATCCAGCAGTCACCGGAATACACGGAGCAGTCGTTGGTCACGCGCGAGTACGAGACCACGTTGCATCGGCACTACGCGCGCCGCGGGTACTGGGTGGGGGATCCGGATCCCACAGACCAGATCCAGTAAGAGCGACCGCGCGTCGTCATCATCCTCGCCATCACCGCGCACCACGCGGGCCAACCACGCACCGGGATCACCACCATGCTCGATAAAGCCACCACCCTGAATGGGTTCGCCCTGCGCGCGCTTGACGGCGCCATCGGAAGCGTCAAGGAGTTCTACTTCGACGATCAGCACTGGGGGGTTCGGTATCTCGTGGCCGCCACCGGCAATTGGCTCACCGGCCGGCAGGTGCTGATCTCGCCCTATGCCCTGCACGCCGTGAACCGCGACGCACAGGAAGTGGCCGTCGCGTTGACGAAGCAGCAGATCGGGGACAGTCCTGCTCTGGACCGCCACCGGCCCGTATCGCGGCAATTCGAGGAAGCGTACTACGGGTTCTACGGGTGGCCCAGGTATTGGGGAGGCCCGAATCTGTGGGGATTCTCCCCCGTCATCGTGCGCGATCCGGAACTCTGGCGCGAGGCGTCGGCCAGCGCGCGCGCGTGGGATCCGCATCTCCGGAGCACCAAGGTCGTGACGGGATACCACGTCCAGGCTGCCGACGGCGAGATCGGGCACGTGGAGGACTTCATCATCGACGACGAGACGTGGGCCATCCGCTATCTGGTCATCGATACGGGGAACTGGCGGGCCGGCAAGAAAGTGCTGGTGGCGCCGGAATGGATCGAGCGCGTGAGTTGGAGCGACGCGGAGGTCTACGTGACGCTCGCCCGCGCGGCCATCGAACAGTCGCCGGAATACACCGACGAGTCCGCGCTCACGCGCGACTACGAGACCGCGTTGCACGGGCACTATGATCGCCGGGGATACTGGGTGGATGGGGCGGGTGTCCCGGCGCCCCGCCGCTGATGCCCACGCGCCCCGCCGCGCCCGGTGACTCCCGGGTCACGGCCGCCGCTCCCCTCCCGCCGGCACTGCTCCGGCGGATGGATGCGTACTGGCGCGCCGCCAACTACGTGTCGGTGGGCCAGATCTATCTCTACGACAACCCGCTGTTGCGGGAGCCCCTCACGCTGGCGCACGTCAAGCCGCTGGTGGTGGGGCACTGGGGCACGACGCCGGGGCAGAACTTCATCTACGTGCATCTGAACCGGGTCATCAAGAAGTACGACGTGGACATGTTCTACGTGGCCGGCCCCGGGCACGGCGGGCCGGCGATCGTGGGGAACGTCTACCTCGAAGGCACGTGGAGCGAGGTGTATCCGGATGTGACGCAGGACGAGGCCGGGCTGAAGCAGCTGTTCAAGCAATTCTCATTCCCGGGCGGCATCTCCAGTCACGTGGCGCCGACCACGCCGGGGTCGATCCACGAGGGCGGCGAGTTGGGATACTCCCTGAGCCACGCGTTCGGCGCCGCCTTCGATAATCCCGATCTCGTCGTGGCCTGCGTCATCGGTGATGGGGAAGCGGAAACGGGACCGTTGGCCACGGCCTGGCAGTCGAACAAGCTGCTCGATCCGATCACCGACGGCGCCGTGCTGCCCATCCTGCATCTCAATGGATACAAGATCAGCAATCCCACCCTGCTGGCCCGCATCGAGGGAGACGAACTGGAGCAGTTCCTGCGTGGGTGCGGGTGGGCGCCCTACTTCGTGGAGGGCGACGAACCGGACGCGATGCATCAATGCATGGCGGCGGCGGCGGACGCGGCCATCGAGGACATCCAACGGATCCGGGCGCACGCGCGGACGGCGCGCGACAGCGCGCGCCCGCGCTGGCCGATGATCGTGCTCCGGTCGCCCAAGGGATGGACCGGACCGAAGGTCGTGGACGGCCTGCAGATCGAGGGCACGTTCCGGTCGCACCAGGTGCCGTTGCTGGTGAACGCCGATCATCCCGATCATGTCGCGTTGCTCGAGCGCTGGATGAAGAGCTACCGCCCCGAGGAACTGTTCGACGCGAAGGGCAGGCTCCTGCCGGAACTGGCCGAGTTGGCGCCCACGGGTGACCGCCGGATGGGCGCCAACCCCCACACCAACGGCGGCGCGTTGCTGCGCGACCTGCGGATGCCGGACTTTCGCGCCCATGCGGTGCAGGTTCCCGCGCCCGGCGCCGTGGACGCCGAGGACACGCGCGTCCTCGGCGCGTTCCTGCGGGACGTGATCGAGCGGAATCAGGACCATCGCAATTTCCGCCTGTTCGGCCCCGACGAGACGGTGTCGAATCTGCTCGGGGCGGTCTTCGAAACCACCGATCGCCAATGGGACGCGCGGACCCAGGCGAATGACGAATTCCTGTCGCCGGCGGGCCGCGTGCTGGATTCCATGCTCAGCGAGCACCAGTGCGAGGGGTGGCTGGAGGGCTATCTGCTGACCGGGCGCCACGGGCTGTTCAACAGCTACGAGGCGTTCATCCGCATCATTGACTCGATGTTCAGCCAGCACGCCAAGTGGCTCAAGGTGACCCGCGAACTGCCGTGGCGCCGGGAGATCGCTTCGCTGAACTATCTGCTCGCCTCCCATGTGTGGCAGCAGGATCACAACGGCTTCACGCACCAGGATCCCGGCTTTCTCGATCACGTGATCAACAAGAAGGCCGACATCGTGCGCGTGTATCTGCCGCCCGACGCGAACTGCCTGCTGTCGGTGGTGGATCATTGCCTGCGCAGCCGCGATTACGTGAACGTCGTCGTGGCGGGCAAGCACCCGTTGCCCCAGTGGCTGACCATGGAGCAGGCGGTCGTGCACTGCACCGAAGGCATCGGGATCTGGGAGTGGGCGAGCAACGACCGGGGCAGCGAACCGGACGTGGTGATGGCCTGCTGCGGCGACACGCCCACGCTGGAGATCCTGGCGGCCGTCTCGATTCTGCGGGAGCACCTGCCCGAACTGAAGATCCGTGTGGTCAACGTCGTGGATCTCATGCGGCTGCAGCCGAGCACGGAGCATCCCCACGGCCTGACCGATGTGGATTACGACGCGCTGTTCACCAAGGACAAGCACGTCGTGTTCGGCTTTCACGGCTATCCGTGGCTGGTCCATCGCCTGACGTACCGCCGCGCCAACCACAAGATGCACGTGCGGGGCTACAAGGAGGAGGGCACGATCACGACGCCGTTCGACATGCGGGTCCAGAACGACCTCGACCGCTTCCATCTCGTGCAGGACGTGGTCGATCGGGTGCCCGAGGTGGGCGCGAAGGCGGCGTACCTGAAGCAGATGGTCAAGGACAAGCTCATCGAGCACAAGCGATACATCGACCAACACGGAGAGGACATGCCGGAGATTCGGAATTGGAAATGGACGGCGCGGGAGAGTGGTGGCAGTGCCCCGACCGAGGCTGCCGCTGGCGCGCGGCGGAGGGAGGCCCATGAATCAGCATAGCCACAGCCCCCACCAGCCGGGTCCGCAGCACCAGGGAATACCGCACGACCATAATCCGTACTGGAAGCGCGCCCATCGCGATTGGCGGTTCTGGGTCGGCGTGGTGGCGATGCTGGTGGCGATGACGATTTTCGTGATGAGCAACAACCTGGCGTTCCGGCCGGGGGCGCAGACGGCCTCACCCGGCGTCGTGGGCCGGTAGGCCGCAGTTCGGGACCATCGAGTCATTTTCCAATGAACCGTGCGGGCCAATGAATCACATGAATGGGTGGATGGGCGAGTGGAGCTGGGGCAGGCCGTCGTTCGCCAACGGGATCGTCGTGCTGATTCTCGTCTTGCTGGTCGTGCTGATCGCCCGCCGTGTGAGGGAGTGGTAGTGCCCGCGCTGTCCAAGCCGGACGCCGAACTGAAGACTCTGCCGTTGCCCGAGGTGGAGAAGAAGCTGGAGTCGTCCCCGGACGGGCTCGCGCAGGCCGAGGCCGCGCAGCGCCTGACCGAGTACGGGCCCAACGAGATCGAGGAGAAGAAGACCAACACGCTGCTCAAGTTCCTCACGTATCTGTGGGGACCGATCCCCTGGATGATCGAAGCGGCGGTGATTCTGTCCGGGGTCGTCCGGCACTGGATGGATTTCTTCATCATCCTGCTCCTGCTCGTGTCCAACGCCGTGGTGGGGTTCTGGGAGGAGCGCCAGGCGGGGAACGCCATCGCCGCGCTCAAGGCGCGACTGGCGGTCAAGGCGACGGTGAAGCGCGACAAGAAATGGACGACGCTGCCGGCCCGCGAACTCGTACCGGGCGACGTCATCCGTGTTCGGCTGGGGGACATCGTACCCGGCGACGCACGATTGCTGGCGGGCGACCCGGTGTCGGTGGATCAGTCGGCGTTGACGGGCGAGTCGTTGCCCGTCGAGCGGAAGCCCGGCGAGGCGGTGTTCTCCGGGTCGATCATCCGCCGGGGGGAAACCGACGCGCTGGTCTACGCCACCGGCACGAACACCTACTTCGGCGAGACCGCCAAGTTGGTGGAGCAGGCGCATACCGTCAGCCACTTCCGGCAGGCGGTGCTGCGGATCGGCAACTACCTGATCGTCCTCGCCGGGGTGCTGGTGGCGGTGATCCTAACCGTGGCCATCTTCCGCGGCGACCCGGTGCTCACCACGCTGGAGTTCGCCCTCGTGCTCCTGGTGGCCGCCATCCCGGTGGCGATGCCCACGGTGTTATCGGTGACCATGGCGGTCGGCGCCCGGCTGCTGGCGAAGAAGGAAGCGATCGTGACCAGGCTGGCGGCGATCGAGGAGATCGCCGGCGTTGACGTGCTGTGCACCGACAAGACGGGGACGCTCACCCAGAACAAGCTCACGCTGGGCGATCCGTTCTGTGTCGGCGGCATCGCGCCCGACCAGGTCGTGCTCTATGCGGCGCTGGCGTCGCGGGCCGAGGACAAGGATACCATCGACCTGGCCGTGATCGCCGGCGTGAAGAATGCCGATGCGTTGAAGAGCTACCAGGTGCTCCATTTCCAGCCGTTCGACCCGGTGCACAAGCGCACCGAAGCCACGGTCAAGGGCGCCGATGGCATGCAATTCCAGGTGGCCAAGGGCGCGCCGCAGGTGATTCTGGAGATGGCGACGAACGCCGCGGACGTGAAGCCGGCGGTCGAGAAGGCCGTCAACGCCTTTGCCGCGCGCGGCTTCCGTTCGTTGGGTGTGGCGCGCGCGGACGCGCAGGGCAAGTGGCAGTACGTGGGGATCCTGCCGTTGTTCGATCCGCCGCGAGAGCAGGCCAAGGCCACCCTCGCCGCGGCCGGAACGATGGGGGTGCGCGTCAAGATGGTGACGGGCGACCAGCTCGCCATCGCCAGGGAAATGGCCCGCCAGCTCGGCATGGGCACGAACATCCTCGATGCCAGCAGCCTGGGCGACATGAAGGGCGCCGCGACGGAGCAGCAGACGGCGGCCATCGAACAGGCCGATGGGTTCGCGCAGGTATTTCCTCAACACAAGTTCCACATCGTGGAGGCGTTGCAGCGCCACGGCCACATCGTCGGCATGACCGGCGACGGGGTGAACGACGCGCCGGCGCTGAAGCAGGCCGATTGCGGCATCGCCGTATCGGGGGCGACGGACGCGGCGCGCGCGGCGGCATCCATCGTGTTGCTGGCGTCCGGATTGTCGGTGATCATCGACGCGATCAAGGAGAGCCGCAAGATCTTCCAGCGCATGAACAGTTACGCCATATACCGCATCGCCGAAACGTTGCGGGTGCTGCTGTTCATGACGCTGTCGATTCTCGTGTTCAACTACTATCCGGTCACCGCGGTGATGATCGTGATGATCATGCTGTTGAACGACGGCGCCATCCTGTCCATCGCCTACGACAACGTGCTCTACCGCAACCAGCCCGAGGTGTGGAACATGCCCCTCGTGCTGGGCGTCTCCACGGTGCTCGGCGTGGTCGGCGTCGTGTCCGCGTTCGGCCTGTTCTATCTCGCCGTGCGCGTGTTCCACCTCGACCGGTCCCATGCCCAGACGATGATGTACCTGAAGCTGTCGGTGGCCGGTCACCTGACCATCTTCCTCACGCGCACGCGCGGCTCGTTCTGGTCGGTGCGCCCGGCGCGGACCCTGTGGCTTGCCGTGCTCGGCACGCAGGCGGTGGCGACGCTGATCGCCGTGTACGGCCTGTTCATGGCGCCGCTGGGCTGGGGATGGGCGGGATTCGTGTGGGGCTATGCCCTGGTGTGGTTCCTCGTGAACGATCGCATCAAGCTGCTGGCATATCGCGTGTTCGATCGCCCGAAGACCACGCCCACGCCCGACTCCGCCGTGGCCGCTGACGTGACGCCACAGATCGCCGATCGGGCGTACGCACTCTATGAGGAAGGGGGCCACCGCGATGGACATGCACTTCAGGACTGGCAGCAGGCGGAGCGGGAGATACATCCGGGTGAGCCGGAAACCAAGGTGAAGCCCGACGCCACGACGGAACCCAAGCCGGGGGCGTGAGCATCCTTCCGGAGCGGCGGCACCGGCACCGCCGCCTGCACCCGTCCCGACACCGACGAGCGAGAGACTGATGACGATCAAGGCGAAGGACTATCGTGTGCGCACCCACCACAAGCTGGCGCTGGACGAATGGCCGACGAACGTGAAACCGGTGTGCGCATCACCGGCCAAGTACAAAGAACTGCGGGACGACCACGTCGAGAAGTTGAGCACGCTGCAGCGCCTCCATTACGCGTCCAACCGCTACGCGCTGCTGCTGGTCTTCCAGGGCATGGACGGCGCCGGGAAGGATGGGGCGATCCGCCACGTCATGTCCGGCGTCAATCCGCAGGGTTGCGAGGTGTTCGCCTTCAAGCAGCCGAGCGCCGAGGAGCTGGAACACGACTTTCTGTGGCGCACCACCCGCCGGCTCCCGGAGCGCGGGAGGATCGGAATCTTCAATCGCTCCTACTTATGAAGAGGTACTCGTCGTGCGCGTGCACCCGGAGTTGCTCCGCCACCAGCGGCTTCCGGATAAGGTGCTCGGCGGCGGGCACCTATGGAGAGACCGGTATCGCTCCATCGTGGATTCGGAAGCACATCTCCATCGGAACGGGACCCGGATCGTGAAGATCTTCCTGCATCTCTCGAAGGACGAGCAGCGGAAGCGCTTTCTCGCCCGGATCGATGAGGCGGACAAGAATTGGAAGTTCGGCCTCGCGGACATGCATGAGCGTCAATACTGGAAGAAGTATATGACCGCCTATGAGACGTGTCTGGGGGCGACGAGCACGCGCCACGCGCCGTGGTACATCGTGCCGGCCGACGACAAGGACAACGCCCGGCTGATCGTGTCGCGCATCGTACTCGACGCGCTCGAGGCGCTCCGGATGGCCTATCCCAGGACCACGGCCAAGCGCCGCCGGGAATTGGCGGTGATCCGCACGGAACTCACAGTCTGACGCGCCGCGTGGGCGCGCCCGGCGTCCGGGACGGGCCCCCTTGGTCCAGCGCGTCCATCCCCGCGGCGATCAGTCGTTCGATCCCGTGCTGGCGGCCGGCTTGGGCGCCGGCGACGGCGGCAGCGACGCCAGGCGCCGCTTGAACTGCTGGAACGCGTTGTCGTCCACCCGCAGGTTGCGAAGCTGGCTGGCCGGATACGCGGCGATCTGCTGCTCGGTCGCCGTGATGCGGGCCTCCTCGAGCGGGTGCGTCGCGAAGAAGGCATCCACGGCGGTCGGGTTGGTCTGCCGCTCGGCGAGCAGGATGCGGAACATGGCCGGAATTCCGTTGGGATCGATGCCGGCCTTGACGGTGGTCTTCACGGCCTCGGCGTCGGCTTCGGACTCGTCCTGCCGGCTGAACTTCGCGAACAGGGCCGTGCCGCCCAGGTTGATGGCCGTCTGCGCGGCGCCGCTGTCACAGACCTTGGTGAGCGTGCACAGCGCCAGGAGGC